>Ga0074195_1003326_pt1 | contig 15428 bp, 4 predicted proteins | sample EPASupsiteHSE623_FD_64525 | JGI IMG/M metagenome (GOLD analysis project Ga0074195, IMG submission 64525) | Bioremediated contaminated groundwater from EPA Superfund site, New Mexico - Sample HSE6-23 | ecosystem: Environmental > Aquatic > Deep subsurface > Groundwater > Contaminated ...
CACAAACACTTGCAATAAGCACCAGTCCTTTGCCTGCACAGCCCCCTGCAATATCAGGACAAACAGATCCATGTGCAGGAACAACGCTTTCATATTATTTCAACGGTAGTGCAGGAGAAAATTATGCGTGGTCTGTTCCTTCAGGATGGGTAATAGTTTCGGGCGATGGAACGGATTCGATAGTTGTGACTGCAGGAACCAGCGGTGGAAATATTCAGGTAGTTCCGTCAAATGTTTGCGGGAACGGAACTGCACAGTCTTTTGCTGTAACAACTACAAATGTTCCGGCTCAACCTGCAGCGATTTCAGGACAGACCGACCCATGCACAGGTACTACACTTTCGTATTATTTCAATGGTAATGCCGGAGAAAGTTATGCATGGTCTGTTCCATCGGGATGGTCAATAATTTCAGGCGATGGAACAGATTCTGTTGTTATAACTGCAGGAACCAGTGGAGGAAACATTGAGGTAGTTCCGTCAAATGTTTGCGGGAACGGAACTGCACAGTCTTTAGCTGTAACAGCAACAAATGTTCCTGATCAACCTGCAGCAATTTCAGGACAGACCGATCCATGTGCAGGAATAACGCTTTCGTATTATTTCAACGGTAATGCAGGAGAAAGTTATGCATGGTCTGTTCCGTCGGGATGGTCAATAATTTCTGGCGATGGAACAGATTCGATAGTTGTAATTGCAGGAAGCAACGGTGGAAACATTCAGGTAGTTCCTTCAAATTTTTGCGGGAACGGAACAGCACAAAACATATCTGTAACACCCGGAGTAATTCCTATACAACCGCCATCAATAAACGGAATTGCCGAACCATGTTACGGTTCTGTTGTATCGTTTTATTTCAACGGGGTTCCGGGAGAAACATACACATGGACTGTTCCTTCTGGATGGTCAATTGTTTCGGGTGACGGGACGGATTCTATTGAAGTTAGCGCAGGCAACAATAACGGGATCATTGAAGTTACACCTTCGAATTCATGCGGTACAGGTTCTGCCCAGACTCTTGTTGTAAAACCTGATTTTGTTCCAAACAGCACATATATTATTAGCGGGACTGTAAGTCCCTGCGAAGGTTCTGTAATTTCATACTACTTCAATGGAAGTATAGGAGAGACATTCGCATGGACAGTCCCTTCAGGCTGGGCTGTTTTGTCGGGTGACGGAACGGATTCAATAACTGTTGCTGCAGGAAATATTTCAGGAACAATTCAGGTGCTGCCATCGAACAATTGCGGAACGGGTACTGCGTCCGAAATAAGTGTTACACCGGAACAGTTGATAAGTCCAGAAGTTAGCATTACTGCATCACCCGGATCAGAAATTTGCGAAGGAACCGCAGTTGAATTCATCGCTGTACCAATTAACGGAGGAGCGAATCCTGATTATACATGGTACGTTAACGGAATGCAATCAGGAAATGGCTCAACTTTACAGATAAGTAATCCTGTAAACGAAGATGAAATTTATGTTTCAATGAACAGTAACCTTAATTGCCTAAGTATAAATCCTGCAATTTCAGATACAACAATGCTGATTATTCACCAGTATCCAGCACAACCAGTAATTACAACCTCCGGCGATACACTTTTTTCTTCGTGTGTTTCCGGTTTTAACCAATGGTATCTCGACGGGCAGTTAATTACAGGTGCAACATCTGAAGAACTTATCATAAGTAGTGACGGCATGTATTATACTGTCTGCACAGACAGTATCGGATGCAGCAGTACTTCGGATTCTGTACTGATTACTCTGAGTCAGATACATTCAATGAACATTAAAGTTTATCCTAATCCTGTAAACAAGACCCTTGTTGTTGAAACAGATTTTATCAGAAATGGTGAAGCTGAATTCTCGATTATAACTATAACCGGGCAGGTGATTAGCAAATGGAATTCAAACGGAACCCGGAAGTATTTCATCGACATGTCGGAAACAAAACCCGGTATTTATTTCCTTGAAATAAAATTAAACGACAGGATGGAACATATAAGAATTGTGAGGGAGTAGTTTGTTTTTATTGACGCTTCCATGTCCCTTCGGGACGATGGAAGGTCGATAATATTACTCGATCACAAGTTTTTTTACAATGGTGCTGTTACCTGATCTTACATGACAATAATACACTCCTGCATTCAGCACAGAACCGTTATAAGACTTACCGTTCCAACTGATAGTTTCGGAAAATCTTCCGGCTTTAAGCACATTGCGGATCCTTCCGTTCTGATCATAAATGGTTACAGACCATTCAGCAAACTTTCCCTGATTAAAAACAAATGTACATTCAGATCGGTCTGGTGAAAAAGGAACCGGGAATATGCTGAACCCATCTTCGTTCTTACAAGAAGTTAAATCGGGTGAAGATACAAAAGTATTCAGGTCGAGTTTCCATGCCGAAAGTCCATAAGTACCTGCTAGAAGAGTCCGGGAGGGGTTGTGTATCTTAAGCGCTGTAACCGGCACATTACCTATATTACCTGAAATTGCATCCCATGTTGTTCCGTTATCCATAGAAGCAAAGACGCCTGCATCAGTTCCGACAAAGAGGCAGTTAGAAACAGGGTCGACAGCAAAGGCATCAACGGGAAGATTCGGAAGGTTTCCGGAAATATTTGTCCATGTACTTCCTAAATTATCTGAACGGAAAACATGGGGATAAGGCTCATCCCACCTGAACCCGGAAAGTGTTACAAAGATACTGTTCTGATTGTTCGGATCGCATGCAACACGTGTGATATACCTGTCAGGAAGACCAGCGGTAATGTCTGTCCAGTTGGTTCCTGCATCGGTTGATTTATATACCTTACCATCGTCGGAACCGGTAATAATGATATCGGGATTTACAGGAGAGATTGACATAGTAGAAAGCGTATGCCAGGCAGTTCCATCGTCTCCCTTAGTGAGGTCGGGGCTGACTTCTATCCAGCTGTTTCCGCCGTCGGTTGTTTTACATACTCTGTATGTTCCGAAGTATAGAGTATACGGGTCGGTTGGATGCATAACGAAAGGAGCAGACCAGTTTGTGCGGTCACCCTGCCAGTAACCACTGATATCCATCATAGACATGCCACCATCGGTTGTTTTGTTGAGCATCCCATATTGGTATTCCATGTAAAAAGTATACGGGTCGGTGTAGTCAACAAGGCAATAAAAGCCGTCACCGCCAAGAAACGCCATCCAGTCGTCGATATTTCCGGTTTGTGTTCCTATAGAATTATTATCCTGTGTACCTCCATATATCCAGTCGGGGTTGTTGTAATCAATTTCAACTTCGTAAAACTGGGTAATTGGAAGGTTATTAATTTTCGACCATGTAACACCGCCGTCAAAACTTTCATAAAGTCCGCCGTCGTTACCTTCGAGGATACGTGAGTTCTGTGAGTCATAAATCATTGCATGATGGTCGACATGTATATCATAGAAGTTGAAATATCCTGCCAGATGCTGCCACGTCTGTCCGCCGTCTTCGGAACCGAACATGTCAACGCCCATAACATATATCCTGTCCGGATCATTAGGATCAACACGTATCTGCCCGAAGTACCAGCCGAAATAGCTGCACATTCCCTGCAGGTCGGCATTGGGGCATTGGGTCCATGAATTACCGGCATCATTGGAGCGAAGCACCATAATACTCGAAACATTGTCGATAAAAGCATAAACAATATCCGGGTTTGAGGGAGCAACAGCAAGACCTATTCTTCCCATTTCAACAGAAGGCATTCCGTTAGTTAATTTTGCCCACGTAGCACCGCCATCAACCGACCTGTAAATACCTGAAGAAGCACCTGTGCTGCGGCGGTAATTAAGTCCGCGAATGCGTTCCCACATTGCAGCATAAAGAGTGTCGGGACGTGTGGGATCCTGTACAATATCGATCGCTGCTGTGGAGTCGGTCACATATAATACCTTTGTCCAGCTAGCCCCTGCATCAAGGCTTCTGTATATTCCTCGATCGGGATTTGGGGTAAACAGATTTCCGCATGCAGCAGCAAAAAGCCTGTCTGAATTTTCGGGATCTACAAGTACACGTCCTATATATGCAGAATTTGGCAGACCTGAAAAATTCCACGTTGTTCCGGCATCTGTTGATTTGTAAATACCTCCGCCAAGAAAGCTGAAACTTGATGAATTTGCTTCACCAGTTCCTGCATAGATTATGTTTGAATTCTTAGGGTCGATTGCCAGATCGCCTATTGAAATAAAAGGCATATTATTGAAAAGGTTCTGCCATGAGTTACCGTTATCAGTCGATTTTAATATCCCTCCTGTTGCAGCACCAACATAAATTACCTGTGGAGTACCGTTAACAATTTCTATATCGGTTATTCTTCCGCCAATGTTTGTAGGACCTGCAAAAGTCCAGTTAGATTTATTAATGCTGTTCTTTTGCATATTTGCAGCCTTTGTCATTTCTGCCTTGTATGCTTCGGGATTTATTTTCCAGATTGGATATGCTCGCTGGTAAGCAAGCCAGTCGGATGGATGCTCGACAAGGGGAGTTTCAGGCTTGTACCATTTCAGATCAGGTTTAAAAAAGAATATTACAGATACAATAATTGCAGATGGAATGAGAATAACAAATATGTTTTTCATATAGGTATTTTTTACAAAGATAATTATTCTGGATTTGTAATCGGTTATCAGTAATCAGTGGTCGGTAATTTGGTTATATTTTGGCTTTTTTGCAGAAAAGGGATGAATTAACCAGCGATTGTGAAAACATCGGTAAAAGATTATCCTCTATGATGAGTAAATCATCTCTATTCTGCAAAAAAGACTGTTAAACAATACCGATCACCGATTACAGTTTTATTAAAATCATTCTACAAGCACAAAAGCAGCCCAGTAATATGGGTCGTATTTTTTCCGCATTACGTTTTGAGTTTCGTTAAATGCCTTTCTGATATCTTTAAGTAAAAGCAGTTTTGTATAAAACGTTTCCATGAACTCTGCAGTTTCTTTATCGGGGACCTGCCACAGGCTCATTACAATAAACTTAACTCCTGCGATTTTAAAAGCACGCTGAAGGCCATACACTCCTTCGCTTCCCTTTATATCGCCAAGTCCTGTTTCGCAAGCCGACAATACTATAAGTTGTGTTTTATTAAGGTTCATATTAGATACCTCATAAGCAGTCAGCACACCGTCTTCGCCTTCTACAGCTTTCCCTGTAAATGTATTGTTTGCACCTGAAAGAACAAGTCCCGATCGCATAAGAGGATTAGGATTCTTCATGAAATTTAATACTGATGAAGCACCTCCCCTGAAACTCAGATCTGCAAAAACTGGAGCCTCCACAACTTCTGATCTTTTATTCTCATTTTCTCCAGGATAAAAGAACCCATGAGTTGCTAAATGGATTATAGAAGGGGCATTCTTTCCGCTTAAATTCTTTAAATTTTCCTCGCTTGCTTCTTTTCCTGAAAAAGTCTTTACAGGCATCCTGACACCGGTAAGTATTTTTCCAATATTTCGTGTTTCTGTCAGAGTTCCGTCAAGATATTTCCACCCACCTGCAGGTTCCTCTCCATCACTGAAAATTGCACCGCCAAAAAGACAGGCATCAGGACGTGAAACAAGTGCAGAAGCATTCCTGTTCTCAGCAATAAGTCCTGTTGATGATACAATATTCATATCGAATTTTGCAGATAAATACTGACCGGAACTATCTTTTATAGCAGCAAAAGATACTTTATGCAGCAGACCATCGGGTGAAAAGTAAATCTTATTTGTACCCAGAAGTTCTTTTTCAATATGCTTAAATACGAGATCATACAATCCACTTCCTGAGTATAGCGCAGCAACACTTTTTATACTGCTTCCGGTATTATTTCCGACAAGACCATTGAAATCATCTGCTTCGAAAAGCTCAATTGCGACAGGCGCTTCTGAACCCTGTTTGACTATCATAGCAAAATAATTATCACTATAATTGTTATCTTTCTCAAGCTTTCTGTAGTGACCAATTTCAACAGCAGCTTCATTCTGGGAAAGAGAAGCAGCAATTTCTTTCCAGTTCTTTTTAAATATATCATCCATTAAGTTACCTGATGAAATTGCCGAAACAAGTTCTTTTTCCAGCACATTAGCTTTCTCTTCAGTCTCTTCTACCGACAAATATCTATCTTTTTCAGGGGTTGAATAAAGCTTTGAGAGCTGCTGTCTCAATCCTATCCATTCGTAATATTTTGCTATCAGAACCTTGTTTTTTCCATTAAGAATCTCGTCTCTCATCTCACTTCCTGAGCGCAGAAGCAGACCTTTATTCACCAGTATGTTGTTCATAAGAGAAGAGCATTCGTTTCCTTTTTTCTCACTTGAAAGAACAAAGGAAGCAAACATATCATTGTAATGTGAAATTGTTGCATAGTAATTTGACTTCTCCTCTTCAGAAAGGAATGAAAAATTCTTTCTAAGAAGTTCGTAATTCAAATTCATTGCTTTAATATAAAGCTCCGCCGCTTCGTTTGACTTTCCCATTTCCTGATATACGTATGCAAGACTCGACATCACATCTGAGCATTCTGGATTATCTGTTCCGTATGTTCTTTGTTTAATTTCAAGTGCTTTCCTGCAGTATTCTTCGGCTTTTGTATACTCACCCACAGCTGTATATAAAAGTCCTATGTTATGATATGACGCGGCAATTGTAGGATTGGATTCCCCAAAAACCTTTATAGTTTTTTCGATTGCAGTAAGATGCATCTTTTCGCTCTTTTCGAACTGTCCAGTATTACGGTAAAACTCTGCAATATTATTAAGATGTAATGCATAATCAGGATGATCTGTCCCTACGAGAATACTGTCGGCTTTAAGCGCTTTCAGTAAATAATCCTCTGCTTTCAGGGCAAACGATGTTGCCAGTGTTTCATCATCAGACTGAATGCATCTGGCCATATTAAGAGCACCCAGATTGTTCATCACTGAAATATACTCATCGCATTTTTCACCCTTGATTGTCCTGTATTTTTCCAAAGCCTCAAGATAATATTTCTCTGACCTCTCGTAATTTCCGGTCTCGTAATAAAACACACCCATCCCCAGTAAAGCTCCTGCATAATTTGGATGATCGACACCAAGTTTCTCTTTCGTTATCCTTAATGCTTCAGCCGAAAATTTTTCAGCTTCGGAGTAATTCCCTTTCCTCATCATAACGTTTGCGAGATTCGACAATATATTTACATTATCAGGGTTATCATTCCCAAGAGCAAATACTTCAATCTGCAGAGCCTTTCTTAGCATTTCCTCGGCTTTATCATATTCACCTGACTCACAAAAATACTGTCCATAGTTATTAAGAAAAGCCCCGTATTCCGGATTCAGATCACCGAATACCGTCAATGCTTTTTCATTGCATTGAGCATATATTTCACCAGAATGAGAATAATTCCCCATGTTGCTATAAAGACCTGCAATACTAATTAAACAGTTGAGGTACGAAGAATGATTCTCGCCAACAGCCTTTTTTTGAATCTCCAATGCTTCTTTCAAAAGTTTTTCAGCTTCAGAATATCTTCCACGAATTATTTTTAAATGTGCAAGCCCTGAAAGTGTTGTAGCATAATCTGTATGTGATGCGCCAAGAACAGATTTCCTGAGCTCAGCAGTTTTAAGATATAAGGAATCAGCTATGTCGAATTTTCCGTATCGTTCATACACTCCTGCAAGAGTACTAAGAGTATTAATATAGGGAGCATATTTCTCGCCATATTTTTTCTTCTGAAGCTCTTCAGCTTTCCGAAGAAGTTCAATCGCCTTTTCGAATCTGCCAGACTCAGAGTAAACATATGCCATATTAGAAAGCGCAACATGATAATTGTCGTTTTCATCACCATATACCTTCCTGTATATATCAATTGCCTCGTCAAGAAGTTTTTCAGCCTGTGAGGATTTACCCATGTTTTCGCAAAGAACAGCATAATTCGAAAGCGTCAAAGCATAAAAATTGCTTTCTTTTTTAAATACTTTTTCCTTTATTTTCAGACATTGTATGTACAGTTCCTCGGCCTCTTTGTTTTTCCCCTGTTTTTCGTAAGCTACAGCCAGATTGTTAAGGGCAGTTGCATAATCGGCACTTGTCTTACCGAAATACTCGCCACAGACATTCACATAATCAGAAAACACTTTTTCCATTTCGGCATATTTTCCGGCCAACAGGTAGAACTCGCCAAGTGAATTAACGGCTGTGATATAATTTACATTCTGTTTCCCGAATGTTGTTTCCATTTGTTTAACAGAACTGGTGTAAAAGGGCTCTGCTTTGTCGTACAATCCATTCTGCAAATAGAAAGTAGCAATAGTGTTAGCAAACTGCCAGTATGCCGAATCGGTCTCAGCATAGTTAGCTTTAATAACTTCAAAAATTTCTTCGTATGTTTTTTCGGCCTTATCGATGCAGCCGGCCATTGTATATATGTTTGCAAACTGAGTGGCAGTATTGATATAATCCTGACTGTTCTTAGTCTGGTCCTTTATAATAAATGCAATTACTTCTTCCATTAGTTCGAATGCACGGGAATACGTTCCGGTATATGAATTATTTATAGCAAGATTATAAGTACACATAATATAATTGTAGTTCTCTTTTCCAAGCAATGACGCAGCAAGATCACGTGCATCACTATATTTGTCAACTGCACTCTGATAATCGCCGGTGTTGTAATAACTAAAAGCAAGGTATCTTAAAAATTCAAGATATACAGTATCTTTTACTGTCACTTTTGAGATGTACTGATTTCCTGTTTCAATTGCAGCTTTAAAATTCTGCTGCTGAAACTGAGTCATGAATTTATTGTACAGCTGACTATCATTCTGCGAAAGGCAGAAAAACGGTAAAGCGAAGAGGCAGATTATAACTGAAATCTTTTGCATCATTTAAATTGTATTATTCAAAAGTAATGAATTTATTTTCACGAATATTGATTTTTTTTTGACGTTCCGGTATACGGAGTAAAAAAAGGGACCCGACAATTTGGATCCCTTTATTTATAAAAAATATTTATCAATAATTTTTACTTTTTCTCTAAAGCCTCTATCCTTTTAAGAAGTTCTTCGTTTATCTTTTTCTGGGCTTCCAATTCTTTAACTAGCTGTTGAATTGCGACTATACTAACGCCTGCAACGTCTGTTGCTGATAAATATTTACCAAGATCTTCCTTAATATTTTTATCGCCGCAGCCAAATGCCTGATAGAAGTCTTCGGCAAAAGGACCGATATGATATTCTTCTGTACCTTTATAATACCATCCTTTTAATTCCATTGCAGCTATTTTATTAAGAATATCATTGCCATTCAGATCTGTATAGCGATCCTTAAAAGTACGAGAGGAACCGGCAGTCCACACCCCGCCAAAGGTCAGGAATGCACCGTTACCATTCGATCCGTCTGTTCCAACCTGCAACGGGTAATTACCAACCGGTCTGTTAAAGGCAATTCTGTCGGTGTTAAAATCTCCAGCAATAAGCGGATTTGTTATATTATCTGAGTTTTCAATTATGAGTTTGTAAGAACCTGACAGATATGTCCCAGCTCTGTACCCAATAAGAATATTATTATGAAGTACGTATGGCATGGTATTATATGCTGTTCCGGCAAGTTCACCGATAAAGATGTTGTAGTTTCTTTCTAACTGAGAAGTATTCCAGTTAGCACCTGCACCATTACCAAGAATTACATTAGATGTACCCCAGGTTCTATACCCAGTACTATTGCCAAGAAACACGCAACCAAAATTATTTTCAGATGTAGCCAACATTCCCGACTGGTAACCAATATATACATTATCATCTCCCATTGCTCTTTGCCCACATTCACTACCGATCATTGTTGTATAAGTCGTGTTGGTTCCTATTCCTGCATTGCTTCCAAGTATTACATTCTGCCTACCTTCCTGATTAAGTCCTGCACGATAACCTATAATAACATTATCTGCGCCAGAAGTCATATCACGTGCTGCTTCATATCCCATAACGCAATTGTAAACACCGGTTCCGTTTCCTACATCTACTATCATTCCTGAACCAACGTTGTGTCCGATAAGATAATTGTATGGATTAAGCTTCATGTATGATTCAAGTTGTGCTCCATTGATATTCTGCACTCCAAATCCCTGAATCGGATCACTTGTATAGACTCTTGAAAATTCTGGCTTTACAAGAAAGAAATCGTGAGTAAATGCTTTTGAGGTATTTCTGCCGCTAACAGCAAATGCACCTTTGTTTGTCTTTGCAGGGTCATCGTCAATATAAATCCTAACACTATCTTCGTAAATAATGAATACAGTTTGTCCTGCACGGTTTTTAACTTCAAATAACGGTTCAGTTGCAGTGTTGGAAGAATTACCTAAAACTGTTAGTCTGGCATTGGGTGAATTTACTCCAACTCCTACATTTCCTGAATTCCCGTTATAAATATGACTTCCGTTAGCCAGCCACATTCCTGCTCCGGCAGGTGTCTGCCAGCTTGCAAGTGTTCCGTCTGAAGTCAGAACCTGACCAGCTGTTCCTACGCCACCACCGCCTGCTATATTGAGCGACATTGTTGTTCCCTTTAAAGACAGCCTGTCGTCTGCTCCATCTTCTCCAACCCATACGTATTCATTGTCGCCGAACAGAAGCCTGTTGGAAAAATACGTTGAATTATATCCGATCTTTGCTGTAATGTTTGTCAATGGGGTATAAACATGCAGCGGATATGCTGGTGAAGTATTTCCAATCCCAACATACCCGGTATTATTATTATAAATATTAGTTCCTGAGGTTGTCCAGTTGCTGTTAAACGTAGTTCCTGAAAGGGTCAAACCAGTTCCGGCTGTGTAAGTGGTGTTATTGTCGGTGCTGCTGATAGTGAAATTCGGATATGTACCGCTTACTGATGTTGCACCTATACCTGTTAATGATACTGTCTGATCGGGAGCTGTGTTGGAAACTGTAATGGATCCAGGGCTGTTTGTAATAGTTATTCCCGGGCCCTGTGTAAGCGTAGCTTTGGTAAGAGTATTGCCAACGGTATTACCAATAAGCAGCTGACCGTTTGTGTATGTTGTCTGGCCTGTTCCTCCATTAGCTACAGACACCGGAGCAGAAATCGAAAATGTATTTCCTGTAAGAGCAAGGCCACTTCCTGCTGTGTAAGTTGTATTATTATCCGTACTGCTGATTGTGAATGTCGGATATGTCCCAGATATTGAAGTCGAGCCTCCGCCAAGTAAAGTTACTGTCTGATCGGGGGATGTATTGATTATTGAAATTGTACCTGGGCCGTTATTGATCCCGATACCGGATCCAGCAGTAAGATTAGCTTTTGTAAGTGTATTTCCTGTAGCATTACCTATCAGTAACTGACCATTTGTATACGTTGTCTGTCCGGTTCCTCCGTTTGCGACAGAGACTGGCGCTGAAAGCGAGAACTGAGTACCTGATAATGCAAGCCCGCTGCCGGCGGTATATATGTTACTATTATCATTCCCAAGTTCCCATGTCGACATAGTTGCATTGTATTTCAATACTTGACCGGTACTAACACCATCAGCAATCTTTGAAAAAATTACACTATTATCTGCAAGGTCCGAGGAAGTAACATTACCATCCTGGATCTCTGTTGTAGTTACTGCGCCTGTCGCAATATGCGAAGCAGTTATTCCATCTGTTAATATTGATATGTTTCCAGCACTTATACTTAAAGGCGCTGATGCTGTTGTAATTGTATTGTTATCTGTGCTGCTTACAGTGAAGTTAGGATAAGTGCCAGTTACAGTTGTTGCTCCACTTCCGGTTATCGAAACTGCCTGGTCGGGTGCTGTATTGGCAAACGTTGTTCCTGTTAAACTCAATCCGGATCCTGCTGTATAGGTTGTATTATTATCAGTACTGCTTATTGAAAAGTTTGGATATGTACCGGTTACTGTTGTCGCTCCGCTTCCAGTTATCGTGACTGCCTGATCGGGTGAAGTATTTATTATCTGGTTACTACCATTTATATTTATTCCGCTGCCTGCTGTATATGTAGTTCCTGCGGGCAAGGTTACAGTGTTTCCTCCCGATATGGTCAGGTTGTTCCCTGCTATTGACAGGTTCTGTATCTCATTTGAAGGATCGGCATCAGCATCATCAACCATATCTGTAAAGACAGCTGTGATATCTCCAAGTCCGTTTGATCGGATAAGCGTTAATGTTTTTGTTGTTGTTCCTGTAAATGCAGCTCCTGTTACAACTCCGTCGGTTGTACCTGCAGCGCCTAGCTGATCGTCGGAGGGTTCCCATGTGGACGTTGAATTGTTCCACTTTAATACCTGACCGTTTGCAGGCATATTTGTTGAAACATCCATGCCCTGAATTCTGGTAACTGTATTTGCATCGGTCTGGCCTGTAACATCACCTGCAAGTACAGGTTTATTTGCAAGATCATTATAATTCCCGCTGAAATCGTTGCTCTCGTCCTGATCCCATCCTGTAAAATCCGGAGCATTGCTAAGATCGTTATAATTTCCACTGAAACCATTTGCTGCTGTCTTTGCATAAAGGGCAAAGGGAACACTTAAAAGCTGAACGGTTCCCATATCTGTATATGTTGTACCTCCTGTAATATCTATTCCTACATTCAGATAATATGGACCTGAGGACCAGTCGATAGTTGAAATATCGCCGCTTACAACAGCTCCGCTTCCTACTGCTAAATTTATCAACCCAAAACCATTTGTGGTCAGGGAATATGTTTCGCTATATACTGATGTTCCGGGAAGGGCTCCCTGAAGAATGGAAATCTGTATTCCCACATTCTGATCTGGAAGAACTGCACCACTAAGGTCTCTTACTACAGCCTGATATGTGAATGATTCGGGTGACTGCGCTTTTGTAATTAACGACAGTACTATCAAAAGGTTAAAAAGGACTAACTTTTTCATATTAATTGATTTTTAAACAAAGATAATGATATTTCTTTTACAGTATTTTGCTACGTAAATAATTTAAAAGCAGTTGAAAATTTGTATTTACATCAGCAAAATAACAGTAACACATTTCTGAGTTCTACCTTAATGCAATATCACGCCACCTTAATGAGACCGCATCATAAATAAAAGTAATGGTACCTTTTGGTGCAAGAGAAATTGCAACACCAGTAGAATTAGCAAATCTGTTTTCAGCATCCGAGAGCAACCCTTCATTAGTGAAAGAAATTGTATTTGCACCAACATTGGTAATGATAATTATTTTACCATCAACCCCACCAAAAATTCCGGAAATATTAAATGCACCAGTTGATGAAATCCTGAAATAAGTGCCAGCTCCGATATTAAAATTGTGAGTATTTGAAGAGATAGATGCTGTAGTGGTTTGCCTGACTGCAAAACCTCCATTAACATCAAGTTTTACCTGAGGAGAAGCAGTTCCAATTCCGATATTTCCTCCGCTTCCTGATATTTCAGACACACCGGTTCCGAGTCTTAAAGTTGCAATTGCAGGATTCTGACTTCCATATATAGCAAGAGTATTTGCCTGATTAACATCCCAAATTTCTGAATCATCACCACCTTTAAAATACATTGCACCATTTGCATTTGCATAAACTGCACCGGTAGCACGAATATTTCCTGTTACATCAAGATTATATGCAGGATTTATTTTATCTATCCCTACAAATCCGCCCATTATAGCCATAGTGTTATTCTGGGATATTACGGTGCCTGCTTGATTGCTAAGAGCTATACCAAAAGAGTTCTGACCCGATGTTTCTATACCCAACCCCATAGAGATAGAAAATATTCCACTTGAAATATTGTTATTGCCAATAGCAAGAGAACCAAACCCACTTGAGACCAGATTGTTTCCCAATGCCATGCTGTAGTCCCCTATTGCTTCGTTATAACTACCAAATGTAATTTCGTGATTGTTTCTTACAATATTTGATGTACCAACAGAATATGAACCATAGATACCACTATCAGAATAGTTATTATCTCCGAATGCATAAGTCGATCCCTGCAGATCATTCTGATATCCAATTGCAACAGCACCATCTGACTGAGCAAAGTTAAACTGTCCTATTGCAATTGCATTATCAGCGGTGGCATATTGTTGAGTTCCTAATGCAACAGCATTTTTACCTGCAATGGCCTGATCTCCGAATGCTATACCTGATCTTCCTAATGTGCCGCATCTGAATCCTCCTGCTATTGAATAACGTCCTAAAGCAACTGACTCATATCCAAAAGCAGTTGAACTTACACCTCTTGCCCATGTGTTATTTCCGAATGCAAAAGCATTCGTTGAATCGGTTCTTGTTCCAAGACCTATCGAAAAAGAATAATTTCCAAATGCTCTTGTAGGAATCCCTGTTGAGTGACCTGTTGTATCTCGTCCAACAGACCCAAAGGCAAACGATCCAACACCAACTGCAAGTGCTGAGTCCCCGAACGCAAAAGTATTATTTGATGCTGCATTTGCAAAGCGACCTATAGCTGTTGAATTATCCCCCTTTGCTCTTGCTTTAAAACCAAGGGCCTGAGAGTAATTTCCAATAGAACGTGACATACATCCGGTAGCCCATGAATTAAGCCCAACACTGTCTACATCCTGAACAAGGACACATCCAGCCATAAAAGCTTCTTTTGCTGGATACCAAAGAACTCTGGGCAAACTATCAATAACTTCAGGAGAATTTCCACCTTCAATATTAAGATAATTTGACTCTCCTGCTTTGGCTGAACTGAATCCTCCAACAGCAAAGCCTCCACGGGCAGTACTTGTAGGTACAAAATCGTCGTCAATAAAAACCCTTACACTGTCGGGGGTTACACGGAGATATTCGTTTGTTGGGCTCTTTGCCGTATTTCTGCCGCTAACGGCAAATGCTCCTTTATTTGTTTTTGCAGCATCATCACTAACGAAAATTTTTACACTGTCTTCGTAAACAGCAAAAACAGTATGACCTAATTTATCCTTTACTTCAAAAAGTGCTTCAGTTGCAGGTGTTGTTGCGGTTTGTTTAACAACCATCATCCCAAGCGGAGCATTTGTTCCGACGCCAAGTCTGGTATTTGTGTTGTCCCAGAAGAAATTTGAAGTTGCTCCGAAATTACCATTATCGTTAAACTGCACCATTCCGTTAGTTCCGGCAGCACCATAAGTTGAATGTATATGACTGCCTTCAGATATTGTTCCAGCAGTGGTACCGAAAACTGGGGTGAGTGTGGGATTACCAGAGACTCCGTTGCCATTTGTCACCAAGATACCTGTCGATCCGGTTATTGAGCGGGTAACAACGGTACCAGCAGCTGTACGTGTAATTAGACCATTAGTTCCAAGGTTATGCAATGCCAGTGCCTGACCTGTAAGACCAAGCGTCCCTGTTGTTGTTATTGTCCCTCCTGTAATACCATTCCCCCTTTCTATTTATGTTACGCTTTCTCCTTCATT
>Ga0074195_1003328_pt1 | contig 15419 bp, 13 predicted proteins | sample EPASupsiteHSE623_FD_64525 | JGI IMG/M metagenome (GOLD analysis project Ga0074195, IMG submission 64525) | Bioremediated contaminated groundwater from EPA Superfund site, New Mexico - Sample HSE6-23 | ecosystem: Environmental > Aquatic > Deep subsurface > Groundwater > Contaminated ...
AAATGGTAAAGAAATTAAACTTCCCGTGGGCTGGGGGTGCCGCACCTGGCTTCGGATCAGCCCCTGGACCTGCGACGATGGGCGGAGGTGCTCCATCGGCAGTTTGGCGGCCGCGGGCTGCATTTGGAGGTCGAGCCGGGCGATTACATCGTCAAGGACGCGGGCATCCTGCTCCTGGAAAAGACCTTTGCCGAGCGGAAGAAGGACACGGTGTTTGCCGGGGTGAACGCCGGATTCAACATCGCGCCGGAACCGGCCTGCTACAGCCTGCCTTTTCAGCCGCTGCCGCTGCGCTACGATCGATCAGTATGCACCCCGATGAGCGTGGTCGGCAACATCAACGAGGCCCTGGACGTGTGGTATGAAAACGCCCTGCTGCCGGACCTGACCGGCCACACCCACCTGGCGCTGATCAACGCCGGCGCCTATTCATCGGCCATGGCCTCAAATCATTGCCTGCGCGGTCAGTTCAAGGAATTTTTGCTGTTCTGATTCTTTTTGGCCCCGGCAGTGAAGGGGTCAGCGAGGGAGGGGCGCGACCGTTCCGGTCAGTCGTGCTTTTTGGTCTGCTTGATGCTTTTGGCGGAGAGGCCGTGCTGCTTCATCTTGTCGTACAGGGCAGTTTTGCCGATTTTGAGCTGATTGGCGGCGGTGGAGACGTTGCCGCTGTATTTGTGCAGGGCGCGTTGGATGATGGCGGCCTCGAATTCGGCCACGATCGACTTGAGCGCGAGCGCTCCGAGCTTGTCGTCGATGTTGAAGCTGTCGGTTGGTTGCGGCGTTATGCTGGGGTCCTGGTCAAAGATCAGATCATTCTCGGTGATCATCTTGCCCTTGGTCATGAGCACCGCCCGCTGGATGAGGTTTTCCAGTTCGCGGACGTTGCCCGGCCAGTTGTGGGCCAGCAGACGGGTGATGGTCGATTTCGGGACAAAATCGATCTCTTTTTTGAAGGCGGCCCGGTAGTGACTGACAAAGTAGGAAACCAGTTCGACAATGTCTTCCTTCCTATCCCGGAGAGGCGGAATGTCAATGTTGATGATGTTGAGGCGGTAATAGAGATCGAGCCGGAATTTTTTGTCTTTGACCGCCTGGGCAAGGTCGACGTTGGTGGCGGCAATCACCCGGACATTGACCTGCACCGGTTCGGTGCCGCCGACCCGGATAATCTCGCCGTTTTGCAGCACCCGGAGCAGGGCGACCTGCATTCTGGGGCTGATGTCACCGATTTCATCGAGGAAAATGGTGCCGCCGTCGACAACCTCGAACTTGCCGATCTTGCGGGTCTGCGCCCCGGTAAAAGCCCCCTTTTCATAGCCGAACAGATCAGCTTCGAGCAGGGAGTCGTTGATGGCGTTGCAGTTGATCTTCAGAAACGGCTTGTCATCCCTGAGACTGGTCGCCTTGACCAGGTTGGCCACCAGTTCCTTGCCGGTTCCCGATTCGCCGGTAATGAGAATGGTGGCGTCCGATCCGGAGACCTGGTGGATCATCTCCCGCAGTTCCCGCATCTTGCGGCTACGGCCCACCATCTTGTCCGCCTTGTGATAGTGGCCTAACTGGCTTTTGAGGCTGTTGACCTGGCGGGAGAGCCGGGAACGCGTCTCCTCGCTGGCCTGGAGTTCACTGATTTTCTGCTCGAGGATGGTTTCGATGCTGGTATTGAACTGCAGGAGTTCGCGTTCAAAATTTTTACGCTGGGTGATGTCTCGCATCACCAGCATGATCAGTTTCTCTCCCGTGTAGCCGACAAAGGGGACAGCGGAGTACTCCACCGGCGTGGTATCGAGGATGGCTTCAATGATCTTGCCGTCGCCGGTGGTTTCCGCCGAGTGCAACAGTCTATCCCGGCAGGTTGCTCCGATTTTTTTCAGGTTGTCGCGGACAAGCCGCGAGCACGGGTTGCCGAAGCAGGTCTTGGCGCTCCTGTTCATGTACTCGATGGCGCAGTCGTCCCTGAGCAGGAACACCATTTCCGGCATGGCGTCCAGCAGGGTCTGCCAGTTGGTGCTGAGGCGCTGAACCTCTTGCTCTATATTGGAGACTGTCAGATGCTTGTAGGGCACGTTGTCGCAACCGGTTAATTAAAAGGAAAATGTAGCATTTATCCTACCACCATTGCCAGGGAACGGCAAATTTTTTCCGGTAAATCGTATTTTTTTCGATAGTCTCTGGTGTGTTGTTGAAATTATTAAAAAAAGTTTATGGGTTGATGTGCCTGGTTTCCGGAAAAAGCATGCGCGCGCAGAGCGGCCACCAGTTGGCGATGACCGGCGGGGAAGGGGTATTCCGAAAGTTGCGCCAGGGAAACCCAGGCGTATTGGCTGGCGGCGGTCAGTACCGGTTCCGCCGAGGCAGGAGGCAGGGAACAGAGAAACCCATGCAAGGTGACGCGATAGCGGGTGTAGTGATGCATGACCGTGGTCAAGGGAACCAGATTGTTGACCTGCCACCCGGTTTCTTCCCTGGTTTCCCGGATCGCCGCCTGCGCGGGTGATTCTCCTTCCTCGATCCGGCCCCCGGGAAATTCCCACAAGCCGCCCCAGATATCGTCGGGCAGCCGTTGCTGGATAAAATAGGCCGAATCCCTGTGGAGAATAAGGCAGGCCATGGTGATGTCGATTCTTTGCTGCCTGTCGTTGGGCAAGGGGCGGAACTCGACCGTGCCGGTCCGGTGCGCCCGGCAGTGGATCTGCACCGGGCAGAGGGCGCAGGCCGGCCTTTTTGGGGTGCAGACCAGGGCGCCCAGCTCCATGAGGGCCTGATTGAAAAGACGCGGGTTCTCCCGGTCAAGGAGGGCTTCGGCCATGGACGCCAGCCGTTTCTTGGTCGCGCCTTGCTTGAGGGGCTGGTCGATGTCGGCCAGACGGGCAAACAGTCGTTCGACATTGGCATCGAGCAGCGGGTAGGGCTGATTAAAGGCGATCGACAGAATGGCCGCTGCCGTATAGGGGCCGATGCCGGGAAGGGCGAGCAGGTGCTGGTAATCCGCCGGGATTTCGGCTGTTCCGGCAGCGATCAGCTGTTGCGCTGCCTGGTGGAGGTTGCGGGCGCGGCTGTAATACCCCAACCCTTCCCAGGCCTTGAGAATGGCCTGTTCCGGAGCGGCGGCCACGGCGGCGAGATCGGGAAACCGTTCGATCCACAGCGTGAAATATTGGGCGACCCGTTCCATCTGGGTCTGCTGGCCCATGATCTCCGAGATCCAGATGTGATACGGCGCATAGGTGGTTCGCCAAGGCAAAGGGCGCTGATGAACCGCGAACCAATCAAGTAGCCGTTGCCGCAGGTCCGTGATCTCCGCTGCATTATTCTTGTCAAACACCATGCGCTTCCTCTATGCTGGCTGAATCCTGTTCGCAACAACGGTCCAGAAGGTAAGGCATCATGCTCTCCCGCGCCAGTCAAAATCCGGTTGTCCTCTTGCTCTTCCTGGTCTGGGTGGTGCTCCGCCCAGCCACCGGCGAGGCGCTCGAACCCGCTGAAGTGGTGGTGATTGCCAATGTCAGGGCCAACGACAGCCTGGAACTGGCCGAGTACTACATGCGGCGGCGCCAAATTCCGGTCGATCATTTGATTCGCCTCAACGTTGCCGAAAAGGAGCGGTGTTCGCGCCAGGAGTATGACGAGAAAATCAGAAAACCGGTGCGCCAGGCCCTGGCCAGACTCGATCCGGGCCGGCGCGTCCGCTGCCTGGTGGTGGTGTATGGGATGCCGCTGGCGATCCGGCCGCCCGGACCGGAAGAGAGCCCGCAACAGGATCAGGCAGAACAAATGACCACCAAGGCGGCGGTCGATTCCGAACTCGCCCTGGTGCTGACCGATGACTATCCTCTGGCAGGCTGGCTGCCCAACCCCTATTTTCGCGGCCTTCGCGGACAGGCCACCCTGCTTGCAAGGGACAGGGTGCTCATTGTCGGCCGTCTCGACGGCCCGGACCCGGCCACGGTGCGGCGGCTGGTCGATGACACCCTACAGGCCGAAAAAGAAGGGCTGCACGGCCGGGCCTGCTTCGATGCCCGCTGGCCCAAACCCACCGGGAAGAATCTGAGCGGCTACGCCCTCTACGATGCGTCGCTGCATGCGGCGGCGGACGGCGTCCGCGCCAGCGGCCAGATGGAGGAGGTGCGGCTCGACGAGCGCGACGAGCTGTTTCGGCCGGGCGAATGCCCCCAAGCCGCGCTTTATAGCGGCTGGTACAGCCTGGGACGCTACATCGACGCTTTTGGCTGGGTGCGCGGCGCCATCGGCTACCACATCGCCAGCGCCGAATGCACCACCCTGAAGGACAAAGGCTCGCAGGTCTGGTGCAAGCGCATGCTGGAAAAAGGGGTAGCCGCGACCATTGGCCCGGTGAACGAGCCCTATGTCCAGGCCTTCCCTTTGCCGGAGCTGTTTTTCACCAGCCTAACCGAAGGCTATCTCAGCCTCGGGGAGAGTTATCTGGTCAGTCTGCCGTATCTCTCCTGGCAGATGGTGCTGATTGGCGATCCCCTCTATCAGCCCTTCAAGCCCCGGTAACCGCGAGGTCGTGCGCTTTTTTTGTTGGCCGGACAGGAGAAAAGGGCGATTGTGCTGGGCAAACAGGGCGGGTGTGGTAGAAGGGAGCTTTTGATTCCCTTCTCCGTACCATACTGAACATGGACGTGCCTTTGACCCGCCAATTTTTCACCTCCCGCATGCTGGTTGCCTTTTTGATGGGGTTTTCCTGCGGCATGCCGCTGCTCCTGACCTCCACCGTGCTCCAGGCCTGGATGACCGAGCAAGGCGTCGATCTGACGACGATCGGTTTATTTTCCCTGGTGGGCCTGCCCTATACTCTCAAATTCCTCTGGGCTCCGATCTTTGACCGCTTCACCCTGCCGTTTTTCGGGCGTCGGCGCGGCTGGATGCTGCTGATGCAAGGGGTGCTGATTCTGTCCTTGATTGGCCTGGGGCAAACCGATCCGTCCCAGACGCCCTGGCTGGTTGCCCTGGCCGCCTTTTTTGTCACCTTTTTCTCCGCCTCCCAGGATATCGTGGTCGATGCCTACCGGCGTGAGGATTTGAGCGACAACCAGCTGGGCCTGGGCAGCTCCCTCTACGTCAACGGCTACCGGCTCGGCATGCTCCTGGCCGGCAGCGGCGGCCTGATCCTGGCGGATCATTTTTCCTTCGATCAGGTCTACCTGCTGATGGCGGCCTCGCTGCTGATCGGTGTTGTCACGACGCTGCTCTGCCAGGAGCCCGCCTTGACCAAGGGCACGCCCCGCACCTTCCGCGAGGCGGTGGTCGCTCCTTTTGCCGATTACTTCAGCCGCGACCGGGCCCTGTGGCTCCTGCTTTTTATCCTGCTCTACAAGATCGGCGATCAGATGGCCTCGACCCTGACCACGCCCTTTTATCTGGCGCTTGGCTTCACCAAGACCCAGATCGGTGCGGTGGCCAAGCTGTTCGGCTTCTGGTCGACCATCGCCGGCGGTCTGGTGGGGGGCGCCATCCTTCTCCGCATCGGCATTATCCGCAGTCTATGGATCTTCGGGGTCCTCCAGGGGGTGAGCATCCTCAGCTTTTCCGCCTTGGCCCTGATCGGCAACTCGGTGGCCGGGCTGATCGTGGCCATCGTCCTGGAGCAACTGACCAGCGGCATGGGCACCTGCGCCTATGTCGCCTACATGGCCTCCCTTACCAATAAGCGCTTCACCGCCACCCAGTATGCCCTGCTTTCCAGCTGCATGGGCATCCCCCGGGTGATCGTCGCCGCTCCGGCCGGATGGCTGGCCGAGCAGGCGGGCTGGCCGCTCTTTTTTTTCGGATGCGCCTTGGCGGCGATTCCAGGCCTGCTGCTCCTGCCCCTGGTGGCCGGGCAATACCGGCGGGATACGCAATAACGTTTTGAGTTTCCGCCGGGTTGTAGTACATTAGGCAAACAATTCGCTAACCTGCTCTCGTGATCTTGCCATCGGAATACCAGATGCCGCTCAAAATATACAACACCCTGACCCGCACCAAAGAACCGCTCCGCCCCCTTGAAGAGGGGCATGTCAAGCTCTACGTCTGCGGCATAACCTCCTACGACTATTGCCACATTGGCCACGCCCGTTCCGCCCTGGTGTTCGACATGGTGGTCCGCTATCTGCGCCATCGCGGCTACCAGGTGACCTTTGTCCGTAATTTTACCGACATCGATGATAAAATCATCAACCGGGCGGGCGAGCAGGGGATCGATAGCGCCAGCCTGGCCCTGCGGTTCATCAACGAGTTCTACACCGACATGGATGCCCTCGGCACCCTGCGCCCCGACATCGAACCCAGGGCCACCGAGCATGTCCCGGAAATGATCAGTCTGATCGGCGAGTTGATCGACAAGGGCATGGCCTATCCGGCCAATGGCGATGTCTATTTCCGGGTGGAACGGTTCAGCGGCTACGGCCAGCTTTCCGGCCGGGGCCTGGAGGATATGCAGGCCGGGGCCCGGGTCGAGGTCAACGAAAAGAAAGAGCATCCCATGGATTTTGTCCTCTGGAAGGGGGCTAAGCCGGGCGAGCCGAAGTGGGCCAGCCCATGGGGCGAGGGGCGGCCGGGCTGGCACATCGAATGCTCGGCCATGAGCCGCAAATACCTGGGCGAGACTTTCGACATCCACGGCGGCGGCAAGGACCTGGTCTTTCCCCATCATGAAAACGAGATCGCCCAAAGCTGCGGTGCTTCGGGCAAGCCGTTCGCCAAGGTGTGGATGCATCACGGCTTTGTGACCATCAAAGACGAAAAGATGTCAAAATCATTGGGTAATTTTTTGACCATCCGCGACGTGCTCCAGCAGTACGAGCCGGAGGTCCTGCGGTTGTTCATCTTCTCCACCCAGTACCGCAATCCGCTCGATTTCACCGAGGCCGCGCTCCTGGACGCCCAGTCCGGATTGGAGCGGATGTACGAATGCCTGGCCCAGATTGACGCCCTGCCCGAAGGCGATCCGGCCGCGCCCGCCCGCATCGCCGGCCAGGATCGTCAGGGGCTGGAATCGTTGGCAGCCCGGTTTTACAAGGCCATGGACAACGATTTCAACACCGCCCAAGCGCTGGCCCATCTCTTTGACGCGATCAAGATGCTCAACAAACTTTTGCGGACCCTGCCGGTTCAACCGGCGGCCGGGGACGTCGACCTGTTACGGACCACGGCTGCGGTTTTCCGCGATTTGGCCGGTGTGATCGGGCTGGTGCAGCGTGATCCGGCCACGGTGGTAGCCGGCAACCGGGCTAAGGTGCTGGCCGGCATTGATCTGAGCGAGGGGGAGATTCAGCAGTTGATCGCCAAACGCACGCAGGCGCGGGAAGCCAAGGATTGGGCAACCTCCGACGAGGTGCGCGATTATTTGCTGGCACATCGCATTGTCCTCAAGGACAGTCCGGAGGGCACTACCTGGGAAGTGAAGAAATAACCAGCGGCTCCAGATGGAGCCGCACGGATGCTAGGGGAGATCATGATGCGCGCACCCGCTGTTGCCGGCCGTTTTTATCCCGGAGATCCTGAACACCTGCGGGCGGCCATGGACATCTTCGTCCCCGCCGTGGCCGAGGAGGAGAAAAAACAGGCATTGGCGGTGGTGATGCCCCACGCCGGCTACGTCTATTCCGGAGCCACCGCCGGGGCGACCATCAGCCGGGTCCGGGTGCCGGAGACGGTGCTGATCATGGGACCCAACCATCATGGCCGGGGCGCAGCCCTGGCCCTGGGCACGGAAGACTGGCGCATGCCCCTGGGCACGGTGCCGATCGACCGGGCACTGGCGGCAAGCCTTCTTCAGCATTCCGCGCAGATTGTGGAGGATGCCGACGCCCATCTGCTCGAACATTCGCTCGAGGTGCAGGTTCCCTTTCTCCAGCAGGTGCAACCCCGGCTGCGGATCGTGCCGCTGGTCGTCTCTCATGTTCCGTACGATCTGTGCCGGACCGTGGCCCAGGATATGGCCGCGGCCATCCGGGCGCATCGGCAACCGGTGTTGATCGTGGCCTCGACCGATATGAGCCACTACGAATCGCGGCCGCAGGCGGCCAAGAAAGACAGGCTGGCGATCGAGCGGATTCTCGCCCTCGATCCGCAGGGGTTGTATGCCACCGTGCTTGGCAGCAGGATCTCGATGTGCGGCGTCATTCCCACCACCATAGCGCTGCTGGCCGCGCTGGAGTTGGGGGCGACCCAGGCGGAGTTGGTCCGGTACACCGATTCCGGCGAGGCCAGCGGCGATATCAGTCAGGTCGTCGGCTACGCCGGTTTGATCATCTCCTGAACGCGCCGTTCTTTTTTGGGCCAAGTTCGGCACACCCTGCGCGGGTAACGGGTTTTTCCTTGACAACCGCCGCGAATCCTTCTATTTTCACCGCACTTTCCGCCTGCTGGGGGATGGTCTAACGGCAAGACAGCGGACTCTGACTCCGCTTATCGGGGTTCGAATCCCTGTCCCCCAGCCATGCAAGTTCAAGCGTTTATCGAGCAATCGGTAAGCGCTTTTTTCGTTTCTGGTGCATTTTCTTTGAACTGACGTTTTTTATTGTCCATCAATCTGAGGTGGCTCGCTTGGACTCGACGTCATGCAGAACATGCGCGAGCGTTTCCTTGAGTTTTGCAAACCGGTACGGCTTTTCCAGAAACGCCTGGGGCATATCGGCATGACTCCCTTCCATCACCTGGGACTCGGTGTATCCGCTGGCCAGAATGACGGGGAGTCCGGGAGCATGACGCCGCAGGGCCGCGAGGGTTTCCCATCCATTCATGCGCGGCATGGTGACATCACAGAGGACAATCACGACGTCTTCCGCATGGCGTTCAAACAACTCGACCGCTTGCACACCGTTTTCTGCCTGAAGAACGGTGTAGCCCAGCGATGCAAGCATATGCGCAACCAGCTTGCGAGAGACCGGTTCATCATCGACGATCAGAACAGCTCCCCTGCCGGGCGCGTCCGGGACGGGGGGCGGTGCCTGGGGAATGTGGTGAGCCGCGTCCTTATCCACGGGTAAGAAGACGCAAAATGTGCTTCCCCGGGCGACCTGGCTCTCCACGGCAATCATCCCGTTATGCGCGCGAACAATGCCGAGCACGACCGCCAATCCCATGCCGCGGCCCGTGAATTTATGGGTGAAAAACGGGTCGAAAAGGCGATCGATGTCTTCATCCGGGATACCGATCCCCGTATCCGTCACCTCGATGCAGGCATACTCCTGCGGCAGTGGTTGACGGTCTATGGGGAAGCGGTGCGCGGTTGGTATCTCCGCCGCGGTGACCGTTTTTACGGTCAGGGACACCACGCCGCGTTCATCTTCACACGATTCCCAGGCATTGGTGGTCAGGTTGATCAGGAGCTGTTGGATATGATTGGCGTTTGCCTGAATCATCGGCCCTGATTCCGGAGTTGTGATGCGTAACTCCACGCTGCTGGGCATGCTTGCCAGCAACATGGGGTGATAACGGCGGCAGATCTCGGCACAATCGAGGGGTTCAAAAGTGCCGGGTGTTTGCCCGAGATAGGTCAGCAGCAGTTTGCTGACCTCCGATGCCTTCCCCGTTGCCTGGATCGCCATGTTGATATATTTTCCGAGGTTGTGGTGCCGTGCCGGATCGGACAGTGCGCCCGACACTACCTCCAGGCTCATCATGACCGCTTGCAATTGATTGTTGAAATGATGGGCAATGGCTCCAGCCATACGGCCAAGGCTTTCTGATTTTTGTAGGTGCCTGTTCTGGGCCTCGAGTTTTTCCCGTTCAGCCTCCGCACGCCTCCGTTTGGTGATGTCATGAATGATGGCGAAGTTGAGCGGCCGGTCTTGAAAGGAGATTGGGGTCGCATGGACTTCAACGGTGCGAATGGTGCCGTCGGCGAGACGATGATCGACGATAAAATTCGATAAAATCCGGTTCCTAACTTGCTGGCGCACGATGGCCGATTCTTCCCGGGACAGACAGCTTATCTGCCCAATGGTCATCGACCGCAGTCTTTCCCGTGAATAGCCGTAGAATCCGGCGGCAGCATCGTTCGCGTCCAGAATGTCGCCGTAGACCGGATCGATGAGGAGCATGATGGCGCTGTGCTGCTCGAACATTAAACGGAAGCGCGCCTCACTTGCCTGGAGCGCTTGTTCCACCTTTTTATGGCTGGTGGTTTCAAACAGGGAATAAACCAGTCCGGTGACCGCACCGGCCTGATCCTTGATGGGAGAAAGAGTCCAGTCCCACCAGGTACGGCCCCGTTCGGGCTGATCGGGAAATTCAAACGGTTTATCGTGCACCTCGAAAGGCTCGCCGGTCTCGCGGACCTGGATGAAAATCGCTTCATTTTCGGCATTGGGATACAGCGCAAAATGGTTCTTGCCGATCATCTCTTCCGGACGGTAGCCGCACGTCGCGGCATACGCTTCATTGACGCGCACAAAGTTAAAGTCGCGATCAAGATAGACCAGATGCGAGTTCTTTGTACCGTTCATGATTGCCTGGAGCAGGTTGCGCTCCCGCAGCAACGCCTCCTCGGCGCGCCTGCGTTCAGTGATATCCTGGACAAACGAGGCCACGCCGCTGAATTTTCCAAGCTGGTCCACCAGGGGGGTGTTGTTCCATTCGCTCTCGAGGCGTCTGCCATCCTTGGTGATGTTGTGGTGCGTCATCCGTTTGCCGCCGCCGGTATTGCGCATGATGTCCCGCAGTGCAGTGCCGGCTTGTTCCTGGGGGATATCGGGGAAAATGAATGCGACATGGGAGCCGATCGCTTCTTTGGCCGTGTAGCCGAAAATTTCTTCTGCCGACCGGTTCCATGCCGTTATTGTGCACGCGGCATCCCATTCGATGACCGCAAGTGGAGTGTGCTGCACATGAAGAGCAAGTTTCCTTTGAGCCAATAACTGCTGCGCCATCTGGTCCGCAATGACCAGGGCCTGCCGGCGGGCTCTCCCCTGCATGAACACCAGCGTGCTCAATAAAATGCTTGAGAGTATTCCCGCAAAAAGCATGGTCAACGACTTGTCTCGACTCAATTCGGCATCAAATACGGGGCGCGAATGGAAGGTGAAGTGCCAGGTGGCGCCATAGGCATCAACCGTTCTGGTTGAAGAGAACGCGGGCCTATGCCCAGGAGATGGGGTTCGATCCTTGATTTGGCCACTGCTGAACATGAGGTGTTCGGGCGAGGGTTCCTGGCCGGAATAAATTTCAAAATCCAAGCCCGCTGGCATGGTGACAAGCGCGGCTTGCACAAAATCATTCATCCGGATCGGACTGTAGATAAACCCGCGCAACGCGGCCTGCCGTTGCTCGACGGTCTCGGTTGGCATCCCCCGCCGATACGAGGGCAGGTACATCAGTATTCCACTTTGCGGAGTTGCCTCCTCAGTTTCCTGCACCAGGGTGACCTTGCCGCTGATACTGGTCATCCCGGTGCTCCGCGCCCTCTCCATGGCTGCCCGGCGGACAGGTTCGGAATACATGTCGTAGCCGAATGCACGCTGGTTGATCGTGTTGAAGGGTTCGAGCCAGAGAATGGAGGTGTAGACCGGGCGCTTCCCTTCCGGCGTAATCGTGTATTCAGGAAACCCTTCCGCGCGGATGGCATTGATGTGCGCCTCCTTCTGGGCTGGGAGCAGCCACACCGCATAGCCGAAACCAAGGATGCCAGGGTTGTGGATTTCAGGTTTGAGAGACGATGCATACTGATGCCATTTCGTCCTGTTCAAGGCATCTCCCTGCACATTGAACAGAGCGTTGCCGCCAAGCAGAATATTTTCATTATCGTTCAGGCGGCTGAGAATCCGGCTCGTTATTTCTTCGATCTGGTTACTGAAACTGATCCCGGCGCGTTCTCTTGAGCCCTGCTCGATGACGCGCCAGAAGAAAAAGGTCGCGGCGAGCGAGGCGCACAGAACCAAAAGGGGCAGCCCAAAAGAAGACAACGAGGTGAGGGAAGCGTTTTTCTTTGCCCGATGATATTGGTTTTGCATCAACAGGACCTCCTTCCTAGAGGTTCATCAGGCAAGTGCCTGCCCGCCGGGGAAAGGATGGCACAAGGACAAGGCAGAAGCATGGTGTTTGGTGACGCCCCAGCAACGGGAGAGGTCACAAGTCTATTTTAGTTATAATTATTATAGCAAATATGTCCTTGGCATTAAAGGCGGATATATCGCAATGGAAACCAAATATGGTAAGGTTGATCAAGGCCGCAAGAAGAAGGTTTTTTGGTCATCCTTGGCAATCCGTCGCGGGCGCCTCGCAGGGAGCTGGCCTTCTTTTTCCCTGTGCGGGAGCCGCGAATAACGGGAACAAGCGCAATCTCTGATTTGAATCTGACAGGCGAAAGGAGGGAAAATGAAACGTACAATATTCATTCTGGCAGTGGTAACAACCGTGCTCGCCGGGTGCACGCCAAGCCGCCACATCCAGAGTGAGCCCAATACGTGACTCACGCCGGGCTGCCAAGCAGGTGTGCTTGGAGCGAAAGACCAAGCGCGGAGACCAACATGGGCAGGTGAGGGCTCCTTCGCGGAAATCCCACGGATACAAACTGTTCGCGGCAAGAAGACCACGGAGAGATTCGTTGGTGATCGAGGTTGAAGCCCCGCCGCTCGTCTCCTGCATCATGCCCACCTGCAACCGCCGGGGTTTTGTTCCCCAGGCGATCAGGTATTTCCTGCGCCAGGAGTATGCGCCCAAGGAGCTGATCGTCATTGATGACGGCTCCGATCCGGTGCACGATTTGCTGCCCGTGGATGCACGGATTCGCGGGGTCCGGCTAGGGGAAAAACGCACGGTGGGGGCCAAGCGCAACCTGGCCTGCGAGCTGGCAAGGGGGGAAATCATCGTCCACTGGGATGATGACGACTGGATGGCGGATTGGCGCCTACGGTATCAGGTCGAACAGCTCCGGCAGGAGCAGGCCGACATCTGCGGACTCAATCGGATTCTCTTTTTCGACCCGGCTGGAGCCGCTGCCTGGGAATATGTTTTTCCGGGAACGACGAAACCGTGGGTGTATGGGGCCACGCTCTGCTATACCAGGGCGTTCTGGAAGGAAAATCCCTTCCCTGATGTCAATGTCGGCGAGGATACGCGGTTTGTCTGGAACGACCCGGAGGCTAAAATCGTGGCGCTTGCTGACAACCGATACCTGGCGGCGTTGATGCATCCGGGCAACACCAGCGCCAAACGACCCGATGACCGTTGCTGGCAAAAACGCTCCTGGCCGGAAATCAAGGAACTGATTGGTGCGGATTGGCCCTTTTATGCCGGGCAGGGGGCAGGCATGCCGGCCGCGATGGATTGAACCGCCGCGGCCGGTGGTGCGTGAGCAGCCAACACGTCGCAGAACGAACGCTTAAGTGGCTGTTATTTCACGATCGTGGTTTGCGGTAATTGGGTGTTGAGTTTGATCTGCGACGATTGTGGTTGCTTGACTTGCGTCGACAGTTTCGACTGCGTGGAGAGCTTCGTCTGTGCAGAAGCGGCTTTGTGTTTGTCCTGACGCGAGACCAGTGTCGGCGGGCTGCTCATGCTTTCCGTGGCAGCCAGGACGTCACTCACCGGAACTCCCAGGGAGATCCCCAGGGAGGCCGCCATGGCGGCCACGGCCAGATCTTTCTTGAGGGAACGGCCCGACACCGGCGGGTCGTTCTGGAGCGGTTGTTTCCTGGTTTCTTCCATTGCTGTTCCTCCTTGCGGTTATGCCGCCCATTTCCGGACGGCCTTGATGTGGAGCATCATTTTCTTGTCTCTCTCTTCGGGAACGGGAATCCCGGTGCGCCGGCAATACTCGGCGACCGCTTGATCCATGTCAATCCAGGGGGCCGTGGCAGTGGCACCGGCACCAGCGGCGACCGCCCGGACGGTGGCGTCGATGCTGGCGGCGTGGGCTGGCTCTTCTTTCCGTTCCTTCACCATCTCCAGCAAATGCCACAGCAGATCAAGATACCGGTCTGCGGCATGCATGAAGGGGGCGGCCTCCTGTTCCTCCAGGTAGTGGACGATGGTGCCGTTGTCGGACAACGTTCCCCTGCATCCCTTGTCCGGTTCGATGCAGGCAAAGGTTTCCACGCCCAGATAATCGACATAGCGCCCGAGGGGGTAGAGGCGGCACACCAGCGGGCGGTCGGGGTGGACGGCGCACCCCTGGGCGTCGAGGAAAACGCAGGCGCCCTCCTCGGTGAAGCAAAGCACGGTTCCGCCGGTGGTGGTATAGCGGGCGATGAACTCGGCGATGGCCATGCCCCGATTGTCGGCTAGACGGGCTATCTCATAGGGGTTGAGCTGGATCTTCTTGCAGCGGCAGCAGGTCAGGCAGCGCTGGCAGGAAAAGCCGAAAGGCGATTGGCGGTTCAGGTCGGTTGTGCGCAAGGTGTTTTCCATGCCGTGCGATCAGGGTGTCGGTGTCGATCAGTCGAAGGCGCTCGAGCCGCCCTTTGCCATTTTGCCAAAAGAGTATATCGAACAAGGGAGAAAAACCACGAAAAGAAACGGCTGCCTCCGGTCGGCTATCGTTCCCGCAACCCTTTGGCATCGAGGATGGCAATTGTCTTGCCGTCCACCCGGATCAATCCTTCCTCGGTCATTTTATTGAAGATCCGCGACAGGGTCTCGGAACTGGTGCCCAGCAGGCTGGCCAGCTGCCCCTTGGGGATATCGAGCACCACCTTGTCCTGGCGGCGTTGTTCGTCCATCAGATAGCAGAGATGGGAGGCGAGGCGGCCGGGTACTTCTTTCAGAGAGAGGTTTTCAATCTGGGTGGCGAATCGCCGCAGGCGCAGCGCCAGCACGGCCAGCATGTTGAGCGCGAGCGAAGGGGTGTTGGTGACCAGATGGACAAACTCGGCCCGGGGGAAGAAGAGCAGTTCCGCCTCGGTCAGGGTTTCGGCGTTGGCCGGGAAGGGGCTGCCGTGGAAGACCGGAACTTCGCCGAAGGGTTCGCCCGGCCCGAAGATGTGGAGAATCTGCTCCTTGCCATCGAACGACATCTTGAAGATCTTCACCCTGCCGGTGGCCACCATGTAGAACCCGATGCCCGGATCGCCCTCGTGAAAGATCGCTGCCCCCTTGGCGTACCGTTTGTTTGTTGCGATCTGGGCAATTTTTTGTACTTGTTCCGTTGGCAGGCCGCTGAACAGGAGGCTGCCCGCCAGCAGTTCGATTTTTTTTGGCATTGTGAGGAATAAAAAGTGCGTTTTTGATCTAGGTCAAAGAAAGTCTCCAGGGATGGTGTACAGTGCAGGCATACTACTGAGGAACAATGTCGAACGCGACATGAAAATCAATCAACAAGGAGGAGTGCCATGTTTTGTAACCAGTGTGAGCAGACTGCCAAGGGAACCGGGTGCAACGTCGTCGGCGTGTGCGGCAAGAACGAGGAGGTCGCCGATCTCCAGGACCTGCTGATCCACGCCCTCCAGGGGCTGGCCCTCTATGCCCAGGAA
>Ga0074195_1003331_pt1 | contig 15399 bp, 16 predicted proteins | sample EPASupsiteHSE623_FD_64525 | JGI IMG/M metagenome (GOLD analysis project Ga0074195, IMG submission 64525) | Bioremediated contaminated groundwater from EPA Superfund site, New Mexico - Sample HSE6-23 | ecosystem: Environmental > Aquatic > Deep subsurface > Groundwater > Contaminated ...
AATGCCCAAGAGCGTTTCCATTGCGTACCTGCTTTCGCTGTCAGCGGACCGATCCGGGGCCGATTGAGGAGACTCACGACACGAGAATCCCTCGTCGCGCGACGATACATCATTGTTTCCGCTTTCCAGGAACGCCAATGCAGACGCCGATCCTGTCAAAGCGGAGGTGCGGGTCGTGGCCTGACAATATTTCGGACTGGCTCTCCGAGCGGATCGATGATCTGCTTCCAAAGCCGAACTGCAATACTACGAGGCCACCACCCGGGAGTTCGACCCTCTGGAGTTACTGGCGCTCCTGACCCTCCACATCCCCAATCCGAACGATCGGCTCGTGGCGAGTTCGGGCTGGTACTCGAACCGAACCCGGGAGTTGAAACTCAAGAGCAGACCTTCGCCTGAGGAGGACGTGTCCGGCCTGGGGCCACCTCTTGGCCCCCCAGCCCATCTCCCTGTTTTCTTCACGGCCCTAGCAAGAACGCCACTCACTCATCGACCGCATGGTGGCCTGGACATCAGCGTACCTCATCCGATATCGTGAGCCTACACTCACGCTATGAGCCACTCTGTTGCGAAAGCCATACGACAACGGTTTCTCGAGGTCCCTTGACTGACAAGACGCGTGTCCCGCCCCGATACTCCTTGGGATTCCTTATCTTGCTGTTCGTTCTCACCTCCCGATCGTGGGCCGATTCCGCTGCATCGGACCTCCCGGTCCTGGTTTCCACGGACTGGGTGGCCCAAAACCTTGACCGCCTGCAACTGATCGACGTCCGCTCCCCCGACGCCTTTCTGAAGGGACATCTTCCGGGGGCCGTGAAAATGGACTGGAGACTCTTCACGGACCGAAGGCTCAAACCCACGGGGAATCTCGATCCGAGCACCGATTGGCTGAAGAGCTTGCTCGAGAAAATGGGGATTTCCTCCAAGACACCCACGGTGGTCTACTCCGATCCTCCCGAAAACTGGGGCGAAGAAGGGCGTGCCTTCTGGATGCTCGAGTACCTTGGACACCCGCACGTGGCGGTCATGGATGGCGGCTGGCCCAAGTGGTGGAACGAGGGTCGCGCCGTACAACGCGAGAAGTCCCGACCACGTAAGGCGTCCTTCTTTCCTTTCATCGATTCCAGGCGAGTCGTCGACCGGCAAGAGATCCGGCGCCGGCTCAAGGACCCGGGCTTCGTGATCGTCGACGCTCGAGACCACTACGAGTTCGCCGGAGCGATCGCGTTTAGCGTGTGCCGCGGTGGACATATCCCAGGGGCGGTCAACGTGCCGTGGAGTTCCTTGCTGGACGAGCGTGGCTGCCTTCTTCCCAGAATTAGCCTGCGGGAGGTATTCCGAAGTCGCAAGATCCTGCCCGAGCGCGACGTGGTCCTATACTGCACGGCGGGCATCCGTTCCGGATTCGTCTACTTCGTCCTGCGGTTGCTGGGCTATCCACGAGTACGGAACTACCCCGGTTCAATGTGGGAATGGGCAGCGGAAAAAAACCTTCCACTCGAGAAGTGAGTCCGCATTCGAGTCCGCCGGGGCACGGATCTGTGTCCCGATGAGGCTTGGCGCGTGTCCCAAAAGGCACGCTCGACCGCATTTTTGGGGACACCGATGGACTGCTGCCTCACTACTGTATTGGCCAGTCATTGATATGGGGAGCGACCGCCACATTACGGCGAGATCATCGACATGATCTGACTCTCCGCACACCGGCAGTATCCACGATCGTGGCCACGGAGACTCGTTTTCGAAGAAGCCCGCGCACAGAGTCCAAGCCTGGCACGAAATTTGGATATGCGTGCGCCGCAAGGTCGCCGCGATGAGGCGACGCCAGATCTCACACCACGACCGATGTGGATCAACGACCCAATGGATGGTGACCTCGATCATGCGTGCGAGTAGCCTGCTCGTCTCAACGTTTGCCATGTGCCTGGCGCCAGCTGTCTGTCTGGCCCTGACTCTCTCCAGGGAGTCGAGCGGCCGGACTTTCTCCGTGAAAGCCGGGGAGAACGTCTCTATCAACCTCGGACCAGAGAAATGGGCTCCGACACACAAGCTTACCGGCGTTCTCAGACAGGAGGGCCCCTTCCAGCTCCGTGCCGTTGGGCATGGCAGAGAAAGGATCCACTACGAATGCTCGAATCCGGTCCAGTCAGCACCCAAAAGCTTCTGGGCCTATGTCAATGTTGATTCCATGGCCTCGAGCACGCTCGTGCGAGTGTCCTCTGACCCTGCCCCAATGACAGTCTCCGACCTCAAGCACTACCTGCAATCAGAAAAGTACAGAACCGCCGTAGACCGGGCGCTCAAGCCTCTGGGCGCCGGCTTTGAAATCAAGAACGGACAAAAGCACACATCCGGAAACAGGACCGTCATCACGGTTTTTTACAGGAAAACGGAACCCAAGTCGCACGGATCAAAGGATTGCGCCGACATCCCCAACGCAACCCCGATCCTGACCATGGTCCTGGCAGGAGACAACCTAGTCAGCGTCAACATCAAGGGCTCGCGATATTCGTCGGTCGCCGACTCGGACGAGGGCGGAATCAACGACTCCCCGGCAGGCACGCCGAACGACCTTGTCCTGAACACTGCGGCTGCGTCCCGTAGCAGTACCGTCGCCCGATCCTCCTCGGACACAAGACAGAAGACGGTTGACTCCAACAATCCCGGATCAACTTGTCAGTCCAACTCCGAACACGACCGACTCAATCTCCAAGAGAGGAACGAGCGCCGCCAAGCCCCAACCGAACAAAGCCTGCTCGACCAAACAAAGCTCCAAGACACTGTTCTTTCGGAATCGACCGACTCCGAAGACAACGATGGTCCCTTGTTCGCGAGCGGCTCTGTGAAAGCTCTGAGAGTCGTCGTCGACCTTGGGAGGCAGCGAGCGTTTCTCCTCAGAGGAAAAACAATCCAGAGAAAGTACATCATCTCCTCTGGGAAACCGGGCTACCGGACTCCCACGGGCTGGTACCAAATCACCGCGATCAAGAGAAACTCCTGGTGGTATCCGCCCAAGTCACCTTGGGCAAAAGGACTCAAGCCGATACCACCTGGACCGAGCAACCCAATGGGGCCTGTCAAGATGCAGCTCAGTGGAACGGCGTACTACCTCCACGGGATTCCGAGGAAGGCGGAGGCCAGATTGGGCTCCCCAGCATCCCACGGGTGCATCCGCATGAGATCGAGCGACGCACTGCATCTCGCCAGTGTCGTACACATAGGAACCTCTGTACACATCGTCACATCGTGCAGCTACCGATGACCAATCGTGAGCACCCGCAATGACCGAACCAGCCAGAAACCGCGCGTATGTCGTAGCGGCCTATCTCCAAACAAGGACAGACAACCGCCGACTGCCAAACGAATCCTCAGCAACAGAATTTTGCCAGGCGAACCACGGACCACAAAGGTCCATCTCGTTCAAAATTATCGCAATTTTTGTCAGAACATAGCACTCTTACAACACTTTTTTCGGACAGACATCAAACAGTCACCACCCTCACACACAATCACCATTAGATCGAGACAACGCCCAAGACCAGATGAACACAGAAGCAGGAGGAGCAAAGACTCAATGAAATGGGAGGTCGTCGACTATGAGGTAGCAACTGAACACAAGACAGGCATCACTCTGTTTGACGGACATCAACTTCAGTAGGCAGTATTACAAGGAGTACAGACAGAATGCGTATCATCAGCAGGAATTTTTTGATCGCTTCGATAGTAGCTGTGTGTCTCACGACCCTTTCGGGCTCGCTCTTCGCGAAGTGCGATCGGACGACCTACCATGGCAAGTTGCGCTATGTCAGTGGTCGCGCAGACAACGCCCACACCAACGTTTCCGGAACGGCCGCCTTATCCATGGACCAGACCCAGTTCAACAAGCTCAAGAGACTCGTGGGACAGAACGTCAGGATTGTCTGCGAGCTCTGCTACAGGAACTTCGGGGTCATTTCCGTCACTGCAACGAAAGCTTCCGCCATTGTCACAGGTCCGGTGGCGGAGAGGGCCGAGAACTTCCGTCAGCTCTGGGGAGTTCCCGCCTCCGAGGCAGCGACTGACGATGGTATCGCACCCGACGATGGCACGGACGTGATTGCCTCCACAGCCTCCACCTGCCGCACAGAGACAAGCGTCGTCCACTCGGTTCGCGCACTCGGTGCGGACGCGGTCGTGCTCAATGGCGGCAAATTCGAGTGCAGGCTCGGTATTCCGGGCAAGCTCAAGATGCTCAAGGGCCGCAAAGTCAAGATCACGTTCTGTATGCGAACCGTTGGTATGAGGTGCATCGACAAAATCACGGCGGTGACGGCTCTTTGAGGAACGATGCACAGGCCAGTTCCGCAGTCCGATTGTGGCCCATGTACACCTGACCGTGGTCACCAGAGCGAAGCCGTTGGACAGTGGTGACACCGATCACTGAAGACTTTTTCCTTTCAAACCCTTTGGGCTAGCGTTTGCTCCCCAGCTACTTGGGCCCGAAGCGCGCAATCAGCAGCCCTCGCCTCCTGGCGGGGGTTGCCGCTTTCCCGACTCGGCCTGAATCTGATATCGTGAATCGTTTGACTGAGAGATCTTGAGCTGAACGCCTCCGTCGGACCCTTGTGCTTTTTTTAGGCGACGGCCTTGGGAATTTTGGGGATTCTTGTGTGTTCGCGCGTCTACTCACTCTGTACGGTCGGCTCCTGTAAAGCCTTCTGGCCGCTCTGATCGCTCCGCCCGTCAAGGTGGAAACGCGGACTGCCCGGAAAGGAGACTAAAGAAGGAGGACACCACCGATGAGACGTTGTACGCTCGTCGTTCTCGTGCTCGCGGGGAATTTTTTCCGGTCGGCTGAAACCGGCTTCGCGGGGTTTCCGGCGACCTTCGAGTGGAAGCGGCTCGGCCGCGAGGCCGGCCTCCCCGTGCTCAAGACTCTCTCCGTGGAGATACTCGAAGGGGTGATCTACGCGGGAACGAGCAAAGGGCTCTTCCGGAAGGCCGGACAGACCCCCTTTAAGAAAGTCGATCTCGACGAGATCCCCGAGACCGCCATTCTGAGCCTCAAGGCTGATCGCAAGGCCATGGATCTCTGGGTGGGCACCATGCACGGACTTGCCCGCGTCAACCAAGGACGGGTGGACGTCTACACCCAGCTCAATAGCGGACTGCTCAATGACGTCGTTCACGGCCTCGATTTCGCTTGCAAGCACGTCTGGATCGCCACAGAGGCCGGGGTCTCGCGCTTTGAACCGAGTACCGGGCGCTGGGAGAGCTACAACGGGAAAAACACCCCCATGAAAGAGATCTGGTGCCATGGGATCGCCGCGTCGGAAAAGCTCGTCTATGTGGCGGTCTGGGGCGGCGGAGTCATGGAATACAGCTACGCTACCGGTTCCTGGAAGAACACCTTCGATCCTGACGGGGAGTTCGAGAAGGATCTGGTCCGGAACGACGGTCTTCCCTCGGTCCTCATCTCCAACATTGACTACGACGGCAAGACCGCGTGGGCATCGTCATACTTCGGGGTTGCCGGCTGCAACGGCTGCAACTGGTTGGAGTGGTTCGAGGACTCCGGCGAGGGGCTTCCGTCGAACTTCGTCAACCACACCCGCAGCGATCTGAACAGTCCCGGCCGCACCCGGCCTCAGCGGGTCTGGGCCTGCACCGACCGTGGGCTTGGGTGCTTCGACGGCAAGATCTGGACACACGAGATATGCGATATCCAGGCGCACTCGGTTTCGTTCGAGGGCGACACCGTCGTGGTGGCCACCGACAACGGGGTCTTCGTGGGCACCCCGCAGGCCACTTCGGCCAAGACAGGGCGCGACGCGGGCAGCGGCACCGTGAACGACCAGGCAAAGACCGGATCGCGGCCGGAGTCCGTGCCGCATCGCCAGTCGACCGGGCCGCGCGGGCCCAATTTCCGACCCCATCACCTCTACCTTCCCAAGTCGTTCGACCCGGACGAAGACTATACGATGGAGATCCCGATCGGACTGCTGGGCTACGACGAGGGGCACCCATCGTACTACCTGTCGATCCAGGCCGAGCGTGCGATGCAGCTCGCCATCGAGGAGGAGAATGACCGGGGCGGTTACAATGGAACTCCTTACAGACTCGCGGTCGAAAGGATGGCGTCGCTTTGGGGCCCGGCCTCCAACGGTGCGGTTGCCTTCGCCTATCGACACAGGGCGCTGTTCTACGTCGGTCCGCCCTACGCCTCGGACTCGCAGACCGCCCTGTGGGCCAGCCTGAAGACTGAGATGCCGATGATTTCCACGTACAACACGGAGCAGACGCAGACCAAGACTCGCATTCCCTGGCACCTGCGCGTCAATTCCGATGACCGTCAGTACGTCAATGCCCTGGCCAGGCACGTAGTCGAGCGGCTGGGACACAAGCGGGTCGGCCTTTTCCGAGTGAACGGAGCGTACGGCCGTTTCGGGGTCATCGAGTTCGCCGACGCCTGCCAACGGCTGGGGCACCCGCTCGTCCTCGATCTTCGTCACGAACAGGGCTCGATCAATCTGACTCGCCAGGTGGAGACGATCAAGAAGGCAAATCTCGACGCCGTGGTGATCCGGTCCGACGCCGTGGACGCCGGGAACATAGTGCGAGCGCTCAAGGACGGGGGGTTCACCGGCCCCATCTTCGGCGCTGATCGGGTCGTCTATCAAGACTTTCTCAAGACGGCCGGCGAGGCGGCCGAGGGGGTTGTGGCCGTGACCGACTACGATCCCACACGCTCGGACCCTGAGCTGTGGCGGTTTCAGACGGCGTACATGAAGCAGTTCTGGGAACGCCCCGAAGCCTGTGCCGCGAGGACCTACGCTGGGATGCGCATCGCGTTCGACACGATCCGGAAGGTCGGACCACGGCGGCGTCCCTTCATGGAAGAGCTTCTAAAGCTCGAAGGTCAAAAGGTCCCGACCGTCCTCGGAACCCTGGAACTGGACTCGAGGCTGGACAACGTCGCACCTGTCGTCTGGGTGCGGGTCGTCAAAGGCCGGTTCCACTACTCGAACACTCCGCCCACTCCATGAATTGTCTTTTCCGACGAACGTCAGGAGGAACCGCATGCTTGGAAGATGGCTCGTTGGAATCGTTCTGGCGGCTCTCATGAATCCTTCTCAGGTTCTGGGCGAAGGCGCGCGGGTGAAGGAACATGAGTACGTCGGCGTCAAGAAATGCGCCATGTGCCATAGCGATCCACGAAAGGGGGGGCAATACCAGCAATGGGCGAACACCAAGCATGCCATGGCATGGCGCGTGCTGGGCACGGCGAGGGCCGTGCAGAAGGCTGCTGAGGTGGGCGAATACCGCAATCCGCGAAGCACCGACCGGTGCCGGCCGTGTCACATCACTGCCGACAAGGTCAAAATTGAGCTCCTCAGCGACGGGTTCAGACTGGAGGATGGCGTCGGATGCGAAAGGTGTCACGGACCGGGTGGCGATTACGACGGCATGGACGTGATGTCAAGCCGCGAGGAGTCAATCGCCAACGGGTTGATCATCCCCGACGAGAAGCTCTGTCGACAATGCCACACGTCGCCCAAGTTCAACTACAAGGCAAGTCTGCGACAGGTCAATCATCCCAATCCGACACGACAGAAGAGGCCGGAGCGCTGAGACCATCCCCCAAGAGCTTCCCCTCGATCCTGAAACCATATCGGGTACGCCACAATAACCGAATCGCCGTGGCGCGTTGCGATTGGCCGGTAGCGTACGGAAGACGGACTACGGCGCGTAACCGTACCTGACGAAACTGACCTCTCGGACGAACCCCTTCGTGTTCTTCCACGAGACCGATATCTTCAGACGGAACAAACCGGGGCGTGCGGGATCCTCGATCTGCTCGATCTTGGGCTTGGGTGAGAGGCCGAGCGCCGCCAGCTGCTCGAGGTAGACCTTATCAAACAGCGTAGACTGACCCTCGACGATCTCCACCGGCACAAACATCTCCTTCAGGGGAGGTCCGGCGCTCTTGTGGGGAGGCTGGGCCGGACTTCCAGGGAGCGCCCAGCTCGGCTTGTACCGTTTGAAGCGCTCCATCATGTCGAGACACAACCCCTGGGCGAGTGTTCGTTCAAGGAGCTCCTGGTGATCCTCGGCGTTTCGGGTGGAAAGCGTGAGAAGAGGCACGAGGAGCGCCGCAGCCACGGCCAGAACGACCATCACCTCGACGAGGCCGATCCCGCGCTGTTTCATCGTTTCCCTCCACCGGAGCAGCAGGCGCAGTTACGCGGCATCTTGCTGAAGCAGGGATCGAACAGGCACGGACAATTGGAGACCGTCGTGGGTAGATCGGGGGTCTGGACGCCGATGAGCGTCGTGAACGGCAACAGTCGCATCCCCTCGGCGGCTTTCAGCACGAGCTTGAGACGGAAAAACACCCGCCCTTCGTTCTCTTCCGGAGTCAGGTACTGCCATCGCATGTCCTGGATCGAAAGGCTCTTGTACTTGCCCTCCTGGGTCTCCACGACCGGGCCGATCCAACCGGAGGGCCAGCCGGGAGGATAAGCGATCTTGTCGTACCACACTGAGTCCTGGTTGAACTTCCACACGATCTTCCGAAGAGAGAGTCCCTGGCCGGCATCCGGCCCCGTCCGATTCTTCGCCTCGTAGTAGACGAGGTAACGATTGCGCTTGGTCTTCTCGAGTCTCTCCATCACGAACTGGATCGACGTCCCGTTGGGCTTCGAGAGCAGAAACGCGTTGCCGTCGTGGTCTCTCGCGTCGGCAAAGGGGTTCAGAACAAGGGATCCCAACTCCAGCCGGATTGTCTCGATGAGCATCAGAGCATCCTGGGTCTGGCTGAGTGTGTGGAAGGCGCGGGTTGACTGCCGGGTCATCGTGCTGACCATTGAGACGATCATCGAGATCACCAGCACCAGGATTACGAGTCCGATCAGGATCTCGACGACCGTCAACCCGCCTTCACCAATCCGCCGGACGAGTGTGGTGGGCGTCTCGTCGGCTTCCGTGCGAGGGGGCATCAGTCTGCGCTCCGGTCGACGACGAACCTCGAGGCCACCGGGTTGATCCGGAATCCCTGGCCGACGGCATCCAAAAGGAAGTAGTGCCGCGAGGTCACCCGGCGGTAGAGCTCTCTTTTGCCGCTCAGGCGGCACGAAGTGTGGCACGAGAGCTCGATCTCCCCGTAGTTCTGGACGGTGCTGTAATAAAGGGGCTTGATAGTGACGGGGGAAACGTTGAACCCCATTTTTCCCTGGGCGACCAGCGAGAGAGTTCCCTGTGGGGGCCAACTGAAGCTGGGTTTGCCGAACACGTTCGCACCGGGGACGACACCTCCTTCGGCCTTGCCCGTGAGATCCGCCACGCGATTCTGGGATGGGAACTCGCGTGTAGTGAGTTCCATGAACTCCGCCAGACACTCATCGACGGCCGACTCGGCCAGCTCGGTCGCGTAGCGACCAAGGACGAAAGCCGCGTTGATGGAGCGGCTGGAGCTCGACTGGTTGGAGATCGCCATGACGACAAAAATGGCTCCGCCGATCAGAGCCAGGAAGGCGAAGCCGACAACCATGGTGCCGCAGCGCACCTGGCCGGGTGCGCTGCCGAAGCTCCTACTTGCTGCGGGGGAACCAGTCCCACGTCTGATAGGTCTTGCCATTACGTACGAATGTCGACACGTAGTTCTGGTGATTGACGGAGATCGCAGTGAGACCCAGATCGGCCGCTCTGACCAGTTCCCCGGACTGGCAGGCGCCATCGCCATTTCGGTCGATCCAGGCCGAAAGGTTGACCAGTTCTCGACCGCTCAGCATTCCGTCGTGGTTGATATCGAGAAGGGCAAGCTTGGCGTATCCGTCGACGAACCCGTCGACATCACCGAAGAGCTCGCTGGCCGAGTCTACCAGTCCGTTGCCGTTGGAGTCCAGGGCGAGGAGTCCGTCTTCACCGGGCTTGAGCCACTCGGTCCGGGCCGACCGCCCCTGACCGGACACATCGAACCGGACCGAGCCCTCGGGAACGAAGGCTCCACGGTCTCCCGTATGGTCCGGGGTCGTCACATCGGCGATGCCGTTGCCATTCAGATCCAGGAGAATGGGAGAACTCTGCCCGTCGGCCGCAGAAACGGCATTCGTGAAATTGGGGCAGACACCCCCGCCTCCATTCGCCTGGGAGGTCTCTCCCACCTGGAGAGCTTTCCTGGTGGCGGCGCACTGCTTGCCTTCTCTCAGGGAAGAGTCTGCCGTCTTGGCCTGATCGATCTGGCTGATCGTATCCTTCAGGAGTTGGACCCCCTTCGGCTCATCCCCGCTCTGCAGTGCGCTCATGCATTGGCTGAGCCCAGGGCCGGTGCGTAGGAGGTTGTCTATCTTTCTGACGTTCAGGAGCGAATACCCCTGCAGCGGCTGCTCCATCATTTTTCTACCGATCCCGGAGAACCCGCTGGTGGAACTCGAGCCTTGGGAAGCTTGCGATAGAGAGGCCATCTGAGTTCCCGAGAGCCCTGAGAGGCTACCGCTCTGGCTTCCTCCGAACATGCTTTGGAGCATACTGATGAAGCTCTGGAGCATATTCTGATCGATGTTGACGGTGTTCGATCCGCTCCCTGTCCCGGAAGAAAGGGCTGACAAAATTCCCGCGGCGGACGGCACACCGTCGACCGGGGCCGTGGGAACCGATGAGTCCGTGGTGGTTTGTCCAAGCAACGGTTGGGAGCAGAAACCCAGGACCGAGCAGAGGACCAGGATGCACCTTGTGAAGTACGTCATCCCTCTCTCACCCTCTTTTCGCTGAACCGTTCCGGTTTCTCGATTGCCCGTCGAGCACGAACTTCATTGTTGCATATTGTTGCAGAGTGGGACGAGCAGGTCGCGAGAAAGGGCAGCGCCGAATCTACTTTTTTTCGTCTCAAACGCCAGGCCCTGCGCAAATGCACCTCTCACGGACGAACCCCTTCGGAAGCGTCGCCACGCCACGTCTCCTTGCTGTGCGGAGGAAACAACACATGGGCACCGACCGGCAAACCGACCTGGCGGGACACGACCGGACACTTGACCTTGAACCAGAAGGCGATCTTGCTCCCTTCACCGCTCAGGGTCTCGAAATTGCCTTGGCCCTTGGCGATGACGAGCTGCGCCTGCTCGAACCGCCTCCGGAAGGCTTCAGAACATTCCGCGAGAATGGTTCCGGGCGCGTCTGAGCCATTATCGATCACCTCGACGAGGTCGTACATCCCAACCTCCCGAGCATCCGTGACAGTGGCATCATTGAGTACGGCTGCTCCGCGCACGGCAAGCGTAACGCGCTTGGGTCCGAGTTCCTCGATGACCAACCGGTCAACGGCGATCTCCCCGGCGTTGTCGGCCAAGTAGAGGATGTCTTTCGCATCAGCCGCTGCCTCGCGGAACTTCTCCCAGTCGCCATGAACCGGCCTTTTGGGAGAACCACGCAAGGCCGTCCGGACCACGGTATCGGTGATGGCCGAAGCGACCCCCATGTCGATCGCGTTGGCCGCTACGGCACACCTGGCGGCTTCCAGCAAAGGATCTTCAGCCTGCCGCACGATGGAGGTGAGCTCGGGCAAGGCTTCCATCGCCAGGCGATTGAAATGGCTCTTGACCGCCAAATACGGGTCATTCACCCCGGTCAGCTCCCTCAACCGGCGATGGATAGCCTGACCGACGAACGGCGGCGGACGGTCAAGATCCAGCTCGGCGATCAAGCGCAGCACCTCCCGCAGGATCTGCTCGTGAACGCAGGAATCCTCCGTGACATTGCGGGCCGCCTCGAGGCTTTGGCGAAGAATACACGGGATGCAGTCGAGGTAGATGTTCATTTTCCACACGGTGGTCTATCGCAACGCGTTTCCCTCCCGCAGCAGGGTGTCTCTTTCTCACAATGACTGGCCGAGGCGCCTCGGCCTTTCACGATGACATTGATCCCGCCAGCAATCACTCTCCGGACCTCGTTGCCGCAGGTCGGGCATCGCTCCCGGGCGGGTTCAGAGATCGACTGCTGCTCCTCGAACTCGCCGCACTGTGTACACTCGTAGACATAGGTTGGCATTGGGCGCTCCTAGTGGTCGCAGACATTGGCACCTGTTGTGAGGCGGCCGTCGAGGAAATCGCTCACGAAAAGCTTTGGCGCGATCAGTGTGCGGACCATGCGGCCGAAGGCCTTGGCCGTTTCGGAGTGGGGATTGGCCTGCACCATCGGCACGCCGCTGTCCCCGGACACGACGACCTCGGGCTCGATGGGGATGGAGCCCAGGTACGGGACACCCATCTCCTCGGCCATCGCTCGGCCGCCGTCCGCGCCGAAGATCCGGACAAGCTCGCCGCACTTGGGGCAGGTGAAGCCACTCATGTTCTCGACGACGCCCAACACCGGGAGCCCGACCTGCCGGCAAAAGACGATGCAGCGGCGAACATCCTGGACAGCGATCTCCTGGGGCGTGGTAACCACCACGGCTCCGTCCGCTTTCTCGATGAGCTGGGCCACGGCCAAGGGCTCATCGCCCGTGCCCGGTGGCGAGTCGACCACCAGGTAGTCGAGCTCTCCCCACTCGACATCCTTCAAGAACTGCTTGATCACGCTGAACTTCCTCGGTCCGCGCCAGATCACCGCGTCGTCGCGCTCACGAAGCAAAAATCCGATCGACATCACGCTGAGAGTGCCATCACCACAACTCATTTTCACCGGGAGCAAGGTGTCGACACTCCCCGCGATCTGACTTCCTTCCATGTGGAGGAGCTTTGGAACACTTGGCCCATGGATGTCGACATCGAGAATGCCGACCCGCTTGCCGGCCAGAGCCAGGGCCATCGCCAAATTGACCGCGACGGTGCTCTTGCCGACGCCGCCCTTTCCGGAGAGAACCATGATCTTGTGCTTGATGCGGCACATCCGGGATAGGAGTCGCTGGCGTTCGAGGTAGTCTTCTTCACGCTCGTCGGGACGTCTCTCCTGCGCCGCGCACTGTGTATCGTTACAGGTCTTGCATGTCTTCTCGGTTGTCATCTTCTGGACCTTTCTGACTCGTTGTGAAACACGATGGATCGTACGGACCTCACGCTCCAGGAATCGCGTTTTGGACCTCTTCCCAGAGCGCTCGGATATCCGTGGCGGCTGGTCCGTTCCCGTCCTCCACCACGGCCAGTCGCTTCACCTGGGCCGTTGTCACTGATTCGTCATAACGGATGCGTCCAGAGTCGAACCCGTGGCACAGACAGCGATTTCGATACTGCTTCCTTACTCCGTAGCGTCCGGCGTGGACTTCTGGAGCCTCTCGATTCTCGCCTTCAGGTCGTCCAAAGCCTTTTCGAGACTCTTGGTCAGCTGCTTCATCGCCGTCAGGTCCTGTCCGCCGGAGACAACAGGCGTTGACTGAGCGTCAACGTCTGAGCATCCCATCTCCGAACGCGGCCCTTCGCTCATTCCGATCCCATGGCGACGGTGCCGGTGTCGACAGCCTCCTCCTCGGCCGCCTCCTCGACCGACACCGAACCCAGGCCCTCTTGGGGCCACGTCCACTCGGGTATCAGCGCCACCACACCCTCCCATCCCTCGTCCCGTCATCGACCCTCGCCCCGTTGGACCCGTTCCGTTTCTTCCTGGCATGTGAATCTTCCTCCAATTGCTGTTTCAACTCACTGGCGCATTCTGTGTCCCCAGTCATTACCTTGACGACCTCCCTGGCAGCGTCTTCTGCGAAATCGATTTTGCCTACCGCAGCATCCGGGCATGGAAAGCTCTGGCGTTGGCAGCAGGCCCGCGAGAAAGGTCGTGACAACCTCGTTGATCTCACCCGCCACGAAACCGATGACTCTCACTCCCCTGGTGATCAGCTCGTGGTGCAACGACTTGGAAATGGCTCCGCAGATCAAACTCTCGACCCCGAGCTCCATCAGCCGATCAAGCTTGAGAGCGGCGGTCGGTGTCTCGATGTTCTCCTTGCGGATTGCGACCACGTCTCCATTTTCGACGGTCAAGATCAATACTTCCCGGCTCACGTCGAACACGGGGGAGATGCGTCCGTCCCATACGGTCAACGCTGCCTTCACGACTTTCACACCTCCGTGAGCCTTTGATCTGCTGCAAGCACGAATCGGGCCATCGGATGCGGGGCCCTCGACAGGCAAAGCAAATGACCGATAATCCGGCAGGTTACGAGCCTCCTGGACGGATCGTGTCCCCTCCGAGGAGTCGCATGACCGCGACTCAATGCACTCTCCGGAGTGCAGGAGAGAGACTCTCACTCTTGGCGATTTCGCCTCGAAGTCGGACGGGACTGCTGCTCTGGCTCGGGAGCCAAACACATCGCGAACGTCGCAACGTCTTCGGATCGATTGACAACCGGATTCTCGGCACACTATCCTCAAAACAAATGAACCATCATTCATGTTTTCTCGAGAACGCATTGACGCACGGGTCGGCTGCGGTGAGTTGCACGAGGAGGTTCTCTGTGATCGACCGGGTCTTTGGCGGGCTGATGGTCTTGATAGCCCTCTTTCTCTGCCGACAGCCGGTCGTGGCCGCCTCGGTGCAAGCCGAAAAGGTTCCTGCCGGTGGGCAGAAGTCCGTGGTCTCCACCGCGCAGTCGAGCGGAAGCGAGGCCCTCACCGACTTTTTCGTGAAGGGCAGCGTGCGGAGCTGACCGTAAAACTGGACCGTCCACGAGACACCCTGTCGGCGGAGTTCCAGTCGATCGTCCTCGGGCTGCGCCGGTCGATCACCGACCCCCGACCACGCAATCTTAAAGAGCTGGCCACGGATGAACCGGAGGGGGCTTGCCGATAGAGAAACGGGCACGGCAGACCACCGCGTTCGACGCTTCCGGCTGTCACTTCGGAATGCTCTCGACCCAGGCCGTCGAAACGCGGCAGGAAACCTTGACTGTCGGCTCTTCCCCTGAAGAGCCGACCGATTGCGGGGAGGTCTTTGATGCTGTTCGAGCCGAGTTCCTGGCATCGATTCGTGGCCGAGGACGCCACGCCGATCTACGTGCGGTCGCAGGATGGCGACTGGTTCGTTCCCAACGACTCCGGCGACCGATTTCTGCGGGAGTTCGGCCTTGGCGGACGGATGGTCTCGATCATGGAAGAACGTTTCCTCTCGCGTCTTCCCCCCGGTACCGGCTCACCCTACGCCGGTCGATTCCCGGCGCTTTCAATCCCGTGAGCTATCCGGCCGACCTGATCGACCACGTGCCGGAAGAGGCGCTGGTGCGATCGTATGGCTGCGGCAGCCCGGTCACCGAGGCGACGCCCTCCGAAGGAGACACCGTGGTAGACCTGGGATGCGGAACCGGAGTCGAGTGCTTCATTGCCGCTCGACTGGTGGGATCGTCCGGCCGGGTCATCGGGGTCGATATGCTTGAACCGATGCTTCGCCGCGCCCGGGCCGCCGCTCTTCACGTCTCCCAGAGGCTCGGCTACGAGAACC
>Ga0074195_1003332_pt1 | contig 15398 bp, 14 predicted proteins | sample EPASupsiteHSE623_FD_64525 | JGI IMG/M metagenome (GOLD analysis project Ga0074195, IMG submission 64525) | Bioremediated contaminated groundwater from EPA Superfund site, New Mexico - Sample HSE6-23 | ecosystem: Environmental > Aquatic > Deep subsurface > Groundwater > Contaminated ...
TATTTGTCAATTAAATATCCAGCCACCGGCTGCAATCCACTAGAAATAACCGCATAAGCCATTACCAGCATACCGCTTAATGTCAGTGACATGCCGAGTTTAGTCATGACAAGCGGCAACAAAGCCGGCAAAAAGTTTGCATAAAAATCACTGAAAAAATGTCCGGCTCCCAGTAAAGATATATTATAGACCATTGACCTACTGAACTTGCTGCTCACTGCGTTAGCCCTCCCATGCAACGGAAACCCGGCCAGTTACGCCTTACTCATTTCTTCACCCCAGCAGCAAGCAGTTATGAGTTCCTGACAAGGTGAAGAAATGAGCGGTTTCTCAACCGCTCACTACAATACTATACCTATACATTAAACCGGAAATAGGTAACATCGCCATCCTGCATAACATACTCTTTGCCTTCCAGGCGAACTAACCCTTTTTCTTTTGCTGCGGCATGAGATCCGTTGGCCATCAGATCATCATAAGAAACAATTTCAGCTCGGATGAAGCCGCGTTCAATATCACTGTGAATTTTGCCGGCAGCCTGCGGTGCTTTGGTTCCACGCACAATTGTCCAGGCACGCACCTCCTGTTCACCGGCAGTAAAGAAGGTCATCAGTCCCAGCAGTGAAAAACTGGCGCGAATGAGTTTATCTAAGCCTGATTCGTCCAAGCCAAGGTCAGCTAAAAACTCTTTAGATTCTTCATCAGACAGTTCTGCGATTTCGGATTCGACCTTGGCTGATACGACAATAACCTCAGCCCCTTCATGCGCCGCATATTCACGCACCTTGGCAACATGCGGGTTACCGCTGGCATCGGCCGCCTCCTCTTCGCTGACATTAGCAACAAATAACGTGGGCTTTAAGGTCAACAGGAACAAATCTCTAAGCAATTCCGCGGTGTCAGCGTCATTCACAACCCGGCGCGCAGGCTGGCCATCACTAAGCACCTGCTGCACTTCTTTGAGAACATCAAGCTCGGCTTGCGCCTTTTTGTCGCCGCTTTTGATCATTTTTTGTACTCTGTCAATCCGCTTGTCTACTGTTTCCAAATCAGCCAGACACAGCTCGGTATTGATGATTTCAATGTCGCGAATGGGATCAAGGCTTCCGGCCACATGGGTAATGTTATCATCGGCAAAACAGCGTACTACCTGAGCCACTGCATCAACTTGCCTTATATGGGATAAAAATTTGTTGCCAAGACCTTCGCCTTGCGCCGCGCCTGCAACCAAGCCGGCGATATCGACAAATCGCATAGCTGCAGGAATTGTCCGCTGCTTGGGTTTATACATTTCGGTCAGTTTCCACAACCGGGCATCGGGAACATCAACAACACCGACATTGGGTTCAATCGTACAAAACGGGTAATTTGCCGCTTCCGCTCCCGCCTTGGTTATTGCGTTAAACAGTGTGCTTTTGCCGACATTAGGCAAACCCACGATACCTACTTCCAAATTCGTACTCATGTAATGTTACTCCACCTTTAAAGCTGTCCAAAACACAGCTGATTATTTACCGTTAAGTATTAACTTATATAGTTTAAAATAATGTCGGGCAAAATTCAACCTTTTCCCATTTAAGACAGGTCTACTTTTTGTTTAGCTGCAATAATAGCTTTGACACCTTTTTCAAATTTGGGGCGCGGAATCATAACCTGCCGGCCGCATTGCAGGCACTTAAGTCCAAAATCAATGCCAGTTCGAGTTATCTCCCATTGCTCGCCTCCACAAGGATGCGGTTTTTTCATTTTTACGATCTCGCCAATCTGGTAATTGTGTTTTTGCTGCATCCTCTTACCCTCCTGCTTTCGGCATCTTAGTTTCGGGTAAAACCAACGTACTAAACAGCTGTGGCTGTGAAATCTTCGCTTCTGTAAACCGTGCTGTTATTAAGCGGCGTAATGCGGTTTCTACTTTAATCTGTTGTAGTGGCACAGTTTTTGCAATAATGCGTATGACAATCTCACCTGGTTTGAGGTCTACTACACCTAAGACACTGGGCCCGTCTATAACCTCAGGCACAGTCTGGCCAATTGTAGCACATACCTCATTTAAAATACTGAAAACCTGCTCGATATCAGCCTCGTACGCAACCGGCACATTAACCGTTGCCTGCATATGCCCTCTGGTATAGTTGCTCACCTTAGCGATCGAGCCATTAGGGATAATGTGGAGAATACCATTGCCGTCACGCAGCTTGGTAATCCGAAATCCTAGATCTTCTACGGTTCCTGCCATATCGCTAATTGATACATAATCGCCAACCCCGTATTGATCTTCTAAAATAATAAAAAATCCTGTTACAAAATCCTTGATGAGGCTCTGGGCACCCACGCCAAGTGCCAAACCAATAATGCCGGCTCCGGCAACAATCGAGGTGGTGTCAATCTTGAACTCCTGCAGCAGCATCACAACTACAATGAAGTAAATAATATAGCGGATAATACTGTGCATCAGGCCACTCAAGGTCCTCGCACGTTTCTCATCAAAATACAGGGTTTTGCTTCCCGGTTTGGGGATGAAAAATTGCTCTACTAATAGATTGGTAAATTTAAGTACAAGTGCTCCACCAATCATAATGGCTACTAGTCGAATCCCTTTAATCGCCATTGTCAGCCAAAAGTCAGTTGTCAGTAATTGTTCCACATAACCCTCCATATTCGGCAATCTTTTCATACATATAAATCTGTCCTGCCGCTGTTCTACTGAAAAGCTTTGACCAACGCACCCTGTTATCGGTAAACAGCTTGATAATAGCTTCTTGCTGGCGATCTGCAAACAGTAGGCATTGACCACAGCTAATATCAATTTCTCGAGGTGTCGGCAAGCCATAACAGCCAATGCCACTTTGCGCCAAGAGCTTCTCGGCTTTTATCGCGTGCTGCACCGAGTCAAAGGAAATCAATCGGTCATACTCCGGATATATAATAAAATCACCTGCTTATAAGGTCACTGTTTTATTTTGAGAAATTGTTTCGACAATGGTATACATGTTAGTTACTTCCCCTACTGCCAGTTCAGTTTTGCATTGGTAATAATCAAGGCAGGTACCGCATGAAAGAACTGTCACACCCCGACCGGCAAGTGTTGTCAGTTGATCTAACACCGGGGAACCATTAACGGCAAGCTTAACCCCGGAATTAATCATCATTATAACTGACGGCGCAGGCTTAACTTCCAGAAGGGTTGTCATAAACGCCTTTATCAGCACAGCTCCCAGCTCAGGTGAACCATGTCCCAACGTATCTTGGGTGATTAAATAAACCTGCACGCTATCAGCAGGATAACTTGCAGACGCCGTGCCTGCAGCGCTGACCGCTTGGCCGGTTCCTTTAATCATAGTTATGTAGTAGTGTCCGTCTTGGCTTTCAACGGCTGATCCCAAATTATTGGCTGCTGCAAACTTGGTAACATTGATTTTGGCTGCCTCATTATCAACAATAATGGTAATCTTCCCTGAATCGGTTTCTTCTATAGCCTTTTTAGTGCTGATAACAGGTCCGGGGCAAGCCATGCCCCGGCAATCTATTATTTTATCTGACATAAATTTTTCCGCTCCCCTCGCTAGTTACGCAGCCAATCTTGCTGGCCATTGCAACGCCTGCCGCCTGCAAGGCTTTAATGAGTTCTCCCGCCTCGCCTTCAGGTACCGCAAACAGCAGACCGCCTGAGGTTTGAGGATCAAAGCTAATATCCCGGATAGGTTCCGGCACAGTGTCGGCAAAAGTTACGGATTCTAAATACTTGCGATTAGCATAGGCTCCGCCAGGTACCAACCCCATAGCTGCAGCCTCCGCTGCTTCCGGCAGCAGTGGCAAAGCAGTACTGTCAATGATAATAGATACTTTACTGCCTGCCGCCATCTCATAGACATGACCGCTAAGACCAAAACCGGTGATATCGGTACACGCGTGAACAGTAAAATCGGTGGCCACCCGGGCGGCCACGGCATTAAGTGCTGCCATCCCGGCAACAGCGGCCTCCACGCCGCGAGGAAATAACCCTGCGCGGGCAGCTGAAGCCAAAATTCCTGTGCCTAATGCTTTAGTAAGCACTAACACATCCCCTGGCTGCGCTCCGGCATTTGTCCAAACCCGGTCAGGGTGAACCGTCCCGGTAACCGCCAGCCCATATTTGGGTTCATTATCATCAATGGTGTGTCCGCCAATAATTACGGCTCCGGCTTCAGCCACCTTATCCTGTCCGCCCCGCAATATTGCCAATAGTACTTCCTGAGGCAGTTTACCGTTAGGAAATGCCACCAGATTGAGCGCAGTCAACGGCGTTGCTCCCATGGCGTAAATATCGCTAAGGCTGTTGGCAGCGGCAATTTGACCAAAAAGATATGGGTCGTCAACAATAGGTGTAAAAAAATCCACCGTCTGTACTAGTGCTGTTGTTTCGTTTAATTTATACACCCCGGCATCATCTGAGGTAGTAATACCCACAAGCACATTGGAATGCTGCATCACTGGCAGCTGACATAATACTCCGGCCAGGTCCCCTGGCCCAACTTTGGCAGCTCAACCGCCGCGCTGGGTATATTCTGTAAGTTTTACCACAAGTAATGCACCTCCTTTGCTATTATCTCCTATATATTATACCCTAGATAACAATTACCCTGCTGTTTTTTTATTGGAAACAGCAGGGCGGTGATTTTTTTTACTCCAGTTTGCAGTTTTCGTTGCACTCTGTCGGACAGGCACCAAAGCCTTCATGGTAATCGCACGGCTCCAAATGAATCACTACATCACAAGGCGCCAATTGGCTTTCAATGGCTGCTTCAATCTCGTCGCACACGGTATGAGCATCAGCAAGATTCATATTCTTTTGCAATACTAGGTGCATGTCAATCTGCCGGCTGCTGCCTGATCGTCTGGTGCGCAGCTGGTGGAAGGCAATAACCTCGGGATGACTGGCAACAATCTCTCTGATAAACGCTTCCTCTTCCGGCGGCAAGCTGACATCTGTCAACTCATATATGCTTTTCATCGTCATACTAAAGCCGGCTTTAAAGACAATAACTGCCACCGCGATAGCAATAATAGGATCAAGCCAGGCCAGACCGGTCAGTTTAATAATTCCCAAACCGATAAATACGCCCGCACTTGTCCAGATATCGGCTTTTAGATGCAGGGCATCAGCCTCCAAGGCATGTGACCCTGTGCTCTTGGCCACAGCATATAGTTTATTTGATACCCAATAGTTTACAATCATCGACAGTGCCATGACTGCCAGGCCATATTCCAAAAACTCCGGCACATGCGGTGAGTTGATCTTTTCTACTGATTCATACACAATCCATAAAGCAGCCACAACAATGAGCACGGCTTCAAAGGCCGCTGACAAGTTTTCAATCTTACCATGTCCGTAGGCATGATGACTATCTGGCGGCTGGCTTGATTTTCTTACAGCAAAATAAGCTACTATAGCTGCAATTAGATCAACCCCGGAATGGGCGGCTTCGGAAACAATACTGACAGCGCCCGTATATATCCCGATAACCAACTTCAGTAAAACCAGTACTGTATTTGATATAACTGACAGGCGTGCTGTTTGCTCCTTTAAACTATTGTTTTCAGCGTCCAAACTATTCCCTCCAAGTACGTATAATAAGCCTGTGGAACCTAATAAAGGTCCCACAGGCTTAACCTGTTGCTTGCTTGCCCGGCTACGCCGGTAAAAACCGACCGCCTGATCCTCTTCATATTATATTAGCACAGCAAACAAAAAGTGTAAATTTTTTAAAGACGCCTGCTTAATTACCGATTTGAGCAGTATGGTGCACAGGATAACCCAGCTCTGCGAGCTTATCTGTCATCAGCTTAACGTCCTTTATATCAGCTCTGATAATGACTTCATATTGACCATCATCAGTCGGAAAGCAGACAAAACTACCCATACTGATTCCCTGCTCTTTGAATACGCCGGAGATGTCATGCACAACACCTACTTTATCAGGTACAAAGATGCTTAGGCGGGTTTTCCCCTGCGGCAACCCCATGGCATCAACAAATGCTTTAAAGATATCGGTCTCGGTCAAAATACCGACAACCTGCTGGTTGTTATCAACAACAACCAAGCCGCCGATTTTGTTATTATACATTACCAGCGCGGCCTCTTCCACAGTAGCATCCCCATTAATGGTGAGCACCTTTTTGGTCATAATATCTTTTACCTGCATTTTGGCTAACAGATAGTTGAGTTCAAATACTGACAGAGTTGTTGCCGGCGAAGCCGAAACTTCCCGTAAGTCCCTGTCTGTTACAATACCAACAAGCTTACCGTTATCAACTACCGGCAACCGACGAAACTTATTGTTACGCATAAGCTGCAAGGCATCAACAACTGTCGTCGAAGAAGTAATGGTCGTAGGATTGGCTGTCATTCGTTTTGATACGATCATCGCATAACACTCCCCTACTCATAAATTTATAAATGAAACTACATGTTATCCATACTTTAACTATATGTATCCTGGCGGCTGTTAACCACCAAGATATGCTTTTCTAATTTCTTCACTTGCTGCCAGCTCTTTGGCGTCACCGGCTAATATAACCCGTCCGGTCTCAAGCACATAAGCCTTATTCGCAATTGATAATGCCATATGGGCATTTTGTTCAACCAGCAGAATGGTCGTGCCGGTCTCATTAATATCCTTAACAATCGAGAATATTTCTTTAACTAACAGCGGTGCCAAACCCATAGACGGCTCGTCTAACAGCAGAATGCGTGGACGGCTCATGAGCGCCCGGCCCATAGCCAACATTTGCTGCTCACCGCCAGAGAGTGTACCGGCAAGCTGACTGCGGCGTTCGGCTAGCCTTGGAAACCGGCTGAACACTTTGTCCATATCAGCCTTGATTTCTTTGGTATCAGACCGCAAATAAGCACCCAGATCTAGGTTTTCAAGCACAGTCATATGCGCAAATACCCGCCGACCTTCAGGCACCTGAGAAATCCCCAGCTTAACAATATTCTGCGCGGCTGTGCCGGCAATGTTTTGGCCTTCAAACAGAATTTGACCTGTTTTTGGTTTTAATAGTCCGGAGATCGTTCGCAGGGTAGTGCTCTTGCCGGCGCCATTAGCACCAATCAGCGTTACTATCTCTCCTTGGTTGACTTCAACGCTAATACCTTTTAAGGCGTGAATCGCACCGTAATATACATTTATGTTATCAACTTTTAACATTGCCATGATCTAAACCTCCTCACCGAGGTAGGCCTCGATAACCCGCGGATTATTTTTAATTTCATTTGGTGTGCCCTGCGCAATTATGCTGCCATAATCAAGCACGTAAATACGTTCGCATACACCCATAACCAAACTCATATCATGTTCAATTAAGAGAATCGTTAGATTAAATTTATCCTTAATCCAGCGAATCATTTCCATAAGTTGCTGCGTTTCCTGCGGATTCATGCCGGCAGCCGGTTCATCCAACAAAAGCAGTTTGGGCTGAGCAGCCAGCGCTCTGGCAATTTCCAGCCGGCGTTGTTCGCCATAAGGAAGGTTTTTGGCAATTTCATCTTTTTTGTCTGCCAACTGAAATATTTCCAAGAACTCAATGGCTTTCTTCTCTATTTCCGCTTCTTCGCTGTGATAGCGGCCTATGCGGAACAACGATTCCATTAAGCCGTATTTGACGTGAAAGTGATACGCAATCTTAACATTATCAAGCACAGTAAGATCGGCAAACAGCCTGATGTTCTGGAAGGTACGCGCGATACCCCGTTGGGTTATCTGATAAGGCTTCTGTCCGACAATGCTTTTGCCGTCAAACTCGATTTGTCCTTCTGTTGGTTCATATACGCCGGTTAAGAGGTTAAATGCCGTCGTTTTGCCTGCGCCGTTCGGGCCGATTAAACCAACCAGCTCGCCGGGAGCAATTTCAACGTCGAAATTAGAGACCGCTCTCAAGCCGCCAAAAACTATGGAAAGCTTAGTTGCCTTGAGTAGAGCCATTTTTCTTACCTCCTGTCCAGCGGCTTAACATTTTCAGGCTTAATTCCTTGTTGCCAAATAAGCCTTGGGGCCGATACAGCATTAGAATTATGAGCATTACCGAATAGATAATCATCCGCCATTCCGGATAACTGGCAAGTGCTGCCGAGACAAAAGTCAAGAGCACAGCAGCAGTAATACTTCCGGAAATGCTGCCCAAGCCGCCCAATACCACCATGGTCAAGATGTCAAACGACTTCATGAAAGTAAAGGAGGCCGGATGCGCAATATAAAAATAATGAGAAAACAGTGAGCCGGCTACACCGGCAAAGGCTGCCCCAATGGTAAACGCCAGTACTTTATATCTTGTTGTGTCAACCCCCATTGCTTCAGCCGCAATCTCGTTTTCACGGATTGATATACAGGCCCGCCCGTGGGTTGAATCAATAAAGTTCTTAATAACATATACCGTAAACACGGTAAATATAAACATCCAGGTAAAATTCGTATATCGGGGTATTCCCATAAAACCAGATGCCCCGCCAACATAGGAAATGTTGAGGATACTAATACGGATAATCTCACCAAGACCTAAGGTAGCAATGGCCAGATAGTCCCCGTTCAGGCGCAGCGTCGGCAGGCCAATCGCAAAGCCCAATACCCCGGCACCAAGTGCGCCGCCGGCAATTGACACCAGAAACGGCATTTGAAACTTAACGCTAAGCACAGCACTGACATAAGCGCCAACCGCCATAAAACCGGCGTGGCCGATGGAAAATTGTCCGGTAAAGCCATTTATCAGGTTCAAGCTGACTACCAAAATGATATTAATCCCAATCAATACAATATTAAGCTGCCAAAACGGCCCAATGATATCTGCTAGTATCAAGCCCTGAATAAGTGCGTATACAGCAGCGCAGGCAACTAGTGCCATCAAATCTGTTTTAGTTTTTTGCAATAACTTCATGGCCTACACCTACACTTTCTCCCGGATATTTTTACCCAAGAGGCCTGTCGGTTTCCACAATAAGATAATAATCAAAATAGCGAACGCCACTGCATCACGGAACGTGGAAGACCAGAAGCCGCTGACAAGAGCCTCAATAATACCCAAAATTGTACCGCCAAGCATAGCGCCGGGAAGACTGCCAATACCACCAAGAACGGCGGCAACGAAGGCTTTCAAACCAGGCATAATGCCCATCAGTGGATCAATCGAATTGTAATAAACACCAACCAGAACACCAGCAGCAGCAGCTAAGGCTGAGCCAATACCAAACGTAAAGGAGATTACTTTATCAACATCAATACCCATAAGTTGAGCGGCTTCGGTATCAAACGACACTGCTCTCATAGCCTTGCCCATCTTAGTTTTATTTACGACATAGGTCAGAATGACCATCAGCAGCAGAGATACCACTAAAATCACAATTTGCTGGCTATTAATCACCATTCCGCCAATATTGTATACCTCGGCATTAAACAGAACGGGAAAAGTCCGCGGTTGTGGTGATACCAGCAGCATTCCGCCATATTCTAAGAAAAGCGATACCCCAATTGCCGTAATTAGTATGGCAATCTTTGGTGCTTGTCTGAGCGGACGGTATGCGACCCTCTCAATGATTATGCCAACAAGGCTGGCAGCCGCCATCGAAAAGATTAGTGCGGGAATAAAAGAAAGCTTAAATATTGTAGTGGCAAAAAAGCCTGCATAAGCGCCCACCATGTAAATATCACCGTGGGCAAAGTTGATCAGCCTGATTATACCGTAAATCATAGTATAACCCAGCGCAATGAGCGCATAAATGCTGCCCAGAGAAATACCGTTAATTAATTGCTGTCCGATTTGTATGATTATGCTTGAGGAATCCACTGCGCTCTCCCCTCTCCAGTTTCAGATATTAGTATTTATGTTGAAGGGCCGGCTGGTCCGGATGGCCGAGACAGAAACTGTCTCGGCCATAGAGGACGCAACACACCCTTTATTAAGGATTTACTTTTTCTTTAAAGGTTTGCTTGCCATCTTTCATTTCAATAATTACTGCACTCTTAACAGGATCATGGCTTGCATTAAAGGTAATCAAACCTGATACAGCCTGATATTCTTTGGTTTTAGCCAATTCATCTTTAATTTTAACAGGATCGGCGCTATTGGCTTTTTTCATGGCTTCAATAACCATCATGGTAGCGTCATACGCTAATGCCGCAAAGGCATCTGGTGTTTGACCATATTCTTTTTTATACGCTTCAACAAAAGTTTTTACTGCCGGACTGTTGTCATCAGGCGAATAGTGATTGCTGAAGAAAGTGTTGTTTAATGCTTGTGCACTGCCGATTTCGGGCAATTTAGCCGAATCCCAGCCGTCACCGCCAAGGAACGGAACATTGAGTCCGAGTTCACGGGCTTGTTTAATAATCATGCCCACTTCCTGATAATAACCAGGTAAAAATACTACATCAGGATTCTGGGATTTAATTTTAGTTAAGGTTGCTTTGAAGTCAGTATCTTTTGCCAAGTACGCTTCGTTTGCTACAATGGTACCGCCATTTTTTTCAAAGGTTTCTTTGAAATATTGGCCTAAGCCTTTGGCATAGTCACTGGAATTCTCAATATATAAGGCAGCGGTTTTGGCTTTTAGCGATTTTTGCGCAAAAGCAGCCATAACTGAGCCTTGGAATGGATCAATGAAAGCGGCCCTAAAGTTAAATTCACGAACTTTGCCGGTGTTAGGATCAACTGTTACTTTAGGGTTTGAGGCTGTCGGGCTGATAGCAAGTACCTTATTATCGGCATTTACTTGAGCTGCTGCAATTACACTTGAGGAGGCAATCGGTGCAATAACGGCCACAACTTTATCCTGGGTAACCAGTTTTTGCATCGCATTGGCGGCTTCGGCAGCTTCACTCTTATTATCCGCTACAACTAATGTAAGCTGTTTACCAAGGACACCGCCTTTGGCGTTAACTTCCTTAATTGCAAGTTTAGCCGCATTAGTAGCCGACTGACCGAAAGTAGCATTGTTGCCTGTCATTTCTAGGTTTGCGCCCAGTTTAATTACATCTGCTTGTTGCCCGCCGCTTCCGCCGCAACCGGCAACTAGACCTGCCAGCATAAGCATACTTACAAGTACACTGACCAGCTTGGTAGTTCTTGTCTTTAACATGGTTTTCCCTCCCAATAATTAACTCAAGCCATAGATAAATCCCGAATTAGTATGTACATTATCGCCCCCCATAATGCCGAAGACTTGCCTGTTAACTTACAAGACCGTCTTCCTGCTGTTAGTACTTCGTGTCCACTAACAACACATAGGTGTATGCCATACAGTGTAATTATAGGGGTCGTGTCCATCTCTGTCAATACTCTCAGCATAGTACATCACGCCATTTGTCCACACAGAGTAGACAGTTATGGTTTTGTTCATAAAAAAAGATAAGGCCGTAGCCCTATCCTTTTATCTCGTAGGTTACTAATTATTTATCCGATGACTAACCCGTTCTTATACTCCCGTCCTATGTAGGCGGGAGTAATACCCCTTCGGGCACAGGCGAACGGCTAAGCCCCTGGATAATTCGACTAAGATTCAGGTGGGGTTAAAACCCCATCTGAATCAAGTCTCATTTATAGAATACGATAGGTTCGGCATTAGGCTCCATATTCCAAACGCCACAAGGGCAAATGCCTGCACAAATACCGCAGCCAATACACTTCTCTGGATCAGAAACATACTCTGCACCAGTTTCACCCACCGTCCGGGTAATAGCATTCTCCGGACATGATTTGAGACACATATGGCAATCACGGCAAGTACCACAGCTAATACAGCGGCTATAATCACTATTTGCCTCAGGCACATCACAGCTATGACACTTTTTAAAGTAAGCCGTGCTTAAGCGGTTTGCCGGGATAACGGTCTTTTGGGCTTGCGTAAATTCTACTTGGTTTAGATACGCATCGACAGATAAAGCTGCCTGGCGCCCGGCACCGATAGCATCAACAAGCCTGCCCGGCCGGATCGTATCACCGGCAGTAAAGATACCGGGCGCGATGCTATTATCACCTGCCGGTTTTAAGCAACCGCGATCTAGCGCAATATCGTCAGGAATAAAGGAGAGATCAGGCGATTCACCAATAGCAATGATTACGGTATCACCTGCGATTAACTGACCTTCCTGAGTAATAATGCCTTTATCTGTAACCTCTTTTGTAAATACCGGCCACAGCAGCTCGCCGCCCAGCTTTTTCACATGGGTAATCTCCTGATCAAACGCTGCTGGACGCTGCACATCAATACAAGTAACCTGCTCAGCACCAAGGCCGTAAGCCCCAATAGCTACGTCCATACCTGAGTTACCGCAGCCAATAACAATAACCTTTTTACCAATCGCCGGCTTTTGCCCTTGGTTAATGGCTTTTAAAAATTCCAGACCTTTGACAATACGTTCATGCCCCGGCCAAGGAATGACTTTGGTAACATGCGATCCTGTTGTAATAACAACAGCATCATGACTGTCTTTTATAGAAGCAAACTTTGCTTTATCAACACTCACCCCGGTTTTGAAAGAAACACCCATTTGGGCGACACGGTCAATTTCCCGACTTAACGTTTCCTGTGGTAAACGAGAGCGAGGAATAACCTGTTCCATTTTCCCGCCGACCTTTTTATCGGCTTCAAATACGGTTACGTCATGCCCCAGGCGTGCAAGCTGCCAAGCTGTTGTCAGGCCTGCGGCACCGCCGCCGATAACAGCTACATGTTTACCAGTTTTAGTTGCTGCTTTAGGCAAATCAACTTCCTGTGAATATCGGCCCAATTTACCGATTTGTGCCGATATATCGATGTTTTTCCGTGTGCAGTCATCCATACACAGGTTGGGACAGACCGCGCCGCAGACCGATCCCGGGAACGGAGTATATTCAAGTACAAGTTTATAGGCTTCGTCTATTTTACCGTCACGCAGCAAATTAAACCGCTGTTGCGAAGGAATTGATGCGGTGCAATTGAATTCGCAAGGGGCGCTGTATTTTCCGTTTTCCCAAACCGGTACACGCCGACGGTCTTTGCCGCTAGCGATAGCGCCAATTACACTAAAGTCGTCATCACACACATCACCAAAAATACTGCCAGTCACCCATTCTTCCGCCCGGAAAGAACGCATATCGGTGTTGGCTTTTTTCGGTCTTTCATCATAAGAAAGTGGAACTACCTTCTGCCACTGGCTCCAGTCGGTCAACTCACCGCGCAGCTTTGATCGATCGATGGATTCCAGAAAATCGTCCATTTTGCCGTCAAGATAGGCAATGTCGTCTGCGTTTAGCGACAATATCTTGGTGTCTTTGGCCGAAATGCCGCTGGCCGATCCACGGAAATAAACCATGCCGCCAACCATGCCGGTACAGGCGCGATCACCAAGCACAGATTCGAACTGCTCGCTATCATAGCCACATACTACTGCAATGCCGCCGCCCATAAATTCGAAGGCAAAACTGCCTACATTTTTTAATACCCAAAATTCCGGCGCTTCAAAATATGGATCGTGTTTCATCAGTGAACCAGACCGTGTTCCAGCTCTGCCACCTACATAAATAGTGCCTGCAGCCGCACAATGCGCCGTAGTGTCGCCACCATCTCCCTTAACTACGATGCGGCCACCGGCATTTAGCCAGCCGACATCGGCAGAGACCGAACCTTCGACAATAATCTCGGTTCCCGGCAGACACATCGAACCTACGCGCTGACCGGCATTTTTTATATAGAATTTTAAAGGCTTTCCTTCTGGCTGCCAAAGCGGACCACCAATGTCATGCTGACCTGAAGCTTCAATATCAAACTCTGTTTCTCCCTGTGCCAACGCTGCATTGATTCTCTCTAAGAGGTCCTGCGTCGACATCCGATTATTACCGTCAATCGTATTTATTTTAAACATGCGCAGTTCCCCCTAACATACATATTGGATGCCTAATTTATCGGCAATCGCTTTATCTGTTGTCACCAATGCGTCAGAACGGCCAACCGGCAGCGAGCTGTTGCCAACTGGAGCCATGAGTTTTTTAAGTTCACTATTTAGAGCTAGTGTATATTCCACTATATTTTGAGCTGCTTTATCAATATCCAAGCGTTTAACTAGGCGTGGATTCTGCGTACAAATACCAGCCGGGCAATTACCGGTGTTGCAGGCATTACAGCGGCCATGCTCATTACCCACACAGCCACAGAGCTGGATGAGCAACTTGCCCAAAAATACGCCGTTAGCACCCAAACAAATTAACTTGAAGGCATCTGCCGCCGCATTGCCTGTTAACCCAACGCCGCCGCCGGCCCATAGCGGAATCTGTCCCTGACGGCCTTGTTTGACAGCAGCCAGATAACATTCCCGGATTTTGGACACTACCGGATGACCGGTATGATCAAGTGAAACTTCATTGGCTGCGCCGGTACCGCCTTGAATACCGTCAATAAAGAAACCGCCGCAGATTTTATATGGGTCACGGATAAGATTGTTATATACCGAAACCGAAGTTGCAGAAGCAGCGCATTTTATCGCCACTGGCACCCGGAATTTGAAGGCGGCATTCATGGACAGAAACATCTTTTGTACCGACTCTTCAATAGAATACAAGCCCTGGTGGTTAGGTGGCGACAACAAGTCGGCCTTAGGTACGCCGCGAATGGCCTGTACGGTTTTGGATACCTTAGCTGCAGGCAACAGACCGCCGTCACCGGGTTTAGCGCCCTGACCGATTTTGATCAGGATACCGGCCGGATCTACCGGCATATGCGGCATAGCCTGAATAATTCGGTTCCAGCCAAAATGTCCTGAGGCAATCTGTAAAATCATATATTTGAGATGCTCAGACTTCATTAATTTAATAGGCATGCCGCCTTCACCCGAACACATTCTTACAGGTATGTTATGTTTTTCATTCAAATATGCGGTCGCTAAGGCAACGGCTTCCCAGGCACGGGTCGAAAGTGCACCAATCGACATGTCACTGAAGATTACCGGGAAAATCCAGTTTACAGGAGGCGTTTTTCCAGTTAACGTAAGCTCCTGTCCATTTGAAACTAACGGCAGTTCATTTGGCAGCAGTACACGTCCAAATGGCGCTAATATGTCGAAAGTATGGCGTTCTGAATCTAATGCCGGGTCAGTCATTTGCGAAATACGGCCAACCATAATTTTATCAAGAGTCCGATCTTGTGAGAATAGGGCGTTACGGCCACCGCGTTTGACGGTTGCTCCGCCGTTGCGATTCAAATAATTGATGCGGGAATCCTGATTGCGAACAGGCTTAATCGCATTATTAGGACATACTTTTTCACACATGCCGCAACCAACACAGGCATTGGCTACTGAGGCGCACTGTTTAATTACCGGTACTGCTCTGTGCCGTTGGCTGGGTTCAGGCTGATGCCCGGTAGAAATTGTTACCGAACCGCGCTCCATTTTTTC
>Ga0074195_1003335_pt1 | contig 15386 bp, 16 predicted proteins | sample EPASupsiteHSE623_FD_64525 | JGI IMG/M metagenome (GOLD analysis project Ga0074195, IMG submission 64525) | Bioremediated contaminated groundwater from EPA Superfund site, New Mexico - Sample HSE6-23 | ecosystem: Environmental > Aquatic > Deep subsurface > Groundwater > Contaminated ...
GGCTATGTTGCGGTGCGCCATGTAGGACGCGTTGCCTTCGTAGGACGTGTAGCCGTTAAGCCTCATGTGCCCGCGCAGGTCCAGCGTTTCGGAGGGCGAGGCCGTTCCGATGCCGACGTTGCCGACGCCTGTTATGACGGCGGTGCTGGTTATGGCGCCAGCGCTGTTCACGTTGAAAAACGCAAACCCGCCGGACGCGCCCGCCGGGGCGCGGTTGAAAAAATCGGTCTCGCCAGTCCCGCCGAGATAGTTCCAGTCCGGCCAGAGGCCGTTGACTGATTTTATCGCCGGATTGAGCGCGCCGTCGGCGTTGTGGTAAAAATGCGCGGTGCCGATGCCGGTCGCGCCGCCGACATCGAGCACGGCGGCGGGGTACATGGTTCCCATTCCCATGTAGCCCTGCGTGCTGATGTGGATTGTGCCGGGAAACAACGCCGCGCCGTTGATTGCCGCGCCGCCGGCCGTGATGCCGTTGTTGAACGTCGCGCTGGAGCCGGTAACGTTGCCCGCGTTGTCCACCCTGAAAAGCAGACTGCCGCCTTCGTCGGCGGTTATCAGGTTCTGCCAGCCGGGGCCGTTATCGTGAGACTGTCCGGTAATTTTCAGCGCGGTGCCCGCCGTGTAGTTCGTCTCGACGCCGGAGGGCCAGTTTTTGAGGTTATGAATCAGCACGCCCACGGTGTTTGTGGCGGCCTGCACGTCGGGATGTACGCCCACTTCCAACCCGAAGCCGGAGCCTGGCGCGCCGGAGCCGGCGTTCCAGCCTATATGGAAATCTCCGCCCCACAGGCTGTTATTCGGGCCGGAGCCGGGGTCGGCCAGCGTCCAGCCGGAGAACGCGGTGTGCTGCGTGGGCGACGCGCTGTTGCCCCTCACGCGGATTTCCGATTCCAGCGCCTGAGTGCCGTGGTTGAAGCCGGGGTTGAGCGTGAGGAGCGAGCGCACGGTGCGCAGCGGGTCGGACAGGTTCGTCTCCGTCGAGGCGGTTTCGACGTAGAGCGTGCCTTTGTGCGCCTCGTCGGAAGATATTGCGCCGCTGACAGTTTTTTTTGTCTGCAAGCCATACGGCGCAACGAACGGCAGGCCCGCCGCGCGGGCGGATGCCGCCGCGAATAGCGCCACAACCGTCACTGTGAACTTTCTCATAGCGCACCTCCCAGTGCGATGAATCCGCCCGTTCCGACGGCAACGTCGCCGGTGTAGAACATAACCTGCCTGTTGTCCGTCGCGTAGCAGACGAACGCCTCGGCGGGCGCGGACGCCGCGTGCGCGGCGAGGTTGGCGTAAGTGTCTTTTTTTATTCCCCTGCCCGCCGCAAGCCAGTTGAAGTTCGCCATCAGCTTTGCGGCGTCCGGCTGGTCGCCGTTTTGGATATTGTTCGGGAGCGGCATTATATCACCTCCGTCAGGTCAAGCGCGGTGCGCCAGTTTTCCAGGTCGTGCTCCAGCCCCTCCACGCGGCAGGGCGTGCCGAACGCCCACAGCCGCGCGGCGGCGAAAGCGCCGTCGTACCAGCGCAGGCCGGCGCCGCCGTAAACCGCGTCCCGCCCGCCCCATTTCCAGAGCGGGCAGGCCTGTTGGTTCTCCAGCGTCAGGTTTACGACATCGCCCAGTTCCAGATGCCCGAGAAAGCGGCAGGAGACCGTGAACCGCCGCCGGGCTTTGCTTGTGTAGGCCCAAATCGTGGGCGCCGCCGCCCAGGCTACGTCCACGTTTCCGGCTGGCAGCAAACTTCCTCCGTCCAGCGAGCAGACGCGCGCGCCGTGCCGGTCCAGCGCGGTGGGCGGCGGCTCGTTTTCCGTGAGGGAATCGGCGGTGCGCTCGTAATTGCCGTAACGCACTTTTACGCGGCTGTAAACGCGGTCGCCGCCGCCGGAAAGCGAGTCCGCCGATATTACGCAGCGCCCGTCCAGCTCCGCCGCGGCTCCGGCGGAGGCGGCGCGGGGGCGGAAAATGAAGGTCTCCGCCGAGTCGAAACCGGTCTCGTAGGCGCACAGGCCCGCCAGCGCCTTCACCGCGTCCAGACACGAATAGCCGGACAGGTTGGCGAGCTGTATGGCGATATCGGAGGTGTAGTACTCCGCGCTCCAGGAGGCCAGTTGGGGTGTCGCGCCGGCGGTCCAGCTATCATCCGTGGCGGCGTCCCACTTAAGCTGGATGTAACGCCGCGCGGAATTTATATCGTCGCCCGGCGAAATGGCGCGCCAGTCCGACCAGTCCGCGCCGTCGCCGGAGTCGCGCACGCAATACGAGGCGGACGCGCCTGCGGGAAGCGCGCAGACGGCGTTGAACCGGCCCCAGCGGGTGAGATGCGCGCCGCCGTCCGCCGGAGGGCTGATGTAGCTGCCCGGGCTGTGATAGAAACCTGTCGGGTTGACAAGCGCCACCGCCAGAAGATATGTCTGCCACTCGCAGTTGTCGAATGTGCCGGCGGCGAACGCGGTCTGGTCCGACTGCGAGAAGGTATTTTTGACGTCGTTGGCGAAGGAAACGGGGCTTATGCCGCGCGCCGCCACGCCCGCCGCGTCCAGCACGGCGGAGAGGAGCCAGTCTATGCCGACGTCGCGGTGCCAGCGGCGGTAATTTATCCAGAGGGACTGTCCCTGCGAGAGCCCCTGCGCCAGCGTTATCCTGGCGCCGAGGGAATATTCGTTCAATTGCGAGACGGAGTAGTCCGCCGAAGGCAGCAATTCCTGCGCGCCCTCCGGCCCCGCGGCGGTCTGTCCGCGCAGCACGGAAACTATTATCCCCGCGCCGGTTCCGGCGGTGGTGAACTGCGCGCCGGAATCCGAGCCCAGCAGTTCGCCGGAGACGGGCGCGGAAACATTTTCCGCCGTTATCGCGTCCAGCCTTTGCGAAGGGCTCAGCACGGTCAGCTGCGCCGTTCTTGCCGACGGGAAAAGCGCGGTGTCCTCCGAGAGGTATCCGCAGAACAGCGGCATGAATTCCGGCTGCCCGTCCGCGCCGAGTATGCCCGCCTCCACGGTGACGCGGCTCAGATAGGCCAGAGTGCCGGGCGGAAACCAGCCGTCCGGATTTCCCTCGTGCCACTGGTTGCGCTCGTTGCGCACCGTGAAAACGCAGTTGGGATAACTCCAGACGCCGTAGCCCTCCCTGTCCAGCTTGAAGTTGAGCCTGCCGCACTCGACGGCGTCGCGCGTGAAATCCACGGGCGGGTCATAGACGTAGGCCGCTCCGTTCCAGCGCCGGCGGCAGAGTCTCAGCCGCCGCGCGTATGACGGCGCGCGGCCCAGCAGCGCGGTCAGCGCGCCCTGCGATAGTTGTCTCATCAGCGTTCCCTCAGTTCGACAGATACGGTGTAGAGCCCGGTCCTGCGGTCGTAGGTTTCCTGCGGCGGGGCGGAGCGCGCGAACTCCACCGCGCAGGCGTCGCCGCCCTCGTCGGCGAGCGAGAGGCTCAGGAACAGATTTTCGGCGAATGCGCCTATCAGCGCGCGCCTGTCCTCCGGCGGCAGGTTTTCCGCGCGCAGCGCGGCGGCGCGCTTTGAGTAATCGCGCCACGCCACCAGCCCGCCGCCGGAAAGATAATACGTGCCGCCTTTTTCCGTTGCGCCGAAACTCACCGAAGTGAGCGCGCGGTTGAGCTCCATGACGGCGCGGCAGAGTTTGAGCTCGCCCAGCGCTTTTTCCATGTTGGCGGGCGCGGTCTCGGAGATGGCGAGGCGGAAAGCGCATGCGGTTACGGGCTGCGCGGTTTCCACTATCACATTGCCGGCGGCGATGCCCGAAAGCGAGCATTCGGGAATGTCGCGCCAGACCTGCTGGACGTCCTGCCATTGCGCCGCTATCGCGGCGGCGTTGGTGCCCAGCAGGAGTATGCGGTCGAAATCCCGCGCGGCGGGATTGCCCCACTCGTTGAAAAACGTGACGGTTATGGTTTCCGTCATCCCGCTGCCGGACCCCGACGATACCCATTGCGGGGCGATGCGTCCGTCATAAAGCGCGGGAGCGCGGGACCCGCCGCTCGTAACGGACAGTCCGCAATTTTCATCCAGACGATTTGCGCTGAATATTTTCACCGGTTCTGTCATAGCGCGGCCTCCGAGTCCCTTGCTTTGGCGACCTTGTAATTAACTTTCGCGTATTCCACCGCCCAGCCGGCGCCCCGGCGGACCGCGTCGGCCACCGCCTCGGCGACGGCGCGCGCGTCGGCGGCGGTCGAGCCGGAGCCGTTGAGCGTGACGGGCGCGTTGACCGTCAGGTTTATCTGAGCCGCCGCGCCCGCGCCGCCCGTCCCCGCGCTCAGCCCCGCCGCCTGCGCGGCGGTCAGCACGTATTCCCCGCCGTGGACTATTGCCGGCACCGGCGTTCCCGCAGTACCCGGCACCAGGCCGCCCGTGTCGAAGCTGAGGAATTTGCCGAAACCGCCGAACAGCCCGCCCATCGCGCCGCCGGTGAACAGGTTCAGCAACCCGTAGACGGCGGCTTTGGCGGCCATGCGCTCGAGCGTCTGAAAAAACGCGTCCTCGATGCTTTGGAACACCCCGGCGGACAACTTTTCCAGATTCAAAAAGTCACCGCTTGCCGCGTTGAAAAAGTCGTGCACCGAATGCGCCGCTTTGCGCGAGGCCCTGTCGGCGGTGGACTCCAGCAGGTCGCCCCACGCCCTGGCGGCTTCGCCGGCGGACAGGAGCGTATCGCGCATGTTCCCGATTTGGCCGGCGAAATCCGCCGCACCCGGCCCGCCCAGCGCCGGGGCGGCGGCGCCCGCAGCGCCCGCGGCGGCGGACAGGTTTTGCGCCTCGCTTTTCGCGGAGGCGAGGTCCTTGCGCAGAGACCGCACGCCGCCGTCGTCGTAGACGGTGCGCAGCACCGCGCTGAGGGTGTAATCGCTGTCGCTCATTTTCGTATTCCTATTCCGGCGGCGGCCAGGCTCAAATCGCTGGCCGCCTGCGTCTTGACCGCCGGACGGGGGGCGGCCAGCGCGCAGGCCCAGACGAGCCAGCGCGGGGTTTTTTCGGCTGTCTCCTCAAACCGGCAGCCGAAGAGGCGCGAGACTAGCGCGAAGGCGGAGCAGAGCGCGCCGTCAGACTCCGCGCCGCCCGGCGAAAATTTGCGAAAATCAGCGCGAAGTCGTTTAGCTCCGCCGCCTGCGCAATGATTTCGCTCGCGTCCCGCGCGCTGAGTCCGGCGCAGCGCGCGCGGGTTTCCTCCCTGCCGTCTATGAGGAGAGACGCTATTTCCGGCAGCCGCGCCTCCGCCGCGCCCAGCACGGCTGCCAGCGCCGTCACGTTGTCCGCGCCTTGCGGCAAGGCGGACTTGATTTGCGGCGACAGCGCGGCGGCCAGCCGCATCAGCTCCACCGCGCGGCGTATGCTCATCTCGCTCATTTCCACCGCGCCGCAGCCGAGCGCGAGCGTGCGGGTTTTTGGGGTTATCGCGTCTATCGGATTCATGGTTTCCTCACGCCGCCGTGAAATTGCCTAAATAAGGCTGCGCAAGGCGGTTCCCGGAGGCGTCGCGCAGACCGGTGGTAACCACCACCTGATACGCTCCCGCCGCCCAGTTGTCCGCCGGAGTGATGGCGATGGTCTTGAGCGCGCGGTCATAAACCAGCGAGGCCGCTACCAGAACGGCGGGGGCCGAGCCGCGCAGCGCCAGCACAGTCGCGTCGTCGTCTCCGCCGTAGCGGATGGAGCTTTCGTCCAGCGCTCCGGCCTCCGTGACGGCGAGCACAACGGGGGTCTTCGTTCCCGCGCCCAGAGTTCCGCCTGAAACCGGCGCGCTCATGGCCACGGACGGGGCGGCGGTGTCCGCGCCGGAATCGGCGATTTGGCCGAAGCGGCAGGCGGCGGGCTGGGAGAGGTCGCAAAGCGCGTCAAACTCCACATCCACGACGGTTTCGTTGTCGCGCTTGTAGGCCTGGGAGGTTTTTCCCGTCGGAGCGCATTTCCAGAAAGTGTATTTGCGCGCCGCGCCGCCGGGACCCTTCACGTTGATGTAGAGCGTCCGGCACGGTACGGAACTTTTTGAGCCGAAGCTGAAGCTCCCTCCCGCCGCCGCGGAATCGGCGTAGCCGAACGCCAGCGCGATGTTGCCCAGCGTGGCTTCGGAGAGCGAAAGCTTTATCTTCATGCTTTCGTCGGTGGGCACCACGTCCACCGTGCCCAGCGCCTGGTCCACCTTTATTTCGCGGCGGGTTTCGCTGTGCTCGATGGTGACGCCGCCCTTTATGAAACCGGCGTCAACGGACTGGCTTTCCGGCGCGCCGTAAGGAGCGACGCGGAGAGTGCTGTCGTTGTTTATCCCGACTACGATATTTGCGGTGTTTCCCATTGTTTCCTCCTGTCAGACGAATTTGAACTTATAGACCGCCGTGCGGACGTGGGCGCCGCGCTCGTCGGCGAAATCCGCGCCGCCGGACAGGACGGCGCAGAAAATCCTTTTTTCCCCCCGCGGAAACGAGCTTTCCTGCGCGGGGGAAAGCAGCGCGCCGACCCGCTTCATAATCCTCCCGCACAGCCCGTAATCCGCGCAGACTGCCTCCAGCACGGCGGTCTGGGCGTACGCGGAGCCGGCGGTTCCCGCAGCGCCGAGCGAGCGGTAAAGCAGGTACGGCATTTTCGCGCCGCGCGGCGCGAAATTGGGATATATCTTCGCGTCTGTCGCCGCGGCGTTCAGCAGCGACGCAAGCTGTCCGTCCGCCGCCAGCAGCGCGCGCACCTCGCTCAGTATCATTGGCCGAACCTCCCCAACAGCGATTTGAATTTTTCCGCCGCGCGCTCCGCCGCCGACCAGAACGCCGGCAACAGGAACGGGCGGGCTCTCATCTTCGACGTGCCGTATTCGAGATACTTCGCGTAAGGCGCCGCGCCGCTCAAATCGCCCAGCGCCAGCCGCGCCTCCGCGCCGCCGCCGGAAACTTCCGCCGAAATGGCGCCGGCGAGATTGCCGCTGCGGCTGCGCGGCGGCTCATCGGGCTGCGACGGGATATGCGTTTTTGCCGCCCGCGCGTCCGTCGAAAGCGCGTCCCTTATTTCTTCCGCCGCCTTTTCTCCTTCTTCGGCGAGGATTTGCGCCACGGAGGCGGCGATATCGGCGGAAGCGGCGGACAGCTTCGCGTCCAGTTCCGGCGCGCCCTCCAGAGAAAAATCAATATCCACCGTCAATCTCCTGAAGGTACACCGCCAGATAGCGCAGCGCGCCGCCCATATCGGCCCGGTCAAGCGCCTTGAACAGGCGCGGCCCTATCACGACGCGGGTTCGCGCCGGATCCAGCTCGCGGTAAAGGATGTAGAGCACGTAATCCGAGAGGATATATTGCTCCCGTCCCGTCTGCCGCTCGGCCTCGGAGCGCCAGCGCAGCCGGCAGGGCACGTTTTGCGCGGCGGTCTCCCAGCCGGGCAGCAACTGTCCGGTTTCGGCGTCCTCCGAGGGACGGGCGGTCTGGATATCGCACGCCGTGTTGAGGAGCGAGCGCAGTGTCATATCCTCTCCGAGCGGTAGGGTTCCAGGAGCGAGCGCACCGCCGGCGGCGGGGCTCCCGTCTCCTCGGCGTAGGAAACGGCGTAGTCGCCCAGCTGCTCCCTTGTCAGAGCCGCGCCGCCTTCGCGGGAGAGGGCGTATTCCAGCCATTTCCAGATGGCGAGCTGGATATCCGCCGGCGCGGAGCCGGGGCCGGAGCAGAGTCCCGCCGTGTAATCCACCAGCGCGGTTCCCTGCATCAGCGACGGCAGTTTCACTATCCCCGCCTGCGCGTCGGTTCCGACGCACGACAGCGCGATTTCGCCGCCGTCCACCACCACCCTGCCGAGCGAAACCAGCGGATAATGGTCCAGCGTGATTTTGTGCCCGCACAACTCGTGTGGCTCGGCGGAGACGGTGCGGCGGGCGAGCGCGCGCGAGCAGTAGGATTCGGCGGCGGCGCTCATCGCCTCTATGAGAAGCTCCAGTATGGCGTCCCGCGAGGAATCGTCCTCGGGTATTTTAAGGCTGGTCTTTGCGGCGGCCAGCGTGGTCAGCGCGTTTTGCGATAGAGTCATTTTTTTTACCCGGACGGCGGGGGCGTCTGCGCGCCCCCGCCGGTCCACCGGCGTTCTTATTTGAACTTCAGGCACGAGAATGCGGGCCCGTGCGCCACGTCTATGGACAGCGCCTGCGTGAAGCGCAGCCAGGTTTCGTCCGTCATGAACGCGGACTGGAGCTGCGAGTTCACCCAGTCCGAGGCGTCCTGCGACACGCGCACCTCGAGCTGCTGGCGCGGCGAGACGAGCAGGTACTTGTCGAACCGGCCAAAGAGCGCCGCCGTGAGGTCTTCTCCCGTTCCGAGGTTGACGGGCACCTGAGAGCTGACGACGTAAGGCACGTTCCAGATAGTGGCCGGTGTTTCCCCCGCGGGCGGCTGCCAGATGTAGTTGCCCACGGTGTCCTTGAGCTTCATCAGTTTTTTAAGTCCCGCGCGTCCCAGCACGAGGGTGGCGTTATTTGCGTACTGCGCGTTGAGCGAGAAGAGCAGCTCCGCCACGTCGTCGAAGGAAACCGCGCCGCCCGCCATGCTGACGGGATTTACGCCGTCGGCGTTGAGTATGCCGTTGAACGGGTCTCCGGCGGCGGCCTTGCCCGCCAGCGCCACGCGCTCTGTTTCCAGTGCCATGCTTTCCGCCACCAGCTCCGCCAGGAAGGCGGTGAGGTTTACGGCGGAGTCGCGCAGCAACTCGTCGGAGCACTTTATGACGGCGGCCATCACTTTTGCCACCTGCTCTATCTGCCCGAAGGTCGGATTCGTCACGGGTTTTGCCGCGCCTTCCGTCACCCAGCCCACGGTCACGTTGGTGAGCTGCTTGGGGAGGTGCCGCTTCCAGGAGGACATGGGGATGACGTTGGCGATTTTCATGATGACGGAGGCGTCGTTCATCAGCCGCACGACCTCGGCGGAAAATTCCGCCGGCACGAGGTAGCCGCCGCCGGTGTCGCCGCTTTCGGCGAGCGGGGCGGCTTTGCCGTCCGAGGACAGCGCGTAGCGTTCCCGCGCGGCCAGCAGGAAGTTGCGCATGCTGCCGAATTTCGCGCCGTAGGGCGAGGTCCAGGATTTTTCCGGCGTGTTGGCCGGGCTGGCCTTGAATCTGGCGGCGCGCTCGAGAATATCCTGCGGAGTTTCGGGGAGGACGGCCTTTTTTTCGACGGGATGGAGCTTGCGCACCGCGTCCTCGGCGATTTTTTCCGCCTTGTCGCGGGTGATGCAGTCGTCGAGGCGGCTTTCCAGCACTTTCCTCAGTTCGGCTATCGAGTTCATCGCTTCGCTGTATTCGTTCATTTGGTCTCCTTATTCTGTGATGGTTCCAGCCCCGCGCCGGCGGCTGGCTTAAAATCAGCGCGCCGCTTTGCGTTTGCGTATGGCGGCCACGCAGCGGTCTATCTCGCCCTTGAGCGAAAGCAGGCGCGAGGCGCGCGTCGAGTCGTCGCATTCGCTGTCGGCGAGCGAGGCCAGCGCTTTTTTCATCGCCTCCGCCAGCGCGCCGGGGTCTGCGGGCACGGCGACCAGCGAAATCTCGTATATTTCCGCGAGCGTGAGCTGCTCCGGCGATTGCGGATTTTCATAATGGAACCGCCCCGCTATCGAGATGCCGCGCGCGTGCCCCTCCTCGTAAACCTGCCGCGCGTGCGCCACCACCGGATATTGCGAGCCGGAAAACACCGCGCGGAAAAACAGGCCGGTGTCGTCCTCGTGGATGTCCACCACCGAGCCCGCCACATGGTCCACGGCGTTGACGTGGTCTATGAGCAGCACGGGGTTTTTGAGGAACTCCGTAACGTCGTAGACGTAATCGCGCAGCGGCTTGTAAACCGCCGGCACGTCGCCGTAGCGGTCGGCGCGGTTTTTGGTGTTGGCGTAGCCTTCGATGTAAACGGTGCCGTCCTGCGAGTATATTTTGGAGCGGTAGATGGGTACTATCTTCACCGCCGGTTTCGCCCGCGTGCCGCTGGCGCGCGGCGCGCCGGAGTTGTGCTCTGCGCTCATTTGCCACCCCCTTGCGGGTTTTGCGCGTTAAGGGCCGCGCCTTTGGAAAAAGGCAGCCCCAGTCCGGCTATCACCTCGTCGCGCGAAAAACCGGCGCGCAGGTACGTTTCGGCGGCGGCGGCGCGGCTGGCTTCGTCGTCGCGCAGCGCGCCCACGTCGGAGAAATCCGCCGAAAGGTAGAGCTGTCCGGTGCGGTCGAAGGCCGGAAGAAGGAACTCGGTAAGCGTCTCGTAAATCAACTGGCATTTGGGGACGACGCAGGTCTGATAGAAAATGCGCTGCTGCTCCTTGGTGTTGTACTGCGGCGAATACTCGAAGATGCCGACGAGCGCGGGCGGCACGTGGAATATGCCCAGCACGGTCTCGCGGTTGAGCTTCATGCCGGCGATGAAGTCCATGTCCTTTTGCGACGCCGCCAGCGCCTGCCATTTGAGGCCGCCTTCGAGCAGCGCGACCTTGTGCGCCTTGTGCGGGGCGCGGTGGCGCTCGTTCCAGGCGGACATTATGCGGCGGCGCGCCGCGTCGTCGAGACGCTGGTCTGTGCTCAGTATGCCAGACACCGTGGCGGAATTCTCGAAGAAGGCGCGGTTGAAGGTTTCAGCCGCGTCGAGGGTATCCGCCGCGAAGCGCGCCGCCGCCAGCGGGGCCAGCCCGTAAAACCAGTCGAAGGGATTGAAATACTTGAAGTGGATTATGTCCTGCGGGTCGTAGACCGTGCTTTGCGCGCCCACGCGGTAGCGGTAGCCGGCCACCGGCTGGTCCGCGGTTTTTCCGGGCAGCACTTCGACGAGATGGCTCAGCAGCGGCCACAGCTCGCCGGGCCGCCCGCCGACGAGCGCGTCTTTGAGGATGTAGGCGTTGCCGGTGAGTTCCAGGGAGGCCGCTATCCACTGGCGCAGCGCGCGGCCCGACAGGAAGGGATTTGGCCGCCAGAGCAGGTTGAGGACCGGATGCTTCTCGACGGCGGCACCCTTGGGGTCGCGCAGCGCGAATGAGGACGAGGCCACCGCGTCGGCGATTACCGAAACGCAGGCGTAAACCCACGCGCGGTCTGCGTAGGCGCGGACGTAGGGCGTGTAGTTTTTAAGCGCCGGGTCCGGCAGCCGCGCCGGCGCGAACGAGAGTTCCTGCGGCGACGGCGCCATAAACGATTTTCCGTAGCCGAGCCTGAGCGCGGCGCGGTCCAGCAGGTTTTTGAAGAGGTCCATGATGTTTTCTCCTTGTCAGATGAAGCTGACTTGCGGCGCTGCGGCGCGCCTGAAGTGCGTGCGCGCGGCGTAGCGCAGCGCGTCGAGCGCGTGGTCGTTGAACTTCACCGGCTCGTCTAGCGGCGAGCCGGCGGCGTCGCTGCGCCAGCAGTAGTTTTCGATTTCTTTTATGAGATTGGCCGAGCGCCGTGTGACGCGCAGCTTGAAGGCCTTGAGCGTTTCTATCCCCTCCAGCACGGATTTGTCCGCCGGAACCGCGTTCCAGCCCGCGAGGACAAGCTCCTCTATGCGCGCCGGCTCTGCGGCGTCGGCGTATAGCGGGCAGTTGCGCAGTTCCGGCGGTACGGTTTCGGCCAGCCGGTCTATCAGGACGCGGTTGGTCAGGCCGGTCTCGTAAATGGTTTCGTCGGCGAAAAGCGTCCGGTCCTTTATATCGGCGCGGATTAGCGCGGTGGGATTGTTGAAGCCGAAATCCAGACCGAAAATGGTTTCCTCCGGGTTTTCCGGAAGGAAATCGGCGGGCTGCCAGTCCGGGTAAATCAGTCCGCGCCTGCTGCCCCATTCGCCGAGGTCGTAGACGCGCCAGGCGTTCTCATCCTGCTCCTTGAGTCCTTTGAGAATCGCGGAGTAACCGGGCGGCAGGTGCGGATTGTCGCGCCATGTCGAGTGGATGAGCTCCACGTCGGGCTGGCGCAGGAGCTGCTTTGGAATCCAGCCGTCCGCCTCCGACGGGTTGAGGCTGAGATACAGCCGGTTGCGCGCGCCCTGCGCGGGTTTTGCCGAAAGGCGCGTGGACAGCACCAGATAGTCATCCCATGTAAACTCGTTTGCTTCCTCCAGCCAGAGGCAGTTGAACTCCGAGCTTTTTATCTTCTCCGGGTCGTCGAGGGAGAAAAATTCCAGCGTGCTCTCTCCCAGCCGGTAAAGGCGCTGGCTTTTGTTGTGGTTTGCGGTTTCGTAGAGGCCGTAGTCCTTTAATAAACTTATGATGAGCCGGTAGGCGGTGCGTTCCAGCGCGGGCATGGTTTTGCGGCTGACGCCGATGCGCGCGCCAGGCTCGTTCGCCGCGCGCATGATGAGGATTTGAGCGATGCTGTGCGACTTCGACGAGCGCGCCCCGCCGATATTGACCACGGTCCGCGCCTTCGCGGCGAGATTGGCGGAGAATATGCGCGTGGTGGGCACTTCAATCCTCATGGATTTCCCCCCTCGGCATGTCGTGGCTGAGAAACACTATTTGCGGAGTTTGAGACGATTTCGGCTGGACGCTTCCCTTTTTATAGCGGTCCGGCAGGCGGTTGGATAAGAGAAAGCCCGCCAGCGAGGCGTTGCCGTGAAACGCGATGTCGAGCGCGGCGAGCTCGAGGCGGAGGTTGGCGCGCTCGTCGAAACGCGCACGGAAGGCGGCGTCGCCCAGCAGCAGTCCGTAAAGTTCGGCGGGCGGCAGGCCGCATTTCTTTATTGAGGAAACTATGTCGCCCGTTTCGCAGAGCAGGCGCAGGAAGGTGTCGCAGGCAGCCGGTATGGAGGCCGGTTGCGGCGCGGATTTCGGCTTTGGCGCGCGCTTGGGCTTTTGCGCAACCGGCTGCGCGGCGATTGGCGGCGGAATGAACGCCGGTTTCAACTGCGGCTGCGGTTTCGCGGACGGAACCGCGAGGCCGAGGCTTTTTTGCCGCGTTTGCGGCGCGGCTTTTGAACTTTTCGGAAAATGCTCTGCCATGCAAACTCCCGCGTTTTGCGCGTGTGTTTGCGGCTCCCCACATCTGATACAATTGTATCATAGTCTGTTCAAAATGTCAAGCCGGAATTATTTTCACGACGTAAAATGAGATGCCAAACCCGCTTCAGGTTTTGCATATTTTTTCGTAAAAAATACAATATCTCAAAACCCACGGCCTATTTTGCCGCGTTACTGTAGATACAACGAAAAGCCCCGCCGTCAGGCGGGGCTTTTCGCTGGGTAAACTTTTTTCTATTTCTGTCCGGCGGCGGGTTCTGCTTGTTGCGTATCCTGAGCCGGCTCCATCAGTTTGTCGAACGAGGGCAGCGCTTCGGACGCTTTTTGCGCCGGCGCGGTTTCTTGTTGCGGCATGGCCTTCTCAGCGGGCTCGGACTTGGGTGCCGGTGCGGGTTCGGCGGGCAGCGCGGGCGGCGGCTCCGCCGGGGCTGCGGTTGGCGGCTCGGGTCTGGTTTCCGGCGCTGACGGCTGGGGTTGCGCCGACGGAACCGGAGCGGCGGCGGGCGGGACGTAGCCGGATTCGGCGCAGAGTTTAGAATAGATTCCGGCGCGGGTCTCGTCGCCGGAGTTCGCCAGCGCGTCCGACAGCGCGCAGTGCAGTTTGCCGCTCCACGGCGCTATGCCCAGCGCCGAGCGGTACGCGGCGGCGGCGGACTTGAAATCCCCTTTAAGCGCCGCTTCCTCCGCGGCGGCGGCGAGGGCGGAGGGTTTTTTCGCAAGCTGCGCCGCGGCGGGCCATTTGTTCGCGAATTCAAACATCGCGGCGCGGGCGGCGGCTTCCTCGCTTGGCGCGCCCGGCATTCTGGACAAAAACGCGAGGGTAAGCAGCTCACCGCGGTAATTTTTCTTTTCCTCAAGCTGCTGCACCTCTTCCTCGGACTGGCGGCGCGCCCCGGCGATAAGTTTGGCGACGCGCCCTTTAAGTTCCAGCACCGGCGGGTAGGCCAGGCGGGTGAGCGCCACGTCCGCGTCGGCATAAGTCGTCACCGCCGGATAATCCTTGCCCGACAGGGCCCAGGCATAGGCGCGGGCGAGGGTGCCGAGCCCGCCGTCGCCGGGCAGCAGCTTGAGCGCGGTTTTCGTCTCGTCCGCGTCGGTTTTTACGAGGCCGAGCGCGGTTGCGGCGTCGGCGTCGGCGGGATTGGCGGCGAGGGCTTTTTTCGCCGCGAGGGCGGCTTTGCGCGATTCGCCGGAAAAATAGAGCGCGAGCGCATACACGCCGTTTCCGCCCGAAGACTGCGGCGCGGAGGACGGAAGCGTTATTTTCACCGGCGAGGGTGTGCCGGCGCGGGAAATTTCAAGTTCCGCCCCCCCTTCCCCTGCGGCTTTGCGCAGGTCCTCAAGGGTCATATCCTTGACCGGTTTGCCGCCGACGGAGACTATCTCGTCCTCTTTTTGCACGCCCAGCGCGGCGGCCTCGGGAAGGACGGAATTCATTATGAAGCGCCCGTCATCCGTCTGCACGCCTTCGAGCGGGAATTTTTGTCCTGTCGATGCCGTTGGCGGAGCCTGCTGCGCGTATTTCACGGCTTCGGCGTAGTTGCCGGTCATCAGCGCGTAGCGGGCGAAGGCGGCGTAGTCGAATCCCGTGGCGGAGGCGGCGCATTGCGCGTTCTGCTTCATCAGTTCATAGGCCTTGCCATAGGCCGTCGCGGCGGCGAGGACGGCGGCTCTGGAGGAAACGGCGCCCAGGTCGTTCTGCTCACAGATGAGTTGGGGCAGCGGCGCCGCCGCCGCGGATTTGACCGACGCGGTTTCCTCCGCGGATTGCTTCACCTGCGTTCCCGTGCAGCCTGCCGACAGCAGCAACGCGGACGCGCACGCCGGAATGCAGACCGCGCGGGCAGCCGAAAAGTATGATTTCATGTCGTCTCCTTGATTAGCGGCCGTCCGTTGACCGGTCAGCCGTCCCCCATTATTAGACTTGTCCCCGAATAATCTTATGGGCAAAAATCACGGATGCAGGCTTGCAGCTTCGCGGGCTTCGGCTTACACACCCCGCCGGAGTGTGCTCCCCGGGCATCCCCCTACCTGCGCCCGCTTCGCTGTAAACCAAAATCCTGTCTTTTTGCCTCATAACCTTATTCTGGGATAAGTCTATTGAAAAAATTCTACTAAATTGCAGCCCCGCCGTTTTTTTGCGCGGGCGGCGCTAATTTGTATAATTTCCTTTAGAGCCTTTCTAAAGTCTCTCTCTTTCGTCGCGAAAGCGACGATTTTGGCTTGAGACGCAGCTGACTGAGGCGGGCAGGCCCGCAGGCCTGTACGCCGAAGGCCGCGCAGTATCAGGACAAAGGCGGCGCTTGCAGCAGAATACGGAGATTGTGAACAGGCTCTTAGTCTTACTGTGTCATAAATATGCTAATCTATCGGCATGAACAAAATCAAAGAGCTGGAACAATACACGCAATACCTGTGTGAAGTTATCGGGCATGCGGACCGGCACGAAAGCCTGAGGGACTA
>Ga0074195_1003336_pt1 | contig 15378 bp, 16 predicted proteins | sample EPASupsiteHSE623_FD_64525 | JGI IMG/M metagenome (GOLD analysis project Ga0074195, IMG submission 64525) | Bioremediated contaminated groundwater from EPA Superfund site, New Mexico - Sample HSE6-23 | ecosystem: Environmental > Aquatic > Deep subsurface > Groundwater > Contaminated ...
GGGTTGTTTTTTTTTCTTTTTTAATCAAGATTGGCACCATTCCTGATGAAACCCAGATAGGTATTCTCGAGTAATGTCTGTTGTTCCGGCACAAGTTTCAGTTGATCTTTCTGTTCATATACTTTTTTTACGCGGCGGAACAGATCTTCATTTAGTGAAATATCATTGCCAAACCCGGCCAGCATAGGGGCTACCTTTTGAGCGATCTGTTGAATTTCATCATTTGTTTCGGCTGAATTGAGGTTGAAAAAGATCTTTCTGATTGTGCTTAGTCGCCTGCCGCTGCATTCCAATGCCTCAATGGTGTTTTCAAAATCCGGAGCATCCGGATAATCCGTAATCGCCTGAATTTCGAATCTGGCTTCACGGATAGCTTCTTCAAAAGCCGGCATGAAATGTTCCGTCTTTATTTTTGAGAAGGGGGCTGTTTCGTGTAAAGTATTAAAAGACAGCAGTAAAGGATTATTCGTAATGGTTGCCTGTATATTCATAGTTTTTATAATTAGCAGAATGATCATAATTTGCCGGAGGCCCATCATCTTATCTCTTTGTTTTCTTTTTCTCGACCGACCAGCCGAATTTTCCGACCGGATCTCCTGTCTTGAAATAATGGCCGTGAATATAACAGAGCGGATCGGCCTTCTTCAGGCTAAATGCCCCGGTGACCGGATCCATGTACTCGTCATCGGCTATTACATTGACCACCTCCGAGATAAACATGTGATGGGAGCCAAGGTTCAAAACTTCTTTGACTTTGCATTCAATGCTTACCGGCGCTTCCAGTACGATAGGCGCTTTGACGATACTTGCCGGAGCAGGAGTAAGCCCCATCTCCTTCCATTTATTAACGTTCTTTCCCGACTTCACTCCACACCAATCGGTGGCACGGGCGAGTTTTTCCGTTGTCAGATTAATCACATATTCACCCGTGCGCTTTATGATTTCATAGGAATGTCGTGAAGGGCGCACTGAAATGTAGCACATGGGAGGATCACTGCAGATGGTGCCGGTCCAGCTAATCGTAAGCAAATTATACTCTTCGGACGTTTCACCGCAACTCACCAATACGGCCGGCAACGGATAGATCATGGTGCCGGGCTTCCAGTTTATTTTACTCATGTTTTAGATATAAATATTAGACACAAGACACAAGACACAAGACACAAGATATTTTTTAAAAGCTACAGGTTGGATGATTAGCCCGACACTTGCACATCAATACCAGCCTCACGAACGGGACCGGCTATCCGGTTTAGTTCTTTTAACGGAACTTTGACAAGTCCCTCCGCAGGCGTATCACGTGCAATGGTATAGATCATGACCTGACGGGGTCGTATGGTTTTTATTGCTTCCATCCAGGCAGTCACTTCCTTTTCTGTTGTATTATCAATGTGCAGGCCTTTATGTATTCCCCGAACGAACATGGTCTGAATGATCGCCCGCTGTCCAAACCGTGCCAGTTGACCGATCACCTGATCCGGATGAAAACTTCCCATTGGACAATCCAACAATTCGACCGTTTCCTGAATGGCTGAGTCGAGTTTTAAAATAGCATCATCTACTTTCAGCAAAGCCTGAAATACCGCTTCACGATTGATCATGGTAGAATTTGTAAGTACAGCAATTTTGCACGCGGGCGCAAGTTTATCCCTCAGCACGATCGTATCATCAATAATACCTGCGAACTCAGGATGAAGTGTCGGTTCTCCGTTGCCGGCAAAAGTAATGACATCGGGAAGTTTTCCTGCGTTTTTCATCGAATGCAACTGCTCTTCCAGTTTCTGAGCCACCGTTGTGCGGGAAGGCAGTTCTTCTTTCTTCTTCCGTTTGCGGGGGGTCCAGCCACATTCGCAATAAATGCAATCGAATGAACAGACCTTGCTGTCTGCCGGCAGCAGGTTTATTCCCAGCGAAACGCCAAGCCTGCGGCTTTTTACGGGTCCGAAAATGATCTTATCAAAAAGGAAAGTTGCCATTTTAAAAGCTTTCCGCAAAAATAATGATTATATCAGTCTTTTAACCCTGCTATCCTCCGAAAGCCTTAAATTGCGGTAATCCATCCGGTCAATAAGCATGATGCCGGGACGCTTGCCGGGGTCGAATGTACCCAGCTCCGCCTCCCTTCCCAATGCTGCAGCGGGTTCGAGAATCAACATGCGGAAAAGCTCTTCAAGACTGATCTTGCCATCCGAAAGCTGAATCGCCTTCATCCATTCAAGTATTCCGCGGTCACCTGTCGGGTGAACCGGCAGAAGGGCCTTATATCTTAAAAAATCGGAGAAACGTTCAAAAAATTCGTTTTCCGGATACTCCCGGAATAAGTCGATGAACCCGGGACAAATGATCCCATTGCGGAACTCCATGCGGGCCAGCTCACGTAGCCCGCCTTCAGGGCTGATCAGGTTGACGACAGTCCCGTCATGGTCCACCTCAATCATTCCTTTTGCGATCGGAGGGCTGCTGATCGGGAAAACAAAATGGGCCGCAAATCTGCTGATCATTCTTTCTTAACCTTAATTTCCTCCTGTTTGGTCATTTCTTCCTGTTCCATATTCATTCGTTCGATGACTTTGGCATAGATACCTTCGTAAATTTTTGGATAGGCTGAATAATAAAGGATCGATTTTGTGAGCACAGAATCTTCAATATGATATTTGTTCAGAACTGACTGATAGATGTCCTTTGCATCCAGCTTAAGGCTGTCGGGATCATTGTACCTGAACCGCTCGTACAAGGCCTGGCTCAGGTGCAGATCGTACAGGATATCGGCCATCTTCTTTTCACTGATCAGATGTTTGGGTCTTGGAATCCCTTCTTCTTTACAGGAGGAGGCGGCCGCCAGCAGTAAAGCTGAAAGAAACAAAATAGAGATATTTCTGTATAGGCTCATGCCGGCAAAGTTAAAAAACATAGACACAAGTATCAAGACTCAAGACCAAAACTGAATGTAAAGAAACGAGATAAATATTAAGATTTTGCTTTTACAGAATTATTCTTCGCGTCTTTTGGACTTAGCGTTTCCCGAATAATTTTTTGAAAAACTCGTCGACGCGGGAAACCGGTTCAATCGGGATGTGAAATTTTTTCAGGTTGAGTGATTTTCCGTATTCCGGGATGAAAATTTTATTCATTCCCAGTTTTTCAGCCTCGATTATGCGCTGTTCCAGGCGGTTCACCGTCCTGATCTCGCCCGATAGACCGACTTCGCCCGTGAAACAGATGGTTTTATCAAAAGGCATGTCAAAGTTTGAAGAAAGGATAGCCGAGATCACGGCCAGATCAATAGCCGGATCATCCACTTTTATTCCGCCGGCAATATTGAGAAAAACATCTTTTGCGGCAAGTTTAAAGCCTGCTCTTTTTTCGAGAACTGCCAGCAGCATATTCAGTCGCCGCAGGTCAAAGCCTGTTGACGATCGTTGAGGGGTTCCGTAAGCGGCTGTACTGACCAATGACTGGATTTCAATGAGTAGGGGCCGGTTCCCTTCAATGGCACAGGCGATGGCGGTCCCGCTCAGCCCTTTGTCATCCAGATTGATCAGAAGCTCGGATGGATTGCTCACCTCGCGCATGCCTGAACTGACCATTTCAAAAATGCCCAGTTCGGAAGTGGAGCCAAAGCGGTTTTTCACTGACCGCAGGATCCGGTACATATATTGGTTTTCTCCCTCAAACTGCAAAACGGTGTCAACCATATGTTCCAGCACTTTAGGACCTGCCAGACTGCCGTCTTTGGTGATGTGACCGATGAGGATGACCGGAATTTTGCGGCTCTTGGCAAATTTGAGAATGCCGTTCGTGCTTTCACGGATCTGGCTGACCGTGCCTGGTGAAGATTCTATATAGGAAGTCGAAATCGTCTGGATAGAGTCGATAACCAACAGCCCTGGCTCCAAATTTTCACAGTGGGTGAGTATATTTTCCAGTGATGTTTCGCACAAAAAATAGCAGTTTTCATTATCCCGGTTGAGCCTGTTTGCCCGGATCTTGATTTGCTGGATACTTTCCTCCCCGGAGACATACAGAATTTTACGGTCGGTCAGGTCCAGTGCCAGTTGCAAGACCAGGGTCGATTTTCCAATCCCGGGTTCACCGCCAATCAGGACCAAAGAACCCGGAACCAGCCCTCCTCCCAAAACCCGGTTCAATTCGGCATTTCGGGTATCAATCCGTTGAATCTGACCGGCTGTCACGTCCGAAAGTTTGAGTGGTTGTTCGCCACTGGATGTTCTTGAAGCCAGTGGACTTGTCACTTCCTTAAGCTGGATTTCTTCTGTATAGGTATTCCATTCTCCGCAGTTGGTGCAGCGTCCGATCCATTTGGGTGAGGTCGTACCGCAATTCTGACACACAAAAACGGTTTTAACTTTTGACATGTCTTGCGTCTTGATACTTGTGTCTTGTGTCTTGTGGACTATACGATCCTGTTGGTTTCAATGTCAGGAAATATTAAACTGGGCTTGAAAGTTTTGGCTTCTTCAAAATCCATTAAGGCATAGGAAATGATAATGACCACATCTCCAACAGCCACTTTCCGGGCTGCAGGACCATTCAGGCAAATCACCCCTGAACCTCTTCGTCCTTTGATCACATAAGTCTCGAGACGCTCTCCGTTATTGATATTAACCACCTGTACCTTTTCATTCTCGATCACGTTGGCGGCATCCATTAAATCTTCATCAATGGTGATGCTTCCCACATATTGAAGGTTTGCCTCAGTGACGGTGACCTTGTGTATTTTGGATTTACAAACTTCAATAAACATGTTTTCTTTAATTTAGTTGAAAACCACATTATCAATCAAGCGGACATCTCCACAAAAAACAGCAATACAACCTACTTTGTTTAGCGGTTGATCCCAGCGCTCTATACTCTGAAGGTTTTCATCATCAACAATTTCAAAATACTCCGTTTTCAAATAGGGATTGGCGTCGATTTGATCAACAACCCAATCCTTTAACTTTTTTACGTTCATTTGAGCAGCTTTGTTTCCTGCTTCAGTTAAAGTCTTGTAAATATGGGCAGCATTTGCCCTTTGTTCAGGAGTCAGGCGTTCGTTGCGTGAACTCAGGGCCAGGCCGTTGGCTTCACGAATAATAGGACATGGTACAATTTCGACCTGCAGATCTAGCTTTTTTATCATTGCTTTCACAATGACAATTTGCTGGAAGTCCTTTAACCCAAAAAATGCCTTGTCCGGTTCTGCCATATCAAACAGCTTGCTTACAACCTGAGCTACACCGTTAAAATGTCCCGGACGAAATTTTCCTTCCATCACCTGTTCCAGGTGTCCAAAATTAAACTGACGGGTGTCCTGCTCAGGGTACATGGTCTCCACTTCAGGGGCAAAAACAAACTGGCATGGCGTGGGATCCAGAAGGGCCAGATCGCGTTCTAAATTTCGCGGATACCTGACCAGGTCATTGGGATCGTTAAACTGTGTGGGATTAACAAATATGCTGACAACCACAAACTCGGTCTGCCTCCCGGCCTGCTCAATCAGCGAAAGATGTCCTGCATGAAGCGCTCCCATGGTAGGAACAAAACCAACCCTTTTCCCCTCACTTTTTGCGGCCCGGATCAGTCTCTTAAGTTCGTTTATTTCCTTTACAACCAGCATCTGACATTCAATTTGGCTGCAAAAATAAGTAAATAAATTAAAACTGAACAGAGAGATGCTTTTTAAGTTTTGAAAGCCTGTGGCCGGCTAAAATTGAATATTCACTATTATTTATTAATTTTGCATATTAAATTTATGCATGTGTTTTCATGGAAAAGAAAAGAGTCTTATTCATCTCTCAAGAAATCACACCTTATCTCCCCGAATCAGAGATGTCAGTGATATCCAGATTTTTGCCGCAAGGGATTCAAGAGAAAGGAAGGGAAATTAGGACTTTTATGCCGAGGTATGGAAGTGTTAATGAACGAAGGAATCAATTACATGAGGTGATCCGTTTATCGGGGATGAACCTTGTCATTAATGATGCAGATCACCCCCTGATCATTAAGGTTGCTTCGATTCAGGCAGCCCGAATGCAGGTCTATTTTATTGACAATGAAGACTATTTTCAGCGAAAAAGTGTCCTGAAAGATAATAAGGGAAAAGAATTTGAGGACAATGATGAGCGTGCTGTTTTCTTTGCACGGGGAGTATTGGAAACAGTTATTAAACTCAGATGGGCGCCTGATTTAATCCATTGTCATGGCTGGCTGACTTCGCTTGTTCCCTTTTATATTAAAACAGCCTATCATGACGATCCTTTGTTTGTGAACTCCAAAGTGATCTGTTCGATTTATAATGAAAATCTTAAACGACCGCTAAGTCCGAAGGTAAAAAGGAATGTGCTGATTGACGGAATAGCTGAAAGCCAGGTGGAATTGCTGAATGATCCTACCTATGGAAATATGATCAAGCTTGGAATTGTCCATTCAGATGCCGTTATTCAGGGCAGCGAACGGATTTCACCCGAGCTGTCCGATTTTATCCGGTCGAAGGATAAGCTTTTCCTGGAATACCAGCCGCAGGAAAAATACATTGATGCGTATAACGATTTTTATGAAAAGATTTTTTAACAGCTTCAGTCTCTTTCTATTTTGAAAAACGCATGGATGTAATATCTTATTAAACCTGTCAAAATTGATTATATGTGTGGAATAGTTGGTTACATTGGTGATAAGAATGCATATCCTATATTGATCAAAGGACTTCAAAGGCTGGAATACCGGGGATATGATTCCGCAGGTATTGCCATTTATAACAGCTCACTGAAAACATACCGAAAAAAAGGAAAGGTCAGTGAATTGGAGGCATTTGTTGCTGACAAAGATATCGAAGGGCATGTTGGGATTGGACATACCCGCTGGGCAACTCACGGAGAACCCAATGATTCAAATGCTCACCCGCATATGTCCATGAACGGTCATTTTGTTATGGTTCATAACGGGATTATTGAGAATTACGATGAACTAAAGAAGGATCTAATCGCCAAAGGTTTTGTTTTTCGCTCGGAAACAGACACGGAAGTTTTGGTTAACCTGATTGAATATTTTTATAGCCAGGAAGAAGTTGACAATGCTGAGCTGGCTGTTCGGCTGGCTTTGTCAAAAGTGGTGGGCGCATATGGGATTGCTGTACTTTGTTGTAATGAAAAGCACCGGATCATCGCGGCCCGGATGGGTAGTCCCCTGGTTATAGGAATTGGGCAGGGTGAATATTTTATCGCTTCAGATGCCAGTCCCATTGTCGAATATACCGACAGCATGATTTATTTAAATGACGGGAATGTGGCCATTATTGAAAAAAACAGCCTGACCCTTAAAACAGTTGACAATGATCCGGCTAACTTTAAGATTACCAAGGTCGATTTTCGTATTGGTGATTTGGAAAAAGGCGATTTTGATCATTTTATGCTAAAGGAGATTTTTGAGCAACCCAAGACGATCCATGATACATACAGGGGAAGGATAAAAGCCGATCAACATGATATCGTGCTGGGTGGACTGTTGGATGTTTTTTCGAAAATAGTCCAGGCTAACCGTATCATTATTATCGGATGCGGAACTTCCTGGCATGCTGCGCTGGTCGGTGAGTACCTCATTGAGGAATATGCCCGCGTCCCGGTCGAAGTTGAACTGGCTTCTGAATTTCGTTACCGTAAACCAATAATTAACCCTGGTGATGTTGTTATTGCAGTGAGCCAAAGTGGTGAGACCGCTGATACACTGGCTGCATTGAAGATGGCCAAAGCAAAGGGTGCATTAATTCTCGGCATTTGTAACGTGGTGGGATCAAGTGTGGCCAGGGAAACTGATGCAGGTGTTTATACCCATGCCGGAACGGAAATCGGCGTGGCTTCGACAAAAGCTTTTACGGCCCAGGTGACGGTTTTGACGCTCTTCGCTTTTAAACTGGCAAAGGAACGAGGTCAAATTGATCAAACTCTTTATGAATTGCTGATCAGGGAAATGCTGGCCATACCCGATAAGGTTCAGACCATTTTAATGGCACATCCGAATGTCAGGGCTGTTGCAGAAAAATATAAAGACGCGGCCGATGCTCTTTATCTTGGACGGGGTTATTTATACCCGGTTGCACTCGAAGGCGCGCTGAAACTGAAAGAAATTTCATATATCCATGCCGAAGGCTACGCCGCCGGTGAAATGAAGCATGGACCCATTGCACTGGTCGATGATAATCTGCCCGTTGTAGTCGTCTCGGCCAAAGATAGTTACTACGAAAAGGTGATCAGTAATATTCAGGAAGTAAAAGCCCGGAAAGGGAATATTATTGCAGTAGTCACGGAAGATGATAATGGCTTGCGGAATATGGCCGATGACCTGTTTGTAATCCCCGAGTGTCATCCTGCAGTCGCTGCTTTACTGACCGTTGTTCCTTTGCAGCTTTTTGCTTATTATATTGCTGTACTGCGTGGATGCGATGTGGACCAACCCCGGAACCTCGCCAAGTCGGTCACCGTGGAATAAATTGCCCGATAGTCGCATCTATATACTATCTTTGTCCGATTATATGCTGATGGAATGAAGAAATTATTTGTCATATTGGTTTTTTCCTATATCACCTACATTGTTTTCACGACTTCATGTGCAAACCCCGGCATGCCTACCGGTGGTGAAAAAGACACCATTCCGCCTGTTGTTTTAAAAACTGTTCCTGAACTAAATGTGACGAACTATAAAGGAAATTCGGTCAGTCTCACTTTCAATGAATTCGTTATTTCCGATGAGGTCGGTACTAAGTTACTGGTTTCACCTCCTGTAGCGAAAAAACCTGTGGTCCGGACCAAATCCAAGACCCTCACCATTGAACTGGGAGACAGCCTGAGACAGAATGTGACATATACGCTTGACTTTGGAGATGCCATTGCTGACAATAATGAAAAAAACCCGCTGGAGGATTTCCGTTTCGCTTTCAGCACGGGTCCACAGTTCGACAGTTTGATGGTAGGAGGTTATGTGCTCGATGCAGCAAATATGGAACCTGTTGCGGAAGCCATGGTCCTGTTATATGATGAAGCTGACAGCGTATCCTCATTTCGAAAAAAAATACCCAAATATATTGCGCGTACAGATGATGAAGGTTTTTATACGTTCACTAATCTGGCCGGTGGAAAATACCGTTTATTTGCCCTGGAAGATGCTGATGGCAGTTTATCCTATAATCAACCTGGCGAGAGAATTGCCTTCTTTGACTCATTGGTTACCCCTCTGTATCCCGACGTTTCAGGGACAATTAGTGTTGACAGCATGAGTCTTGCTGAAATTGCCGATTCCCTGAAAACGGGAGTTGACAGCCTGCTTGCAGAGAAAGAGTCGCTTTCGAAGAAAGTGAACCTGGACCGTTCAGCTTCTTCTGAAATGATCATCCCTGCAGGGTTGGACGCCGATTCACTCAGGCCGGGCAGACAAGCGCAAAAAACAAACCTGGCTCCGCACTACCTTTTAATGTTCAAGGAAATCACGTTTGATAATTTCCTGGACAATTATACCCGTGACCAAAGAAATCAGGTCAAACTGTACTTCTCGAACAGTGTGACAGATTCCTTTCGTGTAAATTTATTGTCTCCGCAACCTGCACGGACCGACTGGTCTTACATGGAATACAGTTATCACCGCGATTCAATTTTCTTATGGATCAATGATACTATCGTTAGCCAGACTGATACGCTTAAACTTCAGGTAAAATACGAGACCCTCGATACGCTTTCGCAAAGAACGATGGTCTCCGATACCCTGGATCTGATTTACTCGGAACCTGTTAAAAGAGAAAGAAAAAGAAAAGAGAAGGATGAGGCTCCTGTGAATACAAATTTTTCACTCCAGGTAAATGCCAAAGATGGTTTCGATTCATATGCGCCGCTTGTGATACAATCGCCTGTCCCCATCGATGTATTTGATTATTCAAAAATCCATGTTTATCAGAAAATCGATACCATTGAGCAAATATTGTCTGTTAAAGTAGAACAGGATAGTATCCTGAGGAGAAAATTTTTGATTCACCACCCATGGGAATTTGAAGGATCGTACAGGTTGGAAATAGACTCAGCGGCAGCCAGGGCTTTTACAAGGGAAGTTTCTGCTCCTGTTGACCAGAGTTTCAAAGTACAGAAAGAAGATTTCTACGGCATAATTGTTATGGATATCAAGCAACTGCCGGGGAATTGTATCGTTCAGTTGCTGAAAAATTCAGAAAATGAAGAGGTATTGAAAGAAGCATTTATAAATAAGGACGGGAAGGTGGAGTTTTCGTTTGTTAAGCCCGAAAAATATAAATTAAGACTGATCGTTGATCGAAATCAAGATGGCCGGTGGAATACCGGCGAGCTTGATGAATGGAAACAACCCGAAAGAGTAGTTTATTTTTCAAAAATTTTGAAGGTCAAATCTAACTTTAAGATGGTTGAACCATGGGTATTGCCGGCGGACCTTCATGCCAAGGAAGTGATTGATGAAGAACAGGATGCTAAAGATAAAAAGGACAAAGCGGGAAAGAAGGAACAGAAACAGAAGAAATCTCCCCGAAAGAATAACTTCTAAACGTGCAGGATTTTTCCTTGTGGCGTTCCTTCTTCTTCATTCTTTTCAGGGATCGGCACAAAAAGAAAATTATCCCTTTGTGCCCGGAGAAACAGCGTTGTATGGAGCCTATTTTAACTGGCACTTTATTTGGATCAATGCCGGGGATGTTTTGTTTAAAAGTGACACGATCAGATATAAACAACAGAAAGCCTGGCATCTCAAAGCGATAGGAAAGACCTTTAAAGCGTATGACATGCTTTATACTGTAAGGGATACCTTCGAATCCGTCCTCACCTATCCCGGTTTTGATCCTCTCTGGTTCAGGAGAGCAGTTAACCATGGACATGGTCATTCTCTGCATCAATACACTTTTTCCCCAAAAGAAGGGAAAATCATTTCCCGTATTCAACATGATAATGAAAAGCCGGTTACCGGTCAGTTGGATTGGTCAAAAGGAGTTTATGACTTACTGAGCAGCGCATACTATTTCCGGGGATATGAATTTGAGAAGATGAAGAAAGGTCAGAAAGTTAATTTTAGGATGGTGGTTGATAATACGTCAGAAGAATTGTACTTTCGTTATCTGGGCACAGAGAAGGTAAAGACGCGAAGCAATAGAGAGTTTTTGTGTCATAAAGTATCGGTTTGGTTGCTTGAAGGGGATTTTTTCCCGGAAGGCGAATACATGAAGGTTTGGTTTACGGCCGATAAGAACCGCCTGCCGGTGATGGTTGAAACAAAAATTCTTGTAGGTACCGTAAAGGCGATACTTTTAAACGAGCAAAAATTGAGATATCCATTAACATCAGAAATAAAATAACTATGGCAAGTATCCGGCAATTAAAAAAGGACATCGATTATCTGGTTTCTCAGGTAGTCATCGATTGTTTTCTGTACAACAGGTTTTTTGAAGGTGCCCGTGAGGAGGCAACTCACGAAATTATGGAGGAGATTCTTGTCCTGGGCGGCGAGCTCCGTAAACGTGTGAACCAGCAAGGAGAGTCCAAAGACCCCAAAGCTTTGAGAAGTCATTACCGGGCAATTGGCCGGGACTTGTTGGCAGGCTGTGATAAAGCCTACGGTAAATTGGGAGAGTTGAAGGGAAAGGAAAGCTGATTATTTGACCGGCTTTAAAATAATACTATTTTTGTGGACGTTAATGTACCATCAATAATCTTGGAATATGTCTGACACGGAAGATGTCGAAAGGAAGTTTACATCAGGGAAGACCGATAAAGACAGAAGAAACAACCTCATTGTGATCTTTCTTTCTGCGATTTTAGTTATCGTTGTGATTTTGTTTTTCATTCAGCGAAGTGAACATTCGAAAATTATATCATCGCTGAATTCGGAAAAAGAATCTCTTCAGTCTGAACTAAATGAGATGATGCAAAGTTATGATGCGCTTAAAACGGATAATGACACCCTGAACGGTGAATTATTCGTTGCCCGTACGCGGGTGAAAGATCTCATGGTTGAGATCGGACAACTTAAAAAGGCCAGCTATTCTCAGATTTCAAAGTATCAGGATGAAGTTGGTTCGCTGCGACGGATTATGCGTAATTATATTGTTCAGGTCGATTCCCTGAACCGGAGGAATCAGCAGCTAATGGCCGAAAATGAGCAGGTAAAACAGAACTACATGGAAGTGGAGTCTCAGAATAAAACGTTGCAGGAAGAAAAAAATCAACTGTCACAACGGGTTGAACGGGCATCGCAGCTTGAGGCACTGGGACTCGTAGTGACTGCGGTCAATAAAAAGGGGAGCTCGATCAATAACAGGGAAAAGGCTGAAAAACTGGTGATTAATTTTACCCTGAGTAAAAATGTTACAGCAAAACGGGGAAATAAAAACATTTATGTCAGGATACTTCGACCTGATCAGATCCTGCTGACCAGGTCAGTTAAAGACCTTTTTCAATTTGAGGATCTGAAAATACCGTATTCTGCGATGAGGGAAGTGACGTACGAGGGTAATGAACTTCCGGTGAATATCTTTTGGGATAACCAGGACGGGGAACCTTTTATGCCCGGAGTATATACCATTGATGTCTTTGCGGATGGGAATAACATTGGAACCACTACTTTTTCATTTAAGAAATAAGCTGCCTTTTCTCGGGCGTTGAATTATTTGGAATAATATTTGCGATATTATACCGTCTGCTAAAACGAAGACTATTTTTATTTCGTATATAATTGAAAAATTAAAGCAAAATGAAAGCAAAAAACCCATTCGTAGTTGGTTTAATTTCTATTGTACTACTGTTGAGCAGTTGTGCTTCAATGAATAAAACACAAAAAGGAGCGGTGATTGGAGTCGCAGGTGGTGGTGCAGTCGGAGCCATTATTGGAAAAGCTGCGGGGAATACGGCACTCGGAGCGGTTTTAGGTGCAGCAGTTGGTGGTACTGCCGGTACAATTATTGGCCGTAAGATGGATAAACAGGCTCAGCAAATTGAGAACACCGTTCCTGACGCCAAGGTGGAACGTGTTGGCGAGGGTATCAGTGTTGAGTTTGACAGCAGCGTTCTGTTTGCTTTGAATAGTTTTAGCCTGACCTCAGACGCTACAGGTAACCTGAACAAGTTGGTGACGATATTAAATGAATATCCTGATACGAATATCGAGATCCAGGGGCATACCGACAGTTCCGGTTCAGAGCAATATAATCAGACACTTTCAGAAAAGAGGGCAGGAGCTGTTTCCACTTATCTGCTTCAGAAAAACATTAATGCCGGCAGAATTTCTACAAAAGGATACGGTGAGATGAGCCCAAAATATGATAATGCTACAGAAGTAGGCAGGGCGCAGAATCGTCGCGTAGAATTTGTTATTACAGCAAACCAGAAAATGATCTCGGACGCTCAGAAAGAAGCCGGACAGAAATAATAGTTGTTCATTTTTTTAAAAAGAGGGTGTCTGAAAAGCAACGCTTTCCAGACACCCTCTTTTTTATCCTTTCAGTATATCTTCGATCAGTTTCAGCTCTTCGTGTGAAAAATTCATCTGCGCGGTCAGACCGGCGCAATCTTCCAGTTGTTTTACGGAACTTGCTCCGATAAGCACCGACGTTACCCGTTTATCTTTCAGTATCCATGATAAGGCCATTTGTGCCAGGGTTTGGCCGCGGCTCATGGCTATTTCATTTAACTTCACCACCTTTCCCAGGGCCGGTTCAACCTGGTGAGGCTTTAAAAATCCCCATTTCTTCGATGCTCTCGATCCCTCGGGGATCCCTTTCAGGTATTTGTCTGTGAGCAATCCTTGCGCAAGAGGTGAGAACGGGATGCATCCCATTCCCTCTTCTTCCAAAACGTCCAGTAAACCATTCTCGACCCAGCGTTCAAACATGGAATAGCGGGGTTGATGAATCAGACAGGGCGTTTTCAGTTCGCGAAGTATCTGTGCGGCCCGCCTCGTGAGTTCCGCAGGATAATTCGAAATTCCTGCATAAAGTGCTTTCCCCTGGCGAACTGCCTGGGCCAGCGCCATCATAGTCTCTTCGAGTGGCGTATCCGGATCGGGACGATGGGAATAAAAGATATCCACGTAATCAAGGCCCATCCTTTTTAAGCTCTGATCGAGACTGGCCAGCAGATATTTTCGGCTGCCCCATTCACCATATGGACCGGGCCACATCAGATATCCTGCCTTTGTTGAAATGATCAGTTCGTCACGGTGTGGGGCGAGATCCTGCTTCAGTATTTTTCCGAAATTTTCCTCGGCTGACCCTGGTGGTGGTCCGTAATTATTAGCCAAGTCAAAATGGGTAATTCCAAGATCAAATGCGCGGAGGACGATTGCCCGGCCATTTTCAAATATGTCAACTCCTCCGAAGTTGTGCCAAAGCCCCAGAGAAAGAATGGGCAGCTTTATGCCTGAACAGCCGCAGCGATTATACGGCATTGAATCATAGCGGTTTTGGTTTGCTGAATATTCCATGTTTTAAATTTTAAAGACGTTCACTTTTTGAGCGTATTGAACAAATATACGGTTTCAAATCGAAGAAAGGGCAAGCATGAACAGGTTAGAATTTAGCCGGTCGTTAATAACTTATCATCATGTTCTGCGTTTTATGTACAAATGGTTATGGCAAAGCATATGGAAGACAAGAACAAACCGGCTCCGATTTATGTTGTTTCAGGAGGTAAAGGATTGGCAGGTAATAATATGGTGCAGTCTTTGCTAATACAGTACCCGAACAATCATGTGCCTGTGATCATCGTGCCTGACGTGCAGGATGAACAAAAACTGAGGTCTGTCATTCAGCAGGCAAGTACCGAAGGCGGGCTCATAACTCACACCATGGTTAATCCCATTCTTCGGGCTCGTTTAATTGAACTGGCCGGGGAATATCAGGTACAGCAAATAGACTTTATGGGCGAACTTGCCGATTATCTGGATCGCGCGCTTGGGATTCCCTCACTTCAATCGCCCGGGCTTTTCAGGGAAATTAATCAGCAGTATTTTGATCGTATCGATGCAATTGAATTTACATTGAAACATGACGACGGACTAAATCCTCACCGGTTGGAAGAAGCGGATATCGTGCTGTGCGGGGTGTCACGCGCCGGGAAGACCCCCCTGAGCGTTTATCTCGCCTTGTATGGATGGAAAGTGGCAAATGTTCCCCTTGTTGCCGGACTGGAGCCTCCTGATGAATTGTTTCGTATTGATCCGAAAAGGGTATTTGGACTCCAGATTGGTCCGCAGCAGTTGATTATTCACCGGATGAAACGTTTGCGTAATACAAAGGATCTTGGAAACCGCGCTTATGTCGACGAAAAGCTAATCCTTGATGACATTCGGCACGCCAACTTGATTTTTTCGAGAGGCAGATTT
>Ga0074195_1003338_pt1 | contig 15371 bp, 11 predicted proteins | sample EPASupsiteHSE623_FD_64525 | JGI IMG/M metagenome (GOLD analysis project Ga0074195, IMG submission 64525) | Bioremediated contaminated groundwater from EPA Superfund site, New Mexico - Sample HSE6-23 | ecosystem: Environmental > Aquatic > Deep subsurface > Groundwater > Contaminated ...
ACCTTGTCAGCAAGCTAAAAGCAGTAATTGATTCTCAAAAAAGGGTTGCTTGCTAAGAAAGGGCATTTTAACATACAGGGCATTACTTTGTTTATGCCCTGTTTTTTTGCGCAAATTTTAAGTATTTCTATAGTCCGACTCTTTCAATCCGTGATGTGAATTTATTCAATGCGTTTACTACAGATCGGGTATCATGCTCAAAAACAAACAAGAGCTTTAAAATCTAACATTTTTAAACTTTAAATAAAAAACTTTTTACTTAAGGCAATAAATCCTTTTGTAAAATTTGCTCAATTATATTTCAAATTATTTCTCATTAACACTCAAAATGTCTTATTATATCTTTGTTGATAAATAACCTGGTCATAAACTAATAAAATAAAAAACATTGACCCGGCTAAATATAAAGAGGTATAAAACCTTGATTACAATAAAAGACGTTGAACATGTGGCAAAACTTGCCAAATTAGCTTTAACAGAAGAAGAAAAACAATTATTTGCAAAACAATTAGCTGATATAGTCAGTTATATAGACCTTTTAAATGAACTTAATGTTGATAACGTTGAACCAATGGCTCAGCCTATACCTATGACAAACGTTATGAGAAAAGATGAAGTTCTAAAAGAAATTTCAAGAGAAGAGATGCTCGCTATTTCTCCTTTTGAAGAAGACAATTTTATTAGGGTACCTAAAATTACAGATTAGGTATATCTATTACTACACAAGAAAAAATTTAATAAGGGTACCAGTTTTACTAGTTGAGGTATAAAAGTGACTAAATATATTTTTGTTACAGGCGGAGTTGTAAGTTCTTTAGGCAAAGGAATAGTTGCTGCCTCTTTGGGCAAGCTTATGAGGGCTAGAGGGTTCTCTGTAACCATACAAAAATTTGACCCTTATATAAATGTTGATCCAGGTACAATGAGCCCGTTTCAACATGGTGAGGTTTTTGTTACTGACGATGGCGCAGAAACAGACCTGGACTTAGGCCACTATGAACGCTTTACAGACACCAATTTGGGTAAAATAAATAATGTTACATCCGGAGGTATTTATTTAAACGTTATAACAAAAGAGCGTAAAGGCGAATACCTGGGTGGTACAGTACAAATAATACCCCACGTTACCGATGAAATTAAACTTAGAATTAAAGAAGCTCAGGCCACCCATAAACCCGATTTCTTAATATTGGAAGTAGGCGGCACTGTCGGAGACATAGAGGGTCTGGCATTTATAGAAGCAATAAGACAATTTAGAAATGAAGTTGGCCTACACAATTCAGTAAGTATTCACGTTACTCTTGTGCCCTATATAAAAGCAGCAGGTGAGTTAAAAACCAAACCTACCCAACACAGCGTTAATACCCTGAGAAGCATTGGTATTCAACCAGATATACTCGTTTGTAGAACTGAACACAATATCTCAAAATCTCAAAGGGAAAAAATTGCGCAATTTACAAATGTACCTTTAGAAGCTGTAATCCAGTGCCATGATATGGATAGTATTTATGAAGTTCCATTAGCACTTGAGAATGAGGGGTTGCCTAGAGAAGTTTTAACCAGATTAGACATTATTAACACACCTCCTGAATTGGATAGCTGGAAAGAACTCGTTAATAGATTAAAATATCCTGGTAAAACTGTACGTGTAGCTATTGCAGGTAAATATACAAAACTTTCTGACGCCTATATTTCAGTTGTAGAAGCAATAAAACATGCCGGTGCAGCTATAGGCAGAGGTATAGATTTTAAATGGATTTCTTCCGATGATTGCCTTACTCCTGAAAACGCTCATGAAGATCTACATGATGTCGATGCTGTAGTTGTTCCGGGCGGATTTGGCTACAGAGGAATAGAAGGTAAAATCAATGTTATCAAGTATATAAGAGAAAAAAATATTCCGTTCTTAGGTCTTTGCCTTGGCATGCAATGTTCTGTAATGGAATTTGCCAGACACGTTGTAGGGCTTGAATGCGCAAACAGTACTGAGTTTGACTCTAAAACACCTTATCCTGTTATAGCTTTAATGGAAGAGCAGGAAGACGTTACAGATTACGGTGGCACAATGAGATTAGGTCAATTTGCATGTGCATTGCATCCCAACAGTAAATCTAGAATATTGTACGGTACTGAAACAATATACGAAAGGCATAGACACAGATATGAATTTAACAATAAATACAGACAACAACTTGAACAAGCAGGCTTGCTAATAGCCGGATTATCACCTGATTCAAAATTAGTTGAAATAATAGAAATACCTGAACATAAATATTTTGTAGCTTCACAGTTTCACCCAGAGTTAAAATCTAGGCCCGAAAGACCTCACCCGTTGTTTGTAGGTCTTGTTGCAGCAGCAGCACAAAAAGATTTATCTCAAGTAGTTAAGGATATAAGTGCCAATGGAACATATAAACCAAGTGATTTTCACTCAACTTTTGCAAACAGCTAAAAAAGCCGCTAAAAAAGCATACGCTCCATATTCAAAATTTAATGTCGGTGCTGCTTTAATTACTGACAGTGGTGAAATATTTTCTGGTTGCAACGTAGAAAATGCAAGCTATGGTTTAACTCTTTGTGCAGAAAGAAATGCTATTTCCACAATGATAGCCGCAGGGCATTTAAAATTCAGCGCTATTGCAATATGCTCATTGAATACGACTAATTGTTATCCTTGTGGAGCCTGTAGACAATGGATTAATGAATTTGGAAGCGATATAAAGATTATAGTTGAAGATGAAAATTCAGAAGCTGTTGTAACTTCTATAAAAGAACTTTTACCAAATTCTTTCGGCCCTGAAAGCTTGAATAACAAGACTAACTAAAGACTCTAATAGAGTATATTAACATATTTTTTAGGTTTATACACTTTATTAGCCTTCAAAAAACTTTAAGGCTCGTTCTTTAGACCATAATGTTTCTTCGTGACCTTTATCATAAAAAACATCAGTAACCGCACTAGGGTTTGATTTTTTGTACTCTTTAAGTGCTGAACTAGGTACAATTGGATCATTTTCTGACATCATTATTAAAAGAGGTGACTTTATTTTGGATACATAATTTATTGTATTAAACATCTTTAGATCAAAGCGATTTATAAAAGAGGTTAGAGGTTTTAATATCGAATATCTGCCCATATAGTTAAATATACTTGGCGGTTTATCAGCTGAACTCAATATAACAACAGATTTAAAATCTTTTTGGGAAGCAAGATTAGAAGCTATACTTCCTCCCATACAAAAACCCCAAACAATCATATTATTTGCAGATATTTTCTTTTCTTTTTCAAGATATTTTGCAGCAGCTTTAGCATCATCATAAAATCCTTGTTCAGAAAAAGCACCTTTACTATGACCATAGCCTCTATAATCCAGCATAAACATACCATAGCCTTTTTGGCTAAAATATTCCGCCATTTTTTGAGATGATCTTGAACTTATATTCTTATTTCCACCATGCAAATACAATATTGTCGGCTTATTATTTTGTGGTTTTATGTACCAAGCGTTCAAAAGGGTACCGTCTCCAGACTTAAAATAAACATTATCAATTTTATCCTTTATTGATAACATTGGAGCTCGGTTAATTTTGGGAAAAACCATCAAGCTTATAACAAGATTTGAGATAAGTTTTTTTGAAAATTCTAAAACCTTTTTCTTACAATCAAATAAAAATTCTTTGGTTTTTGTTATAAAACCTGTTCCTTTCATTGGAACATCATTAAATGTAGACTGTTTTTTGTTACTTGTAAAAGTGGTTAAAGAATTTTTAGTATTTCTTTTAGGGATATCTGTTAAATTATTAAATTTAATATTCGTAATCATTGATATATCTTTTCTGCTTCAATTTAATAAATTGTATAATCAACGCATAAAAAATTTGGACATTTTTGGAAAAATTGGAGGGTGTTTTAATCCCTGATGTAAATTTATTTAATGTGTTTAATATATTGGACAATTTAAACAGAGACATCAACCTTACTTTCTCTTTTCTTGAACGCATAATGTTTTTGGATCACATTATCTAAATTATCAAGATCAAGTACAGTATCGATACCTTTTGGAAGTTGAGGTTTTTTAGCTTCAGTATTACCTACTTCAAGCTCTCTAGCGTATTTCATAGAATTAACAAAATATTTTAAATATTTAGCTTTATCAAGAAGCGATAATTTTTTAGCTGCATCATTTACAGGTTTAAAGAGTTCTTGTATTTCTTCATTACCTTGATCAACATTCCTACCGTCTATTAAAAAGAATAATGGCCTAGCAGCATTGATTATTCTATTTGTTTCAGGCCCTCTTAATTGAAGTTCCCCTCTTAAACCGTTGTTAAACTGTACATAGACCATACCGGTTGTAGCCCCAATAGGATTAATTCTATTTATAATTGGATAGCTTATTTTAACACCTTTGTCAGCGGCGGCCTCATTTAATTTTTTTAAATGTTCTTTAGTTAAATATGGTTTAGAACCAGACGTTGTCATATTAAATACTTTATATACTGTTATTTCACCACTTCTAATAGCGTTAACAAGGCTATCAACAACATTATCAACATCATTTGGTTTATCGGTATTAAGTATAATTCGACCCCTAAATAAGTCATCTAAAGTTTTCCAGGCTTCTTCATCATTTTTATAATCTTTTCTCAACATTTTATGAACAGCTCTTAAGTGATCAGCCACATTTATTTCATCTTTTAACCTAAAATCCAGTTTGTTATCAGGGAACATTTTCTGGATCTGTTGTTTAGCTTCCGGGAATTTTTTTTGTCCAGATTCATAAATTTCTTTTGCAAGTCTTTTTTCTTTCTGTTCATAAGTTTCTTCAGTTTTATTTTTACAAAATAAATTTAAACCGGAGCCAAATTTTATATTTGATTTTTCACAACTTTTTGCAGTGCCATACGAATTATCTAATACTTGCTTATTTAAAACAGTAACCATTCTTTTCTTATTTTCTCCTTCTTATAGTTAAATTTATATAATGTAAGATTAATTTTGATTCAAACCCATTAAATTTTTCAGCTTAAACTACTAGCATAAGTCAGCACACAAATTTTCTAAATATTTTAAAACCCGTAAAAAGAGTTATTGCCAGTTTATTTATAAATGTAATGTTACTTAATATAATTATTTGTATTTTATTTATAAAGAACTAACACAAAATCTTTTATTGATATTGATTTACAAACATACTTAATTATTAATTTTTATAAAATTTTTTATATAAAAGGCAATTTGAAATCTTTACCTTTTTTATATAGTAACAATTCACTAAACCATAACGAATCTGTCATTATCTGAAAATCAAAGCCATAAAAACTCTATATGTTAGTTATGCATTGGGCTTTTAGATTTATTTCAAATTATTTGTATTCATAGTTCTCTCAAATTAACCAAATTATCCATTATTTAATATTATAGAAAGGTTTTCCATGTTAGATTTTAATGTTATTGCATCATCAAATTTAAAAAGCAGTAGCCCATTTAAAAAAATTAAACAAAGGACTTGCCACAATAATATTTTTAATCAACCTTCTTTTGACTTTGTAACCTTTGGCAATACAAATAAAATCATTCAAAAAAGTTTTGAAAACAGTAGTGATTATACTAAATCAAATGAATTTAAAAATTTAAGTTCAAATAACCAAAAGCTAATTTTAGTTGCTAATAAAAATATACCAACTATCGAAGGTGAGATCTTACAAAAAGACAATACTTCTGTTGATGATATTAAAAAATCCATAAATAATATTGAAATTAAAACTAGTAGAAACTTTGGCCAAACTAATAAACCATTAATAATTTCTTTAGAAAATAATAATAAAACAACCTATTTAGGTTTCAACTCTCAAACTGCTAATTCTTTAATCAAAGAAATGCCTGATTCTGAATCAAACAAAATATTTGTTTATGATTGCTATAAACAATCTATATTATCTTTGGGTATAAATGTATTAGATATTGATCCAAATAAATTTAATGAAAAGCTCAAAGATATATTAGAAGAAAATAATTTATCAAATTATAACGAAATTAATTCTGAAATTTTATCAACAAAAGTTATACCAGCTTTTAAGGAAATAATACAAAAAGAAACCGGTAAAGCATACCCGGAAAATGTAACTGAACAGATTGATTTATATAACAAATCAACAAAAAATAATAATTGTACAACAATAAAACCCGTACCTTTCACCAACCTAAATGATAAATCAGGCATAGGAATTTGCTATTCCAGAAACACAGATTCTTCTAATAATGAGCTCGAAACATATTTTATTCAAAATGCTACAGCTCAAAATCTTTTAGAAGGACAAACAAAATTATTAAAAACTGAGGATTTTAAAACTTTATTTCCACAAGAATTTGAAAAATTTGAACAGGATATAAAAGAAGTTGAAAAAACATTTAAAAAACCTCAGGTGGTTAATTTTGTTATTGATAATGGAAAAATTAAAATAACAGATATTAAAGATAAAGAATTAAGCCCTCAAGAAAAAATCAAAACTGCTGTTAAAATGAACAAAGAAGGCATAATGACCGATGAAGACGCTATAAATTATATAGATATAGATGATTTGCAAGCTTCTTTATCTACTAAATTCAAACAAAGCAAAAGAGATGAAGCCATACAACAAGGAAGATTAATTTCAAAAGGCAAAGGAGCTTCAAGCGGCGCTACATCCGGTATTATTGTTTTCAATACCTTAAAAGCAAAAGAACTCATTGAAAAAGGCAAAAATGTCATACTGGTTAAATCAGAAACAAACGCAGATGATGTAGAAGTAATGCTTAAAGCCAAAGGCGTAATTGCAATAAATGCCGGACCTTCCAGCCATGCTGCTGTTGTTGCAAGAGGTATCGCAAAACCTTGTATCGTCGGCTGCGGTGATATAAAAATAGTAAACAATAATACTTTAGTTTGTGGAAATAAAACCTTTAATGAAGGTGATACAATTTCTATTGATGGCGTTAACGGTGAAATATTCTCTGGTGAAATACCTACAGAATCCAGTGAACCTATTCAAGAATTTTATGAATTTCTTAATATGGCGGATAAACATAGCCCTATAGATGTATATGCTAATGCAGAAACACCTGCTGACGTAGCTAAATCTAAAAACTTTGGCGCCAAAGGTATCGGCCTTGCAAGAACTGAACACATGTTCTTCAATGCTGATAGAATACCTATAATGCAAGAATGTATTTTAGCCGGCTCCGCTAAAAAACGAGTTGACAGCTTAAATAAACTGGAAAAAATGCAAACTAAAGACTTTATCGATATTTTCAACTTGATGAAAGACAAACCGGTTACTATAAGATTACTAGATCCTCCATTACATGAATTTTTACCTAAACCAAATGAATTAATAGATTCTATAGCCAGATTAGAAACTGAGCTCAAATATAATCCAATGTTATTAATAAATCATAGCCAAAAGAAAGAAAAAGAAAAAGAACTAGAAAACAAGAAAAATCTACTTACCCAAGTACAATCACACGTTGAAGCCAATCCAATGTTAGGCAATAGAGGTTGCAGACTTGGTATAACCATGCCTGAAATCTATTCTATGCAAATTAAAGCAATTGTCAAATCTGCTCTTACAACAAATACCAGACCTAAAATTATGATACCAATGATATGTGACTTCAATGAATATAAAACTTTACTAGCAGACCTAAAAAAAACTATGGAAGAAACTGTTAAAGATTACTGTAAAAATGATAATGATAAAATTGCTAAATTAATGAAAGAATTCAAATTCGGTACAATGATAGAATTGCCAAGAGCCGCCTTAACAGCAGATCAATTAGCGGAGCTTGCTGATTTCTTCAGTTTTGGAACAAATGATCTTACACAAAGCACCTTCGGTTTCAGTAGAGACGATGCTCAATCTTTCCTAAATACATATAAAGAAAAAGGCATAATGAAAAATAATCCTTTTGAAGTACTAGACAAGGAAGGTGTCGGTACATTAATTGACATAGCTGCGACAAAATCCAGAAAGGTAAAACCTAATTTTGAATTAGGTATATGTGGAGAACAAGGCGGAGATCCGGAAAGCATCAAATCATTAATAGATCTAAAAGTAAATTATGTAAGTACCTCTCCATACAGGATACCAGCGGCAAGATTAGCTGCTGCCAAAGCTGGTATAGCGAAACCTTCCATATCATTTACCGGCGGAAACGGGGAAGCAACATTACAAGAAAGACTTATGAGTACATTTAATACTATTCGAGGTTTAAAGCTATTATTTAATAAGAAAAATATCCTCAAAAAAATGGATACAAATATTGATTTAACCAAGATACAAAACCCTACTAATTCATTTGAAGCCCTAAGTTATTTGTTAGATGCTGAATTTGCCACTACATTCCCTAAATTGACTAAAGAATGTAATTACTCATTAGACTTCATAAAAGATGAGGTAAGAAAAGAATACGGTAAAGAAACAGCAGACCTAATTAATCTTAATGGAGATAAAATAGGTTTTAATGACTTATTGCTTGCCGTACCCGGCACAATGAAAGATGGTAAAGTACCTTCTGTATTTCCTGTAGTATGTCCTGAAGCTTATATGGGTTACATGGGTGGTGGACACTGGTATGCGGAACTGCATTTTTCTAACAACATTCTAACTAAGGTAAATAAGCTTTACCCTGATTTTTCTTTTGATAATTTAAGAAAAGAAATGAAGTTAGACGGTATTCTAAACAATGAAAATATACCAAAGGGTATAAGTTCTCAAGGAAGAAGAAACCTTGTTGATAAAGGTAATAAGTATGCGTTTGACGAAAACGGCAACCCTAATTTTGTAAGTATACATGGCTTTTTAATATATGATTCAAATAAAAATGCCTATATGCTTCTTGATAACAAACCAGGTATTAAAGAATTTGTAGAAAATAATAAGGAACAATTTGACTTATTAAATAAAAAATTTAATTTAAAAGCTGTACTTGTAGGCGGTGAACCTCTGGAATTAAGCGAAACAGATAAAAAAGACAAAGAACAGAATGACTTTATAAATCAAATTCGAGGAGAGGTTTATTTAAAAGGATACAGACCAACAACAATGCCTTTAAATAATTCTTCAGAAATATCATCTGATAAGTTCCTTGAAATACTTACCAACCCCAAATCTCACGAAAAATTTATAAGCGGAACGTAATTTATAGTCAACACATTAAATAATCAGACATTAGAAACCAGGAAAGGGTCTGGTGTTTTTCCAGATATGTATAATTTTTTATGAGTTTACTACAATTCACATTTTAATCATATACTTAAACCGCTTGTAAGTATTTTCACTACAAGACAATAAAAATATGTTAAGAATTGCAACAATGTTTATTGTTAACCCTAAGGTTTAAATTTCTTTAGACGATACGTAATGAACATACTAGGTTAGGTTGTTGGAAAGAAAAGGCGGGACGTTGTAAACGTCTCGTTGCATATGTAAACATTCTGATTTTGCTGAATTATTTGCTATTTGAATAATTCTATCTTTCCAGCAAATAACATAATAAATCATCAATCATGCACATCGGAGGACACTTACAATGACATACGGCTTTACCAATATTCAATCATTGTCTTTAAACACAACAATGAGCTTGACTGCTACTTTATTATCAAAATCATTGGAAAAGCTATCGACCGGTTATAGAATTAACAGAGCAGCAGATGACGCTGCAGGTCTTAGCATTTCAGAAAAGTTTTTATCACAAATTAAAGGTTATGAACAAAGTATCCGCAATACCCAAGACGGCGACAGCTTGTTATCTATAGCAGATGGTTCTATGAATAATGTATCAGAACATTTACAAAGGATTAGGGAATTAACCGTCCAAGCAGGTAACAGCACTTTAGGTTCTTCAGAAAGATCTGCAGTAAATGCAGAAATAAATCAAAGATTAACCGACATTAACCGTATAGCAGATACAACAAAATTTAACAACATCAACTTATTAAATTCTAGCGCTCCGGCTACTTTCAAACTACAAATTGGCCCTGGTACTTCAGATACAATGGATATTGGGACAGCATTAGGCAATTCTCGTGCCACAGCGATTGGCTTACCTTCAGCTGGCTCAGTAAATCTTAGTACTGCTACTGCGGCAAATAACTTCTTAACTACAATAGACACAGCTATAAATACTGTTAATACAAAAAGATCAACAATAGGTGCTTATCAAAATCGTTTAGATAGTGTTATAAACAATCTTAGCGTAACATCTATGAATATATCATCAGCTAATTCTAGAATAAGAGATACAGACATAGCCTCAGAAACATCGCATTTTGTGAGAAATCAGTTATTGCAACAATACGGTGTATCGTTAATGTCACAGGTAAATAGTATGCATTCAACAGTAACATTGGGCATGTTATCGAGTATGCGTACCTAAAAAGATTTGTCATAAATGAGTAGGTAAAATTCCGTGTGCTTGAAATGATGGTGGTTGTAACACTGGTAAGAAAGTTACCAGTCTTTTTTTAAAGGAGGTGATTATAAAAAAATACCAGGCTGTTATTTTATTAAAATGACATTTATAATAAATAATAGTAATTAACCGACAAAACTTAAGGAATACATAATGCCGTTAGAAGGGATACAATTTACCGGACAATTGCAGTCTGCAAATCATTTTACAGATGCTGCCCTTTTAGGCATTTTTGAATCCAAGGTAGAACATAATCTAAACATAAAAAAACCTGAAGGTAATCAGGAAAGTAACACAAAAGAAGATGCTACTGAAGAAAAATCTGATAATTCAGCGACAGGCCACTATAATGAAAATAATGACAACGAAAATAACCAAAATGTTTTAGAAGGGAACATTAAAAAACTACAGTACCATATACGCTTTAATTCTGCTGCAAAGCTTATAGAAGTAGTTGATGTTAATACAAAACAAGTCATTCAGTCTGTTTCACCAAGCATGTTATTAAAACTAATAGCAGATTTAAAATATTCCTCTGGTGTTTTTGTCGATAACAAGATTTAATACTGATTAACAATTAATACACGGGATCATTCCCAGTGAGTAAAGCATATTGGAGCATCTCTTGATATTTATTAGATTTTTCTCTTGTTGGTTGTTTCGGCTTTTGCTTAAACCCACTGAGAATGATGAACTTATAAATAAAATTATTTAGAAATACTACGTAATCCTCTCTATAATTAAATTATAATTATTTTAATTGTGCACATCTTGAGCAATATTCATCATTTAAATTAGTTATAAATGTCTATTTTATTTCTATTGTGATGCAAAACTAGCAATCTTACAATTACTAGTCTTGCTTTTAGTTTTATTGAAGAACTTTATTATTATGCCATTTCATCCAATTTATCAAAATCTGCACCAGACAGTTCTTCTGCGTTACCATCCAGAGCAGCTAACATACTAAGTTCTTTTGCGCTCATTCTTTTGGTATTATCTTCTCCTAGTTCATTTTTTTGGCCTATATCTTCTTTATCAAGCCTTGATATTTTTTGAAAATAATTTTCATTTCCAGCTTTTGTTGAATGAACGAGTTTTCCACTTAAAGCTTGCTCCATTGTTTGTTGTTCTGCGGGAGTTTTAGCTGAATCTACTGTTTTATCAAACATTTCTTTCATATCAATTTGGCCATCGCCACTTTTATCAACTTGTATTTGGGTCCCATCTTTTGTGTCAGCTTGTTTTTGACCTTGATACCATTGATTATTTAATCCATTCATGTTTACTGGCATAAAGTTCCTCCATCTCGTTAACTTTTAATATTTATTTTCTAGCTTCCATTTGATCGGGCTTTTTAGTAAGTTTTTTAATGATAAATATCATTCCATACAATGATCCTTATATTTATAAAAACATTTTTTGTCTTACGATTGCTTAACTATGTAGTCAAAATTAAAAGTTGGTTCTTTGTTGAGTTAATGCATTAATAAATTATATATAATGCTAATATATTGTATGGTTATAGTTTATTTGGTTTGTATTATTCTTATCTCTATAAATTATTTGTTACTATTCTTAACTTGTTTTTTTTATTGGTATAAAGACCGCTGCATAACTAAAATTTATTTCGATTTTAAAAAGCCCACCCGCCCACCCATAAGGTGAGGCGTGGGGTTTCACTCGCAAGCTACGCTTGCTCTATTAACATTGTCGGGGTGGGGCGTTAAGCCCGAAAGGGGGAACCCCTTTTGTGGTTTTTTTGAAAATCGAATTCAATAAAACCTTTCTATTAAGTTATGCATTGATCTCGTATAATATACGCATTAAAAAATGTGTATAACTGAAAGGGTAGAGAGCATTTTTACCAGCTGCTCTCACAAAAACACCAGGACCTTTTCTGATTCCTGATGTCTGATTATTTAATGCATTTACTATATTAAAAAAAGACAAAAAAAAGACCATCTTTTCGAAGATGATCTGGACAAACTAAGTTATATAAACTTTTACAATGTTAATGCTTCAAAAATTAGATTATCTACCACATCAGAAATAAGATCTGGTTGCATTTCTGCGTTAGGAAATTCTTCTACAAACACGTCTTTTACTTTTTTAGTTATTTCTTCATGTTTTTCCGGTGTAACATTTGTAATGAAGTAATTTACACTTTCCTTAACGGTATCAGAAGAATCTTCATTAGAATTTTTTAACTTTCCAAGTTTTTGTAGGCCATGTTTTTTCATGGCCTCTAAAATCTTATCCGGCTCTACTTGTTGATATTCAACTTTTGAAGTTTCTACAGTTGTATCAACCTCTTCTGTTTTTTGTTTTTTAGACTTTTGTTTAAGATCATTTTTTACTGATCCTATATTTAAGTTTATTTTATCTAGTTTGCCCATTGTTGTTTTAAACCTCTCCCGTGGTTATAGTTTAGTAACATACTACTTTTATATCGGTATAATTAATTTTTTTCTTTAAGAAAGCAGTACAATTATTAAGCAATATGAAAAAAATTTTTTAGTATTTAATCATTATTACTTTTTTATAATGTAAAGCTTATACCCCCCTTAAGCATTTTAATGATTTTTATTGTCTAGGACAATCTTTTAACAATTATTTATTTTTTCCCAGATGATTATATCAAAAAAATAAATATAGTAAACGTCATTAATAAGATATCAGGGACCAGAAAATGGTCTATTTTTAGCTATGTCCAATTAATAAGATCGCTGCAAAACTTAAAAATTATTCGATTTTCAAAAACCCATCTTGTAAAGAGGTAAGCTGCTAATGGACAAAAAGCAGTTGATAACTATAATAAATACAAACCAGATCTTGTTACAATGGACATTACAATGCCTCAAAAAGACGGTTTATCTGCCTTGAAAGAAATAATAAAAGATAATCCTGGAACTAAGGTCGTGATGTGTTCTGCTATAGGCCAACAAGCAATGGTCATAGAATCCATTCAAATAGATGCTAAAGACCTTATTGTTAAACCGTTTATCCCTGACAGTGTGTTAGAATCTATTGGTAAGGTTTTAGGTAAATAAAACAACACCGCTGGCCCTCTTAAGTTAATAGCGGTATAATATTCATACTGATGTAATTTTATTGACTTGAGAGGAGCAGGTTTAGTGTTATTCAGGTTAATAAAGACATATTTTTTTGTAATATTCTTAACATTTATTGTTTGCCTAAGGGTAAATGCTGAAGATTTTAATGGCACTATTAACGGCGTTAATGTTAAGTCAGCAGGTGGAAATTCTGTTGTTGTAGATGTTTATGTTAATTCCAAAGACCCTAAATTAAAACCCAAACTAAGTACTAGAAAATACAAGGGTGATAAGTATGTCATTGACTTAATGAATGTTACTCAGGCGGGTGGAGTTCAAAAGGATACATCTTCGGCAAATGGATTAATAAATAATAAAGATGTAAAAGTTGGTAAAGTCTCCGGCGGAACAGCCAGAGTACTTATTGATTTACCAACTTCAAATGTAAATGTAAAAGAAGTAAGATACCATGTTATTTCCGATAAAGATAAAATGCCTGCCAGTAAAAATAATAAGGACAAAAATGACCTAAATAATAAAAATACAAAAGCAACAGCAAAAACTGATAAGAAAAAGGTAGCCAATTTAGTAGCCGCAAAACCAAAGCCTAAAGAATCACAAAAAAAACCCCCGGAAAAGCAAAAGGCTGCTTCTGTAAAGCCTAAAACTACAACAGCTACAGCAAAAACAAAAGCAACTCCAAAACCTTCTTCAGAAACACCAAAACCAACAGTAGAAAAAATTGTTGATAAAAATAAAACAACTACAGTTGCTTCTCCAATGGTTGTACATAAAACTTCTAATAAAGAAACAGCTACTACCGCTAAAAATCCAACGCCACCAAATCCTCAAGTTATTAAGACAACTGAAAAGCCAAAAGCAGCTACTAAAAAAGCTGCACCTAAGCCTGCTGTACCACCTAATAAATCAGGAGAAATAGCTAAGAAGCCAGCAGAAACAACAAAAAAAATAACTAATAATCTTGCACCCAAACCAAAACCAGAAGGTCCATTTTCTGATGTGCAATCAAAAGTTTATTTAAAGCCCAAAAAACCTGTAGATAAAAAAGTAGCCGAAAACAAAGTAAATCAGCCAACCAGGCCAGAAATTAAAGTACCTGATATGCAAAAAAAAGAACCCCCAAAGCCTAAAATGGTTCAAGCTAAACCGGCTCCAACGCAACCACAGGTTAGTAAACCTGCATCAAATAAACCAATGCTAGCAAGTAATTCTAAAGAGTTAGCTAAACCCAAAACACTTGAAACCAAACCACAACAAAATACACCTACTGCTGACAAAACTGAACAGAATAAAACAAATAACTTAATAACACCACAACAAAAACAATTAAAAACCGAATCTACAACTGAAACAGCTTTAAAGTCAACTCAAAAAACCGCTACAACACAACCTGCCAAAAGTACAAACAACGTTGAACAGGTACCGATTAATTTAAATACTGAAGAGATAAGACAAATAAAAGATTATACTAATGAAAAGGATAAAAAAAGCGATATGACAAGTACGTTTTTTACACTTATTGGTGCTTTAGTTATAGTGATACCGTTAATAGCATTAACGGCCTGGGTTATTAAACAAATTCATAAAGGAGGTAACCCACTTGCAGGTTTTAGTAAGTTGCCGGGTTTAAGTAGCAGTAAGTTTAATATTATATCTTCTATATCTTTAGGGCAGGGTAGAAGTATTCATTTGGTTGAAATTAAAGATCGCCAATTGGTCATAGGTTGTACAAATAATAACATAACAATACTCACAGAGTTTAGTGATTATGATAATTTTGTAGAAGGTAAAGAAGAACCTGTAAAGGAATCTGCAAAACAGGTTACTGAAAGTAACTT
>Ga0074195_1003341_pt1 | contig 15359 bp, 14 predicted proteins | sample EPASupsiteHSE623_FD_64525 | JGI IMG/M metagenome (GOLD analysis project Ga0074195, IMG submission 64525) | Bioremediated contaminated groundwater from EPA Superfund site, New Mexico - Sample HSE6-23 | ecosystem: Environmental > Aquatic > Deep subsurface > Groundwater > Contaminated ...
TTATCTTCTCCCGCGAAGACCTCGCGCTCTGGGTCCTCAATCCTACCGCCCAGGCTGACACCCCCCAATCGACCGCGGAGACCTTCACCAAGCCGGTTTCGGCAAGACCCGCCGCCCAGCCAAAACAACAGCCGGACGAACCAGGCCCCCTCACCGAATGGGACGCCCGCTTTCAGCTTTCTTTTTCCGGAAAAGCAGACGGTGAAACGTTCTCGATCATCGAGAACCTGCCAGGCAAGTCCGTCAAAATGACTCCGGACAACATGCGCGAACTCGCCCGCTACCTGGTCGATGCCGCAACAATGTGTGAAGACCCGAGTTTCCGCGATATCAAACACTTCCGCGTATTAAGAGAATCACCTAAGAACCTCTCAACCGTCTGTCTCGTTCCGGATGATCTCGCCCGCGACCTGAAAAGCCTGTCGTTAGCGGCTGTCAGAGTCAACGACGCCCAGGCGACCACTCCCGAAAAATACATCACCCGGTTTATCTGCGATGGTCTCAGAGCCCAGCTTCCGATCATCAACAAACGCCTCAAGGAAAGAGGAAAACGCGCGGTACACTTCAGCAGCGTGCGCTGATCCAGGGGAAAAGACCGGGCAACCGCACGGAAGCCAAAGGTAGCGCCGGACGGGGAGCCCCGACCGTAGCGCGAGAACAATTATTTTATCCCGTTCGATACCTGGGGAACTTCGGCGCACGCCCGCCGGCTGCGAGTGAAGAGCGGCAAGACGGCGGGTCGAATCGCTCGGTAAAGCAAAGTCCCCGCCAGAAACCGTCATCCGTGCCGGTTTCTGTCATGGCCTTTGCGCCTTCGCTTGCCATCTAATCGTCGATTAGATGGACATCAACCCGCCGCCGCTCTTCACTCTTGCCCCCTTCGGGGGTCCGCTCAACAAGTTCGAGCGGAACCGGCGGGCTGGGTCGGGGTTGTTCGTGGCTCTGGTGGCCTAGCGCGGGCGTCGTGGGAAAGCCAAAAGCCCGGAATTCCTCGCGGTCTTTTTCAAGATCGGAAGCCTTTGTTAGCGCTTCTTGAGTCTTCCGGTGGATGGTAGTTTTCTCGGAATCGGATTGGCCGTTACAATCGGTTCCGCTTCGGAAACGGAAAGTTGGACTGTAACCGGGTCTCCTTCTTTAAGTTCAACCCTTGTGAACTTCTTTTTATCTACATAAACTTCCCGCGTGTCGCCGCTATCAGGCTCTTTGAATATTATGACGACAATCTCACCTTCAATCCGATCGACAGTTCCGGCAACCCGTCTCTTGTCTGGCATAGTTCAATTCCTACTTTCAATGCGAAATTACCAAAGAGCGATCCCTTGCCATGTGCACCAAACATGCGTTTTTTGCACTCTGGAAAACCGGTTTATTTTGGTAAAGCGTCGTGCCCTCGTCTTTCGCAAAACCTTAAAAACCGCATCCACAAAGGAAAAAGCAGAGTCGGTTTACATAATCGCTATTATCAGGACGAGGCTAAAACAAGCATAAACAAAAGAAAAGTCATCATTCCCCTGCTAATGAGAAAGATACAACGTTGGGTGTGCCGTTAACGGTGTTTACGTTCCAGTGTTCCATAAACCACAGAAAGCCATCATGCAAGCCATTGGGAGAAAATCAAATTCGTTTCATTTCGGCAAGTTTTCGGTAATGCGCGCCCAATGCAGTTAACTTGCACCCCGTTGATCCTATTGCAGCATAATACATGTGTTCCGCGCCAATTGGTACCACCAGGCCGTGCCTGTTGCACATTTGCAGTTCTTTGAAAATGCGAACATTCCCTTCATTCGTTGGTTGGTTCTTGATTTCCGCAGGCACATTCTCACGATCAGGCTCAAACGAAGGATTAAGGTTAAAGACACAGGCTGCATCTGGAAAATATTCAGGTAAGCGCCGAAGTATTTCAAGAGGGATTTTAGGGCTTACCTGGCGAAGAGTTACGAACGTTTGTACATTTGCCTTGTAGATGGGACGTTGCTCCCACGGGCCTAATGTTTGATCGACGTGAGAATAGACAGAAGCCGGTGTTATTCGACCACAAATATCGGCAGAACTTCCGCTTAACCCATCCAGCAAAATGCCTGTAAATAATCCATGTCCATTGTCTTCGGCCGCAGTGCCGCTACGATGACAGGCAGTTAAAATTGTGACGCCACTTCCTACAACTGCGATATTTTCGTTGCCAAGTGCTGGTATTTCCCCAGCAAAGCCAGATTGACAACTGTCGAGAATAATTACAGTTGATTTAATGCGTGGATATGCCTTGTTTGCCAAACCCAATATCTCTATAAGAGAAACTCCCCACGAACCCTTAGTGCCGCTCTGACTTACGATATAACCGGCGCCGGTATCTGGATTAATAATGCCGTGGCCTGCAAAAAACAAAAGCACAGTATCTGCGTCATCCGAAAATAAACCTGAAATTGCTTCGCTTAAAACGGCGGTTGAGACGTTAGTTTGATTGCTTGTCAAAAGGCGGATGGAAAAATTTGGTGAGCCGTCGCCGTTTTTTTCAAGAGTGTTTGCTATTGCAACAGCATCGTTTACACATCCGTTCAAGGGACTGCTAGGATAGTTGTCTATACCAACGACGAGGGCTTTTTTCATTATTTATCTTCCACCACCAATAAGCGCCTTTAGGTTTGGCCATGTCCAGTCATATATTTTGTCTGTGCTTTTTGCAGACGTTGGTTTTACGCAGGTTTTTTCAGAGTATCCCCTAAGCAAAAAATACGCGACACTTTCCTCCTGGGCAATAGTGAGTTCTGCACTAACTCCCGTTGCAACGTTTGTTTTTTCGCCGCAGATTACAGCGACGACATCTACTGATTTTATCCGCGTGCGCGCTTTTGCTTTCCAGTCGCCTGTTAATGGTTCCTTTATCGACCAATCGGATAACTCAAAAGGGCTATCTGTAAGCTTTGATTGGCCAACCAAAAACGTTTTTAAAATTTCATCGTTATCATAGTCAAAGCTTATGAAAACTCGTTTTTTTGACATTTATCTCTCCCTATGCTGAATTTTAATTGTCTATATGGTGTCTGGATTAAAAGTCTATGATGGCTATTCGACCATCGTAATCTAGCAATCTTTATCGAATTCTACCTAAAAGCCAGTCGAAGTCTTTCAAAGAAATTTCAACGAATCCACCTTTGCACATGATGTAATTGCCCGGCGCCGTGTTCACTTCGTTGAATGGCTCTACCCCCATAAATAATTCCATGGCTGGGATATTAAGTCCAACCGTTTCAAACTTCACTTTCCGCCGCCCCGGATAACATTTGTCCGCATGAAAAATAAAATCATCTTCAAGCGCTGCCTCACTTGCTACAACCCCAAGGGCATCGAACACCACCAGCTTTGATAAATAACCGATGAATCTGTCACCAACACAGATTTCCTTGGAAAATCTTTTCCAAACATCTCGACGCACGCCGATGGTTTCCTTCTCTTTTACGATTTCGTAAGTTGCTGGCGTAAAACCAATGATCCAGTATTTCATGCTTTTCTCTACTTGTTTTTAGGAAAGTAATGAGGCAAAGGTCATCTGTTTTTCCGCCGTTCTGTTTTCGTGTGTTTTTCGTTCTTTCAGAACGGCCGCGATTTCTAGCGATGCAGATGTCAGCTTTGCTTTGGCCAATTCAAACGTCTCAACCGCTTTGTTCCATTTTTTTATCGGCCCTATGATGGAAATATACTGTGATATTGTAGCTACAAAACAATCATTTGTTGAAAGTTTGAGTCCCATGTCGGCAAGTTTTTTCAATTTCTTTGTTGACCGAGATACTGCGCTATCAATGGCGTCATTAAATTCCATGATTCGCCGACTTTCATTTTCTCGTTTGCAACAGACAATGATGGTGTCAACCTGAATGGGATCCTTTGCTTGTGCCTTTGGAACGGCAACAGACATTTCAGCTTTTATTGGGTGGGAATTTACAACCGAGAAACCAGCTTCCCAAATAGCCTGGATCAAGGAGGACCATCCTTCTGAGCGGCTGTGATGATATGAAAACACCAACAGCCCATTTTTTTGAAGAACACGATGACACTCTGCAAATACCCCGGCCAACTTTGAAGAGAACCTATCGGAATCTCCATCTTGAACTTCCGCGAGAGAATTTCTTGTGGAAACGTTATCTGTAACAAAGCCGTGCGGATAAAGTGATTGCCACGCTTGAAAGAAGTCGGCCAGTTCAGAATAGTGTACGTTGTCAAAGAACGGTGGATCAGTAATCACTAAATTAATTGAATTGTCTGGTAAAGAAGATTTGCCTGAATCTCCACAAGACAAATAAATAGCCGGTTCATTATTGGTCTTCCCCGGCCAATCTAAGCTAACGGGCGTAATCATCTTAGAGCCAGGCAATACTTTTTTGCCTTCTACACCAGGGCCGACCTCAAACGGGTTTTCTCTATAGTCAATGGCGCGAAGAACCCTAGATTTAAAGAGGTTTAGAAAGCTACCAGAACTTTTGGTTGTACCCCAAACATTTGCTTCAATTGGTGTTCGCTCGGGCTTAAGAATGTGATGGGCGAACATGTGTCGGACAGCGCCGGTTCCTTCACCTTTGAAACTAGCAAACATATTGTTAAATTCCAAAAGACCAGAAAACACACAAAAGAGAACATCCCTAGATTCAACATCCTCAATTTCAGATATTGCCTGTTGAAGCGTGCCAAGGGCGAGTAGTTGACGATCGTTGAAGAACTGACGCCATTCAAGATAGTTATATTTTATCGCCTGTTTGGTGTTATACCCATCTGTAAGTGCAAGCGACGGAATTCTAATTTTGTTTTCTTTGACCGCTTTATTCAAGAGAGCGTGGCAGTTGTCAAACTGCTCAATATCAAATTGAGTGGTCGGCAGATACGCTTTCCTTCCGGATGGAAACAGAACCATTTTTGCATAAATACGCTGTTCTGGCGGGGCACTTTGTTCAGCCACGTGTTTCGCAATTTTTAATGTGTGATTGCATTTATTACAAGTTGCCGATGTTCCATTGGTATTACCGTTGTGAGGATCAAAGGTCTTTTTACAATTGGAACATGTAATAGAATGGTCCGTGATCAGCCCTTGAATAATGTTATTACACGTAGGGCAGAGAGTTTGAACAATTGGTCGGCGATCAGCGTAGGCGTTGCGCGAAAAAATGTAAGACGAGAACAGATCAACGTGATTTTCACATTTGGGGCAAGAAAGCCACTTAACCCAAAAGTAGTACAGAACCGGAATAGACGAACCATCCTCTAATCGGGTCTCATACATTTTGAGAAGTTTCTTGCTTGCACGCGCTTCAACTTCATGGAAGGCTGCAAGAACGGCAGTCCGATCTAGTCGCCCAAGAGAAACCCGGACGGATTCACATGCAATTGGATTGATATCTCGTCCAAACGCTTGGCAGCCGAGTTTTGACGCCTCTCCAACCGTAGTGCCACTGCCCATAAAAGGGTCAAATACTTTTATATCCTCAAATCTAGCCCCAGAGTAAAACCAATCCTGTAGCGTCTGGCTGTCACGAAGCAAACAACCCAATAACATCCCCCGGAACACTGAACCTAAGCGTTTAGCCCACCACTTATGAACATGGTAAATCGGTCGATAAATTTCCTTTCTCCAACTTTCTCGTTGAGCTAATACAGAAAGAAAATCTATTGGAAAGCCGTCCGTCTCGATAAGGGTTGAGGGTGACGGCTGCTTTGCCGACTTATTCATCGTCGAGATCTTCCACGTCTGCAACTACAACCGCAGAGCTTCGCGCGCGAAGGATCACCCTGTCATCGGAACCCTCTAATAGACGCCAAGCCCTGAATTTGTGTTCTTGCCCGGCCGAAGGATTGGGCAAAAGTTGGGGGCTTATTGAGTTTGTTCTTAGGTCAAAAGCATAGCTAATTATCAAATGAGGGGCCTCGGTGCGAACGATGCGCCCGACTTCTTTGAATTGATCAGATGGTGGATTTATTCCTTCTGGAAGGATGAGTGTTACCGTATGTGCCAGGCCAGCCGCAATGCCAAATGGGGTTGGAGCAACATACATTTTTCGATCTCGGATCATTATATCGCCATAACTACCAAACCCTTTCACACTCTTGTTTTTATGGACATAATTGTGATCCGCGTTCAGAAAATCACCGTGGCAAAGAACAAAATCTAATACTGGATATGCGTTTCCATCGGGCTCGGAAGGATAACGACCAAAAATGTAGTAAATCGTGCGACCATTATGAAAGCCTGATGGAACTTGGCTATTACAGTCATAGTTGACCTCGCGACCTGGATAAGCAAGGCCCTTTACTTCAAAGCCCTCCGGCATTTGAACAATGCGAAAATCCGGGTAGCTGTTCCGGCCACCAGCCTCGTATTGGAATCTCGTTCCCGTGAGACGATCACGAATCCAATTTTGGAAGTGAAATTCCTTGTCCGAACGATTTTCCCGAACTATGAGGTGATTGGTTCTAATTGCTTGAGCACAAGCAAGGAATATAGGAATGACTGTTTGGGTAGAAGCAGCATTGGATGCTGGCATATAGACAAAACCCCTTCGGGAACGAAAATTATTGTCGCAAAAGGCCTGAAACAGAGACATCTTAACACTGGAGACGGTTTTTTTACCAGTCGTCCAAAGAAGACGACGAGCCAGAGCGGTCAAAGGTGAAAGAAGAGTGTTTTTGCATACTGCTTGTTTAGTTTTCATCAATTGGTAATCAACTGAGATTGGCTTCGGGGAAAAAATGTTTTTTTGAGTCTAGGCCAGAAAGAATAGCTTATAACGTTCTTCTGGTAAAAAAAGGAACAATATTATTTGGCTTTTCTTTACGAAGGAATTCTATTCCTGTTATTTCCGATAGAAGACCTGGTTGAATTCCTAGTATTTTGGCAATCTGATTAGGACTAATGCCTCTTTCTTTTTCCAATATATTAACGGCATTAAATAGAAGCTCTGGCTCTTCCGGCCTAATTTTATCATCAAACTTTTCAATCTTGCTTTGCCCTGTTTTATTTAACCAAACGTTAGCGCTTCGATATTGCGTTGCGTCGATCAGTCCAAAAAAATTAGCCCTGTAAATTATAGCTTTAACACTCATACCCCAGCGCATTTTAAGATCATAGATCAAAGTCCAATTTAATCTTGACCCCTTAAAATTTGGAAATTCTTTCTGAAACGCCATTCGCGGAAAAATAAAAGCACTCGCAAATTTATCTGCTTCCGTTTCTGTCGGCGGATCTCCAGTTTCCAAACCATCATGTAAAATAAAATGGCCGAGTTCATGAGCCAGATCAAATCGTAAACGGCAAATACTTTCCTTGGCTGAATTGCGTATTATTATTGGAAATCGTCGATTAACAGAAAGAGCATCTACTTTATCAGACACACCCTTAAATTGTGTTATTACAATACCAAAATTTTCCAAAACCCTCGTAAGATTTGCTATTGGTGTGTCAATTCCCAACCGCCAGCGTTTTCTACAATTTTCCGCTGCTTTTTCTATGTCGAGATTTGAGTATGGTTCCTTCTCGTGTTCACTTACAGGAAAATCAGGCTGGGGCAATTCTAAGAGATCGTTTAAGTAAGAAACAAGCTCTTCAAAAATTGTACTGTAAGCTAGGACTCTGTAAGCTAAGCCTACAGGCGTTGTTTTTCTTTTTCGGAAATGACATTGTTCCGGCTTAACATCATTTCCCACTTGATGACAAAAAAAAGTTTTCTCAACTTGTAAAATCTCGCAAAAAGCCCCTATTACATCCGGCGGCGGATATCTAGTACCCGTTTCAAGTTGATGTATAAATTGTCTGGAAGTTAAAACTAAATCTCCAAGCTCTTTCTGGGTAAGACCTTTCAGCAATCTTGCCAGTCGAAGCTTGTCACCAAAAAATGAATCAGTTCTCACCATTTCCGCTCTTGCCCGTTAGCCTTGGTTTCAACATAACCGGCGCAGGTGGTAATTCAACTGGTTGTGGCAGGTTGGCGCCTACAAGAGAAAGCCCCATGTAGACACTTTCTTCAAGTGGAATTGTCCACTGGCACACAATTTCACCACTCTCACCACGATAGCCAACGAAAAAAATGTTTTCGGCGGGGACCTTGTAGGGGGTATCAACAACAAAGAACCAACGCGTATAACTATTTTCGCCAAAATCGCTATCTATATCAAAAAAACGAAGCTGTTTTATGGTTTCTTGAGAAGGAATCAGTTTTTTGCTTGGCAGGTCTTTAGGGTCATTGCGGGTAAACCTGACAGGTGTTTTCCCTATTTGAAAGGTAAATCGCCCTTCTTCAGTTAAAATTGAGAGCCAAGGGCAACTATTGCTCTTGGCAAGAGCGATAATTCTGCTTCTGCAACATTCGTAAGCTCTCGTCCCCAATGACAGGGGCGTATCACCCAATATTTCATCGTGTAAATCTACAATCTCGCTTCTTACCGTCTGAATTAACTGTGCAATTCCTTTTATTTTATCTTCAGACAGATCAGGACTGTGTTCCCAAGGCAAATTATTCATAACCCCCCCAGCAAATTACAATAATCTGTTATATATGCAATTTGCATGTTTTGTCAAGCAGGTTGTGAAAAAGCAACAGTTGTTCTTCCGAAAATTCGTTGTCTTTTTCGTTTTAGGAAGGAACTCAGCTTTTGCCAATGAAATCAGCTACTTCTGCCGCTTTACAGTCTTATTGAATGTTGGTCATCACGAAGCGCACCGCCGCAATTTTTCCGGCTGAACCAAATATACCCACGTCCGCGTGAAAATTCCCGCTCCTTCCAGCGGATCGGGGCTAGGCTCCGGTGGGTTCCAAACATTCACGGGTTTCGGCGGCTCATGGAATGTCGCTGGCAATGGCGGGGGCAAAAGGACCTTGTTCACCTGGTCACGAAGGGCAGCGTTTTCGCTTCGAACTGCTTTCACCTCGTCCAGGATTGTTGACATGGTTTGCTTGATTTGGCGGTTTTCTTCGGCCAAAAGAACCATGATTCGTTGGAAATCATTGATAGTCGCTGGCGGTTCAGAAACCGGTGCTGAGATAACCACCGCTTCAGTCGGTTGTTCCCGGGCAAGCGCCGCAGCTTCCTTCGGCGCGGTCCCACCCTTTACCAGATTGGCCATTCCGCGAAGCCGTGAAACGGCTTCCTCAGCGAGATACCGGCATTTTCCGCGGCGCGTGCTTTCAATATCCATCAGGGAAATCCAGTATCGAAGCTGATCTACCGTTGCTCCAATGCTCTTGGCAGCCTCTGGCAGCGTATATTCTTGATCCATTTTAATCTCCATTCCGGGAACTCGTGAAACAGTGAATCCGTTACTGTGAATCGGCAAAAAACAACAAATCCTTTACCCTTGCTGTTTCCTGTCGCACGGCTTCCGTGAATCCGTGAACCCGTGAGGGAAACCGTCACGCGTTGACGGGATCACGGATCTTTCACGGGATCGTCAAACCAATTCCGGTGAACTCGTCACGGGAACCCGTGACAAGCATGGGGTGTGTGTTTGCACGCACAATGCAACGGGGAAGGCAAACAAAACATGGCCGTCGATATCAACCAAAATGGAAGAGATAACCGCTCTTCCCATCCGAGGAAAAAGCGTGTTAGGATCATTCCCGGAAAGACAAAGGCACGTCCTATTGCTTGGCGGCTTGGACGTGCCCTTAAACTGAAGCCCGATGACGGGTGATTTTGCTTGTGGTGTTATTCTACCACAAGCAAAGGCTTGCTGTCATCAACGGCTTCACAACATTGAGGAGCTGTAACTGATGACCCGGAAAAAAAAGCCCACTCCCTTTTCACCGATCCGTATTTCGTGTCCGTTGTCTGCGAAGAGATATTTCGATCTTTCAGATGATGAACTTCGCTTTCGAATAAAAGATGATGTCCTCATCGGCGACGGTTTCCCGATTGACGATGAAATAGATCTCGACAATCAACCAGGCAAAGATATTGATCAGGTACGTCTTCGTCTGGGAATTGCCATCCAGGCAAAGAGAGACGCAGAAAGAGAAAGACTCGTTCCCGGCGAACACATGGATTTGTGCGCTATTAGGGCGAAGCACTCTCTTGTTTGTAAGGAATGTCCTCATCAGGGGCACATATCTACCCCGCGTGATCTGGACCCAGTGAATGGACTTCCTCATGAGCTCGATAACCGCCCCGCCATTAGATACCGTCCAGAGAAACTTTCTGAAATTGTCGGCATGGCAGAAGACGCACTCATTCGAGCTGGGGAACCAATATATCAGCGCGGTGCCTCTCTTGTTCGCCCTGTTCGCTCCGGTGCGGCTTCTGTTCGCGGCTTGGAAAGACGCGGTGAAGGATCTCTCATCCTTCAGGAAGTGACCCGTAACCATCTTTTTGACAGACTCGATTCCATTATTCGATGGGAACGCTTTGACAAGCGGGCTAGCGCATGGGTTCCAATGACTTGTCCCGAAATGATTCCTGATCGTCTTCTCTCTCGTTCGGGTAAATGGAATTTCCCGGTTCTTATCTCAATCATCGAAGCGCCAACATTGCGCCGTGATGGATCAATCCTTGAATCTCCAGGATATGACGCTGCAACCGGCCTGTATTTCGATCCTGGAATGACAAAGTTTCCGAGCATTCCACAGGAACCGACAAAGAAAGACGCGCTCGAAGCTGTCCAGGTATTCAAGGATCTCTTGAAAGGTTTTCCCTTTGAGCACGAGCATGATTTTTCCGTTGCTTTGGCCGCAATCCTGACCGGTCTTTCCCGTCGATGCCTTAGAACTTCCCCTATGTTCGCTTTCCGCGCGCCGGTCATGGGTTCCGGGAAAAGTCTTCTTGCAGATATCGTTGGCATGGTTGCTACCGGCAGACCTTCAACGGTAATCGCTCCAACGGAAGACGCAAACGAGGAAAAGAAAAGAGTTCTGGCTGCGCTTTTGGCTGGCGATGCGGTAGTCAATCTCGATAACGTCGCGCATGTATTCGGAAGTGACGTTCTTTGTGCCGTTCTTACAGCCGAATCATACTCCGATCGTATTCTCGGGAAGTCTTCTATGGTAACGGCTCCAACGTGTTTAACGTGGCTCTCTACCGGAAATAATCTTCAATTCACTGGTGACCTGACAACCCGCGTTTTGCCCTGCAATCTTGACCCCAGATGTGAACGACCGGAAAAGCGCCATTTTGACGTCAATCTGCATGAAGTCGTCCCGGCCATGCGCCCACAACTGGTTCAAGCAGCATTAACGATACTTCGGGCGTTTGTGGCAACTGGTCGGCCCGACCAAAACATCGAACCATACGGGAGATTCGAGGAATGGAGCGATCTGGTAAGAGCAGCCCTCGTTTGGGCCGGTTGCCCCGATCCGTGCGTCTCCCGCGTTGCCCTTGAAGAATCGGATCCTATCCGTGCTCAACTTCGTGGGGTATTAACCTCTTGGTATCGAATCTTCGGGAAAATGACCATCACCGTTCAAGAGCTGATCGAAAACGCACACGACGAAAAGCGAGCTGATTTATACGATGCACTTGCCGCCGTCGCACCAGGAAAACAAATTGGCGAACTCAACTCTGTACGTTTGGGTCTTTGGCTCATGAAACATGCAAAACGCGTCCAAAATGATCTTCGTCTTGAAAAAATGGAGAGTCGGCAGAACAAAAACACCTTTCGGGTGGTTTCCCTCAAGAAAAGTCTTGCCTCGGAAACGCCCACTACAAAGGATAAAGCTCAAGATGTCTATGGGGGTTGTGGGGGTTGTGGGGGTTTTCCCGCTACCCCGTACGAAGTGTCAGAAATTATAATATGACACTTTAGGTGGGGTCAGTAGAAAACCCTAACAACCCTAACAACCCTAATCTTGATTCCTCGGAAACGCTTTCTACAAGAGCCGGAACGCTATTTGATGATATTGAGATGACGAGTCAATGATTTCCAACAAGAAGGGGGAATCAGTCGGCGGTGCCTGGTCGATTGGCGGTACAAAGGAAGCTATGCGGTCTACTGGTGGTTCACGTAAGCCCCCGGACGCCTTCGGCGCCCGGAAAAGCAAGAAGGAAAGCATTCTGCCGTCCGGCCGAGCGGCCCAAAACCGGACAGCAGAACGCCGCAGAGATAGGAATCCAAAACCATCAGGACTCACCCCGGCTGTTCGTGACGTTTCGACAAGCGCAATCCCCTGTTATCCTTCGCAAGGCTCAGGAGAAGGGGAAACCAGCTCTTGTTTTCCCCTCCTCCCGAACCCTCTCACCCTTTCCTTCTCAAAAATCCTACTCTGCGCCTCGTGCGGCGAGGCTTAGGAACGCGCATCTGTTATCCTTGTTTCTATTCCGTCCATCATATTCGAGGAGCTTTCCGCGATGTCTACCGAGATAATGACAATCAAAGAATTGGCACTGTATCTTGATCTTACCGAAGGCACTCTGTACAAGAAAGTTTCCGGTAACGAGATTCCCTATACCAAGCTGGGAAACCTTTTAAGATTCCCCAAATGGGCTATTGATCAGTGGGTCAGTGAAAACACGGTCACCCCTCCGGACGCTCTTTTCAACGAGTTTGCCAAGCTTCAATCTCGCTACCATTTCAAAAAATGGCTTGAATCCAAGGGCGTCGATCCAACGGTTTTGACCGATCAACAGCTCCTGGAGCTGGTCAAGAAGGCGATTGCTGATCTTTCAACCGAAGCGCCGCAGGCTGAAAAATGAAAATTGGGAAAACACCCTCAGCCTTGCGTGAGTATGGAATCAAGCTTTCCAGGCTTGGTCAGGAAGAAATTCTCGAAAAACTCGGCATCAAACGCTATAAAAAAACCATCGTGGATATGACGAATGCCGAATTGCTCAAGGAATTTGGCAAAAGCGCCAAGAGCCTGAACAAATCTCTCTTCATCAAAAACGTGATCTGGCAGGCGTATGAAGTCCTGAAAACCGGTGTACAACCTTTCGAAATCGGGAACATTCGTTCCGTCTGGTACTACGTCAAAGACACAATGGATCGGGTCGGAGCCAACAAAAAAGGCGACGCATCCCTCATCATTTCAAACATGCTGGTGTTGATGGTCAAGGCGGGACTCTTCAAATACAAAGACTTCGGTTTCGATGATGACAACAAGGGCAATCGGTGGTTTGGGAAAAAGCACCCCAACCTCATCTTTTTCTCGGAAAAAACCTCTTTCACCGATCTTCTGCAGGAGGTGAACAGAGACTTCGACATGACCACCATTGCCTCTGGTGGCCAGTCTTCTTATCTGTCCGTCGAATATTTTGTTGATGAACTCAGGGAGCGCCAGGTCGATCTTTCACAGGAATTCATCGTCTTTTCCCTGGTGGACTTCGACCCGTCAGGCGATCTCATCGCCACGAACTTCATCGAAAACCTCATGGATAACGGCATCAAGAACATAAGAATCTTTCCCGGCAAGTTCTACAAACTCTTCAAGCGGAAAGACATCTTCATTCCTGAAAACATGACCGAGGCACAGCGAAAAAAAACGTATCTGCTACCCCTGAAAATCAGGAAGTCAGGGCTTGCGGCCAAGTGGGCAAGCCGAACCGGCGGGTTCAACGGCAACAAGGATTTCCATTACGGAATAGAAAACAGTGCCATGCCCAAACCTCAAATCATGCAGATCTTCATGACGGAGCTTGCCAAGATTATCACCATTGATTTTGAAGCCATCGCCAAATATCGGGAGATGAAACCCCTGAAAGAGCGGATGATAGGCTTCGCTATCAAAAAACTCCAGATCGGCAGCTAAGGCCACATCTGGCCTCCGCATCGAACTATAACCGACTTAAGAGGTTCACGTGACAATGGATTGCATTTCCCAAATTTCCCGAATTTATGACCATCTCGAAAACGATCGTGTTGACGTTGCTTTGATGAATTGCCTGCGTTTGGCTCGTAGTCTGCAAGACTACATGAATGCCGCAGTGTTTTTACGTGAAATGTATCCAGCAAGACGCGATTTTATTCGCGCATTATTTGATGACACACCAAATTTGAGTAATGAGGCAAGGAAAATTCTAGACACGAAGTCTCTCGAACGTTGGTTGGATTTGCATCAAATCGATTGTAACTGGGTTACAAGTGAAGAAGGCGAGGAAAAAGACGTCTTTGCTGTTTCCATTTTGGAAATAGATCATGAAATAAATCAGTGGGAGCAATCAACAAAAGAAATGACTGTCCCAAAGGGGATGGGCGAGTTTGACACGGCCGCGTTCACTGATTCTTATACCAGAGAAAAAGCGAGAATTCACCTTCGTATAAAGGCTCTTCAAATAATTAAACAAAGAGTCAAAACACGGTGTCTGAATTACGCGACTGTAATTGAACGACAGTTTGAGGCACAAAAAAAGCCAAAAAGTTTTCTTGAAGACTGTCAAACCGAGGTTAGCAACTATTTTATGGCTCATTCAATAGGAGTTTATGAAAAGCTCCAGAAGGCTTGTCAGTTAGTGGGTTCAAATAACTCGGAGGATCACTCACTTCTTCTTACCCAAGTTCGGCGTTCGATGAAATCTGCAGCAGATTACTTTTTTCCGTCGTTGCCCGAACCTATAGTGTGCGCAGATGGAAAGACGCGGTCACTCGGCGAAGAGCAATATCTGAACCGCTTAGAAGAATTTATTGCGAGGTCATTAAAAAAATCTACCTCCCGTGATTTGCTGCGTTCGGAATTGGATTACTTATCAACCTTTTTTCGAAAACTAAATGACATAGCATCCAAAGGTGTCCACGCGGCGGTTGCTCCTCACGAGGCCAAACAAGGCTTGATTGGGTTGTATATGTTCTTATTCAACATTATTTCACACCTTCAGGGAATGCCAAGCCCGAACATTCCAACAGCTGACCACAAATGATGACAGCTAATAACAGAATTCCTTGGCTTTGGCCAAAAGAGTGAATACTCGCCTTCACGTAGGGAAAATTCCAGATCGGCAGCTAAGGCCCCATCTGGACCGCGCCCGCTCTGCGACGCGGTCCGCCTTCCCCCAGGCGAACCATACCGGACCTATAACCAACCGTTCCCCCGCCCCAAACCACAAAAGTAGCCTGCTTTGTGCTCGTAACTCCGGATTAAACCCGCACTTACAGAAGAAGAGCCTCCAGAACCCCTTTTCGGAAGCCAATTCTATCAAAATATGACGAATTGGAAACCCCAAATATGCCTAATTAGGCGAATTGTGCTACATTCCCTGGTGATGCCAAATCCAGGGATAACAAAACTGAATACAGTAGAAGCCTTCGTGAAGGCCCGTTCCGATCTGCGGGTCGGCGCTGACGTGGTTGCCTTCCTCTTCGACCAGCTCAACGCCTTGTCTGAGGCTGTCGTCAAGGCGGCAGACGCCACCGCCAAACAGGAAGGCCGAACAACGATCATGCTCTCCGACATAAAGGCGGCCAT
>Ga0074195_1003343_pt1 | contig 15348 bp, 13 predicted proteins | sample EPASupsiteHSE623_FD_64525 | JGI IMG/M metagenome (GOLD analysis project Ga0074195, IMG submission 64525) | Bioremediated contaminated groundwater from EPA Superfund site, New Mexico - Sample HSE6-23 | ecosystem: Environmental > Aquatic > Deep subsurface > Groundwater > Contaminated ...
GGAAATTGCGAAGATAAAAATGCAAGATTTAAACGCTAATGATTTGGATGCTGCTGTGAAAATTATAGCCGGCGCAGCAAGAAGCATGGGAGTGAAAGTTGAAGGCTAAAAATCATCTATTTATGTGGGAGCCTGCCATTCGGTAGGCGCCATCACCACTTAACCAATTCAAACATGAAAAAGAAACATGGAAAGAAGTATGTCGCAGCTAAATTGCTAGTCGACAAACCAACTTACACCATCGATGAAGCTGTAGGTTTGTTGAAAAAGACTACTGTTACAAAATTCGATAGTAGTGTTGAGGCACATTTCTGCCTTGGAGTTGATCCAAAACAAGCAGATCAAAACATCAGATCTACTGTAGATCTTCCTCATGGAACAGGTAAAGAAACACGTGTTATCGCTTTCGTAGGTGAAGACAAGATCAAAGCTTGTAAAGCAGCCGGAGCATCTGAGGCAGGAACTGATGAACTTATTGAAAAGATTGTTGGAGGATGGTTGGATTTTGATGTAGCTATTGCTACTCCGGATCAAATGAAGGCTCTTGGTAAAATCGCTAAAAATCTTGGACAAAAAGGACTTATGCCAAATCCGAAGAGTGGAACTGTTACTATGAATCCTGAAAAGACTATCGGCGAAATCAAAAAAGGTAAAATTGAAATTCGTGTAGATAAATTCGGTAATCTTCACAACAGTTTCGGAAAGGTTTCTTTCTCAGAGGACCAATTGAGAGATAATCTGAAAGCGCTTGTAAAGTCTGTAATGGATCACAAACCAGCGTCTGCAAAAGGAACTTACGTAAAGAGCATCACAGTTACTACAACTATGGGCCCTGGTATTCCTTTGGAAGTGAATACAGCTCTAGTTGATGCGAAGAACTAGAAATTCTAAAAATTGTATCCTGCTTCGTCGTTTCATCATTCTTGTCATCGCCGTACGTTTTAAGTACGGCTCTCTCCAAAAATGACTTACTCCTTGCAGTATGTAAATTTTTAGAATTTCTCCAGTGTTAGACTTGTGACTCCATCTCAAGTGCAGTTTCTAGAGATTTTAGACCTACTTCGAGTTGGCTATTATCCGGTTCACTAGTAGTCAATCTTTGAAACCAGAGACCCGGGGCAATAATAGTTTTTACGATACAGTTTTTTGCGTATTTTGCACTTAGTTTTAGGTATTCATAAGAAAGCCCCGCTATAAGAGGCAAAAGCGCGATTCTGACCAATAGATTATGCAAAAAGTCCGGCTGTTTTGGAACGATCGTATATACCAAAATACTTATTACAAAAACTATCAAAATAAAACTCGTTCCACAACGCGGATGAAATCGAGTTTGAGGTTTTGCGTGCTCAACCGTTAATGGAAGTTTGCTCTCATAAGTAAATATGGATTTGTGTTCCGCTCCATGATATTCAAAAACCCTTTTGAAGCTTTTGAAAATAGTAAGTAGATAAATATATCCGAGGAAAATGATTATTTTTACCGCTCCATCTATAAGATTAAAAAGAATGTAATTTTCTTTTACACTCGGCAGATAAGTTTCAAATAGAGTCGCCACTGAGAGTGGTATAAATTTAAACAAAAATAAACTCAACGCAATCGCTACAACAAGCGAAATTGCAAACATCACAGATTCTATCACTTTATTCAAAACTTTCCTTTTTCCAACGTTTTCTTTTTGGAATTTTTCTTTTTCTTCTTGAGTCATTTCGTCATCTATCATTTCACTCGCTGAATAATTTATCGCAGTTGCTCCTATTACCATCATTTCCACAAGATTTATCATCCCTCTTATAATTGGGATGTTGAACAATTTGTGTCGTTGAACAAATGTTTGATAGTTACTTTTTTTAATTTTTATCTCTCCAGACTTTTTTCTAACTGCAATAACCAGGCTGTTTGGAGACCTCATCATCACCCCTTCTATTACAGCTTGTCCTCCGACTGCGAAATCTATCTTTTTCTCTTCTTTTTCCTTCAATTCTTGTGGCTGCTCAATGTCTAGCAGAAGCCAATTTGCAAGAATATGGTATATGGTTTTTATATTCATAATTTTTTTTATTGTTAGGAAGCGAAATATACTCTATCTTATATGTGGGCAAAAGAGAAATTTATTTCAAATTATGAAAGTAAAAATCAAACGAATTGATACTTCGCTTCCTCTTCCGGTTTATGAAACCGATGGGTCTGTAGGCTTTGATATTTTGGCAAGAGAAGATACAAAAATCCCGGCGAAAGAAATAGCGATGGTCCCATCAAATCTGATAGTGGAAGTTCCAAAAGGATATATGTTGGTTGTGGCTTCCAGAAGCAGTACTCCAAAGAAGAAAGGGCTCCTTCCTCCTCATGGATTTGGTATTATCGATCATGATTATTGTGGGCCTAAAGATGAGATTAGAGTTCTTGTGTATAATTTTACAGATAGCGAGGTAAGTGTCACACGTGGCGAAAAAATCGCACAAGGAGTTTTTGTAAAGATCGATAAATTTGAATGGGAAGAAGTTTTGGAAATTACAAAGGAATCTCGAGGTGGGTTTGGTAGCACAGGTGGATATAATAATTAGATCCACCCATTCGGGTACAAGCGCAGAGATGACATAAAAATAGGCATGAATTACATTTCCATATGAAAAAAGGCTCGCTTATTACAATCTACGGAGTAAACAATGTTGGGAAAACAACCCAATCAAAAATCCTTATTAGGAGAATAAGATCTCGTGGATTTAAAGTGAAATATTTAAAATATCCTGTCTACGATATATCCCCCACTGGCCCAATGATAAATCAAGTGCTCCGAGGAAAAGATGGACAAAAAATCTCTGAAGATGAACTACAACTTTGGTTTATTTTGAACCGTTATCAGTTTCAACCTGAGTTAAAAAAACTTTTGGCCGATGGTTATGTTGTAGTAGCCGAGGACTATATAGGAACCGGTATAGCTTGGGGAATGGCAAAAGGACTCAGTGAAGATTGGCTTATAACCGCAAACAAACATTTAATCAAAGAGGATCTATCTATTTATATCGAGGGGAAAAGAGATCCACATGTAAAAGAAGCCAGACACGTGCACGAGCAAAATGATGAATTAACGGAGAAATGTAAAAAAACACACCTATATCTATGCGAAAAATATGGATGGAATAAAGTAGTTCAGGGAGACGTCAATACTACTGCTAAACGTATCTTGAATATTGTTGACGACTTCCTAAAGCAAAGATATAGTTAAGCCGCTTTTCTTGAGGTTTGGAAAAGCTTTTATTTTTTACTTTCTACAAATGACTTTACTCGACGGTAAAAAAGTTTCTGAAGAAATTTTGGGGAAGGTCTATGTTGAGGTAAACAGGATGAAACTCGATCACATAATACCTAAACTTGCTGTTATTTTGGTCGGAAAAGACCCTGCTTCTTTGCTTTATATAAGCCGAAAACAGGCCGCCTGTGCAAAGACTGGAATTGAGTGGGTTCAATTTGATTATGAAACAGATGTTACTACTGAAACGTTGATTGATAAGATTCAAGAGTTGAATGTCGATCCTACAATTCATGGTATTTTAGTACAGCTCCCTCTTCCAAAACAGGTATATACTCCAAACATTATAAAGGCCATCGATCCAAAAAAAGATGTGGATGGATTCACAGCATACAATCTCGGCAAGATGTTTTTGTCTACCGAATTTGAACATTTGGTACCTTGCACTCCACTTGGAGTTATAAGACTTCTTGAACACTATGATATAAAAGTTGAAGGCAAAGAAGTCGTAGTGGTAGGCCATAGTAATATAGTTGGGAAGCCTCTTTCTTCAATGTTTCTAAATCGAAATGCAACTGTCACTACATGTCATATTTTCACAAAGGACTTAGTTTCTCACACGAAGAGAGCTGACATTCTCTGTACAGGAGTTGGTAAGGCAAATTTGATCACTGCAGACATGGTAAAAGATGGTGCAATAGTTATAGATATTGGAATCGTAAAACTTCCTAACGGTAAAACTGTTGGAGACGTAGATTTTGCGAATGTTTCGAAGAAAGCTTCCTATATCACTCCCGTCCCCGGAGGTGTTGGACCAATGACAGTGGCTTGTCTGATGGAAAATACCATGAATGCGGCAAAAAGAATTAATAACTATAAATAACAATAAAAAATATGTGCGGACTCGTAGGCATTTTCGGAAGTGATTATGTGGCACAAGATATGTATGACGCATTGATCAATTTGCAACATCGTGGACAAGATGCTGCCGGAATAATGACATACGATGGAAATTCTTTTCACTTAAGAAAGGATATTGGATTGGTAAGAGATGTTTTCCACACTAGGCACATGGCAAAACTCACTGGATATGTCGCTGTTGGGCACACTAGATATTCTACTATTGGAGGGCTGAATGTTGATGAATCTCAGCCATTTTTGGGACAAGCTCCATATGGAGTAATGTTTGCTCATAATGGAAACGTATTCAATTCTTATGACTTAAAAAAAGAGCTTTTCGAAAAAGATCATCGACTTGTAAATTCTGACAATGATGCGGAAGTTGTCATGAATATTTTTACAAAAGCACTTACTAACCAAAATGCTGACGTCTTGAAACCGGAGCATATCTGGAAAGCTGTAGAAAGTGTATATAAGCGCTCTAAGGGGGCATATAGTGTGGTTTCCTATATTGCGAGACAAGGAATGGTTGCCTTCAGGGATCCACATGGAATTCGTCCACTACTCTTTGGAAAGCGTGAAAACGGATTAACTACTGATTATATTTTCGCTTCTGAGTCTATAGTTTTGGATGTCCTTGGATTTGAATTTATAGACGATGTAGGTGCTGGTGAAGCTATTTTCATAGAAGAAAAAACCAGAAAAGTTTATAGAAAGAAAATTAGTTCAAAAGTGCATACTCCGTGTATTTTCGAATACATTTATTTTGCTAGACCCGACTCAATGTTAAATGGCGTATTGGTTTATAGCGCACAAATGAGAATGGGCGAGAAATTGGCAGAAAAAATCAAAAAAGCGAAACTCGATATTGATGTCGTGATGCCCGTTCCCGATTCTTCTAGAACAGCCGCGCTAGCTATTTCTGATAAGTTGGGAATCAAATATCGTGAGGGTCTAGTAAAGAATAGATATATAGGCCGTACTTTTATAATGCCTGGACAAAAAATAAGACAAAAATCGATCCGCTACAAATTAAATCCGATGCAATTACAGATTGAAGGTAAAAATATTCTTCTTATTGATGACAGTATTGTTCGTGGGAATACTTCAAAAGAAATTGTCCAAATGGTAAAAGGTGCCGGCGCGAAGAAAGTTTATATGGGAATTTTTTCTCCACCAGTAAAACACCCTTGTCTCTATGGAATTGATATTCCTACCCCTGAAGAACTAATAGCTTCAAACCGTAGTGTTGAAGAAATTGAAAAGGCTATTGGGGCTGATTCTTTGATTTATGCCGATCTAAACGATACTTTTGATTCTTGTGTAGCAGGTAATCCAAAAATAAAGGATATGTGCATGGCTTGTTTTGATGGAAAATATAAAACCGGAGATATAGACGAGAAAGTTCTTAGAAAAAATGCCGAATCTAGATTAAATGACAAGAATGCTTGTGAAAGATTCGATAACGAGTTTGATGATGTGCCACCTGAACCTCCAAAATCTCAATTAAACCTAGTATAAATAATCTTTTTTTGACCATGAAGAAAATATTACTCATTGGCAATGGAGCTCGTGAGCATGTTATTGCAGAGACGCTAAAGAGGAGCAAACATGAGACACAGCTTTTCATTGTTGGAAAGGCAAAGAACCCAGGGATGGTTGCGATTGCAGAAGAATATTTACTTGCTGATGTCACGGACAAAGATGCGATAAGAGATTTTGCCCTAAAGATTCGGCCTGATTTTGCTATTCTGGGCCCAGAAGCTCCTATAGCTGCAGGGATTGCTGATATGCTTTTAGATTTGGAAATAAAGAGCGCTTCCCCACTTCAGACTGTAGGCAGACTTGAGTCTTCCAAATCTTTTACGAGAGATCTTTTAGAAAAATATCAAATACCTGGAAATCCTAAATTTAAAGTTTTTTATAAGGAGGACGGACTAAGTGATTTTTTTGATGAACTTGGGGAAGACTATGTTGTAAAAGCTGACGGTCTTAAAGGTGGTAAAGGGGTAAAAGTTTCCGGAGATCACTTAAATGGTAAGGAAGAAGGAATGGTTTATGCTAGAGAATGTTTGACTGAAGGTGGCCGAGTCGTCGTAGAGGAAAAATTCATAGGACAAGAATTTTCTCTCATGAGTTTCTGTGATGGAATTCACACTGTGGAGATGCCACCAGTACAAGACCACAAACGTGCATACGATGGGGATAAAGGCCCAAATACCGGGGGGATGGGGTCATACTCATGTGAAGACCACTTACTGCCGTTCTTGAAGGCTGGTGATGTTGAGGAGGCTCGCGAAATTACAAGGAAAGTTGCCAAGGCGTTGTTTGATGAAACTGGTGTTTATTTCAAAGGCGTAATGTATGGAGGATTTATCGCTACAAAAAATGGAGTTAAATTAATAGAATATAATGCCAGATTCGGTGACCCTGAAGTAATGGATGTGTTGCCTCTTATGCAAACCGATTTCGTAGAAGTATGTGAGGCTATTATAAACGGGACTCTTGATAAAATCACGGTCGAATTCGAAAAGAAGGCTACAGTTTGCAAATACTTGGTGCCTAACGGATATCCAGACAACCCTGTTGCCGGAGAAAAAATAGAAGTTGGAGAAATTCCTGTCGGAGTTAAATATTATTATGCATCTGTTGATCAGAAAGATGATGGATTATATCTGAGTGGATCCCGGGCTATTGCTTTTGTAGGAATTGCTGACAGTCTTGATATTGCTGAAAAGCTCGCCGAAAGCGCCGTAGGATCTGTCAGAGGTCCTGTATTTTACAGGAAAGATATTGGGACAAAAGAGTTGATCGATAAAAGAGTTGAAATGATGAAACGACTTAGAGGATAATAGTTTCCAATTTAATAGTTTCTATGGTCGTTTGTAAAAATTGTCAGCAAAGTTTTGAAATAACGGATACGGATCGTGATTTTTATAAACGCTTTGATTCTCCAGATCCAGATATGTGTCCCGATTGCAGACTCCAACACAGACTGTGTTTTCGTAATGAAAGGACATTCTATAAAAGAACCAGTTCTCTTTCCGGTAGTCCAATGATTTCTATATATAATCCGGACTGTAAATCTCCAGTTTATACCCGCGAAGAATGGTGGAGCGATAAATGGGACGGCCTTGATTTTGGCATAGATTTCGACTTTAATAGGCCATTTTTCGAGCAATTTGGTGAATTGCTTTTACGAGTTCCAAGGATAGGATTATTCAATGTGAATCCGGTCAATAGCGACTATTGCCAACAAGCTTATGACAATAAAGATTCTTATATGTGTGTCGTCGTTGAGAAATGCGAAGATTGCATGTATGTGTCTCATTCAAATGGGCTTAGAGATTGTTATGATTGCAGTTTTTTGCATGATTGCGAACTCTGTTATGAATGTTTGGATAGCAATAAACTGTATTCCTGCATTCAATGTCAGAGCTGTCAGAATTCCAACGATTTGGTTTATTGCTATGACTGTATAGGATGCAAGAATTGTGTTGGATGTTACGGACTCAGAAACAAGCAATATTACATAATGAATGAGCCGTATAACAAAGAAGCTTATCTTGAAAAAATTAAATTACTTGAGCTCAATAAATACAGCAAATTATTGAACTGTCATGCGTACTTTGTAGATCTCTCAAAGAAACAACCACATAGAGCAAGCTGGAATCTGAATGTGGATAACTGTACTGGGGATTATCTCATAAATTGTAAAAATGCCCGTGAGTGTTTCGACTCTTTTGAGCTACAAGATTGTGCCTACTGCACATGGATCTTCAATAGTCATGATTGTCACGATGTATATGGGCTTGGACATGGAGAATTTGTGTATCAGGGTTTGGGTGTTGAGGCTGTTAATAATTGTGCTTTCAATACTTTTGTGTCTGATAGCAGTGATGCTTTTTATAGTGATTTGAGTTTTTATTGCATGAATATTTTTGGGTGTGTTGGTCTGCGAAATAAAAAATACTGTATTTTCAATAAACAGTATTCAAGAGAAGAATATGACGAGTTAAAAGCAAAAATTATTGATCACATGAAACACACCGGCGAATGGGGGAATTTTTTTCCTACTGAATTATCTCCATATTCTTATAACGAGACAGCTGCTAATTATCGCTATCCGCTAACAAAAGAACTTGCTATACAGAAAGGTTACAGATGGAGAGATCCCGACCCGAAAGAGTACATGAAACAATCCTATGAGATTCCGGATGACGTGATTGAAACTGACGATAAGATTTCCAAGGAAACTCTCTCGTGTGTAGATTGCAAAAAGAATTACAAAATTTTGCCTCCAGAACTTGCATACTATAAAAAGATGAATATACCTGTCCCTAGAAAATGTTTGGACTGCAGATTTTCAGACCGTTTTGCCTTGAGAAATCCAAAGAAATTATGGGAAAGAACCTGTGCAAAATGTTCTGCAAAAATAGAGACAACGTTCCCGGAGAGCTCTCCGATGGCTGTATACTGCCAAAAATGTTATTCGGAGTTTGTGTCATAACTCATCAATAACTCCCTAGAACTTTCAACTTTGATACCTTGTTTGGAATCTTGGCTAGAACTTCTCTGACCTTATTCTCGTTTGGATTTCCATCGAAGTCGAGGTAGAAAATATAATCTCCAAATTCTTTACGAGTCGGCCGAGATTCTATCTTTGTTAAATTTATTTTCGCTTTTGCAAAATCTTCGAAAACTTTAAATAAACTTCCAGGAGAGTCTTTGTCAAAATAGAAAGCGATCGCAGTCTTTGTTCTATTTTTTTGTTCACTGGTTTTTGGCTTATATCCGCCTTTTTCTATAAAATAAAAGCTTGTGCTGTTACTTGGGTCATCTTCTATATTTGTCCCGAGGATTTTTAAATTGTGAGCTATTGCCGCTTCTCTTGAAGAAATAACCGCAAGAGAATTATTGTTTGAAAAAATTAGCTTTTCTATAGCTTTTGTAGTGGAAGAATATGCCTCTCTAGAAATCTTTGGAAAATGTTTTTTTAAATAATTCTTGCATTGGTTGATAGCCTGTTGGTGAGAAATAACTGTCGTTATATCTTTGGCATTAGAATGCGGCAGAACAACAATGCAATGATGCACCGGCAAAGAAACTAATCCTGTTATATGAACATTTTTTGTGAATAATAAATCGAGTGTCTCACGAATAGTTCCGTCGAGTTTATTTTCAATTGGAACGATACCTTTTGAGACCTTTCCTTTCTCTACCAGTTCAAAGACTTCTTCCAGATCATGTGCATAATATTTTTCAAGATTCCCACCTCCTGGTGCAAGCTCTCCACAGCAGTCTGCGGCTAAATCTGAAAATGTGTATCTTGGACCTAGAAGAGCAATATGATTCTTCTTTGGTGTCACCTTCTTTTGTGATACATAAGCCTTCTCTCTGCGTCTATTCTCTATCAATTTATCGATCAAAAATGAACTTTCTTTATATGCCTTGTGTGTATAGTCACCAAGATATTTCCTAGTTGTTTCGAAGTATTTCTTAAAGCTTTTTAGGTCTTTTTTCTGAATCATTTTTATCAAGTCCTCGACTGATTTTTTATACTTATTCAAAAATTTCAGGTTGTATGGATTTTCGATTTGCATATTTCCATATAGCCCTGCGTCTTGGTCCAAAATTCTTGCAGAAGACATCACTTTTAACTCTGAAGCTTTAGATATGTATGGCAAAATTTTCTCTATAGGAAGACCTGTAAGACGCAATCCTTCCGAGCAAGTTATCTCCACAAAGTGAATCAGATCCTGAGCTATTGCCATTGTCTTATCATGATCCGATGCTGACATTTCTTTTATTACAGCTCCATTTTCTGAAAGAAAATTTTTCATCCATTTGTACCATTTGCCGGATTTTTTTGTAGTACAAATCAGAACAGTCTGTCCCGGGATCGGATTACTATTTCCAAACATCGGATGCATCCCGAAAACTTCCACTCCTTTTCCAGATTTCATCATCTCTTTTACTGGCATTTCCTTGACTGAAGTAAAATCCGTAACTGCACTTCCCGCCTTTAAATAAGGTACAATCTCTCTTATGACCTTTTCAGTTTTGTCGATTGGTACGGACACAATCACTATGTCCGATTTCTCGGCAACATTTCTATTTTTAAGCTTAGTCTTGAGATCTGAAACCAAAACTTTTATCCCACGTTCAAGAAAAAAAGAAGAGAACAACTGCCCCATTCTTCCATGTCCTCCAATAATTCCTATTACTGGATTTACCATTTTATTTTACTTTCTTAATAACTTCCTTAACTACAGATTTTACTTTAGAGAAAGCCTTTTTAGCCTTCTTCTTTGTATCTGCCGTAACATTGTCTTTATATACTTCTTTTCCCGTATCTCCCATGTCTTTTCCCATTTCATTTACCGTTTCTTTCAGAGTATCTAATCCATATCCACCTTTTTCCAATTCATCTTTGATTTGTTTTCTGGTGTCTTTTCCTTTCTTTGGCGCGAAAAGAAGGCCAATAGCCGTTCCTGCAACTAAGCCTGCTAATAAACCTTTTACAGTTTTAAACATAATGGAATGAGTTAAATTTTACTGCTTTTTTATACTAACAATATTATTGTTCCGTGTCCAATCCTGCTTTGTGGAATCTGTATAGCATATCTGCAAATTGAGCGCGTGTCATTGGCTGGTTTGGGAAGAACAATGTGTTGTTGTCCGTAAGTTCGTGTTCTTTTGACAACCATACATATTTTATATACCACTCATTGCTTGGAGTGTCAGAATATGGATTCCCATATGTGCTGCTAGGAATTACCAAATGATATTTCACTTGAGCGGCCACTAATAAAATCTTCAAGGCTTCCGATCTTGCAACCTCTTTTCCAGGTCTGAATTTCCCATCTTTATATCCTTCCACTATTCCTAAAGATAATGCCGCTTTCAAATAAGGTGCATACCATTCGCTTACAAAAGTGTCAGGGAATGGAAGGCTTGATCCAACTGAAACGGAATTTATTTCCAATGCTTCTAAAATTGTTTTTAGGGCTTCCACACGATTTAAAGCTTTGTTTGGCTGGAATGTCCCATTATCATATCCTTTAAAAATTCCTTCACCTTTAGCCCATTCAATCGCTTCACAATACGTGTATGTTTTTTCTACATCCGGGAAGTTGCCACATTTTTCTCCGAACTCTGCTGATGAACTTCCTTGAATCAAGAAATATCCTTTTTCCGTGTCTTTTCCGGAATCGTTTGAAGCTATTAATTTGTATGAATATACTCCATCACTTACATAATCTCCTGAGCTATCTTTTCCATTCCAACTCAATGTATATGCGCCTGATCCCATTTCTTTGTCTTTGAATACCTCTGCAACCACATAATCGTCTTCACGTATTTCCATTGTCATGTCTGCGCTTTTATCCAATCTAAATGAGATGTCTAATGAATTATTCTTTGGAACGTAAGGCATATCATTTATATCCACTCTATCTTTTGTAACGTTCGGTTTATTTGATTCTTTTGTGTCATCTGCAACTTGGATCGCTCCATTTTTCATATCTGTACCTTTTGAATTTGAAACATTTATTCTGTATCCGTATGTTCCAGGTTCATTAAGTGCGTCTTCTCCATCCCATTCTAGTTTGTATACTCCCGGAAGTTGTGCACTTTTGTTGAATAAACTGTCAATTTTTATTCCGGATGGATCAAAGATGTCTACCTGTATGTTTGCTTTTGCCGTTAAGTAAAATACGATGTATGTAGACTCGATTCCCGGATCAAAATTGTCTTTTGTAACGAATACATATTTTAGTCTCGGATCTTCCGTTGCGTTGAAATCCCCACTTCCCTTTTTTACTTCTATTGTTCCTTTTTCTGTATCCCTTTCATCATCTATTTCTGCTACCAATTTATATTTGTAGTCTCCTTGGTTCACTATGTCTCCACTTGAATCTTTTCCCATCCAAAAAACCGTATGTTGTCCCTTGCTGTACATTACTTTATTTTTTACTTTTGTAATCAGGTCGTTATCTTCGTCGTATATTTCCAGAGTAATGTATGCTTCTTTATTTATGATAAAAGTGAAATCAATCTCTTCATTGTCCCAAGGATCAAATGTACTTTGATTTAGTTCCAAATCCACGATTTGCAAAATGCTATCCGGAGAAATATCCGCGTATACTAGCGGAGAAAATGACATCAGTGCTATGATCGCTATACATATTTGATTGATCATTTTTTTCATAGGAAGTTTTATTAAGATTTATTTACAATTTAGAACTAATTATGTTTTTTGCCAAGGTGGAATTATTTTTTTGGCTGTTCTATTCGCTGCTCTTGCGGTTTTGGAAATCTCTGCACTTCTTGTGCAAATATCTGGTGTCTTGGAGGCGGATCAACTCTGCCAATTTCCCATTTTCCAGTTAACTCTACCGGGAAAATACCTCTATATCTTGATATACTCTTGAGTTCCGGAGGAGCTGTATCTTCGGGGATTCCTCCCATTGTATGTGCTTCATCTTTTCCGTCTCCAGTGTGTAATAAAGCATAATCCAAGTTTAGAGCGTGCATCATAGAGGCCCATGCAACAACTAAATTATTACAGTCACTTCCATCGTTGAATAAAGTTATGAGAATTGGCCTATCTCTGTCTGAATTGTTTTCCCAAATATACCTTAGAGATTGTACAAAAGTTGTTATTTTTTGAATTTTTTCTGCGTCTGTTTTTGCACTTTTTGTCAGATGTTCAGCAAGTATTTTTGCGAATGGATCGTTTGTATATAAGTGTGGAAGTATAGATTTTGATCCTACTGTTCTACCATTGGATGTTCCTGTCAATACTCTGTCTGGTACAGTCTTTAAAGAATGTTTATACCATCGAATGGTGTCCGCCAGATCCGATGTTTTTAATGGCCAATGAATTCCGGCTACCTCTAGATTCACGTCTTTATCCACTTCCATATACGATGCAGGAACACGCAAATCGTGGACCGGAGAAATACCACTATGCAACAGTAATCTGTTATTTGCCCCTACAAGTGGAAAGGTTTTGTGAACTTGTGTGATGTTCCCACCTTTTTCATCCGGAGTTAAGTCTTCCACTGTTTTCGGGACTAGTATTCTCATCTCATTGAAATTTCCTGCCTGCAAATCATAGCTAACATTCGTTATTCTTTTTGAAGTCTTATTTCGTTCCACAGTTAAATTTGTGGCTACTAAGGTAACCCCGAATGAATGGTAATATGTGTATACGATCCACTCTTTTATTTGGTCGTCACTTAGTCTTCTATAGTCGATCAAAGTGTTTATCGTGTCGCATAAAGTTGTTGTCTTGTATGCATCTTTGTGGTTTCCGTTTCGTCCAAAACGCCTAGACATTTCTCCCATAATCGCGAAGGTGTGTACATTTTGTGCGTTTTGACCGGAACTCAAAGCCTCGTCTATTCCCGTATAAATGAACTTATCTCCCAGTAAATATTCACTAAGTTTGAACGAAGAAAGCAATCTATCTGTCCAAATTCCTCTTTCTGGGTCAAATTCCCTAAGACCTTCACTCAAGACTGTTTCGAAAGGTGTCATTCTTTTAAATAATTCCGGTCGTCTTTCTTCTATCGGTTTATCATCAACCGGATTTACTGGTGGATAATCCGGTTTCTGATTGCCTGTTTTCTCTGCTATTTTGTCAGTAAGAAATTTAGCGATCCTATATCTTTCAAGATAGACTACTCCTCCCACTCCAGCCAGCATAAAAAGAAATTGTCTCCTATTTGATCTGGCAAGACCGTCAATGGTCCGTACATCATTTGCATGAGCTTGTTCAAGATGATCAAGTCTATCGCCTTGTCGTTTCAATAAATCCCTCTGCCTTTCAGTCTCTTTTCTGAGCTCTTCTCTTTCTTGCCTGATTCTTTCCTTGTCATTTCTTGCAGAATGTTTTCTTCCTTTTTGATAATTAACTTCAGCTCTTAGGTGTGCTATAGCTCTTCCTATCGCGACCCAAATTCCTTTTCCAGTCGCACCTTGAATATCCGGGACATCTCTTATTTCTTGTAAAGCTTGTTCTTCCGGAACTTCCACTGAGCCATGTGCAGGAATTATCACACAATCACGTCTATGTTGCGGAGCCTGTGCTGCATCATCACCTGCTGCAGCTGCGCGTTCTCCTGGTTTTGCTGGACCTCTATCCGCCATTATTTTTTATATAAAAAATTAGATATAGAATAAATGCACGATTCGGAACAAAGGATGACTATTCTACACTATTTAAAAGCCCTGTCAATAGCCAAACTAGACGGTTTCTAGATCAGCTTTTTTAGACCGAACTCTTTTAAAATTTTCCTCAAACGATATATTGGAAGACCAACTACGTTGAAGTAATCGCCTTCAATTCTTGTTATAAATAGCGAACCTATCCCTTGTATTGCATATCCGGCAGCCTTGTCTTTGCCTTCTCCATGCTTGATATATGCGTCTATGTCGTCTTCTTCTAGACGATCCATTGTTACCAGAGTAGTTTCAGTAGATGTTATCATTTTCTTGGAATCTGTATCTATTACGCAAATTGCTGAAATAACTTTGTGAGTTGTGTTGCTCAATAAGCGTAAAATACGCTTTGCGTCTTCTTCGTCCTTTGGTTTCCCCAAAATATGTTCCTGGAAAGCTACTACCGTATCCACCCCTATTACTATTGAATTTCTATTGTGTTTTGCGACGGACTGAGCCTTTCCAATAGCGTTATGCAGAGCCATTTCTTTGGCCTCCAACCCTTCCGTAATCTCTTCAAAGTCACTTGGACAAATGATAAAATGTAAACCTATATCTTCCAGTAATTCTTTTCTGCGTGGACTTTGTGAGGCGAGAATTATTTGTTTATCCATAATTATTTATTGACTAAAATCTTTGACTATCCTAGAATCACACCGCTTATTTAACATTAAATCACAGAAAAATGCCAGTAACAAAATCAGCTAAGAAAGCTCTACGCAAAGCTATTAAACGCACAGAAATATTACGTCCGATTAGAACCAATCTTAAGTCAACGATCAAAAAAGCGCTAACTCTTGTTGAAAAAGGAAAATTTGAAGAGCTAAAGAAATTTGCACCTATCGCTTTCAAGGTTATTGATACTGCCTGCAAGAAACAATTGATGCACAAAAATACCGCTGATAGAAAGAAAGCTTTGATTGGAAAAGCTTTGAATGCACTTGAGAAGAAAGGCGGAGCGAAAAGCGAGA
>Ga0074195_1003344_pt1 | contig 15344 bp, 23 predicted proteins | sample EPASupsiteHSE623_FD_64525 | JGI IMG/M metagenome (GOLD analysis project Ga0074195, IMG submission 64525) | Bioremediated contaminated groundwater from EPA Superfund site, New Mexico - Sample HSE6-23 | ecosystem: Environmental > Aquatic > Deep subsurface > Groundwater > Contaminated ...
AGTTCAGTTTTGTTATAAAACTCTACTTTTTTCATAGTTCTAATAGAACTATTAAGTATTTATGCTTTATTGTATTACAGAATACATATAAAATCGCTTCAGAAAGCTAAGCTCTTACTATATGACGAATATGAATATTTGATTATTTAATATAAGTGTAGAAATATTTAAAAAGACTATTGTCTCTAAGGAAATTAAGAACAAAATGTTCTTAAAAGAGGTTAAGATGGATGAAGATATACAAAATTTCTCTGAAGATGAAGATGACTTTTTGGATGATGTCGATTCCCTAGATTTAGACAACTAAATCACTTTATTTCTAATTTTATTTTATTATTTTTTTTATCTAGCTCAGAGAAATCTGCGTCAATTGAATATTCTAGTTCTTTTACATCAAATTGATTTATTAAAATATTTGAAAAGGTAAATATTCTTCCATATCCTGTGCTTAAAGGCATAATTTCCATTTCTTTGATTAATTCTCCGTCTGCATAAATAAATAACTTTGCTTTTTCAGAATCCTTAAATCCATTATTTCTTACACTCACATTTGTGTCTAGATATCTTCCATTCATCTTAGCAGTAACATCTTCTAATGCTAAATCAGCATAGCTGTTTATAGAATACAATTTATTTAATAATTCAATTATATCTGTGCTTATTTCTTGGTCGCATTTAGAAATATTATATAAAATATTATTTTTGTTTTGAGAGTGTTCAAAACCAAGAACATGAAGTAGTTCATGAATTGCAATATTTGGAGAGGTGCAATCAGAATCTTTTAATAATAAAATTTTACCATGAGTAATTGTATTAAACTCTCCAGAAGAAGTTATATTTGTTGGGCCTCCTTCACCTGCGATAAATAAACCTTCTGAATATTTTTGTTGTTCTTCACAATAAACAGTAATTTCTTCATTTGATGCAACTTCATAAAAATTTAAAATTGTTTTATTAGACAATATTGAAAATGCTTCTATCATATCATATTTTCTTTTTATTGGACAGTTATCTATTTTATAAGATATTTTTGGTTCTGGAAATCTCATGTTCTCATAAAATTGCATTTTATTTGAAGTTGAATCTGGAAGAGTAAAATTAGTATTTCCATTTGATTTTACAAAATCAATCTCATCAAATGGAAAAAACCAGTATACTCCAATAGAGATTATTACAAATAAGAAAAAAACAGAACCTAAAAATGTTTTCCACCCCATGATATATTATTAAATTGAGAGTATAAAAAACTTGAGTTTTTTGTAGGAGAGATAAAAGCAGTTGGTAATATGTGTAGAATTCGTGTTGGGTGGATAGTATTTAGTATATGCAACTAACATCAACTTCAAGAGAAATCCAAAGGGTTATTTCATATTACTCAAGGTTTGAATAGAACAGAATTTGTTATTACCTATTTTTTATAATCTTAATTTACTTTTGTAAATGATATAAACCCCATTGAATTCTCTATATTACTAATAAAAGGCAGCTATTATTTTCTAAGAATTCCGCGAGTTTATCTTATTGCTAGTTGTTATCAAGTGAATAGGGTTTTAACTAGAAAATTTTAATAAAAAATAAAATAAAAAAAGAAAAATTAAATTCTAGAAGAAATTCTCATCTGAATCGTCTTCGCTTTCGTCTTCCTCTTCTTCTGTGTCTTCTTCCTCATCAATTACTTTTGCCTTTATTTTTGCTGGCTTTTTTATTACTTCTTCAACTTCTTCCTCTTCTACTTCTTCTAATTCTTCTAGTTCTTCAGCTTCTTCTGCTGGTTCTTCTATGACTTCTTCTTCCTCTTCTATTTGTTGTTTAAATTGTTTTGCCATTATAAATTGCTCTTTTTTATTTGTTTTTGATAGCAAGAAGTGTTTTTTAAATGTTTTGATTAAGAAAAAATCTTGTTAAAATATAAAAGCTTTTAAGTAAACTTTGTTTTAATTAAATATGTTTAATGGTATAATCTACTCTTTAAAAAATCTTTTAAAGAGGCAATTTAAAATAGGTATTATTAGTACTCAATATCCTGATAAAGAGGTAACTAATAGTGGCATGGCTATTCATGTTTTTTATTTAAGTAAAGAACTTGCTAAATTGGGATGTGATGTTCATGTATTTACTCTTGGAAAGAAAAAAACAATTCAAACAGAATACTTTGGTGAAGGTAGACGAGTTGTTCATACTTTAAAAATTAATTTTGAAGTTCCTATAGAGAATTTTATGGTAGAGAAAAGACTATCTATGATTTTATTTGATAATCAAGCAATGAATGAAATTATGAAAGAAAATTTAAATGGAAAATTTGATGTGATACATTCTCAAAGAAATGTTCTTGGTGCATTTACCTTAAAACAACTTAATAATATAAGTTGGATACATACTTTTCATGCATTAGAAAGTCAGGGATTGCAATATATGAGTAATGAAGAAAAAAGATATATTATGTTTGCGAGATGGATGGAAAATACTATTAGTTATGCTGATGCAATTATCTCTGTTTCTAAAGATTTAAAAAGTGAAATTTTAAAGACTTATAGACTTAAATCAGAAAGAGTTTTTAATATTCCTAATGGAGTTGATTTGGAAGTTTTTAAGCCAGAGGAGTCTATAATTAGAGAGAAACAAATTGCATTTGTTGGAAGATTTAGCCCTGAAAAAGGATTAGAATTTTTGATGAAAATTATTCCAGATATTTTAAATAAGGATAAAGAGGTAAAATTTGTTTTGATTATCCCTCCTTATAAATCAATGCCTCAAAAAATGTTTAAATTAAGGGACGAACTAAATACCTTGGTTTCAGCTTATCCTTTAAGAATTATCTGGCAACAAGAGCCTTTAGGAAGAGAAGAATTGGCTAATGTTTTTAGAAAAAGTCAGATTGTGATTCAACCTTCCAGATATGAATCTTTTGGAATGACTGCTTTAGAATCTATGGCTTGTGGTTCAGTAGTAGTATCTTCTGACAGAGGAGGACTTCCAGAAGTATTAGGAAATGCAGGAGTTGTTCTTCCCTTAAACTCAAAATTATTTGTTAATAATATTTTAGATTTATTAAAAAATCATAAATTAAGAGAAAGGTATTCTAGAAGAGGTATTGAAAGAGCGAAATCTTTTAATTGGGAAGAGATAGCAAAACAAACTCTTCATATATACAAAATTTTCTCTGTAAAGACTGGAGAGAAGAATATTTCTCCAGATATAGAACCTTTAAAAAATTTAGAAGAATTAAATAAATCTCAGGAAAATGGAAATAAACCCCAAAATTAGTGTTATACTTCCTGTTTATAATACAGAAAAATATTTATTCGAATCAATTTCTTCTGTTTTAAATCAGAATTTTACTAACTTTGAATTAATTATTGTAAATGATGGTTCTACAGATGATTCTTTAAAAATTGCAAAAGAATTTGAAAAAAAAGATAAAAGAGTTATTGTTATTAATAAGATGAATGGTGGAAGAGCTGATTCAATTAATGAAGCAATTAAAATTATTAAAGGTAAATATGTTACTTTTCAAGACGCAGACGATATTATGTATTCTGAAAGATTAAAAAAACAATTTGAATTTATGGAGAAAAATAAAGAGGTGTTTATGTCTTATGGAAATATGATTATTTTTTGGGAGGAAGAGAAAAGAGAAGAGATTTATATTTCTCCTGAATTTGATAATCCTTTAGAATTACTTAAAAATATTAAGCAAAACTTATCTTTAAACTTAAACGAGTATCGTGGATTAGCTAATTTTCTAGACAAAAAAGAATATATTCCTGGTCCTTCAGTTATATTAAGAAGAGAGATATTTGATAATGGAATTAAATTAGATAAAAGATTTGATGTTGGAGAGGATTATGATTTATGGTTCCAGATAATTGGAAAAGGATACAAAATAAAAAAACAAGACATAATTGCTTTAATTTATAGAAGGCATAAAAATCAGATTACTCTAACAAAAAAGGAAAAAAGAGCTAAAAGTGTGGAACTCTCTTTGGATAAACTTAAAAATAATTTATATTTTTATTAATCTCTTTTTAAAGATTTTAAATATTCTTTAAAATTAATAATTTTTTTAGACTTTCTTGATTCTTCTGCTGCAAAAGCTAATAAATGGCTTTGTAGTGATTTTTTTGCAGAGGTTAAATTGTTTTTTTCATCTTTAGATAAGATTGAATCTGCAAAGCCCTGAATTAAAATAGAATCTCCTCCTCCATGTCCTCCAGTCATCTGAGCATTAATTTGCTCTATTTCATCTTCTCCTCTTCTTCCTTTGTATTTTGTTTTACTTATTAAACCAGAGTATAAATCTCCATTTAATTCTCCTTTTTCAAATTGGATATTTATTTTTCTTGTCATTTGATCTCCTCCCCATCGTAATAAGAAGCTTGCTCTTACATTATTTTTAAAATCAATAATTACATCTTGAACATCACAAACATCATTGTCACATTTATAGACACATCTTCCATAAATATCTGTTCTTATTGCTTTTGTTCTTCCTTCTTCTGATGAATCTTCTAGAGATATTGCACTATGTGGAAAGTATAGTTCTTCATGTTCTAAATAAAGTTTTCTTGCATCAAAAATACAATTTTGAATTGGGCAAACAATGCATCTATCTTCTGAATTATTAGGAGAGTTTTCTTCTGTGAAGTATTTTAGATGTCCTGAAGAAAAAATTGTATCTGGTTCGCTTTCTACTAACCAAGATATTAAATCTAAATCATGACAACTTTTAGTTAAGATTATTGGGCCTGACTCTGATTCTTTTCTCCAATTACCTCTAACATAACTATGAGCAAAATGCCAATAACCTACGTTTTCTATTAAATTTATATTTTTTATTTTTCCAAGTTCTTCTGAGGATACAATGGACTTTACTTTTTGAAAAAAAGGAGAATATCTTAAAATATGACAGATTGCTAGAGATTTTCCTGATTTTTCTTGTGTTTCTATAATTCGAATGCATTCTTCTGCACTAGTAGCTATTGGTTTTTCTAATAATACATTATAACCTTTTTCAAGAGCCATAACTGCTAATTTATAATGAGTTTTATCTGGAGTGGATATATACACAAAATCATATTCTTCTCCTTTGCTTAATGCTTCTTCTCCTGTTTCAAATATATTTTCTTTAGAGATTTTATGTGTTTCTAAAATAATCTCCCTTCTTTCTTTAATTTTATCTGCAATTGCTTTTATATTAATATTTAAATTTGTTTTATCTATGTTCTTTACAAAAGCATTTCCTCTTGCTCCTAATCCAATTATTAATACATCTAATTTGTCTTTCATTTTGGATAATAGAGTTCTTGATTATAAAAATATACCTGAATTAGATTAGTATGTTCTATTTTTTGAAAGAGATAACCATTAAACTTAAAAACTCTTAGAGATATGTCTAAATATGAATGCAGAATCATTTATGTTAGAATATACTAAATTAACTTCTTTAGATTTAAATGATTTAATTATTAAATTTGTCTTTTCTCTTGTAATAATTATTATTGGAGTAGTTTTGGGAAAGATAATAAGTTTTGGAATTAAAAAAATTTCAAATCAATTGCAGTTGACACAGCATATTAAAGGTAGTTTTGTTGATTTAACTATTACTATTATTAGATGGTCTATTTATTTAGTATTTACTAATCTTGCTTTAAATCAATTAGAAATTCCTATTTTAACTAAGTTTTTTGGAGCAATTTTAGTAACAATTCCTGCATTTACAGGAGCATTAATTTTATTACTTTTAGGTTTTAGTATAGCATATTATCTTAAAAGAATTATCCTTAATAGTGAGATAAAATCTGCAGAGCCTGTGTCTTTAATTTTCTTTTATTTTGTATTATATCTTTTTGGAATATATTCTATTAAAACTGCACTTATCTCTTTTAATAGTTCTTTATCAATGTATGTTATACTTTTGTTTAGTGCAGCATTATTTTTTGGAATAGCTTATAACTTGGCTAAAAAACATTCTATCTAAATCTTCTTAGAACTGCAATTATTAAGATTAATAATAAAATCAGTAATAAAATTAAGCTCCAGAATAACCAGTTTATTCCTGCTTTTGTAGAATTCATATTAATATATAGATTAGGTATAATTGTTGTTTCTTCTAAATTTGTTGAAGCAGTTGTAGTTGTTTGTGGCTCATCTTCTAAAAGAGGTTTTGAGTCATGATGGTTAGTAGTGCTTGGATTATCATTGCACTTTAAAACTTCAAAATTATAAATGAATTCATTGTTTAATTCATTTGTTTCAGAATATGAATTAGTGCTGTCTATTACAATTCTTAATTCATAATTTCCAGAAGGTAATTCTCCAAATCCAACTCCCCAATCTCTTTCTCCAACTCCAAAAGGAAGTGTTGGAATTCCTGCCATTAAAACATTATTTAGATAAACTTCAACAGGAACAGATAAAGCAGTGTTTCCTGTATTATGTGTTTTGAATCTTACACTTGCATCTTCATCATCATATAATGGAAGATTTTGCATATATCCATTATCTATGTATAAATCTAAACCAGATGTTCCAGTAGAAATATTAAAGCTAATTGTTTTTGAAGCAGTATTTCCTGCTATATCTCTTGCATAAATCTTTAGAGTATGAGTTCCATCTATTAATCCTGTTAATATATATTGGAAATTTGTTGAACCTGAAATACTTGTATATGTTCCTGAATCTAATTCAAATCCTCCTGTAGATTGTTCATTTGTTGTAAAGCTGATTAAAACACTTGCAGTATTGTAAGTAGTATTATTGACTGGGCTGATTAAAGTAATAATTGGAGCAGTTGTGTCATCTGTTGGATCAACTTGTTTTACTTTTATAACAAAGTTTAATTCTTGACTTAAAGAGAAACAACCATTTGCTCCCATGCATACAGAAGGTGTTCCTTCAACAAAAATACTATAATTTCCTGCTTCTGTGAATGTTTTAGATATACTAAATTCATTATTTAATTTGCTTAGAACATAATTATTTGTTTGAATTGCATTTCCCTCTTTATAGAAAATTACTTTAGCATTTGTGTCTAAACTTGTTAATGCTCCAAATACATCTATATAATTAGATAAATAATCAAAACTAAAATCAACTGATTGATTTACTTCTGGGAATGTTGGAGACATCTCAAGTCCATTAATTAAAGTATAACTATAATCTGTTAATCCTTGAGGAATTACTCTAATATTCGAGCTTTCGCTTTGAGTTAATGAGCTTAAAACTTTTGAGTCTTGTACATCTGTTGAAACTTTTATTTTGTAATCTCCTGTTAAAATAAAACCAGAATAACTAAAATTAACTTGTTCTGATTCAGAATAAGGAATACTTAATATTTTGTTTTCTGTGTAAATAACATTATTTGCTGAATTAGTAATTTCAAGTGTAACTTTTGTGTCTACAACATTTAAAGAGTTTAGTTCTTGTGGGTTGTATTTTAATGGACCTGCATTTTCTATTGCTGAATAAGTATCTGCATCAATTCCTACTTTAACACCTACTTCAACTGGAATATTTGGATTTACTTCATTAATTACATTTAAATCCATTATTGGTGCCCATGATTGTGCTTTTTTTAAGAAAAATACATTATAATGCTCTTGAACAGTTCCACTTCCTGCCCAATCTGAACTTCTTTCCCAGTGAATATATCCTGGTTTGTAAAACCATATACCGTAACCATTTGAATTTTTCAAATTTGTTGGAAAGCTTAATGTTATTGAATTTGAATTTGTAGATTTAGTTAAACCTAGAATTTTTTCTCCTACATTAGAGCAATCTGAGTTTAAACAAACATATCCTAATGTGTCAAAGTCATTTACTTGAGTTGAAGTATAAGTTATGCTTCCGTCATTGTTTATTTCAGCATAATACGCATCATAAGTTACTAAAGCTTCTGCATTAATTAAGTTTAAAGAGAATATTGCTAAAATTGCAAAGCATAAAAGAATTAATTGTTTTTTCATTTTACATTCCACCTGTTGCTGAGCCAGTTTCTCCTCCAGTAACTCCTGGAACTCCTCCACTTGCTTCACCACTAGAACTTCCACCAGCTAATGAGAAAAGTGCATAATATACTCCGTTTCCAATAGAACGAGCTATTCTTTGATACCAAGGAAGAGTTTCATCTCCTAAAGGATGTACAATAGGAACAGAACCAGTTGCTATTTCAAGACGACTATCTAATCTGCTCTTTAATTGTTCTCTGCTTGGATCAGCTGTTTCAACATGGCCAATGTTTTCTTCACTATAGTTCAATCCTCTTGCAATTATTGGAATACCTTCTCTTTTATCAGGATTAAGAATTTCATCTACAACAATCCCAGCATTATTATTTTTGGGTATAAATTGTCCTAAAGCAACATCATAAACTGATTCAGCCATACCTCCAACTCCACTTCCAATTTGTCTTATAGCCAAAACAGGAGTCATAGCAATATAACCAATTCTATCTCCTGCACTATTTCCAGTATAAACTTCAGGAGCTTTGTAATTTGGAGCATTTATATCAGAAGAATAAATTCCTGCTTTTTCTCCAACACTTGCACCAGTTCCAAAACGAGCACCCCCATCTACTACTTTAACTAAATTATAACCAAACTTAGAAGTATCATGTTTAACTGTTGCACATCCATAACTTGTTGCTAAAGAAGTAGCTAAAGCAAGCCCAGCCATTAATCTATTTGTATAAGCTCTTGCTTTATCTTTTGTTTTTGGAGTATATTTCATTTGAATTCATTTTATCACCTCCAAAGTTTCATTTGTTTTAAGTAATGAACTTAGTATATAAACATTTGTGTTTTGTTGTAATTACATAATTAAGACGAAATAAAATAATTGGACTCTTTTATCTCTTCTTTTTCTTCAAACATATTTTCCTCTTCAAGTTGATTATTTTCATATCGAGCATTATACTTAAAATTCTCAATTAACTCTTCTGGAAAATTTAAATCTCTTAATATTTTTATAAGCCTAATTGAAAAGCAATAACCACAAAGAGTAACTGTTCCTTGCTTGCATAAAATACATTCAGTATCATTTAATGTATCTAAATGTTCTGCATGTTTTAGTTTATTTTTAATAAATTGCCTTATCATAGAATCTATTTTTAAATCTTTTAATAATATTAATGTTTGTTTAGAATAACAGCTAGGACAGACTGGGTCTGTAATTGAGTATTTACATATAGCACATAAATTAGAATTAAACACCCCCTCATTTTTATTTGTCATTTTTATTCACCTATTTATCTAAATTATTTGAGATATATATAACAAAGCAGTGTTTTACAATACTCTGTTGTATGATTTAATACTCTTCTCTTTTAAAATAAATTATCTTATAATTTTTGTTTCTTTGTTCTCTAAAAATGATTTAAGATTAAAGAAGTAACAATTATCATTCCAAAACTAGCTAAAAACCATACAAGAACATAAGGCAAAAATCCATAATTGGTATTAGTGCACGAATAAAATACACAATTAATATTTAATTTTGAAGCAGAGAAATTTGTAACAACTAAGAACACAATTATTAATTGAATAAAACTCCATTTCCATGCATCTTTTCTTTTCATTCCGATTAATTTTACTGCATAAATTGATAGTGGAATTGTGTATAAATGTTGTAAACTTACAAATCTATCTAAAGTTGCAGATAGATTCAAAAAAAAGTAATCAGTTATTCCCCATAAAGGACTATTAAAAATTATCCAATGAATAAAATCTATATCCCAAATTAATAGGGGTATTGCAAGAATATATATCTGGCTTAAAATAATAAAACTTCTTCTTGTTAAAATTCCTACACCAATTAATACCATTCCAATATAGCAGATATAAAAAATTTGAGAGGGTGTTTGTTTATATAATGAGCTTATAATTGCAGTTATTCCTAAAAGTAGAAAATAAGCTCCAAGTAAATTCAAGAAGATTGTCTTGTTTTTTGTTTTCATATTATTTTTTAACAGTATTTTATTTAATTAAATCTTTCTTTAAATGTTTCAAAGTAAGTTATTAACAAGGGTAATAATATTGGACCAATAAATACTCCAACAATTCCAAACAGGCTGGCACCACCTATAACTCCAATAATTACAATTATTTGATTTACTTTAGCTTTAGCATTGATTATTGTTGCGAGTAAAATATTATCAATTGTACTAATTACTAAAACACCATATAAAAATAAACCTATTCCTTTCCATAATATAAAGTAATTACTAGAAAAATAACCACTTAAAATTAAATATAATGAAGCAGGTAGCCAGATAATTGCTGTACCAATCGCTGGAATTAAAGCACAGAAAGCTAGTACAACTCCAAAAAATATTGGAAATGGAATTCCAGTTAAATAAAATCCTATGGCTCCAATAACTCCTTGTACCATTGCAACAAATAATTGTGCATAAATTACTGTATGTGTGATATTTCCAAATTCTTTAATAAGTCTATTTATTGTCTTTTTTCTCATTGGAAGTAAATTAACTATTTTTTTTAATATTTTCTCCCAATCTTTTAATATAAAAAAAGATATAACTAAAGTAAGAAAAATTTGTGCAATTATAAGGGGGATATTCAAAATAAACTTGGTTATTTTCTCTTCTAAAATAGGAATAAATTTTTGTAATTGTTTATCAAAACCAAACATTGACAAACGTTCTATACTAAATTTTTCTGCTTGGTTAACAAGCAAACATACTTTTGAATCTAGACTAGTGCATCCATAACCAAATAAATTCCCTTTTACAATTACCTCAGATAAGGAATTATAAAAAAAATATCCCTGTTGTGTTACTTCAAATGCTAGAAAAGCAAATGGAATTGATATAATAATTGCTAAAATAGATAAAGATAAAATAATTGAAATAGATTTATTAGGTATTTTTTTATTTATTTTTTGGCATATTGGAAAAGATATATATGCTACTAAAACACTACTTAAAAGAATAGCTAACATAGGTCTAAGTAATTTAAATAATAAAAATAATGCTAGTCCAAATAAAATAAACGAGACTATTTTTTGATACGAATTATGAGTTGCCATGATATAATAAAGATAACTATAATTTACTAGCTTCTGTTTTACCTGGAGATGCTGAACTTGAATCTTTTTTATTTTCAGAATTACCTTCAGCAAAACGATAATGTCTTGTTATTTTTATTTTAGCAATATCTTCAATAATATCTCCTGTTTTATCTGGTAATAATCTCATTTTATGAATATCTATGCCTTGTATTTCTATTTCAACTTTTCTAATACTTGAGTGATTTGGTGTTAAAACAATAGTTTTATGCTCTGGTCCCCATTTTTTCTCAAATGTTCCGGAAGTGTAATTAAAATTAGATAAAGCAATCTTTGGAAGAGTTGAATCTTCTGCTTTTAAATAAATTATATAATCTCCGTAAGTCATTATAGGTATTGTACCTTTTCCTTCTATTCTGCTTTCTCTTTCAAAATTTTCTGAATCCTTTTTATGAATATAGTATAAACTATCTTTTTGATTTATACAATTCTTTATTTCATCTAGTTTGTCTTCTTTTGTTTGTTCCATTTTATTTATTAACCATTTTTTATAATAATCCAAAATATTTAAGTAAAAAAAATCCTCCAATTACTGCAAGTACAATTAATATCAATTGTCCTATAAGTCCTTTTTTGTTCATTTTATTTTTTCCATTTTATTTATTAATGACTTGATTTATTACTTCTCTAATATCTCCAAGAGTATTTTGATGCCATTTCCAACAAAGCGCACTTCCATCATCACCAATTCCAATATCACAATTAATTTCTATTTTAGCTGCTTCTGAACTACCAATCAATCCCCAAACAAGCAAAATCGCTAAAATAATTATAACTCCTAAGATAATAGTTGATTTTTTCATATTAATTAAGTCCTCATTATATTCTTTCCAGCAGGCCTATTCTTTACAGGACCCTTGCCAGCATGACTAGTACCAGTTCCACCATGATGGCTTCTTGATGCTCTTGCTTTTGCTGCTTTCATTCTGCCTCCTCTACTTTTCTTTGCCATTTTTAGTTTTTCCTCCTATTTAGTTTAATTACCATTTTTATTACTCCTGATTGTTTTTTCATAAGAATCCTTTTTTGAATCAATTCTTTTGCTTGGATTTGAAATTATAAAACCGAGTATAAACAAAATTAATCCAATTGCTCCAGAGGCATATGCCCATTCTATTGGAACAGTTACTTTTGCAGAGGAAGTTCGATTATCTACATTATTTCCTTCAATAGTAGTTGTATTTGCTCTAATTTCCTGCATAGGAACAAAATATAATAATGCTCCAATAACTAAAAAAATTACACCAAATATAATAAGACTTGTTTTCATTTTGTTTTCCTTGTTTGTATTTTCATTTTTTATTTATTTTAGGCACTTTTGATTGTATGAGATATTACTGAAATTATAAATAGTATTACAAAAATTACTGCTAACCATTTTGCAATTGTAAATGATACACCTGAAATAAGTCCAAATCCAAATACTGCAGCAACTATTGCTATTACTAAAAATAGTATTGCTAATCCTAACCAACTACCTATTGCGTTTTTATTCATTTTTATTCTATTATGCTAAAGCAGTTGTGTTATATATAGATGTGCTGTATTACTCCATACACTTAATTTAAAACTTGAAATTTTTAAAAAATTTAGTTTAAGCAGTTATAGAAATTAAATGCCACCAGGGCATTTTAGTAGAAATTATTTTTCCTGTTTCAGCATCAACATTAGTTTCTATATTCATTTTTGCTTTGAATAATCCAAGAACTTTTACATTTTTTTGTGCTTTCATTTGATAAACTAATTTAATATTTGTTCCTGTTCCAATTTCTTTTAATATAATTGTGCAGTTGTTAGTTTCATTACAAACTTTTAATCTTAATCTTGCTAATGCTGTTTCTGATGCAGTTGAGGGCATTATCTTAACATCGGTGTTTATACCATTTGATTGAGTTATGTGAATAGCATTTCCTTCAACTTTAATTGGAAGTTCAGTTTCTAATTTAATTTCTTCTGAATTTAGATTTTCCTGGATATTTTTATTAGATTCATGTGTTTCTGAATTTTCATTTGTAGTAGTTGTTATAGAATTATTAAGAGTAGTATTTGGTAAAGGAGTTATAACTGGGATAATAGGGGTTATTGTAGTAACAGGCACGGTAATAGCATTAGCATCTAATGTAACTGCTGTTTGAGCTAGTGCTCTTCCATTTAATACTGCACCAGTATTTATCTCAATTAAAGTTTTACTTAATATATTTCCATTGAAAACAGATGTTGTCCCAAGTGTAGCCTGACCTCCAACTTGCCAGAAAATGTTCTTTGCCTGACAACTATTACTTAAAGTAATAATAGCACCATTTCCTAAAGTTAAATCTTGTGATATTTGAAATATAAATATAGAGTTTGCATTTCCTTGACAATTTAAAGTGACACCAGTATTTATTAAAACACTAGTACTCCATTTGTAGAGCCCAGGAGTAAGAGTCATACCACTAATATCTCCAGCTCCAAGTTCAGTAACAATATTAGTTTCAGTTCTTCCAGTAATATCTGCATATGCAGTTTCCATATCACTTATAGCAGTAGTCATTGCAGAAGGAGTAGGTATTGTATAATCTGATGCATATATTTTTCCTGTTACTAAAGAAGATGTAGAAAATTGATTAGATGAATCCATTATTAATCCAAATCAAGTTATTGCAGTACTATCAATTGGACTTACTCCGATATTACCCACAATTGAAGTTGTTCCAGTAGTTGAAATTCCTGATTTAGATAATATAACAAAATTGCCTGCTGTTCCTAAATCTACACTTGATTGTGCAGCTGCAATAGAGTATATAGATAATATAATTGCTACTGAAAGTATTGCAAAAATTAAAAGTTTAGATTTATTGTTTTTCATTTTTCTTAATTATTTTAAATGTTAAAAAGAAGTATATATACTAAAGCTGTATGACTAGATACACTTTAATTCAAACATTTTTAACTAAAATTTTTGATCTCCACAAAAATATAATTTTTCATTTATTATTTTATTATTTTTCCAGTGTTGGACATTTACTCTATAAATTATTTTCTTTTCTTTATTTTTATCTTCAATATTTATAGCCCATTCTGTCATTGAGATATTATCATTTCTTCCACCAAAAGTTACTGATTTTACTTCAGCACTATTTAGTTTTTCTATTTCTTGAAGAAATATCATCTCTCTTTTTCTATTTTCTTCTTTTCCAGTTATAGGAGAATTTCCATTAACTTGTATAATTACTTTTTCATTGTAATACTTTTCAAAGGCTTCTTTGATTTTTCCTTCTTTGATTAAATTGTTTAATCTTTCTACATTATTTTTTAGTTTTGTCATCTTATTTGTTTTATTGGAGTTAAGTTATATATCTGTGCTGTATGAGTTCATACTTTTTAATTCAAAATAAACTATTAGGAATACACACGGGTTGTTAGTTCGTGTATTATATCCCTAATAGTACAACTTTCTAAGCTGAAATCATTGTCTTTATTCTATGTTGTGTATTGTTAACAATAGGATGTCTCATTTCAACTGTTCCTGTTATCAGAGGAGCTATTTTGTGTGTTCTAACATAGGTTTCATTTCCCTGCTTGAACCTCTTGAATTGTCCATTATGTTTATGAGCAATTACAGAACCTCCATCATTTAATGCAATTACGCTTGCATATTCCATTGCATCTTGTTTCTTTTTGAATAATCCGGAAATCTTTTTACTTCCTTCACGCCTTACTATCCATTCACTCTCTTTTGAAGCTACATGTTCATTTTTTGTGTTTGCCATGTTCCTTTATACAAAAATGAAATAAGCTCCAACTATTAAAACTGTTAAGGCTAAAAATGATAGAACTATAACCATATTTATATCTCCATCTTTTGTTTCTCGCCTTTCAGTGGTTAATTCATCATTTCTTAATCTACTCTCATCCATGGTTCTATCTGCTTTCTCTCTTCTTGCTAGAGTTAATTTGTCATTTTTGTTCCTATTCTCTTTTAACAAATTATCTGCTCTTTCTCTCTTATCCATTGTTAATGTATCGTTTTCCATTCGTTGCATATTCATCATTTTATTTTTTCGCCTCCATTATAATATGTTGTAATCAATTAAGTATATATGCTGGTGCAGTATTGAAGTAGAAATGTTGTATGAGAAGAGACTTTATGTTAAGATAAACAATGTTTTTCGAAACTATAAAGTTCCTCGAGAACTAATTTCTTATAACATTCAATAACTCATTATACGAAGATTTCCCTTGATATTTCCATGTTTGCCTATGAGTTTGAATAATTGCAT
>Ga0074195_1003345_pt1 | contig 15344 bp, 9 predicted proteins | sample EPASupsiteHSE623_FD_64525 | JGI IMG/M metagenome (GOLD analysis project Ga0074195, IMG submission 64525) | Bioremediated contaminated groundwater from EPA Superfund site, New Mexico - Sample HSE6-23 | ecosystem: Environmental > Aquatic > Deep subsurface > Groundwater > Contaminated ...
CCGCGTGGGCTCGGAGCCCATCGGCTGCGTGTTGACACCGTCCGGCCGGTTCCTTTATGTGGCCAATTCCACGTCTCGCACGGTCAGCGTCATCGACACCCGGACCAACCTGGTGACAGCCACGGTGACGCTGAGCTCCGTGGACTTTCCCTTTGCAGTGGCCTGCACGAACGATGGAGATCAGGACGACCTCGACGAAAAGGTCTATGTGACCCAGTACTTCGGCCAACTCCCGGACGACACGCGACCCCCGATCTACTACGGAGACACCGACACCGGACGGGTCGGGAAGGTGACGGTCCTCTCGGTGGCGACCAACCAGGTCCAGAAGACGATCGATCTGGCCCCTCACCTGACCGGTTTCACGGCAGACCGGCAGCTCTTCGGCGAGTCGGCCAATGTGTCCACGAGCGCCTGGCCGAATCTTCTCTCGTCGATCATCGTGCGTGGACGCAAGGCCTATGTCGCGAGTGGAGCCGCAAGCCCCGAGGGACCCCTGGTGTACGACGGGAACCAACATTCGCTTCTTTCGGTGATAGACACCGGGAATGACACGGAAGTGACGACCGGCACGATCAGTTTGAACAAGGCTCTCAAGAGCGAAGCCTCTCCGGGCATCGCCTTCAATATTCCGTGGGGCATGGCCTACGCGCCGGGACAGTCTTTCTGCTACCTCGCCGCGGCCGGGAGCAATGTCATCGTGAAGGTCGACCTGACCTCTGATGGGATTCCGAGTGTGGGTGGAGCCGGAGGCGTGGTCCGAATCCCCGTGGGGAAGAATCCCCGGTCGGTTCTCTTCGACGTGGCAGGCACCAGGGCGTTCGTTCACAACACGATCAGCAGGGACGTGTGTCTGATCAATCCGTTTTCCCATACCGTGGTCTCCACGGTCCAGGCGACCGATCCGCCCTCGACCGGGAACTCCCTGGAGGTTTCGATCGCCCACGGAGAGGAGCTGTTCAACACCTCCACGAATCGCATGTCCGAAAACGGGTTCGGATCGTGCTTCGGCTGTCACCCGTTCGGTTGGAGCGATACCGTGGTCTGGGCTTTCAAGAATGGTCCCCGAAAGACTCCGGCCCTAAACGCCGTGTTCGCTCGGGACGACCCGACCGATCAGAAACTCCTGAATCTCTCAGCCACCTACGACGAGGTCGCCGATTTCGAGCTCAACATCCGGGACATCTCGGCCAACGTTTCTCCAACGGACACCAACCCGAGCCGCGGGTTGATGGTGGGTGTCCGGGGGGATACGATCTTTCCATTGCTTCCGACCGCCAATTCGACCCGCAGCTCAGACTGGGTGGATATCGAGAACTACCTCAAGTATCGCGTGCGATCTCCGATATCCCCTCGCCGGGGAACCGATGTGTCCGGCGGCAGAACGGTCTTCATTGAGGCAGGGTGCGCCACCTGTCACGGCAGCCCCAAATGGACCGTTTCGGGTCGGACTTACCTTCCCCCCCCTCCCTCGAGCGTCACGGTGACATCCTCCGGAGAGGTCGAATACGTGCTGAAGGACGTGGATACGTTCTTGTCCGGGGAACGAGACCACAAGAACGCGGCCGCGCTGGGGGCGGATGGATTCAATCCGCGTTCGCTCCTGGGAACCTGGGCGTTTGCCCCGTTCTTTCACCACGGACAGGCGTTGTCTCTCTCGGAACTGCTCGACAGTCCCATCCACCTGATCTCGCACAAGGACGTCGGCGTACCCAACCGCGTCGACACAGAGACCAAACGGGACAATCTCGTGGCCTTCCTGGAGTCGATCGATGATACGACCCCCGCCTTTCGTGGCTTTTCCGAAAGCCAGTTCTCCGGCTCCTTGGCTCTGTGCTGTGAGGACAGCCTTCTGTGGGTCGCGAACGGCTGTGGATCGACGGTCACGTACATGAACGCGGACTCGTCGAACGGCACCCTCACCAAGGGCGGCGAGATCACGGTGGGAGATGAGCCCTGGTCCGTGGCTGTGGATCCCACGGGAAGCAAGGCTTACGTGACCAACAGAGCGTCTGGCACAGTGAGCGTCATCGACGTCGCGAGCAAAACGAAGATCGCCGACATCTCGGTCGGTGCCGAGCCGTGCGGCTGTGCCTTGACCCCGACAGGACGATTCCTTTTCGTGTGCAATCTCATGTCGGATTCCGTGAGCGTCATCGATACGGCCAAACAACAGGTCGACACGACCATCTCGATCACTTCGTCCTCCGGAGGTCGGACATTCCCCTTCTCCGTGGCGATCACGAACAACGGCGACATGGACGACGAGGATGAGAAGGTCTATGTGACCGAGTACTTTGGCCAGCTTCGAGCCGGCACCCTGCCGGATCGCGCCATCGGAGACTCCGACACCGGTCGGGTGGGACGAGTGGCCGTGCTCTCCGTTGGAGGGCGATCCTTTTTAAAGCACATCGACCTGGCTCCTCATTCCACCGGATTCCCTCTCTCCGGATCCATTCCCATGACGAGCGCGTGGCCCAACCTGCTGGCTGCGATCTTCATCCGAGACCACCGCGCCTATGTCACGAGCAGCGCGACGAGTCCGGCAGCACCGGTGAGGTACGACCTGAACAAGCAAGCCTTTGTCTCGGTCATCGACACGGTCTCGGATACAGAGGTTCCCGACAGCACGAGCTACCGGCCGAACCTCAATGAATCGGTGAGGGACGAACTTCCTCAGGGACCGTTCTTGAACACTCCGTGGGGGATCGCACTGGCTCCAGGTGGGACCAGCGGCTATGTCGTGTCAGCCGCGGGTGATGTGGTGGTCCGCGCGACCGTGGACTCGAACGGGATACCCACTATCCAAGATGTCACGGGACAGATCACCCGGGTGTCCGTGGGAAAGAACCCTCGCTCGCTGGTGTTCAACCGGACAGGAACCCGCGCGTACGTTCACAACTACATCGATCGCACTGTATCGGTCATCAATCCGGCCTCCGATACGGTTGTCCAGAGTCCTGCCGCGTCAACCCTCTCGCAACCGACTCCAGGCTCGTTGGAGGCTTTGGTACTCAAGGGGGAGGAGCTGTTCAATACTTCTCTGGGGACCTCGTCACTCGATCTCTCCACGAACAGGATGTCGGAGTCCGGTTGGGGCTCATGCTTCTCGTGCCACCCGTTTGGCTGGAGCGACACGACCGTCTGGGACTTTGGTCCCGGTCCCCGAAGGACTCTGCCGCTGTGCGGCACTTTTGGCCGTTCGGATTCCACCCAGAGGGTGCTAAACTGGTCCGCGACCATGGATGAGATCGCGGACATGGAAATGAAGATCCGGACCGTTACGTCGACCGTGTCGGTCACCGATACGAGTCCTCTCCACGGACTCATCATCAACACCGCGGGAAATGACATCCCGGCGATCGTTCCCAAGGCGAACACCGGGAGGAGTGCGGACTGGACAGCCATCGAGGACTATATCCGGTACGGCGTCCGATCTCCGATCTCGCCGCTGCGTGGGACCGACCAATCTCTGGGACGGGCGGCTTTCGCGGCGGCCGGATGTACGTCGTGCCACGGGGGTTCAAGGTGGAGTTCGAGCCTGCGGAGCTGGACGCCGCCTCCCCTGCTGGCCCCGACCGGGACGGTATCTCTCACCGCTCAGGGAGAGATCTTTGACGTTCTCGAACAAGTTGGCACCTTCGAGGGGACCTCCGGGAACCCCAACGCGATCGGTGCCAACGGGTTCAATCCTCCTTCACTTCTGGGCGGATGGGCGTTTGGCCCGTTTCTTCACAACGGCCAGTCCGTGACGCTGGACGCGCTTCTCCGGGGTGGCCCGAGCCCGCACCTTGTCGCGGATTCGATCACCAGAGGCAGGATCATCCAGTTCCTGATATCGATCGACAGCGCCACGCCATCGTTCTAGCGGCAGTTCCCATGAGTGTGCGGTCGCAAGACAGCGAGGTATTGGTACGAACGGGAGGCGAGACTTGGAAAAGGTGTGGTGCGGTCCGGTCCGCGGGGTCTTTGGGAGTTCATGTTTCGTGCTGACGGTCGCCGTGCTTCTGGTGGGGTCCGGGTGCGGGCGATCCAAGGAAGATGACGTGGTCATCACGGAATCCCCGGAGACGGACTTCTCAGTGTCGCCGGGCGAACCGGTCATTGCCGCGAGCAAGTCTCTGCGTTCACCGAACAAGGCCTCCCCTCGCCCCTCTCCCACGCTTTCCTCCGCGGGACGAGAGCCCGTCCATCCGGTGCCGAAAGACGCCACGGTGCCATTCCTGGTTGGTCTTCCGATCCTGACCACCGAAGCGGGTGAGTTCCGGCCTCGCGTTCAGATCGAACTGACCGCCACGATCGACGGAAAACCGCAACGGATGGTCGATCTGACAAACGGTGATGGATCGGGCGTTTCAGGGGCATTTCGGACGCTCAAGCCAGGACGATACCTCATGAAGGCGACCGCTCCCTCAGCTCCGGACTATCCCTTGGTGGCTCGCCCGGTCGAGGTGAATGGACGAGACGTGGAGACTCTCGCCTTCGGAGCCGTGACGTTCCGAATTCCCAAGGAGCGGGCCTTCGAGGTGGGGCAATCCCTGGAGCTGTCGATCATCGAGGAGCCCTCGAAAAGGCCCGTTTTCAAGGGGCTGATCAGGCAGGCCGTGGTGCAGGGGGTCGATGGCGAATCGCATCCGCTGATGATGTCGCTGCCTTTCGGGGCGTACAGCTATCACCTGGTGGACGTCTCCAAGGACCCGACCATCGGCTTTCTCAATCAGCCAAAAGGCGCTCGCGTGGAGCTCCACGAGAACACGTTCCAGCTGACCGCCGAGAAGCCGTCGGCGCTCGTGAACCTCGAGGGCATCATCCGCGTCAAGTGAGGCTTCGCTCCGGGGTGCATGTCTCGTGGAAGGCGCAAGGTGTTGATCCAAGTGCCTATTGAGGCCGGAGGCGACCTCAGATCTCCACGTACCGATACCCTACGCCGCGAATCGTGTCGATCATGTCACGGTACTTGCCGAGCTTCCGCCGAATCGCCTGGATATGCACGTCGATGATTCGTCCGGTGATCGTCGGGTCTTGTCCCACGCAGGTGATGAGTTGTTCCCGGCTCAAGACCACCCCGGGGCTGGATGCAAGAAAATGGAGAAGACGGATTTCCGTTGGAGTGAGCCTGATCGACTCGCCCTTGACGAGGACCAGGTGGCGATCCAGATCGATCATCAAGGATGCGGTCTTGAGACGACGTTCATCGCCTGACGCGCCCAGGACATAGGCTCGGCGAAGCACGGCCTTGACGCGAGCGATCAGCTCCTTGAGGCGGAACGGTTTGGGGATGTAGTCATCAGCACCGATGCCTAGTCCAAGAACGATGTCGCTCTCCTCAGCCTTTGCCGTCACCATGACGACCGGCAACGCGCGAGTCTCGGGATTCCATTTCAGCTGACGACAGAGTTCGAGACCGTCCACATCCGGCAACATCACATCGAGAATGATCAGGTCCGGCCTGGACTCGCGGATGAATCGGAGTCCGTCACCCCCTGTGCGGCTGGTGAAAACGTCAAAACCCTCACGAGTCAGATTCTTCGCCACGAGGTCGAGAACCTGTTTTTCGTCCTCAATGACCAGGATCTTTCTGCGGCCCATGATCTCGTTCCTCGAAAAGCTGTCCGTCGGGCTTCAGATTACCTCACCCGGCCCCTTCGGGTCACTGTCGCCGTGCAGCGCTCGGCCATCGAGCTCGGCGCGAACCCTCCGGAGCAGGTTCGTCATTGAGAACGGCTTCCGTATGCACACGGCACAGAGTTCTCCTCCAAGCCCCCGGATCTCGTCTTCCCCGTGGGCCGACATGTAGAGAACCTTGAGTGAAGGCTGACGCTCTTGGAGCTGGTTCGACAGCTCTCTGCCGTTGCACCCGGGTATAAAAAGGTCGGTCAGCAAGAGATGAATTCCATCGCCCCAGGCCTCGGCTGCGGCAAGAGCTTCTTGTCCATCGACAGCCTCGAGAATGGTGTACCCCTTTTGCGTGAGATGGTCTGCTATGAGTTCACGCAGGAGAGCTTCGTCCTCGACGACCAGGATCGTCTCCCGCCCTCCTTGGGTGGTTGTGAGATCCTGGGAGTCCCGATCGATCGAGGGAGTCGACGGCGCCAAAGAGTGCTCCGCGCGAGGAAGAGAGATAGAAAACGACGTACCTCGTCCCGATTCACTGCTGACCTGGAGCGTCCCCTCGCACCGTCGGACGATGCCGTAGACGATCGACAGGCCCAGGCCGGTTCCGCGATCCGGTCCCTTTGTCGTGAAGAAAGGCTCGAACACGCGCTCCCGGATGGTAGCTTCCATTCCAATCCCCGTGTCCTCGACCGTGAGGACCACCTGGCGGCGTGATTCCTGAGGCTCTCCGGACGGACCGTCCAGGGCAACCGGCGAGGTCAGGTGATCGAGCATCCGGCTCGTGGACTGTTCCTGGACCCGCATGGTCAGGCTCCCCCCCCTCGGCATCGCGTCCCTGGCATTGAGGCTGAGGTTGACGAGAATCTCTTCCAGCTCCCTCGGATCCGCCACCACGGGTGCCGGTTGGGCGGGCAGCTCGACCTCCAGCCGGATGGTCTCCGGCATCACGGAGCGGAGCATCTTCATCGTTTCCGTCACGACGAGGCTCAAGTCCACCACCTCCGCCCTGGAGGGTTGCCGTCGACTGAAGTGAAGAAGCTGCCTCACGAGCTCCACCGCCCGGTGTCCCGTGGATTGAATGATCTCGATCGACTCGCACCTCGGGTCATCTTGGCATAGTGAGTCGTTCAGGTTCTCCGAGTGTCCCAACATGATCTGGAGCATGTTGTTGAAATGGTGTGCAATCCCGGCTGCGATCGTCCCAACGGCTTCCATTTTCGACGCCAGCCGGAGACGTTCCTCGCTTCTCCTGAGGTGTTCCTCGGATCGTTTCCGGTCCGTGATGTCGTGAAGAACGACGACAGCCCCCTGCAACGCCCCATCCTGAGCCTTCAGAGGACGTGCTACCACGCTGAGCCAGGCGCCTTCGGACACAGCGTCGTTTCTCACGAAGACCTCGGTGGCGTTCACGCTCTCCCCGCGTACCGCTCTCTGGAGCGGAAACCTGTCGTCGTCCCAGAAGGTCTGCTTGTCCGGAGTGTAGAATCCCATCCGTTGGGACCATGATGGGGTGGAGACCGGCGGCACACAGCGACCGGTCAAGCGCTCGGCCTGGGGATTCGAGAGCAAGATGCTCCCGTCACCATCCGCAACCACGACGCCAGCCCCCATACAATGGAGGATCGATTCGAGCAGAGTCCTCGCCCGATCCAGCTCACGAGTCCTGGTCGAGACCTTCTGTTCGAGCGTCGCATAGGATTGTGCCAGGCTCTCTGCCATCCGGTTGAAACAGGTCGCGAGGAGTCCGATCTCGTTCCTCCCGCCTACGGTTGCCCTGACGGCCAGATCGCCCGCCGCGACCTGTTCGGCGTGCCGGGCGAGGATCAGAATCGGCCGGACAAACCGATGCGCGAGAACATAGGCGGCACCCACTCCACAAGCCAGGAGCAGGAGAGTGCTCGCCAGCAAATCCCGTCGGAGACGGCGAACCCTCTCGTTCGCTTCATCCACATCCATTTTCGCCACGAGACCCCATTCGGTACGCCCCACGGGTCGGTACGCAGCGAGAACCTCCTCACCGCGATAATCGCGACATCGCAGGAGCCCCTTGCGGCCTGTCAACGCGGCCCTTGCCGCCCCGTCCGTGGCCAAGGCAATACCGCTCACGGTCTTCCCTTCCCTCGTGGGAAGAAGATAATCCACGGCCTGACCGCGACGGACGGCCAGCAGTATCTCCCCGGTCATCCCCAGTCGTTCGGGATTGCCCATGTACCGCACGAGAGCGGTCCAGTCGAAGAACACGATCACGACGCCACTTGGAGCACTGTCCTTCGTCCGTATCGGGCCCGCCGCGAAGGCCTGGTACTTTCGTCCGGCCAGGATCGGTTCGCTGACGTGGATTTCCTGGAGCCCCTTGACGAATCCCGGATGACCGCCAAAGTTGCGCCCCAGGTAGTTGGGATCCGTCGATGTCAGAACCCGACCTTTACGGTCGGCGATGAGAATCGCCAGTATTCCGGCCATGTCGCGCTGCTCGTCCGTGAGAATGGTACGCGCCGTCTTCCGGAACCCCTCTTCGCCCACGCGACCTGCGGCCAGATCGGAGAGCGCGCTGTTCAATCGCCCGTCCCCGGTGAGCACCTCCACGACGTGTTCATAGTCCTGGAGATACCCGACCAGGAGAGCCTGTTGCGCGCTGGCGACCGTGGACAGGCCATCCCGCACCTGTTCGAGCACCAGGTTTCGAGCGGACGAGTATCCCAGCCACCCCATTCCTCCGCAGGTGAGGATGAGCAACGACGCCACGAACACCGTCAGCTGCAGGACAAGCGTCCGTGGCCACCAGCAGGCGTTCAGCATACGGTTTCACCTCTTCCGGTCGTGTGCTGCACGCTACCCGAGCAGCCTGGGGCTTGTCCAGAGAGGAAGTGCCCGGGAAACAGGATCCACACGACCGGAAAAGACAAGAAGAACGAGAGGCCGGGAACGAAACTATTGTAAAGACCCGGTAAGCTTAGTGTAAACTGCCACCCAGCAGCAGCCGTGATCCGTGGATGTGCTCGATTTCTGCGTAGACCGTGAAGTTCGGGCAGACCACGAAAATTGACCGACTGACCCACAGTCGGGAGGAGGAATATCGTGAAGGTCTTGAGTTTGTTGATCGCATTGGTCTGTCTGGTCTCTGTCTCCCTGCTCGTGGCCCAAGAGCCTCAGTCTACCCCCGAGAGTACCCCAGCGCCTGCTCCGGAAGCCACAGGAACGCCCTCGGCTCCCGCCGAGCCCCCGGCTTCATCTCCCGGCGAAGCCCCATCGGCCCCGGCTTCACCGGTAACGACTCCAAGCACGGAGGCGAGCCCTACGGCTTCTGCCGCACCTGAAGTCCCGGCGAGCCCGGAAACATCGCCGTCGCCCGCTCCCGAGGCAAGCCCAAGTCCGGCGGGCAATTAGGCCTCAGGGCGCAAGTTTCTCGGGGTCCGCGGGGTTCGGGTTCGTGGTCGTCCCCGCGGGCCTTTTTTGGTTTCTGCGGACGAATCTCGCCGGTCTCGCTCTTTCTGGTGGGCGGTTATCTGACCTCAATCGTCGTATCCTGGGTCTGTGTCTTCTGAATCGCCCTGCGAGAGAGGCTCCATTTCAAGGCCGGAGGAGTCACCAAAGTGGTCACGAGGACCATGACGACGATGGCCGAATACAGCCCCTCGTCGATGATCCGTTGTCCGTCGATGACCAGCGAAAGCCCGATGTTGGCGAAGATCAGGCCGACTTCCCCTCTCGGGATCATGCCAATCCCCACGGAGAGACGATCCGCCCCGCTTCCGATCGCTCCCAGAGAGCACGCCTGCTTGCCAAGGATCGCCGCGACCGTCAGAGCTCCGGCGAGCGCCACGACGTGGAATTGACCGAACACCGAGACATCCACACGCATGCCCATCACCACGAAGAAAACAGGAACAAGAAAGGCCGAGATGGGCTTCATGAGCTCCTCCAACTCGTGCTCCTCGCGGTCTTTGAACTTCTCGAAGTGGACCGACTCCAGGATCAGACCGGCCGCGTAGGCGCCGACGATGGGAGCAAGACCCACGACCGCGGCCAGATAGGCCAAGACAAAACAGAACGTGAGCGCCGCGGCAAGGAGCACGTCGTCCCCTTTGAGCCTTGAGGCAAACGAAAACCAGACGGGAGAAAGGTAGGTTCCGACGAGCAAAGCTCCGAACAAGAATCCCGTCGACTTGACCAGGATGAAGGCCAGCGAGGCGCTCGACACGGTGGTGCCCGTGGCGGCCGCCTGGATCAACCCGCTGACGGCGGCCAGGATGACGAGACCCAGGACATCGTCGATCACGGCCGCTCCGATGATGACGCGCGCTTCCGGGGACTGCCCCTTGCCCAGATCCTTGAGCACACGGGCCGTGATGCCGACGCTGGTGGCCGTGAGTGTGGCCCCGATGAAAAGGTGGACGTAGATCGTTCGGTCCGGGAGAAGCCACGCTCCCACGAGCCATCCCAGTCCGAACGGTGTGATCACTCCGAGCAAGGCCACCAGGAACGAGGAGAGACCGACTTTGAGCATGTCGCGGATCGTCGATTCGAGGCCCACCTCGAACAGGAGAATGATCACTCCCAGACTGGAGAGCGCGTCCAGGGTCGCGTCGTTCTTCATGGACTCGAACTGATGGAGTCCTGACCAGGAGAGATTTCCAAGCAGGATGCCGACGAGCAGCTCCCCCAGAACGGCGGGTTGACCCAGGCGGAGGGCGAGGTGACCGCCGATCTTGGCGCCCGCGAGAATGGCCGCGAGTGCCAAAACGACTGGAGAGAAGTGGTCCGGGGCGTGGCCTCCGGATGCAAAGGCGGGCATGGCAACGGCCAAGAACCCGACCGCTCCGATGAGGTGGGTGATTCTCATATGAGGGCCTCCGCGACGAACGTCGCAGGTCTGGGCAAGTGTTCCTTGGGCTACATCGACTGTTGTGATCCGCAAACGTCGTATACCGACAGAATCGACCAACGAGACCAAGCGCCGGTGTCATTCTGTCTGGCATCGCCGTTTTTAGGTCTGATCCTCGCGTGGCCGTCTCAGGGCAGTCAGTCGGGCTTCCAGCTTCACTTGGTGGGCGCGCATCACGTCGGCTCTCGACAGCACACCGACGAGCTTGGGTCCGACGATCGTGTCGACGACCAGCACCAGATCGATCTGCGGCTGGGAAAGAAAAGCCGCGACATCCTCCATCGTGGCCCCCACCGCCACGATCGCGGTCGGTTTTGACATCACCTGCCCGGCGGTGAGCTCATCTGCGGGTCCCGCGAACCTCGACTGGTGTTCCCTGGCCCGGTCGAACGAGAAGACCCCCACCGGACGCTCCTTCGAGTCGATGACCGGAAAGTAGTGATGGGGGCTCGACGCCAGAGAGGCCCGGAGGTTGGCGAGACTGGCCTCCAAGTGCACGCACTCCACACGCCTTGTCATGAATTCCTCGACCTTGGCATCCTGGAACAGGTCGCGCCTGATGGGCGGGTGAATCGCCCCGAGAAGCAACCTGGAGACGGTAGAGAGAGACGCCCGTGGAGGTCAGGAAAGTGATCGAGCAGACCCACATCGCGGGCACGAGCAGACCGTAGTTGCCCGTCATTTCACTGACCATGATGATCGTCGAGATGGGCGCATGAGCGATGCCCGCAAAGAAACCGGCCATGCCCACGATCACGAATGAGGCGGGGTTCTGGATCAGACCGGGCCAAGCCTGATAAAAGAACATCCCCACAGCTCCCCCGAGACACCCGCCGATCACCATCGAGGGTCCGAACACCCCACCGGAACCCCCTGAACCGATGGAGAAGGAGGTCGTGATGATCCGGAGCATCGCCAGAATGAGTAACGTGTGAACAGATCGATGACCGAGGAGAGCTTCCTGGATTTCCCCATACCCCGTGAATCCGGCTCCGGGAACAAAGAAAAGGATACCACCCGTCATGCATGCCCCCACGCAAGGTTTGATCCAGGACGGAGCCGACCAGCGAGCGAAGACGGAGTGAACGCCATAAAACGAGCGGACGAACAAGAGGCCCGCAAGGGTCGCGACAGCCGCGAGCACAGTATAGGGCACAAGCTCCAGGGGGCTCGAGAAGCCGACGTGCGGCACGCGCAGCAACGACTCCCATCCGAACGCCGTACCGAAGACCGAGTAAGCGACGATCGAGGCAACGATCGCCGGGAGAAGGACCTCCGGCTCGATAAAGGCGGTGCTGTACAGGATCTCACCGGCAAACAACGCACCAGCCAGCGGGGCGCGGAAGATCGCACCGACCCCGGCGCCCATCCCGGCGGCCATGAGGGTGCGCCGTTCCTTCTGGGACAGATTGAACGCCATTCCCAGAAACGAGCCCATCCCGGCTCCGATCTGGGCGATCGGGCCCTCTCGGCCCCCGGATCCTCCCGAACCGATCACCAGTGCGGCCGTGACCGCTTTGATGAACGGAACCTGAGGGCGAATGTAGCCTGCCTTCCTGTGGTAGGCGTCGATCGCCGCGTCGGTTCCATGCCCGGCTGCCTCAGGGGCCCACATCCAGGTGATGAGGCCGCTTGCAAGACCCCCAAGGGCCGGAAGAACCAGCAGAAGCCAGGGTCGGTAAGCCCCGACCGCCACGGAGACGACATCCGGCTCTCCGAGAACGGCCGGGGAGGACAGTCCGATGAGCATCCGCTGCACATACGCCTGGGTAGCCTGAAGCGCGAAGTAGAAGATCACCGCGCCAGCCCCGGCGGCCAGCCCCACCAGACCGGCGAGACCGATCGTCCTGCCGAATGCCCCGATGACCGGGATCGATCGAGTAACGGTGGCAGGCGTGGGGTGTGGCCGCTCGACATCGGGCATCGGTCGATCACTTCCTGGTGGTCGGGTCCAAAAGTTGGATCTTGAGTGGAAGCGAGGCGCTGCCGTAAGTGGTTTTGTCCCCGGCTCTGTTCGTGATCTCGACGTAGTACTCGAAGGTCGTCTCGAGGCCTGGAGGCCGAGGCACAAGTGTCCTCCACCGGCCTTCCCGAGGTGTGCCATCGACACGGCTCATCGGAGAGGTCGTGTAAGCCAATGGCGCTCGAGACCGATGGAGAGTCGTCGCCGTATCCACGCCCACCGGATCGGACACGCGGACCTCGATCGGCACCTCGTCGCCGAACACGACCCCGGAGAACGACCCCGTGCCCTCCACCACGGTGGTGCGTTGGCGCCGGATGATCTGGGCCACGAACCGTCGAGGCGCCGAGGGCACCATCAGGTCGAACAGTCCATCCGTCGACCTCCAAACGAGACAGTATCTGGCCGTCCGTTCAGGCCCTTCGGGAATGTGCACCTCTCCTTCACCAGCCTGGATCGGCACGACACGTGGCCTGCCCACGGGGTCATCCCAGTGCAACGTGATCTGGATGGGACCGGTCAGAGCGGTCGTTGGGGCCATGGGTTCTCCCGAGGACAGCGCATGGGCGATCTCCGTGGCTGCCTTGGAAAGACTGGGATGATCGGTAATGGCCAGCATCAGTCGCAGGGGGCGACCCATTTCCACACGGATGTCACCCACCCGGAAGACCTGTTCGAGCAAAACTGGTTGACTCGACAGGGCGCTGCGCTGAGGGCCGATCTGGTCGGAAGTGAGAGTCTCTCGCATCCCACGGATCTTCGCTTGCCCGCTTGGACGAGATGACGGCAAAAAGCGCGTTGGCGTGCTGACCGACGATGCCCCGTGCTCGCCTTGTCCCTCGATCCGGGTCAACGCTCCGCTGCCACGCCGAGTCGGAGGAGAGTCGCTCGACACCAGAACGCTCGCCCCGACGATCGACCACGCGAACATCGTCAGGGTCATCTCCAAGAGCCGGTTGCTCTGAGGAACCATGAGGGTATGCTCCTTCGGTCGAACGTCCGACAGGATCCCCGCAGCGCCCCCAGGATCAGCAACCCCTGTTGTGCGCCTGCGATCGGTGTCCCGCGCGCCGGCATCTTACCATGATCTGGTTGCAGGTCCAACTTAGAACGATCATCCAACGTCCGGAAGACCGGCACCGCAACATGAGCCTTCGATTCTTCAGAGTCCTGGGACGCAAAGACACCTCGAAGGCGTGTCATAAGGACTCGCCCTCAAGCGAGACCCAAGACTCTCGATGCGATCTCGGGGTAAAGCCGTTGGACGCAGTCGGGACACAGGGTATGGGTGACGACGGCCTCGTCGGGTTTCGGGACAGAAGCGTCCAGCGAGCGCCAATCGCCACTTTCACCGCGGATCCTCTGGCACCCCGCACACATGGGAAGGAACCTCTCGTGAGTACATCGCTTTCGTGGTCCATCCAGACCAACGGGCACCTCGTCGTCCATCATGAAGTCCACCGTTTGGATCGGCCGCCGAAACGTCTTATCGCGAGCGACGCACGGCCGAGTCGTCGACACTTCCGGGGCCGACGCCGGTCCAGCAAGACCCTACAGGGGTAGACCACCCCGTCCTTGACCTCGCACAGGGTCACGGGCTGACGGGCAGCTGTGAGAAAGAGACCCTCTCCAGACTGCGGGCCAGTCTCTGAAAAGACTCGTTCCAAGGCCACCGCTTGCCCGCGGGTGAGCGAATCGCACAACTCATGGCTTGTGACCGTGACTCGTGGAAGACGCGGTACGATCCTCTGCCAAGGTATGAGCAACAGGCCCAGTTCGTCGCGGATCCATCCCCCGACGATTTCACTGGGGAGATGGGAGCCCTCAAGAGAGAGCTCTCCGACAGAGGTGCGCGTTATCTGCCGCACAGTGCCTTCGACTCCCAGTCGCTGACACACCCCTTTCACGACGCCAAGAAGGTTGATATCACCGGAGCAGGTGAGGATCAGCGTCAGATCAGGCCAAGAACGATGCTCCACGCGGAGATCCAGCAATCGGGAAAGGCCCTTGCATTTGGTCTCTACGCAATCAGGTCCGGAGGGTTGTTCCAGCAGCTCTGGGGCGTTCTCCAGGGACGAAAGCCTGAACTGCTTTGCCGTGGAACGGACTCTGGAATCCACGGCCACTGTGCGAGCAGGACGGACGGAGAAGACTCTGGCAGACCCCGTGGAGCCACGCAGGCCGTCACCAACAGAGTCCGTCTGTTTGTTGAGAGAGACCTCGATCCGGAAAGAGCGCTTCACTGTGGACAGCTGCCCGGCCACCCGAACAGCCCACCCCAGAGCGAGAGGCACCACGCCCGCGGAGCGCTTGGAGAGCGGAAGGCAACAGCAGACCCGTCGGTCACCGGAAAGCGTCCGAAGGAAGGTGACGAGGGCGTTGCACGAGATGCCGTCCGGTTTGTAAGCGTTGAGAAAACCACCGGGAAGAGTACTCGGGTATTGCCGTTCCAAGGGTGGACTATTGTTGACCTTCCGGCTTCTTGTCGCGAGCTCCAATGCCACGTGCTCCTTGAATCTTCGCCCCTTCGACTCACACCACAATGCCGCCGATAGTTGGAGGTGCAACGATAAAAAAATCTTAGCATTCCGGTTGAGTGACGTCAACCCCTCTTTCGACCTCCGAAAAGGGGGCCCGCGTCCAAAGAGAAAGGTTCAGGCCCTCAAGTCTACGGCGGAGAAGGTGATACGGTTGTCCGGACGCGCGGCATTCGTTGCGGATGCCAACAGCACACAGGTCTCTGAGAGACCGCCACATCGGTCCCGGCCCCGGGCGCTCGCGCTTTCGGACCCCTTTCTGCTCTCCAAAACGGACCCCCCTTTTCGGGTGGGGATCATCTAGAGTGTTGTGAGAAGCCTCACGAGAGTGGCCTCGTTCAGA
>Ga0074195_1003347_pt1 | contig 15342 bp, 18 predicted proteins | sample EPASupsiteHSE623_FD_64525 | JGI IMG/M metagenome (GOLD analysis project Ga0074195, IMG submission 64525) | Bioremediated contaminated groundwater from EPA Superfund site, New Mexico - Sample HSE6-23 | ecosystem: Environmental > Aquatic > Deep subsurface > Groundwater > Contaminated ...
CCATTGAGATGCCAATCAAAGAGATGATTGACTACATCGTCCGGGCAGGTTATGTTGTTACGAAGAGCGATAGCAGAAGAGGGTTCGGTTAATCGTTTTTTTAGGTTTTTCATGCGAAACGGCTGACAGCTTATATATCTGGAAAGGTTCAGCAGACAGGATACCGATCCAAGATCGTAGAGACCGCAAGAGCCTTGAGACTAAAAGGATTCGCAGAAAACCTGGATGACGGCAGAGTCAGGATCATAGCCGAAGGAGAAGAAGAAAAGTTGAAGTGGTTTATTGAAGCCATTGACATTAAGAACACTCTAATCCAGGTATCCAATATCGAAAAAGAATACACTCCTGCTGTGGGCGACATATCCAAGTTTTATAAATTAGTCGATAAAGGGGAGACCGACGCCAGGCTGGATACGGCAGCTGTCCTGCTAAAAGAGCTCACGGTAGCAGTAATCAATATGGGAGAAAAGCTTGGAAGCAAATTGGATACCGTGATTGAACGACAAGACCAAATGATCGGAAAACAAGACCAAATGATCGGAAAACAAGACCAAATGATCGGAAAACAAGACCAAATGATCGGAAAACAAGATCAAATGATCGGAAAACAAGATCAAATGATCGATTTGCAGCAGGATATGCTGGATGAAGTGAAGGATTCCAGAAAAGACCTCAAAGGTTACCTAGATCAGAGATTTGCGAAGCTCGAAGATGAGGTCATTGAGATGAAAGCTGCTCTTCGAGCCAAAGGCATAATCTAGTATCATGCCATTTGTTATTGAGCGTCCTGCTTTGTAATTGACCGAAGAAGATCAAGGAGTACCTTGATAGAGCTAGCAAGTCAAGAACGCTACCTTAGAGGACTGTTGTGCATTCCAAGATTCTTATGGGCCTAAAGTTGAGTGTACGATTGACAAGGCCTTTGCATAATTCCATGCTTAACATGTCAGGACTGCTGTGCAAAAGGGGCTATGCTATTGGCTGAGAATTTTGATATAGAAATCTCTAAAGCGTCTCCGAAGCCGAGGCTATAAAGCTACAAAAGGAAGCAGGCTACAACGAGCTGCTTTCATCTAAATCCCGCAGCGCCTTTGCCATCGCTCTTAAAGTTGTTAAGGAGCCCATCTTCTTGCTTCTGGTTGCAGGTGGGCTTGTCTACCTAATGCTTGGAGATCTCCAGTATCGATGTCGGAATTAATTATCTAGCGGTTGCATCTACCATCATCATGACCGCCGTAAATCATGAGGTGTCCAAGGATCTAATGGAATTTGCTGCAGAGAACGATGTTTCCGTGATCGGGATGGAAGATCTAACCGGTATTCAGACGAGAACGGTAAACAGGGTATCTAAAGAATTCAGGTACGAGCATAGCAATTGGCATTCAGGCATCTACAGGCTTTCGTAGAATACAAAGCCAACGAAGCCGGGATAGCTGTAATCTACGCAAATCCTGAATACACTTCCCAAACCTGCCCAAGATGTAACCACATTAGCCGAATTAACCGACTTGGCTTGGCCTTTCGATGCAAAACGTGCGGTTACGAACCTCACACCGACAAAGCTGGTGCTATGAATACAGAGCACCGAACACGAGACTCGAGGTATATCCTGGAGTCTCAGGGCAGTAATGTCAGCCCGCCAGACGCGACACGACTTTTCGCGTAAGTCGCAAGCCGCGCCATTCAGAGGGCGGTAGTTGACTTTATACTATGCAGTTTATGCCTCTTCCTCTATGGCTATGGACTGCCAAAGACGGTCATAATAAATCCTCCTTGTAGTCTCGCAGCAGGAAGAAGTCTCTTTCCTTGATAATTAAAACGACTGCCAGCACCATCAAGAGTACGGTCTGGATGATCTTGCTGTCGGGATGTGTCAAGAATGCTTCATTGAAGCACCCCGCAGTAATGTGAAAGACGACGGCGACAAGTATGCTGCGGTTCGTCTTGTAGTAGAGCCAGTTTGCCAAGATCACATAGGGAATCACACTGACTGCGAAGTTGATGCTGTACAGCATCCCCATCTCGGCCACGTTGCTCTGGTAGCAGTCTTTTATAAAAGACAGTGGCACATGCCAGAGCGCCCAGAACACGCTGAACAGCAGAGATGCCTTGAGCAGGCTCATCCGTTGTCGAAGGGAGTCGGTGCCATAGGAGTGCCAGGCCAGCTCCTCCACCATGGGTGCTAGAAAGAGCAGGAACCATCCGGGGAAGATTCCGACTGAGAACGATGACATGCCAGAGAGATTGAACTGATCAGCGCTGTAGCCGAACAAGAGGGAGATCCCCTGGGCCAGAAGAATGCTGGCAAGCATCAGAAAACATGTGAGAAATATATAAATCGGCTTTGCGCCTTTTAGGCCGATGATTCTTCTTTTGAGATCATCTCGCAATTCGGCGTCCGGCCATATCAACCAGAATGCTATCAACATCGGAGCCACGAGTCCGATAACGCCCAAAATGCCAACCGCAGCGGCGAGACGCTGGTTCGTGGGCGTGATATGGCTTAAGTAAGCAGCTGCGAACCAAAACGACCACGGGATTAATGTCGACAAGCCGAAGAAGAGGATTGGATGACTATATTTTTCAATAACTTTAATATTAATCATGATGTACAAGTCCCGTCTTATATAAACTTAACAAAAATTTTCATTATATGTTATCGAATGCTGTGCTGCAGCCTCGGCAAAGCCTCATTCACAATGATGTGTCCTTTATCAATTCCGAAGTCAACTCTTATCATAGGCGCAGTCACCTCAACATTTTTGGGTAATGTTTTTCTGATGTATAAATATATGCATCATTACGAGTTGAAGCGGCCAACTTTAAGATATTCTAACCTGAGACCCGAGCAATGAGGCCTTTGTGTCTTTGTGCCTCTATAGTGATCAGCTGTGCGATGGACTACCACAAAGACACAAGGAATGATTTATGTCTTCTCTCTCAATGCAGTCCAACCCATACAATTCAGCGAGAAGCCATATTTTCAAGTAGGAGTTGATATAATGGTTCGCCCTGCTACCTACAGAAAATAGCGAGGAGCCATGAATGGACGGCAACGAATCATCAAGCGTCGATCGAAACCAAAAAGAACTGACCAGAGGCGTCTCTTTACTAATTGGAGACCCGAAAAAGGCCATCTTGAAGCTCTCCGGCCCGATGATCATAGCCATGCTCATCCAGGCAGCCTACAATCTGGTTAATGCAATCTGGGTAGCCGGGCTCGGTTCGGACGCTCTAGCTGCCGTGGGATTCGTGACACCGGTATTCATGGTGGTGGTCGGCCTCTCCAATGGCCTTGGAGCCGGAGTCTCCTCTTCGATCTCCAGGAGAATCGGAGCCAAAGATAAGCCCGGTGCGGACAATACCACGATGCACGGTCTGCTTCTGGTGATAGTAGTATCCATAATCATGACCGCTCTCCTCCTCGTTTTCTCCGAGCCGCTGCTAGTGGTCATGGGCGCAGGAGCATCCTTAGACCTGGCCCTTGAGTTCGGAAATATCGTCTTTGCTGGCAGCGTTTTCATGATATTCAGCAACATAGCCTATGCCATTTTGAGGGGTGAAGGAGACACAAGGCGGACCATGTATGTCATGTGCGCAGGGTCTTTGATCAACGCCGTCCTTGATCCCATACTGATCTACTGGATAGGCCTTGGCATAGCCGGAGCAGCATGGGGTACAGTCATCTCAATGTTTCTGGTCTCAGCAGTTCAGGTCTACTGGCTGATAATCAAGAGAGATACATATGTCTCCATCTCTAAGAAGGCCTTTTCTTTCAGCCGTGGGGTGATGAAGGATATCCTGCAGGTGGGAATTCCAGCAAGCTTTGAGTTTCTGCTCTATTCGATAGATGCCATCATCATCAATGCAATGCTGGTCAGAGTTGCTGGAACAGATGCTGTCGCCGTTTATACAGCCGGCTGGAGGGTGATATTCATTGCGATCGTTCCATTGATTGCCATCGCCACGGCGGAGATTTCTGTAGCAGGAGCGGCCTTTGGAGCCAGAAAATTTGGAAACCTGCCTATAATTCACGATTATTCGACCAAACTGGGATTGGTCATAGGAGTTCTGACAGCAGTCATCGCCTGGATTTTTGCCTCTCAGATATCAATGTTCTTCACCTATTCATCCGAGAGCTTGCATCTGGCACCAACGATGGTGGCATTCATGCATGTGATGTGCCTGTTTTATCCTTTCGTGTCCCCTGGCATCATGTCTGCTTGCCTCTTCCAGGGGGCAGGCAAAGGGCTCACCTCTCTGTTCATCAACATGCTTCGAGATGTAGTTCTCATAACCATGATGGCTTTTGTTCTCGGCATGGTCCTGGGGCTGGGCCAGGAGGGCATCTGGTGGGGAATCGTCTTTGGCAACATCAGCGGGAGCCTTCTTGCCTACCTGTGGGCCAAGCTCTACATAACGCGGCTGATAAAGGACAAGGGGTCTGCTGAAAAGAGAATAGCCTCCTGAGCGAAGAGATTAATATTATCAATGAATGAAGAGATTAGCGATTCATGGAGATCCGGGCATGATTACATCATTTTCCTTAAAGAACTTCAAGAGCTACCGGGAGGCGCATATGCCTTTGGCCACGCTCACCTTTTTTATCGGCCCGAATGCTTCCGGCAAGAGCAATGCTTTGGAGGCCATCCGCGTCCTGTCTTTGCTCTCCAGGGGAATCCGCCTGGATGACATCGAGAGAGGAATTCATGGGGCAGAGGCTATATTTCGTGGAGATCTGGAAAGTCTCTTTCGCGATACTGGAGTGGGATTTGAGATCGGATGCCAATTTGATGGCATTGAATGGGATTGGAATCATCTCTCACTTCAAGTCGGCTTGATCTCTGATCATTTGGTCGTCACAGACGAGTATGTCTGGAAGGAGTCCGAGTCTCTTCCTCTGTATCGTTTAGATGGACTGCCGTTTAATGAATGCATTGATGAGATCACTTCAGTAGAGTATAATACTTTTAGACCTGAAAGTAGGTCAAGAATTCCCTGCTCAAATCGACAGGCAATTTTTTTTCAGTTGGATACTCCAGCACGTTTCAATGAAAGTGATTTGAAATCCCAGTGTATTATTTCAGCCGTAGTTCGTAGAATTAGAAAGAATCTTCAGAATGTGATGTTCCTGGAGCCACGGCCTGATGAAATGCGCGGTTACTCTTATCTTAAGGACGATACCATGATGGAGAATGGCCGGAATCTCTCCAGCGTTCTGTTTAAGATCTGCAATGATCCTTTAAGCAGAGATCAGATGCTGCAATTCGTTTGCTCCCTCCCGGAACAGGATATCACGGATATTCGCTTCATCAGGACTGAGAGAAATGACGTAATGGTCAGGCTGGTGGAGTCCTTCGGCGGCAAAGAGAGCGTTTTTGATGCGCCTGTGCTCTCAGATGGCACACTGCGGGTATTGGCAGTTGGGGCGACATTGCTCTCAGCCCCTCATGGGGCACTGGTTGTCATCGAGGAGATTGACAATGGTGTCCATCCCAGCCGAGCAGAAAACCTTATTTTGCAGGTCAAGCGAATTGCAGAGGAGCGAGGTCTACGAGTTCTCCTAACCTCTCACAATCCCGCCCTTCTCGATGCTCTTCCGGATGGAACTCTCGGCGACGTGCTCTGCTGCTACAGAGATCCTGAATTAGGAGACAGTCGCATTGTGAGGCTTGGAGATCTCGATCGTTTCCCTGAGCTTATGGCTCAAGGCTCATTGGGGCAATTGGTGACCAGGCAGGTTCTGGATCGCTTCCTTAAAGACAAGACTACACCTGAAGAGAGAAAGCAAGCGGCATTGTCCTGGCTTGAGGATCTCAAGAAAGGGGTAACTGATGAGTGCCATCTGTCTGATTGACACCTCAATCTTCGTTGAAATTCTTGATGTTCCCAGAAAAGCAGCTGATCATGAGCAGGTGATCTCAGAGCTTCAGTCAAAAATAGTGGCTGGTGAGTCGCTATTTTTGCCAATGGCAACTATTTTGGAAACCGGAAATCACATCGCGCAAAATGGAGATGGAGGAGAGCGTCGAGTCTGCGCTCACAATTTTGTCTTACAAGTTCAGCAAGCGCTCAGAGGACAGTCTCCGTTCAGACCCATCAGCTTTCCTGAGAAAGAACAATTGCAGCAATGGCTGTCCGAGTTTCCCGATTCCGCTATGCGACGAAACAGTCTTGGAGATCTGTCAATAATTCATGATTTTCATAGGTTCTGCCGCCAAAGTCCTCTGCGAGGAATTTATATCTGGTCCAAAGATAGTCACTTGTCATCCTTTCGTCAGCAGGCCAGATATTAATATTAGCCAAGATTTATAACGAGTGAGGAGAGTAAGCCCCCTTCTGTTCTATGACGGCATTCAGCTTAGCGCCATACCCGAGCTTGGCTGGACGTCCACGTTCTCAGCTCTATTTTGGCTTGCACCCACAGGGTTTCGCCGTTTCATCCGCCTCCCGCGCGACCTCAGCCTCGCGGCATCATAGCTTTAACGCGGTGCGGTCTCGTTTCTGTGCCAGAGCCAGAGCTCTCGCCCTACATCCTTTGGGGAATGTCTGTGTGTCCAGTGGTGGGGGGACTTTCCACACCGGCCTGAATCGGCCAGCGGCAGCCGCCCTTCCTCTCTCGCAGATGTTATGTGCTCCGGGTCGGTTTATAACGCCTTCGCTAGGGCAAATCTTTATTCCAGGACATGCCAACACTCAGTTTTAATGGCCCGAGATCAGAGAGATCATTACTACCGGCTGGCAAAGGAAGAAGGCTACCGAGCCCGTTCCGCCTACAAGCTGCTGCAGATCAATGAGAAGTTTCACATCATCAAGCGAGATGATAGTGTCGTGGACCTGGGAGCCGCACCCGGCGGCTGGTTGCAGGTGGCTGCAAAGCTGTCAGGCGGAAAGATAGTTGGCGTGGACCTGGAGGGCATAGCTGCAATCCCTGGTGTCCAGACCTTTCAGGCGGACATAACCCACGAGAGCACAGTCGATCTGGTGAAAGAGGCTCTCGGCGGAGATGCGGACGTCGTGATCTGCGATGCCGCGCCAAACCTCACTGGCGCCTGGGACATGGACCATGCCGTATCAGTAGACCTGGCTCGATCAGCTCTTAAGATGGCTAAGAAGCTATTGCGGCCAAGGGGCAACTTCGTGGTCAAGGTCTTTCAGGGAGACCTCTTCCAGGACTTTTTAAACGAGGTACGACGGGAGTTCTCTTCTGTTCAGGCTCACTCTCCTCCGGCTTCGAGAAAGGAGAGCGCAGAGACCTACATCGTAGCCAAGAAGCTGCTCACCGGTCCAGTGAAAAAAGGCGATATGCTTGACGTACTGATCGAATCCACAGGCAAATCTGGTGACGGCGTTGCCATGGTTGAAGGCTTCGCTATCATCGTGCGCGGCTCCCAGCAGGGCGAGAGGCTGCGTGTGAAGATAGACGCGGTCAAACCCAACTTTGCCTTCGCGGATATTCTTGAGAGAAAGGATTAATAACCTGCCCAAGAAAAGTAGAAGGAGGGACGATTCTATGGAAGACAATGCCGTGATTTTCATCGGTGACAAACCAGTCATGAACTACGTTCTTGCAGTGATGACCCAGTTCAACAAGCCAATCTCTTCAGTAACATTGAAAGCCAGGGGACGTGCCATCTCCCGAGCAGTGGATGCGGCAGAGATCACCAGGAATCGATTCATGCCAAATCTAATTGTTAAAAATATTACCATCGGTACCGAGGTTATCCAGAGCGAGGACGGTAAAGCAGTGAATGTATCCTCCATGGAGATATTGCTGGCCAAGGATTAATTATATCACGGTTTGCTCAAGCGAAGGCTCTCGCGCACGCGGGAGTGACTCATGCTCTGCCTGAGTCATCCAGGCTCTAACCTGGTTCTACCTGATTGTATTGATGGACCGGCCTGCCCATGATAGTCCTGTGATCGGCCAATGAACCGTGCCTGTCCGGATTATCTCACCAAAAGGATGAAATGGATTCGCCGCCATAAACGGCCAACAATGATATCCGTGGCAAAAAAAATGCGCGCGTTATTCGTTCTGCTCCTGGTGCTTTTCCTGGCCGCACCAGCACTTGCAGCTTACGAATCCGGAACGGTTGGGCCCTACGTCGTTTCTTTTGAAATGAATACCTCTATGCAGTACACAGTATACGTTGAAGATGCATCAAGGGGCGCTACTTCTATGGGCATCGGATTCACCAGATACAACCTTACCATAGACAGCGACGATTATATGGCATCGATGGTCCTGACCCGATATGATGAGCCAATGGTCGCAAATATTACCGCAAATGAATATATAATTTATTATGCTCTCATGGACGCCGGAGCGGATGAACCCAATCTCTACCAGCCTTTGATAGATGGCCAGCCGGCAGTGCTGGGCAATTTCAGGTTCGAAAAGCAGTATCTAGGACAGGGACAGTACCAGGAGGGAGATCTCGTAGTCGCAGCCGCATACTCTCCGGATGCCAGAGTCTATGAGGATGGAGTCTATCGGGGCAGAAACGACTGTCGCATCATCTCGACTTATCCCTGGGAGATAATCAGAGATCTGCTCAATACTCTGCATGTGCAGGTGCCTGCTGAGGATCTTGTTTCCGCGTCCACCAACCAGTCGTCTCCGTTCGAGAATCTCCTGAATCAATCATCTTGAGGCTGGCCGGTCGGAAGATCGCGCTCTTTGCATTTTCGATATCAACAACGTCATAGAGGGTTCATGTAGATATTAGGTGATATCTACATAAAAATCATCCTTTAATATTAAGCCTAATGAACAGGTACTTGGAGGAATTCCAATTAACTCAATGAAGCTGATATTATCCATCATGGCAATGGGAATACTGATTGCAATGGGATCTGCCTTTGATGACATGGGAATGGAGCATTCTGAATTGGCAACCTATGGTGGCGATAATGAAGGTAATCTTGATTTCGGCGGCCATGGCCATCATGACTGGCTAAATCCCGGAGGATATGTCTCGTATAGCTACGGGTATCCTGCCTATGCTTATTCCTGGTATCCAAGATACACTTACACATATCCGACCTACACGTATCCAACCTATGTCTATCCAACCTACACATATCCTACTTACACCTATCCGACATACACGTACTACTACAGCCCTGTGTATGATCCCTGGTATGCAGCCGCCGATCCCTGGTATGCAGCTAACGTCTATGGATGGACTGGAACCACTTACTACTACTCAGGTGAATGGTCTCTGTATCGCTCCGGAGGATACTACTTCCTTTAAAAATAGAACAAAAAAAAGTTTTTTTTTTAGGCTGGCGTTATGGTCTCTCCAGAGGTCTGGTCTGCGGGTTTTGCCTCTTCAGTTGCGGGCTCTTTTGCTGGTGGAGAGATCAGCTCGGCCTTTACACGCTCGCCGGTGTGCTTTTCGACGTAGTCTACCTCTTTGAATCCCAGGTGCTGGATGATCATGTCCGCGAGACCCCGCCTGATCATGAGCCATTCCTTGTAGTAGGATAGCTCCCAGGGGACAATAATGATGGCAGTTTCATCTTTAATCTCTGCCTCAAGCTGCATCCTGGCAAAGGTATTGATGAGGCCCTTGAGCTTCTCCAGCCGATCCTCGATGCTCTCGGTGATCTTGTACTCGTAGACGATGGTCTTGTCAGCCAGGGGGTGATTGAAGTCGATGCTCACCTTTCGCCCGATGATCCTGGAGACTGTTCCTGTTTTATTCTCCACACCCACTCGCATCCCTACGACGGGCTTCTGCTCCTTAAAACGGTTTAGGGGAACTATCTCGATTTTCTTGGGATCGCGCAGGCCAAAAGCGCTCTCTGGAGGGATCTCTATCTTTCCTGAGTAGCCGATCTCCTTTCCTATCAGATCTGCCTCGAAGCCAGCTACGAGCTGGCCTGCCCCCACTACTACGAGGTGCGGGCCATACTGGACATCCTCACTGAAGATTCCCTTTTCTGTAGCCACGTCTTTGTCAGTAGCAGCAATTATCTGCCCATCAACCGTCTCTATGTAATCAATCCTAATGAAATCGCCATTTTTCACAGTCATTTCAAATTCCGTCCTATGATAGTCAGCTCCATCTAAACTGGGGCGAGACAATGCCAGAACCTGATTTATACTTTCGCATTCGACAGGATCCAGCATTCTCAAATGAGGTACTCTGCTATTCTCTCTGTGAGGGGCTGCTCGCAATACAGGCAGCGCAGCAGGACGGGATTTTTAGCCTTGACAAGCATCCTGGATTTGATGGGTTCAAGGGTATTGGAGATGCAGTTTGGGTTCTGGCAGCGCACTACACCTACAATCTCGTCTGGCAGATCCACCTTCCGTTTTTCAATTACTTTGCAGTCCCGGATGATGTTGATTGATGCATCTGGGGCAATGAGCGCGATCCTGTTGACCTCTTCCTCCAAGAGCTCGCGGTCCTCCACCTTGACTATATCCTTTCTGCCAAGCTTTCTGCTGTCAACGTTCATAACTACCGAGACCATCGCGTCTGTGGCTCCAGAGATGCCCAGGATCTTGAGGACATTCAGAGCCTGGCCTCCGGCAATGTGATCGATCACTGTGCCGTTATTGATGGGCCTGACCTTCTGTCCCTTTGGCTCGTCATCTTTTCTTGGCTTTTCTTCTAATCTTGGATCGTCTCTCATTGCTATGCACCTTCTTCTGTGAGCATCCTCAATAAAGCCATTCTTACCGGCACGCCGTAGAAGGACTGTTCGAAGTAGCGAGCGTGCCCGGTCTGGTCCACTGCAGGAGCTATCTCGTCTACTCTTGGCAGGGGATGCATGATGATTAGGTTCTTTCTCGCGTCAGCCAAAAACTCCGGAGTTATCCTGTAGCTGCTGGCTACTTTCTTGTATTCCACAGGGTCCGGGAACCTCTCTCGCTGTATGCGGGTCATGTAGAGTACATCAACATTGTTGATCACTTCTCCGAGGTCGCTGGTCTCGCGAACGGCTGTTCCCTTGCCGGAGAGGTCTGCCTTTATCGGCTCAGGCATCTTCAGGCCGGGAGGAGAGACCAGAGTGATGTCAGCGCCGTAGAGGGAGAGAGCGTATGCCAGGGAGTGAACTGTGCGGCCATACTTCAGGTCGCCCACAAGGGCAATGCTCAGGTTCTCCAGGCGGCTCTCCTTTTTGATGGTGTAAAGGTCGAGAAGCGTCTGAGTTGGGTGGTGCCCGGCTCCGTCGCCTGCGTTGATCACAGGGACCGGCGAGAACTGGGAGGCGAGGCGGGCTGAGCCCTCTTTTGGGTGGCGGATGACCAGGACGTCAGCATAGCCGCCGATGACCCGCACGGTGTCAGCCAAAGACTCGCCCTTGGAGATCGAGGAGCCCTCAGCAGGCCCCAGGTTGATGACGCCTCCGCCAAGCCGCTTCATAGCAGTCTCAAATGACATGCGGGTTCTAGTTGAAGGCTCAAAAAATAGGAGGGCCAGGACCCGGCCAGCCATCATATCGCTCTTCTTTCCCCGCGCATAAGGCTCCAGGGACGCTGCCAGATCGAGGACTGAGTCGATCTCCTCTCGGGAGAACTCTCGCATGGAGAGCACATGCCTCTTCATGAACATGGCTTACCATCTCAATTTCTGAGATAATAAGGCTTCCACATGTGTCTCCGGGCCGCTTCTGCATCCATCTTCCTGATGCCAAAGATGGAATCAAAGCCACAGCTCAATTTTATTCTTCTCCCGTTGCTGGATACACAAAGACTCCATGCTCCTTTAAATCATAGTCTACATGCTGGAATTCATCGATATACTCCTGATGAACTGCCATTGGGTCAAGATCCTCGAATAATTCTGGATAAAGCCATTTCGCAAAATATAGAACGCCTATGTGGTATCCCGGTCCTAATGTATTTATATAATATGTCACAAAAACCTTGTTATCCTTTGCAGCATTCAGATTGCTGATTCCAGTGGCGTTCATTATCTGGTCATAGCGTGTCTTTAGTACGCTCAGGTTATCGCTTTCATAACCACCGTACCATGAAAGTCCAATTATAGCATCCGGATTTTGTTCCAACACCCATTCCGGATCTACAGAGGGGAGCACATTTTCGAAGCCGCCAATCAGATCTGCCGCAATATTTATTCCTCCTGCCATTTCTACTGCTTCAGAGTAACCGCTTCCTTTGGATACGGTAGTATTTCCAGGACGGTCTACAAATACTCTGAGTCTATCTTCATAAGGTATGTTCGATACTCTTTCCTTGACCATATCCAGGTATTGTTTTTGCCAATCGCGGTACTTAAAGGCATTATCTACCCCGTCCAGCATGTAGGCCAAAATCATGAGCGATGGTACTGCTGTATTTGATTCCCAAGTTCCCAGGCGCACAACATCTATGTTTGAGCTTTCCAGTTTCTGCTCAATTCCAGGGCAGCCCATTTCATTCTTCGCATGGACTATTACTGCATCCGGTTTTAGCTCAAGTATCGCTTCTACATCGCAATCTTTTCTGTTTCCAATAGACGGGGTTTTATTAAATTCGGCGAAGTACGTTGGATAGTCATGGATGGAGCTACCTCCGTTGGAATCTACGCCAACGACCTTAGATTGGGCCCCTAATATGCGAATGATTTCTGCAGTGTTGTCATACACGATGACGATCCTATTTAGCGGATGTTTGACCTTTGCCACATCTCCGTTGACATTAATATAAAAAATATTTGATTCAGCTCCATTTATAATATCTTTGATCTGGCTTATATCCATTTGATCGATCTTATTGTCTTGATTAGCATCTGCCAAATCAGATGGATCGTTTTCTCCATTAATAATGTCCTGAACATATATAATGTCCTTTTCATCTATTCTGTCGTCCAAGTTTGCGTTGCCGAAGATCTCTAGTGTGAAATTCACACCGCTCTGATCTTGAGGCTCCGTAGCCCATGCTACGTGGGATGCATTCAATGCTATCAGGAAAGCCAGGATGATCTTCCAAGTACTATTCATGCTATTCACACTCATGTTACTTTTATTTATGTATTTTCAAATTTGTATGATTTCATATGTAAGTATCTTTTAGATTTATAATTCTTTCGACTAGAAATTGTTCCGAATCATTTGGAGGAAATGTAGTATGGCCAATATCCTTTGACGATGAATAATATTGCAGAGACATCACAACTCCATAAGTTGCAGCAGTGCATCAAAGCTGCAAGATACTTGTGATCTAACTAACCGTATGCAGGTGAACTACCACACCTTTCAGGACGCAGTAGTTCACTTTTGCCTCGATAACCCTAATAAACAATAGAGCCTGCTTACTTGGCACCCGCCCCGGGGCCATGTGCAGATGATGCTGCTTCGGCTTCAGCCTGAAGTCTCTTTTTATGGGCCCAAGAGGAATACCCTGTGCCAAAAAGGGATTGGTAGGCTCTGGAGCTATCCCAATCTCTGAGGTCATCGGTGCAAGCTCAGGTCATTCTCTTGCCAATCATCCAATTGGCAGAGCATTAAGACTATTTTCCAATGATCACCAGAGACTTCATGCAGGCTCTGCTGAGAACCTCATCCGCCATCAAAGTCTCTATCCCGATGACAGCACGGTGCTTTGCCAGGAAATCCATCTCTTCAAGGATATGTTTCAGCAGCTCAGCATCCTTATTCAGACCAGATCACATCCTTCTCCACGTGAGGACGGATGCGTGGATGGAGGCCCTTGACCGTCACCAGGTCTACCTCTCTTCCCATGAGATCTTCGAGATAAAAAGATAAGTTCATGAAGTTCTTAAATGTGGGTTTCTCGAACTCAACCAGTATGTCAATATCACTGGACGCCTTCTGCTCGCCACGTGCAAAGGACCCGAAGACGCCTATCCGCCGGACACTGAATCGGGTCTTGATTTCCTTAGCGTGGCTTTTTATGATGTCGAGGATCTCCATATTCTATCAGATAATATAGATATGCTGCATCCCCAAAAAACGTTGCTCTTTTTTCGCAAATGGTGTTTCTATCCGATGCAAGCTGCTTGTTCCTGGGCTCATAGCATGTGGGCCAAGCTGCAGAAAAGCAGCGACTGCCCATCCTGCGCCTGCGTTCGCGTGTGCTCACGCGCGGGAGGTTTGCGGCGATGCTGTCCCGGAGGGCTTGATTTTGGAGGCAATGGCGATCTGCGGTTATTATCCGCAGAAAAATTATATCCTAACAGCTAACGATCTCACCACAAAGGAACAAAGGCACAAAGACTTCTAAAAAGAGATTGCTGGAGGTCTGAAGCATTCCTAATTTTTGCAGGCGATCGGCGGAAGTGCAGGTCGGGCTCTTGCTTGTCTTTCTCTCGCTCCTGTTTGTGCTTATCGTCCATTGAACTGGGGCCGGGCTACACAAAGCGGCTGCCTTGGCGACGCAGGCTGGCCGGATCCATCTGCACTTGCATGTGATCCGGCGCGGTAAGCTTGAGGCGTCGCTTTTCTCTGGAGTGGCTTGCCAAGCAAGCTATTGTGCCAAGATGGCAAGTGGGCCAGCAAGACCTTTTGTCGTCAGGCGAGGCTTTAGTCCGGAATTGATAATGCAATCACGCAAGATTTCAAGATGGATGGGCAGACCAGAATGGGCCAACTGTCAAAATGCATGAAACTATGCAGCCTCAAACCAATCCTCGCGGTTGATTTCAGCCCTGGCTAAAACCTTTTTGATGAGATCAACGCTGACATCTTCACCATGATGTGGATTGGGAATAAGCAAGAATATTCCATCTTTGAGCATGTATGGATGCTTCTTGCCGGGATATGGTCCACCCCATCCCAGCTTGTTGAGACGCCTGGTTAGCTCGTGCCATGAGACTGGAACGAGTTTAGTCTGCAACAGCCATCGGCTCCTTTGAGACCTGTATCATATGACCTTCGAGAGGCGGGATCGAGTATCCCCATGCCAGATGGGCTGCTATCCAATCGTCAAGGGCATCCATGAGATTCTTTCGGCATTCCTCAAGGGTTTTTCCGGTTGCCCACAATCCAATCAGCTCTGGAACCTCGCCGTAAAACGGTTCCGGATCATCGATCATCTCGTAGGTCGCCTTATCCATTGCAGCTTGAATGTACTCAGCAAACATCAATGGAATATAATCGTTGATCAGATATAGATTTTTCTTCTGCTGGCTTAAAGGCATAGAAATTATAGATCGTTTTCTGCCTTCAGGCTGGGCTATGTGAAGCAGTAGCTGCAGCAGAGCAGCGACTGCCTGCCAGCCCTGCGCTTGCGCCCGCGTGTGCTCACGCGCGGGTGGTTTGCGGCGATGCTGTCCCGGAGGGCTTGATTTTGGAGGCAATGGCGATCTGCGGTTATTATCCGCAGAAAAATTATATCCTAACAGCTAACGATCTCACCAC
>Ga0074195_1003348_pt1 | contig 15336 bp, 22 predicted proteins | sample EPASupsiteHSE623_FD_64525 | JGI IMG/M metagenome (GOLD analysis project Ga0074195, IMG submission 64525) | Bioremediated contaminated groundwater from EPA Superfund site, New Mexico - Sample HSE6-23 | ecosystem: Environmental > Aquatic > Deep subsurface > Groundwater > Contaminated ...
CAGAGCAGCCAGAAGGAGTTCCAGAGAATCAACGTTACCAGAATGGCCAGCAGTATAAGGACCAGATTCTTCTCCCGGCTCATGGCGGGCTGAGGCATGTTGAATATCCGCCGATGCATAATTAGAGATGAACAAGGCTAGTAATAACTGTTTCCCATGACGCACCTTGTTTTCCTCAGGAACCAAAAGCATTATACCTCCTTAATCCTCTTCAAAAGGCGGTGATTATTCTTTGGATAGGCTAGAGCTGGCGATGAGGAACACTGAAGAGATAGTGACTGTGGACGAACTCAAGGCCCTGCTGGAGAACAAGCAGCGGCCACGCGCTTACGTGGGCTACGAGACCTCAGGAAAGGTCCACCTGGGGCACATGCTGACGGCCAACAAGCTCCTGGACCTGCAGAAGGTCGGCTTCGACGTCGTCGTCCTCCTGGCGGACCTGCACGCCTTCTTAAACGAGAAGGGCACTCTGGAGGAGGTCAGGAAGATAGCGGACTACAACCGCGACTGCTTCATGGCCCTGGGGCTCGACCCCGAGAGGACCGAGTTCGTCTACGGCACAGAATATCAGCTCTGCCCAGATTATATGCTCAAGATCCTGCGAATGGCCCGAAACACCACGCTCAACCGCGCCCGCAGGAGCATGGACGAGGTCAGCAGGAGCGCGGAGAATCCCATGGTCTCGCAGATGATCTATCCGCTAATGCAGGCCATCGATATCGCCGACCTGAAGATCGACCTGGCAGTGGGCGGCATAGACCAGCGCAAGATCCACATGCTGGCCCGCGAGGAGCTGCCGCGCCTGGGACTGCCCGCGCCGGTGTGCATGCACACGCCTCTGATTCCAGGCCTGAATGGCGAGAAGATGTCCTCCTCCAAGGGCAACAACATCGCTGTGGATGAGCCTGCCGAGGATGTGGAGAAGAAGATAATGTCGGCCTTCTGTCCCGCTAAAGTGGTGGAGAACAATCCGATCATGGCCATATTCAAGTACCATGTCTTCCCGAGGATCGAGGGTGGGATTGCTATCAAGAGGCCTGCCAAGTTCGGCGGGGATGTGACTTACCAGAATTACGAGGAACTGGAGGCGGCGTTTGTGAGCGGGGCGCTGCATCCGATGGATGCTAAAAAGGCATGTGCGGCGTATATGATAGAGATACTGAGGCCGGTGAGGGAGAAGATGGGATTATAAGCCCAAAAAGAGGCGAACAAATTTTTTACTTTTTAATTAGTTTTTCTGTTACCTTTAAGATTTAGCTTTAAATTGCTTTAATTCGTCCAAGAAGTTAACCCATTGGTATTTACTCTTTAGGTAATTAAGGGATCTATCCATGGCTATGGACGTAGCTAGGCCAGCCCCGCCAACTTTCGTCAACAATCCAGTGGAACCGATTGCTGGCAAGGCCGAAACGAGGCAATCATTATAATTGGTTCCCAGATAAATTAATGGTGCAGAGAGCATAGCAGTTATTTGGACCCATCTGTTAACTTTTGGAAATGTATCTAACATTCTTTTTTTGCATTCGATAATTTCATTATTTAATTCACTTAATATCATATCAGGATGTTCTTGATTTTTCATTTTAGCCAATCGTATTGCTTTTATTATAGCATCTTTAGTTTGTTTCATCTCATCTCTAATCCTGAAGTCTATTATCTTACCTATCAATATTTCAGTTTGTTCCAAACAATCTGATTTGCATTTTTCTTCCTTCGCACATGTATTACATATTTTATGAATTACATAATTTCCCAATACTTGGACTTCTGGAACAATCATTCCAAATATATCTATAAATGGATATAAAGAGGAGGGGGTATCTATTTCTTTAAATCGTTGAGAGCACACATTTAATATGTGGCTATCAAATAGACATCCTGAATCCAATCTTCGAGAAAGAGCCAAACTAAAGTAAACCGAAGCCAAGATGGTTGGACAGACTTCAACGTTACCTATGCAAATGTTGGCCAAATCTCCTTTTCCGGTCTCAGGGTCGATCTTGATATCTCGATTACCCCATCTTTTTTGATCCTCTTCAACCTGATTCCAGATCATATACTGAAGAGCAGGCTTGCATAATTGATCTGGATCGAATAGATTAATTACTCTTTCTTTTTTGAACTCATCTAAAACCATGCTAACAGATTCTTGCTTTATGCGATCTTCATCAAATCTGTGAATAAGATGTTCAAAACTTTCATTTGAGATAAAGATATTATCGGCCCACATAAAGATATGAGGGTGCTCTATTAGCCATTCAACTGCGACGTTACTTGGAATACAACTTGAACCTCCTCCGATTCCTGCAAATGAATAGCTATGGACCAAAGAGTTTAGACTCATAACACCCTCCAGGCAATCACTTAATATTGCCCAAAAAGTATGCATCATGTGTCCAGAACTTAAGATTTTCGCTTGATATTTATAAAATTTTGATCATTTTTATAAATACCCTGCTGCTAGCGGCGGATGCGCCGTCGTCAGTTTAATTTTAATAAGATAAAATGTAAGTCATCCGGATAGAGGAGACATCGCGTTTCCCGTTCTTTAGCAGCAAAGACAGCTTGGATATCTTGTGGTTCAAGGACGAAAGCCTAGAGGACTACGACAACCTGCCCGACCCGTCGATCCTGCGCAGGAGATCGCCCTGGAGCCTGAATCAAGGTAAGGTCAGATCACTCACAGGACGCTTGTAGCTTTAAGGAGATGAGAGGAGAGACGCAAATGTACAAAACAAGGCATTGGAGGATTGAATCACTTTCGCCCCACCCACTGCGAAAAGACATATATCTAATGATTTGATTGTATAACTGAGAGGTAACATACAATGCTTACAAGCGGAGAAAAAGGCATTCTCTATCTCATAAATAATAATAAATACGAAATTTCGAAGCTCCGCCTTGTTAAGCTTATGTTTCTAATTTCAAAGAGAATACCACTCTATTACTTTATACCTTATAAATATGGGCCGTTCTCGTTTCAACTTTATCATGACTTATCAAGATTAGAAAAAGAAGGATTTGTTTCAATAGATGATTCCGTGCGTTTATTGAGACAAGATTTTCCCGCACTGGATTTAAAAATTAAAAATATAATACGGATGAATTGCGAGAAATTCTCTGCACTAAACGACAAGATGCTGCTGGACTATATTTACACGGAATATCCAGAATATACTATATTTAGTCTTTACCGAAAAAATATGGATTACAACAAAATTTCTGCAGGCATAGTTACCATAGGCTACGAAGGAAAAACGATTGATAAATTCCTGAACGAGTTGATAACAAATAAGATAAACGTAGTAGTAGACGTTAGAAAAAACGCATATAGCATGAAATTTGGATTCCAGCTTAATAAATTAAAGAATTATTTGGAGAAAATCGATATCGATTACATCCACATGCCGGAGCTAGGCATCCCCAGTGAATCAAGAAAAAATTTAAAGACACACGAGGATTACCAAGCTCTTTTTGCCAACTACAAGAGAGAGCTTGAGACAAAAACAGATTACCTAGAGGAAATAAAATCAATAGGTCAAAATAAAAAAGTATCTTTGATGTGCTTTGAAAAGGATATCAAATACTGTCACAGAGGAATAATAGCAGAACGGCTCAGGGAAGACGGAGTCGAGGTTATCGATTTATGACCTGGGAGAAGAAACGGGTATTAGTAACCGTAACTGCCTACCCTGAGAAGAGCAAAAAATACGGCCAGGTCGTCTGCACCATCGGCTTGACGGAAGAAGGAGATTGGATTAGACTTTACCCGATACCGTTCAACGTCTTTTCTGGGCCGAATAAACTAAGGAAATACGATTGGATAGAAGTTGAGTGTAAGAAAGCCGAAGAAAAGCTAAGCAGAAAAGAGAGCTACCGGGTCAGGGATAGACCTTTAAAGATCATAGACCGAAGTCTTAGCTTAAGAAAAGTAAATGGAAGAGTAGACTGGGTTGAGCGCAATAAGCTCATACTAAGCCATGTTGCATCATCTCTTGAAGAACGTCAAGCCAAATTCGATGAGGATCGTACATCAATAGGGCTCGTAAAGCCCAAAGAGGTTTTCGAGTTTTATAAGAAAGGTGAGCTTCAGATTTATAAGGATCCAAAAGTATTCCAGCAATCCCTTTTCGGAACAAAGATTCCAGAGATAGAGGAAATCCCTCACCTCTTCGGCTATAGGTTTAGGTGCAACGGATGTCCAGAAGGAAAAGAGCATAAAATTCAATGCGAGGATTGGGAACTCTTTGAGTCCTATCGAAAATGGGGCAAGCAATACGGCGACTTGAACATTCTTTGGGAAAAATTGCAGGAAAAATATTATAGATCTATGTTGGATAATGATCTTTACTTTTATGTCGGGATGTTCTCTCAATTTCCTACCTGGTTGATAATAGGCTTATATTATCCGCCTAAGCAACTTGCGCTTCCCAGGAAATCGCAAAATCACACATTGATGAATTATTTATAAGATGCGATATAATTTGAAGAGCTTGCCCTTCAATTGTCGGCATTACTGAAGGGAAACAGAGCACTCCCCGCATTCCGATATTTGCAGATGGTGCAGCGAGACAAAGCAAACCCGGACATCTTCTGGCTCAAGGATGAGAGGCGGGAGATCGTAGAGAAACTGGAGACTACGCGGGAGCTGTTCCGGGGCATCGAGGATGAGCTGAAAGATGGCAAAGCGAACCTGAAATAAACCGCTCTGGAAAAGGTAAAATGCCATGATCTCATTGTTCTTAGGGAGAGGAAAAGCATGAGCGACCAAATCCAGCCCATTCGTGAAAAAGTAATCGGTATCCTGCGCAAGAATGGCGTAAAAAGGGCATCTTTTTTCGGGTCTATCGTGAGAGGTGAGATGACCGATGAGAGCGATGTAGATCTTCTGGTCGAATTTGAAGGCAAAAAGAGCCTTCTGGATCTTGCCCATCTGAAGAATGAACTGGAGGATGCCGTTAGCAGGCGGGTGGATATTCTGACATACAAATCACTGCACCCCCATCTCAAAGACAGAATTCTGGCCGAGCAGGTCCCGATAATATGAAGAAAGACCCTGCGATTTTCCTGGGGCATATCTTGGACAGCATCGAGCTTATTGAGAGCTATTCCAGGGGAAAGACAGAGAAAGACAGAGTTGGATTTGATGGAATCGGTTGGCTTGCAGGACCAAATCATCAGAAGGATTGAGATAATCGGGGAAGCGGTGAAAAATCTGCCTGGTGACCTGAGAAAGGATCATCCAGAGGTTCCTTGGAGAGACATGGCGGGAATGAGGGACATTGTAATCCACCAGTATTTTGGAGTTATTCTTGAGTCTGTCTGGCAGGTGGCAACAAAGGATCTGCCGGAGCTGAAGGAGAAGATCCAGAAGATACAGGATGATCTTAGTGGAGAGGCCGAATGAACGAGCAGGAGCTTCAGCTTATTCTTGAAGAAGGCGAAGGCCAGGAGATCGAGTTCAAAGAGTCCCTGGCCAACCTGGGCAAAGAGCTGGTAGCCCTTGCAAACGCTTCCGGCGGCAGGATATTCGTGGGCATCACCGACGGCCGGGAGATCAAAGGTGCAAGGATCTCCAACCGGCTCAAGTCACAGTCCAAGCGCCGCCAGCAACTGCGATCCACAAGTGGATATCGAGCTGGAGAGCTTTCGGGACATTCTGATCATCAACGTCAAAGGAGGAGAGGATAAGCCTTACAAGTGCGGTTCCGGGTTTTACACGAGGGCTGGACCTAACGCCCAGAAGCTCAGCCGCAACGAGATCATCGAGTTCTTCAAGGCCGAAGAGTTGATCAAGTTCGACGATCTGCTCAATCCCCAGTTTAATTACAATGAGCATTTCGATAGCAAGAAGCTGGACAGATTCCTGCGGATGGCGGGCATATCGAAGGTTATGGATGATCAATCTATCCTGTTGAACCTTGGAGCGGCGGAAAGGCAGGAGGACGGCAATGTAGTAGTAAACAACACGGGCATCTTATTCTTCTCCAAGAACCTGGATTACATTTATCCTCATACAGCCGTTACCTGCGCCCTCTTCCAGGGAACGGATAAGTTCACAGTGCTAGACCGGCGGGACTTCAATGAAGACCTGATCAGCAACATCGACGGAGCCATGAACTTCCTCAAGTGGTACATTGCTGTCCGGTACGAGATGACAGGCGAGCCCAGGCGAAAGGAGATTCCCGAAGTTCCCTATGATGCCCTGCGGGAGGCGATCATTAATGCCGTAGCCCATCGTGATTACTTCGAGCGGGGAGCCAACATCTGATAGAAGTCTATGACGACAGGATCGAGATCAGCAGCCCAGGGGGCTTGCCAAAGGGCCTGCGGCCGGAGGAGTTCGGCAAGAAGAGTGTTCTGAGAAATTCCAGGATAGCGGGGTTGCTCCATCGGGCGGATTACATCGAGAAGATGGGAACAGGTATCAGAAAGATGCAACGGCTTATGAGCGAGGCTAGGCTGCCGCCGCTGGAATTCCAGTTCACGAGCTTCTTCACGGTTACTTTTAGGAAACCTGTTAGCAAGCAAGAAAAGAAGCTTTGCGAGGGCTTTGGCGTAAAATTCGGCGAGATTTTTGGCTTGAGGGGAGATCGCCTTGTTAGAATTGTTGATATGCTGGAGATGTTGAACCAAGGACAAAAATTGGTCGCTATCCAGATTGCTGGAAAGTTTGAGATAACTACGAGAGCTGTTGCCAAAGATATCAAGTTCCTTAGAGATCGGGGGATCATCAAATTTATGGGCGCACCAAAGACGGGAAGGTACATGCTCACCGAAAGAGGAGTTAAACTGATATCGGATCTGAACATTTCTGGTCCAAGGAAATGAGGTCTGTATTCAGCTAATGCAGAAAAGGTGAAAACAAAGTTCATAGTAAATTTCAGTGTAGTAGTATGGAGAGGATATCGAATTTGATAGTAATGTTCATAGTAAAGTTCATAGTAAACCTGAAAGGAATGACATAAAAAGGGAGATGGTATCTTTCTGTTTCCCTCGGGCAAAGGAGACAAAGAGACCGATCCTCCTGACGCCGAATCTTTTCTTTATTTCCCCCTCATGCACCTTCAGGATATCAATGGCGTTCATGCTTCCAGCCTTCATATTAGTGATATGCAATTCCTCAGCCCAAATCCATCAGTCTGATCTCGCTGGAAGTTGCAGTATAACTGATAAGCTTCCCAGGGTGAACACCTCTGAAGAGATCAAAGCGCTGGAGAAAGCTAGGCTTTTTCTGGAATCGATATTAGGATATTTGACTTATCTAGGGGTTATATTTTTAAGCAAAGTTATATATGGTTACAGGATATAAATATGATAGAGGTGAGCGTATGCTTTTTGTGTTATGGTTTGAGTGGCCGCCTGAGAATACGAACAAGACCATGAAGCTGTGGAAAGAGTTCAAATACCCTCAAGAAGTGAAGCTGATAGGCAGATACCTGATGATCGGAAGGCATATTTCTGTAGCCATATTTGATGCCCCAAGCGAAGAATCGGTCCTGAAGATTACCTTCCCGTTCAGGGAGCTTGGCGTGCCGCATATAACTCCCGCACTGCCGCTCGACGAAGCGCTGAAAATGATGGAGAAGATGTAGGAAATTATCTTCATTGTTTAAATGTTGTGCCTAATCAAACTTCTTCTGCTTTTCATCAGCTTTGCGGCTGTATTTTCCCTTATTGCAGCTGGTGAAGTATCAACCAATGAAACCACTGATAATGAAACCTCAGCTAATGCAGCCGCTGTCAATCCAATAGATCCGGAGGAGCTTGAGGCCTTCATGGATGGGGCCGTAAATGCCAGTCTCAAGGCCCATCACATTCCGGGAGCAACAGTAGCTGTCGTTAAAGACGGCCGAATCATCTTCTCCAAAGGCTACGGGTATGCAGATATCGATGAACGAAAGCCTGTCTTAGCCAACGAGACGCTCTTTCGGGTGGGCTCAGTTTGCAAGTTATTCATCTGAACGGCAGCCATGCAGCTCGCCGAGGAGGGCAGGCTGGATCTTGATGCCAACATCAACGTCTACCTCAAAGAATTTCAAATCCCAGCCACATATTCAGAGCCCATAACCTTCAGGGACCTCATGGCCCATACGCCAGGCTTCGAGGACCTGGCCATCGGAGGCCGAGTTTTTGTTCGCGATGCCTCGGATGTAATGCCGCTGGACGAGTACCTGGAGGAGAAGATGCCTGCCAGAGTTCGACCCCCTGGAGAGGTCACTGCATACTCAAACTACGGCTCTACTCTGGCGGCATATATCATTGAGCAGGTATCGGGAAAGCCCTTTGATGAATATGTGGAAGAGAATATTTTACATCCCCTGGATATGGATAACACTACATTTGACCAGCCCCTGCCCTCCAGGCTTGCTCCGTATATGTCCAATGGATACGTCTATTCCAATAACGCCTATACAGCAAAGCCTTTTGAATACCTGCAGGCCTGGCCTGCAGGCTCGATGAGCTCTACTTCGGAAGATATGGCAAAGTTCATGATTGCCCATCTGCAAAAAGGTCGGTATGATAATACCAGCATTTTGGACGAAGCTACCGCAAAGCAGATGCACAGCCAGCTCTTCACCAATGACCCCAAAGTCAACGGCATGGCTTACGGCTTCTGGGAGATTAGACTGAACAACCAGAGCATGATCCTGCACGGAGGCGACACAATCCTGTTCCATACAATTCTAGTGCTCATACCAGAAAGCAATTTGGGGCTCTTTATCTCTGCCAACGAGCAATCCAGCGAGCCGGCAGTTTACGAGCTGCTCCAGACCTTTATGGATCGCAACTATCCTGTTCCGCCTCCGCCCGTGCCTGAGCCGATCCCGGAATTTGAGGAGAACGTAAGCCAGTTTTCAGGCAGCTACCGCCCCACAAGGAGCGCTTATACAAATTTCGAGAAATTAGGCGCTCTCTTCCAGGAGATACAGGTATCCTCAGGCCCAAACAGCACACTGACAATGTCTCAACCTGGGCTGGGGCAGGAGCAGTGGGTAGAGGTAGAACCGCTGGTCTTCAGTCCGGCAGCTGGTCTGCCGTCCCAGGATGGCCGGGTCTTTGGCAGAGACGACCAGGGCCGGATCAACCACCTCTTCTTGAAACTCAATCCCACAACGACCTATGAGAAGGTGGCCTGGCACGATGATGCCAACCTCAACTTCGCACTGCTGGGAGTCTGCATTCTCCTCTTCCTCTCTACGCTTATCTGGCCTGCGGGCTCAATCCTCAATCGCTATTATGCAAAGCCTGTGAACCATACAGATACAGGCCGGAGGTATGCAGGCAGGAGGCGAAGCCAGGCTGCTAGATGGCTTGCTGGAGGCTCAAGCATGCTCAACTTGCTCTTCCTGGCAGGGCTTCTGTCTCTCTTCCTGGCAAGCCCCATAGAAGCGGAGTTCATATACACTATCCCCGCATGGCTGACAGCCTTGATGGCAATCGTCCTGATCTCAGCAGTGCTGGCGCTGGGATCCGCAGTATTTGCAGCCCTGGCCTGGAAGGACGGCTACTGTAGCACTGCAGGACGGGTGCATTATACCCTGGTGGCCCTGGCCCTTCTGGCCTTCGTCTGGTGGCTGAATAACTGGAACCTGCCGGGGTTTAAGCTTTAATTTAGAGCTTATCCCAGAATCTTAGATAACCATATAGGTCATACAAACGAAGGGGCCCACCAGGCCCCTAAATCGCTTTTCCTAATATCTCCAGAACGTCTGATATCCGGGCTAAGCCATGCTTCCGCCAGGCGTCGTTCCCAGCACCGGCTGCGATGTTTCGACTTCATTGCCGTTAACATCGATGATTATGCTGTTGCTGGGCTGGTTGTTCATGGTGAACAGGAGGTAATGTCTTCCTGCAACGTCTCCCCGATATGGAATTCGGTTATACCCGGGATTTAAATTAATATACGTCCTCTGGTAAAGTCCCTGATTAAGGGAATCGCTTGGATACATCTCAAGGAACTCGCCTTGTCCGCCATTTGAGGTATACGCTATCAATGACAGGCCAGAGTATTGGGGTATTGATGCATATTCGCTCAATCCTCTATAATTTTCAATCCAGAGAAATTTGCCAAATGTCGTTTGATAAGAGGCGAGAGGAATCGATGTTTCGCCAATATACACTATCGTCGTAGTCTCAGAGACGTTGACCAACTCCGGCAGCGGATTACTCCACTCATCCTGCCCGTCCTGCCAATTCTCCTCTTGTTCGTCTCCACCCTGCCCGGCTTGAGAAATGTTTCCAAGTCCCATAAAATTTACGCCTACAATTGTTTTAATTTCGTTCTCATCTGTCTGAAGAGCTTCCCCTAATCCCTCAAAATTAAAACCTTGGATCTTTTTTATGTTATTCTCTTCGGCGGGAATATTTCCAAGCCCGCTCAGGTCAATGCCAGTTATTGTCTTAACGGGTCCGGCCTCTGCAGCGCTAGCTATCAGAATGACCACAAATATAACCAATAAGCTTGCCCTCATGGGGCAACCGTATAACTGTTATTCATAATAAACTTATTTGGCTTCCTCTGGCGATCATGGGCTATATCGATGGCAAGCCGCTAATATTCCTGGTCCCGGCAGGTTCCCTCCTGCGATATCTATCTTACTTGGAAATATATGGGTCTTGAGGACATCTATGCTAGAACAAAGGTTAGATAGCTGAAAAGATAAGGTACAGGTGTCGGTTCTGAAAATGAGGCGGCAAGCAGACAATGCCCCCAGGAACCTCAAACGAAAGTTCTATCGTTTTCGTCAAGTGGCGGCGCAAAGATAACAAGTACCAGTAGATTCTCACTTCCGATAGCATCGAAAGCGTGAACGACTCCCGGAGGAATATAGATCAAATCTCCGGACTTGATTGGACGAACCTCGCCGCCTATAGTCATGTTTGCTTGGCCCTGAAAAACGAAATCGATCTCATCACTGATACTGTGGTAGTGCGCTTTAAAATGACTGCCAGGCTCCAGTTGAGTCAGGTTGATGCTTTCATTCTTCCCGAGAAGAGTTTGTTTTGTTAAGAAACCAAGCTTGCGATTGACGGGATTTTCTTTTGCAAAATTGTTTAGGTTCAATAAAATGTATTTTTCCATCTGTATCTCTCCTGATAGCAGGGATGTACTAGATAGGTATCCCTTCAATATCAATCTGTTATAATTATCAGAATATGTACTTTTGGGGTATGTCATCTTAGGGAAAAGCTGGCAGATAACATTTTCATAAAGCAGGGAGGGATTATTTTTCTATAATGCCCTATAAAGCCAGATCTCCCATCGCGATGAAACTATAACTGGCCAGAGATCGCTTGAGCCAGAGGAGCGAAGGGATAATGATTATAAAAGCCGATACATTCGCCCATTAGAGAGGCAAGTATCCTTTCGCAGTTTATCATCAATAATTATTAGAACAGATACCTTGTAGGAACTGTGGAGGGAATAGGAGGGAAGGAGGATAGATCTGACGGTGAATCTGGTCCTTCTCTTCACTCCGAACAAATTTAGAGCGTTTTTATAGATATCTCTTTCGGAGCCATGGAGGTATGCCCTTATGTATGACTGCATCTGAATTACCCTATCAATGCATAAAATCGGGAGGCGGAGGGTTATGAGAACTCAGCGAGGCATAAACCTGAATAACGATCATTCAGGAGGCGAGCTATGTTCCTCCGCCAATTACAATAGCAATTGATGTAAATAAATAAGTTCAGGAACATTAGTTACTGATCGGTTGAAGGTAGTGGGTTGGCTGGACGAGGTAGTCATTGAAAGCAATTTATATTTTGGTTCAAGCGGTCTTTGGTGAAACGAAGTATGAGCCTATCCCGAAACTCCATGGACTCACGTTTTTCTAATATTGTTCCCGCCTTACTGATCCAACCACAAAGAGGAAGCCTCATCAATTAGCCTGCTAAGAAAAAGTCAAATCGTGCAAGGTGGTGCAACAAAAGCTTTTTTAATTATCACTTATAATGATTATCTAATAGGACGGACCTCAATAGAAAGCAACTCGGTAAATTTTTAGGAGGCAGGACGGGGATGCAAGGGAAGATTACCAGAGTAGAGAAGAAGAAGCAAAAGCAAGAGGAAAGAAGGAAAAAGGCGCATGCCAGAGGACAAAAGCCGATAAGATAGGCGCCTTATAACCTTAAGATGCGATCCGGGAATAAGTGTTCATATTTTTATAATTTAATAATATATTTGCGTCTATGAGAACTGTAGAGACATGCGCAATTGCATCCGGCATTAGAAAAGCTCTAGCTCAGAACTTTCTATGATCTAGCCAACCAAGTCTCTTCGTGAGGGGGATCACCACCAATGGGGAGGTCGTCTTCGGCTCCTTTCCGTTTGAGATGAATGGAAAGAAGATTAATCTAATGGCCTCGATACCATGTGAGTCCTAGGAGGCATATCATGGGCACTGGTACAGATTGGACTGGGATTTGGGAAACTAACTACGGAAAAGTGGAGCTTCATCAAACAAACAACAGAGTAACAGGAGTGTACCCTCTAAAGCAAGGGCGCATTAATGGGCGAGCATCCGATGGAAAGCTAGCTGGCGAATGGGCAGAGGCCCCATCCTATGCCCCACCAAAAGATGCAGGGGAGTTCGAAATACAGATGGACCAATCAGGCGAATCGTTCAAGGGCAGCTGGTGGAAGCTCGGATCTGCAAAGGAACACGAATGGCATGGTAAGAAAGCATGATTCGAGTTATTCATCGAAAAAGAAGGAGGCTCTATTGCCCAGAAAATATGATAAACTGTGATATTATTGTTGTATTGGGTATGCATCACATTAGCCGTAATATATTTAAATCAGGTGGTCATAAAGATATTTCGATTCACGATGAAGACGCTGGACGAGATAGAGACAACCCTCAAGGAACAAATGCCTTTTCTACAAGAGCAGTTCAAGGTAAAGAAGATGGGGATATTTGGCTCCATTGCTCGCGGAGAGCAGGAGGAAGCCGACGATGTTGATATTCTGGTGCAGTTCTCAGAACCCATCGGCTCAATCAAATATCTGAATCTGGAGAACTACTTGAGCAGTATATTGGGGATAGAAGTGGATCTTGTTCTGAAGATGGGACTCAGTTATCGAATAGCACAAGAGGTCCAAAGAGAGGTCCTCTTCATATAGCCAATTGAGAAATCTGACGATGAAAAAGCAAGGCAGGCCTTAGGCCTACTTGGCCAGCCTTTTGGCAAGGACCGCCACCCTGCCTCCGAGCATCTTGCAGGACTCCAAAGCATCCTGACTTGGCGCGCCTACTGCGATTGCACCGTAATGCCCGCCGGACTCCATCGGATCACCAACTACAACCATTGCGTGAATGAGCATAGCCTGCAGGATGGACAGAAGCGTTGTTTGATTGCCGCCTTCTGAGCTCCCCGATGATGTGAAGGCTGCACCTATCTTATTCTCCAGCTGCCCTCTCACATCCGACGACCTGTCGAAGAGCTGCTTGATCTCGGCCGCCATTACACCATAGTAAGTGGGCGATCCTATGATGATTGCGTTCGCCGCTTTAAGATCGTTCGACGTGGTCTCCACGGCCTTCTTCACTGTTACCTCTGCTCCAGCCGATTTTGCCCCAGCAGCTACGGCCTCGGCCATCTTGGCCGTATTTCCAGTACGGGAATGATAGACAATCAGGACCTTTTGCATAACTACACCTTTTAAAATTTTAGATCATTTTCTATTTAATACTATCCGATCTCCCTCCATCACGTTTCTGAATATATCCAATCCTTCGATCACCCTTCCCAGGTGGTTCACGGGCGAATAAGGTTGGGTCTTGCCGAAGAATATACAGAAAGCGAGCCCAGGCGCCCAGTAGGATATATCGCCTGCAGTTGCAGATGGCACTGGATTTTCGTTCTCCATCTCCAGAGGTATATCGAAGTATATCTCCTCTCCCCAGAGGTTGGCTCTGGCTTCAATAGGCAGCTTCTGATAGAGCGCATCAGAGATCAAAGGGTTTCTCTCATCAAGCTCTGCCAGTGCCCTGCCTCTGCCCCGGATATCAATCTCTATGTATCTCAATGCAAATCCTCTTCACTATTTGCAAATTATTGCATGTGGTCTTTTGGTTTTTGGACGTTGACTTTGGATGTTAACTTAGGATAATTGATTTAAACCTCATATCCATTAATGTTTTCGTATCCATGATCCTGAAATTAGAATGTCCAGGATTACTTTCGCCCCGCCTGGATCAGATACTCATAGATAATACTACTAGGAGTAGTTTGACCGCTCGCCAAAACTCTTCTGACTACTCCCGGTGAGCGGATCCATCCCCTTAAGACTCTTCCGAATTTATCCTGCGCATATCCCACAGGCTATTGAAAAATTCATATACTATGTAAACCAACAATTATATTATTTCGCATTAAGCAGGTCTGCTGACCTGAAGGAGCGAGTCATGGGGAGACTGGAAGAACTGGGGATCACGGGCATAAAAGGCATAATCTTCGATTGTTACAATACCCTAATAGACATCAAAACAGATGAAGACGGCCCGAGCACCTATGAGCCCATAAGCAGATGGCTGATCTATCAGGGCGTGAGAATTACTCCGGATGAACTTGAGATGGAGTATAAGCGTGCAGTTAACGAATACCTGGCCAGCAGATGGGAGAAGTATCCTGAGGTCAGGGTGGATGAGATATTCAGCAAGATCTGCGAGATGCACGCCCTATGGGACATAGACGAAGATACCTTAGGAGTCGAAACGGCGCGCGCCTTTCGGGCGGGATCCATTCGCAAGCTTCTGGTCTTTCCCCAGAGCGTTAAGCTTCTTAAGGCATTGGAAGAGTATCCCAAGGCAGTGGTCTCCAACGGCCAGAGATCCTTCTCAGAGCGGGAGATGAGATACTTCGGCCTGTATGACCTGTTTAAGTTCGTCATATTCTCATCTGACTTTGGTCACAAGAAACCGGATCCGAGAATATTTTTAGATGCTGTTCGCCGAATGGAACTTGAGCCCGAAGAGATTCTATGCATCGGCGATAACTTCGACAACGATATAGTTCCTTCAGCCAAGCTTGGCATGACAGCCATGCACATAGAGGAGGCATGGAAGCTGTTCAAAGTGGAATGATGCAAATAAGCAGGCTGCTTAATGCTGCCGCCCCCGGTAGACGTAGCACAGCTCCTTCCCGCCACTGATGCATCTCGTCTTAGCATTCAGCCCCGACTGCCAGCGTATCCTTGAGTCAGGCAGCTCAAAGCGGGCGATGACCGGTGCATGATCCGATTCAGGGTAGAATACTCGCGGAGCAAAGACTATCGACTCATCATGTAAAAGCTCGTTATGCACCTCCGAACCAGTAAAGTAGGCG
>Ga0074195_1003349_pt1 | contig 15332 bp, 13 predicted proteins | sample EPASupsiteHSE623_FD_64525 | JGI IMG/M metagenome (GOLD analysis project Ga0074195, IMG submission 64525) | Bioremediated contaminated groundwater from EPA Superfund site, New Mexico - Sample HSE6-23 | ecosystem: Environmental > Aquatic > Deep subsurface > Groundwater > Contaminated ...
TGGTCTGCAAGAACGTACTCCTGCATTTTCAACCCGGGGAACGGGCGGAGGTGTTCAAGACATTTCACGGGGCTCTGGCGTCCGGCGGCTATCTGGCAACGGAAAACACCCAAAAACTGCCCGACGAGGTCTCCCATCTGTTCACCCGAGTGGCCCCGGACGCCCAAGTCTACAAAAAGAGAGAAAACTAAAAGCTTGTAGCTCAGACACTGGAGCAACAATGGAATACAGCTTTTTAGTAAGCAATTCATAAAGAAACAGAGCCGTAAGGAGGCGTCACACAGGGGTGTTGTTTGACGATTACGTATGCAGCACAGCCTCCTACTCCACCGAAAAGAGAGGGTATCGCCATGCTTAAAACCATGAAACTAGGACAAAAAATCATCTCCGGCTTCTGTCTGGTAACCGTTATTTCGGCAGCCATGGGTATCTTCGGTTACTACGGCATCAACCAGCTCATGGGATTTCAGGAGGAGGTCTCCGGGGTTCGTCTGCCGAGTATCCAAGGCCTGCTGATCATCAGCGAGGCCCAGACTGCGGTCAAGGCGGCGACCAGAAGCCTCCTCGTTCCAGGGCTGGCGAACGAGCGGATCGAAAACCAGTTCCGCTATATCAAGGAAGCACTTGCCCGGGCCGATCAGGCCTGGAAAATATATGAACCGCTCCCCCAGACCACCGAAGAGGCGACAACCTGGAAAGAGTTCGTCCCGGCCTGGGAGTCTTGGATAAAGGACGTGCAGCAAACGGAAAAAAATTTCAAGACGTACCAGGCCGGCAACGGCAAGGCAGAGCATGAACGTATGTTGGAATTCGCCATGGATACCGAGGCGAAATCCTTTCAGCAGGCGGAAGGATTGCTGAACAAGCTTGTGGAGATCAACGTTAAGGTTGCGGAAGAGGCCGCACTGGCGGCCGATGCCCGGTCCGGCCTGATCAAAAAGAGCATGATCGTCGTTGTCATGACGGTGATCGGGCTGGCTTTGGCCATCGGCTTTTATCTCAAGGGCAACATCGGCGCCATTCTCAAGTCGCTGCTTGACGAGAGCAGCCGGTTAACCGAGGCGGCGGTGAAAGGACAACTGGCCACCCGCGGCGACGTGGAAAAAATCAACTTCGAGTTCCGCGGGATCGTAGAAGGTCTCAACCAGACCCTGGATGCGGTCATCGGCCCCTTGAACGTGGCTGCCGAATACGTGGACCGGATCAGCAAGGGCGATATCCCACCCAAGATCACCGACAACTACAACGGCGACTTCAACGAGATCAAAAACAACCTCAACGGCTGCATCGACGCGGTGAACAGCCTGGTGAGCGACGCAGGAATGCTGGTGAACGCGGCATTGGAAGGCAGGCTTGCCACCCGTGCCGATGCCTCCAAGCATCAAGGCGATTTCCGGAAGATCGTCGAGGGGGTCAACAATACCCTGGATGCGGTCATCGGCCCCCTCAACGTGGCCGCCGAGTATGTGGACCGCATCGCCAAGGGCGATATCCCGCCCAAGATCACCGACAACTACAACGGCGACTTCAACGAGATCAAAAACAACCTGAATTCCATGGTGGAAAACCTGACCAATTTCGCCGTCCATTGCCAGGAGGCAGCGGAACAGGTTGCCACGGGCAGCGGGCAGATAAGCTCTTCCGCCGCAAGCATGAGCCAGGGCGGAACCCAGGCAGCCGCTTCGATAGAGGAGATCTCCAGCGCCATGGAAGAGATGAGCAGCACTGTGGCGCACACGGCTGACAACGCACGGGAAACCGCGGCAATAGCAACCAAGGTGGCAGTCGATGCCAAGGAGGGCGGCGAAGCCATGGTGGAAACCGTTGCCGCCATGCGGAATATCGCGGAGAACATCCTGATTATCGAAGAGATTTCCCGGCAGACCAACATGCTGGCCTTAAATGCCGCCATCGAGGCGGCCCGGGCCGGAGAGCACGGCAAGGGCTTTGCCGTGGTCGCGGCCGAGGTCCGGAAGCTTGCGGAAAGAAGTCAGAGCGCGGCCAAGGATATCGGCAGCATGGCCGGTTCCAGCGTGGAGATTGCGGAAAAAGCAGGAAATCTTATCGCAAAGATGGTTCCGGAGATCCAGAAAACAGCGGAGCTGGTGTCGGAAATCAACGCCTCGGCAAGCGAACAGGCCCAGGGCATCGCCCAAAACGCCAAGGCCATTGAGCAGCTTGACCAAGTGATCCAGCAGAATGCCTCGGCAAGCGAGGAGATGGCGGCCACCAGCGAAGAATTGTCCAGCCAGGGAGAACAACTCATGGAAACCGCTGGTTTTTTCAAGATGGATCGCGGCGCGACCATGAGAAAGCCTGCGGCCCGGTTACAGGCGGAATCCCGGCCTGCTCCCCGCTTAAGGGAGGTGAAAAAAGGACTGCCCAAACTCCGGGAAACCGGGGCGGTGTTCCTTTCCGAACAGGTTGTGGATGAAGATAAGGGCATAACCCAACCCTCTCCTTCCCATGCTGGTTTCCGCGTGGCTCTGCAGGAAACGGGGTCTGATGCCGAGTTTGTCAGGTATTAAAACGGTTGAACACAGCATATAAAACAAGACGTCGCTTCCCTTACCTGCAAAGGAGAAAATCATGCCCGCATTGAATCCCGATGAAAACAAAAGCAACCAGTATCTGACCTTCACCCTCCGCGATGAGGACTTTGCCATCGACATCGCCAAGGTCCGCGAGGTGCTGGACGTGACCACCATGACCAAGATTCCCCAGATGCCCTCGTATATCAGCGGGGTGATCAACCTGCGCGGCAATGTGGTGCCGGTGCTGGACCTGGGATGCCGGCTGGGCATGGAACCTGTTGTTCAGACAAAGAGCACCTGTGTAATGATCGTGGAAACCATGATTGATGAGGCAACCGTCGCAATGGGCACCGTGGCGGACTCGGTGCAGATGGTCCTGGATCTGCAGACCTCGGAAATCGAAGAGGTGCCGCGCATGGGAACAAACATCGACACCGACTTCATCGACGGCATGGGCAGACAGGGGGAGAAATTTCTTGTCATCCTGAATATAGACAAGGTTCTTTCCAATGGCGGAGAGGAGTTGCGCCTCTGCCTTGACCTGAACCCGGCCCTGGCTGCTGACCCTGCAACAGAAGCAGTGGAAGGAGCTCCGGTTACCGCATGAATTTTCGTGGGGAATCGGGGCAGACATGATGCCACGATTCCCCCAAGGCCTGTTGCCGACACATTCCCTTATTGACAACAAAAGAGGTGCCTGATGCAGAAGAATATCCTGGTTGTTGACGATGAATCCCTGCTGGTGGAGATGGTCAGCCGTTGCCTTACGGCAAACGGCTATACAGTGACTACGGCAAACAGCGGGGAAGATGCTTTCTCTTTTCTGAATATGCGCCGCTTTGACCTGACCCTCTGCGACATCCACATGGACGACATGGACGGCTTTGCCATTCTCGCCGTCTGCAAGGCCCTGCACCCGCAGACCAAGGTGATCCTCTGCTCCGGAGACATAGTCTATGAAACTGTCAGCAGAGCCTTTGCCTGCGGGGCCGACGGATTTCTGGCCAAACCCTTTCTGCTCAGCGAGCTGCTGCACCAGACCAACAAATGTCTCCCCCTGCAACAACCAAAAAACCTGGAGGCCTTCATGGCGGCGGCAGCCCCGCACGACACAGCCCATTGGCCGGAAAAACTTTGCGGCGCCTGATTCCCCGCGCGCAACAAGGAGAGCATCCCAATGATCGATCGGAACGCGGAGTTGAAGATATCGACGGAGAATCTTCCTTGTTTGCGGGAAGACTTATCCCCGCGTTATCAAAAACTCCTTGAGGCGGCAACAGACTACACCTATACCGTGATGATCGTAGACGGCCGCCCCAGCAGGACTGTCCACTCCATCTGCAGTTTTGCCATAACCGGCTACACCCCGGCCGAATACCAGGAAACTCCCTTTCTTTGGTTTGAAATGATCCATGCGGACGATCGGGATCTGGTCTCGGAGCATCTCAACAATCTCTTGACCGGGGCAGAGATCCCGCCCTTCGAGCATCGGATAATCCACAAGAACGGCTGCATCCGTTGGGTTAGGAACACGGTGTTGCCCCATTACGATGGCAAGGGAAAACTCGTCGAATACGATGCCCTGGTTTCCGATATCACCGAGGCACAAAAAGCCGCGGCAAAAACCGCCAAAATAAACAGAGCCTACAAAACCCTCAGCATGTGCAACCAGGTGATGATCCGGGCAAGCAGCGAGAAGGAATTATTGGCAAGACTCTGTCATATCCTGACGGAGGTGGGTGGATATGGATTGGCCTGGGTCGGATATGCCAGGCACGATACGGAAAAGTCCGTCACCGTCGCGGCCAGTGAGGGGAGAGATGCGGGCTATCTGCAGGGACTACGGATCAGTTGGGCGGATACGGATGGCCATGACCAAGAGCCCGCCGGCAGCGCAATCCGTACCGGACAGATCGTGTTGCATGACAGCAGCTTTCCCCCTTCAGGAGATGCGCCGTGGCTGGAAAAAGCGAAACAGCACGGCTATCTTTCTTCAATCGCGCTCCCCTTGAAGGCGGAACAGGAAATAATCGGGGCGCTGAATCTTTACGCCGGGGAAAACAATGCTTTCAACCAGCATGAAATAGAACTGCTTTCGGAACTGGCGGACGACCTTTCCTTCGGCATCGTGGCCCTGCGCACCAAGAAAAAACATGCCAAGACGGTAAAAGCCCTGGCAGCCAGCTCAATGAGGCTTCAGGCCATATTTGAAACTGTGCAGGCCGGTATTGTCATTATCGACAAGGAAAGCCGCATGATCGTGGATGCAAATCCCGCCGCCAGGCAATTGATCGGCCTGTCCCGCACAAAGCTTATCGGAAGGGAATGCCATCGATCCATCTGCCCGGCAGACAGGGGGCAGTGTCCGGTCCTGGATATGGGGCAACGCCTTGAGAACTCCGGACAAGTGCTCCTGCAGGCTTGCGGCAAGGAGCTGCCGATATTCAAATCCGTGGTGGAGATGGAACTCAATGGCCGCGTCTGTCTGGTGGAAAGCTTTCTTGATATCTCGAAGCGGGTGGAGGATGAGCAAGAAAGACTGAGGCTGCAAGGCCAGCTTCGCCAGGCCCAAAAAATGGAGGCCATCGGCACCCTGGCCGGCGGCATTGCCCACGATTTCAATAATCTGCTACAGTCTATTCTCGGCTATGCCGGGCTGCTGCTCCTTGCGCTTCCCGCGCAATCAGAGCACCACCAGTTTGCCGAGGCCATTAAAACCGCGGGAGTATCCGCCGCCGGTCTGATCAAGCAGATCCTGACCTTCAGCCGGCACCGGGAGCACGAACAGAACCCCTTGCAAATGCAATATCTGGTCAAGGAGGCATTGAAGCTGCTCCGTTCGACCTTGCCCTCCACCATTGCGATCGAGCAGCAGATAGACATGCAATGCGACGCGATTCTGGCCGATTCCACCGAAATCCACCAGATTATCATGAACCTCGGGACCAATGCCTACCATGCCATGCGGGAAAAAGGCGGCACCCTCACGGTAACACTCGATGAGGTTGAAGCCGGCCAGGCATTGGTGGGCGAGACGCCCGATCTGATCCCCGGGAAAAAATATATTCGCCTCATCGTTACCGATACCGGACAGGGAATGGACCGGCAAACCCGGCTGCGCATCTTCGAACCGTATTTCACAACCAAGGAAAAAGGCGAAGGGACCGGGCTGGGGCTTGCCATAATCCATGGGATAATCAAGAGCTACCAGGGGGCGATCTCCGTCCGCAGCGCTTTGGGGGAAGGCACGACCTTTACCCTGTTTTTTCCGGTGCTGAATCAGGCGAGGACCGTCCCGGGGGAGACGAAAAAAACAGAAATCTCCGTATCCCAGATAAACGCCAAGGTACTTTTTGTCGATGACGCAGAGCTGAATGTTATTCTGGGGGAATGTGTCCTCAAGCAGATCGGTTGCGAGGTCATGGCTCTCAGCGACAGCCGTGACGCACTGGAGGTGTTCCGGGCAGTCCCGGAAAAATTCGATCTAGTGATCACGGACCAGACCATGCCGTATCTCACCGGCGTCGATCTGGCAAAAAAAATGCTGGAAATCCGGCCGGACATCCCCATTATCATGCTGACCGGACACAGCGATCTTGTTGATGAACAACGGGCAAAAGCCGTGGGCATAGCAAAATTTCTCATGAAGCCAATAAGCATGGAAGAGATCGCCCAAGCCATGGGAGAGATTCTTTTACAGCGGAAGAACCAAATCTGATCGCCAAATGACGCCGGACCACTTGTGCCCGGCGGAACCTCTTCTTTACTGCCGGCTCGCGTGGGATACCGTCTTTACTCATCGCCTGGTCTTGAAAACACATAAATCACGGAGGCCTGACACCGTTTCGTGCCAGGCCTTTTTTCGTGCCATATTGTCCGCTTGTTTTTTTTGAGCATTCAGATGGATAATAAAAATTGCAACGGACAAACCACGATCCGATAAACCGCCCTGAAACAAGCCCGTTTACCGCTTCCAGATCGGCTGTTGATGGAGTACCATGCAGATGGTCTAGAATATTGAATTACGGAGGCACGGATGTATTCGCCAGTTGCAGACGACACTTCCCGGAAAGGTAATATCAGAATTCTTGTGGTGGAGGATGTGGATTTCAACCGGAAGATCCTCACGGACATCCTTGCGGAGCACGGCTGGAAGAGCGCCACTGCCACCAGCGGGGAGGAGGCCCTGGCCCTGCTTGCCCAAGACACCGACTTTCAAGTTATCCTGATGGATATCGGCTTGCCCGGCATTGACGGGCTTGAGACCACGCGCAGGATCAAGGAAAAACCGGCTTGCCGGGCCATTCCGGTTATCGCCCTTACGGCGGAAAGCGCGGACGAACGGAAACGTTTTTTAGCCGCAGGGTTCGACGGGTATGCGGAGAAAAACTTCGACCCGGACCAGCTTTTCGCTGCCATTGAAACGCATCTTGTCCCTGCAGGCGACACCCGGCAAAAGCCGGAGTCTGCGGTCATGCCCCCCTCACCGCTTCTCGATTTGGATCTCGAGGCCCTGCTCGCCATCTACGGTGACGAAACGCTCCTTTGCCGGATAGCCAAGGCCTTCTTTGCCGACACCAACACAGAGCTCCAGCGGCTTGGCGAGGCAATGGCCTCGGACGACCGGACGGTGATTCTGGCCTGCTGCCACAGCCTCAGAGGCTCGGCCGCAATCTTTACCGCAACAAAACTGGCCACGGTGAGCAAAGAACTGGAAGACTGCATCCGCCAGGGCAACAAAAACGGGATTGAGCCGGCCTGGCACAGGGTGGCCGCCGCCCATGAATCGCTGCGCGAAATCGTAACAAGTCGGCTCAAGATGACTTGGAATAGCGAATACCGCTGAACAACTGCGGAAAAGAATCCCCGAAGACATGCATCCGGACTATTCAACCATCCTGATTGTCGACAATGCTGAATTTATCCGCATGATTGTACGGTTGCGCCTTGAGGGGGCAGGAGTTCCGCCCAAAAACATCCAGGAAGCGAAAAACGGACAGGAGGCATACGATATTGTGGTCGCACAGGGGATACCCAACATCCTCTGCGATTATGAAATGGCGGTTATGGATGGAATAGAACTGGCCATCAAGCTCCTCATTACGGAGCAGCGGCAGGATATTCGCTTTGTCCTCTTCAGCGGCACCCCCCTTACAAGAATCACGGCAGCTCTGGCCGAAACCGGGTTGAATATTCCGGTTATCCCCAAAACACGGCTCAGGGAAAACTGGACCGCAACAGACTTCATCAGCGCCTGGTTTCCGGAACTGACCGCCACCCTTTCGCGGCAATAAAGAAAATGCTGCTCATTCCCAAACCTGCCGATATGTATTATAATAACAATACGCAAAATTGACCGGTTCCCGCTTACGAACCGCGAATCCTGTATCCCTGGGGGGGGTTGCATGAAGATACTCATCGTCGATGATGAAATAACCGCCAGAACCATTCTCAAGAATCACCTGCTCCAGCATATGCCCGGGTGCCAGCTCTTTGAGGCGGCAAACGGCACCGAGGCAATATTCCGCTACCTCAAATACCAGCCGGATGTCGTTCTCCTCGATCTCATCATGCCGGTGGTGGATGGAGAAACCTTTCTCACCATCATTGAGGACGCCTTCCAGAAAGGCTTTCTCAAAAAAGAACCGAAAGTCGTCGTCATCACCAGCTTCGACGACCCGGGTAAACTGCTTGAGGTTTCAGGCAGGCCGTCGGTGGAAACGGTTATCCCCAAGCCCATCACCCAGGCCACCATCGAGCGGCTGAAAACCCTGCTGTGATGAGCTCCTCTGACCGTGTTCGCCCGGACCGGCCATTCCCTGTCCCGGGAAGAGCAATTGCTCCATTTTCCTTCTCGTATTCTCCCCTTGATTTTTTTGATGACGCTTTCCTTGTATCCACTATAATGTTCCGATACCCTCGGGCATAACCCCAAAAAGACTCCCCCCATACCAAGGAGGTTACCCTATGTCTGTCTCCCAGGCAGATTTTGAAAAGGCTCTCGCCGTCGGCCGGCCGCCCAATATTGTCAAGCTGTTCCCTAATTCCAAGGCGCTGATCGTCAGCGGCAAGGTGATCGACCGGGCCTTGCGGGCCAAGGGCAAGGCTATGACCATCGCCGCCAACGGCCGCAACAATTTCATCATCCGCGGGGCCCTGCTGGCCGCGCAACGGGCCAACGCCGCGATCATCATCGAAATCGCCCGCTCCGAGGGCGGGGCCAGCGCATACTGCCCGGTGAATTACTGGAACATGGCCATGCAGGTGGATCAGGCCATGAACGAGCTGGGCATCACCGTGCCGGTGGCCATCCATGCCGACCATTACGGGATCAAGAAGGAAGCGGATCTTGATTTCGCCAAGGTGGAGATCCCCACGATCTTCGAGGCGGGAATCACCTCCATCGCCATCGATGCCTCGCACATGCCGGATGACCAGAACCTGCTGGCCAATCTATCGCTGACCCAACTGGTGCCTGCCTGGGCCGGGCTGGAAACGGAGATCGGCGAGATCAAGGGCGATCAGGGCCTTTCTTCCCCTGCCGAGGCGCTCTTCCTCATCCAGGGCCTCAATGCCCACAACATCTTCCCCGACTGGATCGCCTTGAACAACGGCACCACTCACGGCATCGAGGAAAGCGGCCAGGGCATTCAGGTGGAACTCACCGCCGAAGTCCACGCCGGCCTCGCCCCCTACCATATCTCCGGCGCCCAGCACGGCACCTCGGGCAACAGTTCGGAGCGGCTGCGGGAAATCGCCGCCCAAACCTCCACCACCAAGGCCAATGTAGCCACGGCCCTGCAGATGGTTTCCTGGGGCTTACAGGTGAACGATTACGGCAATGCCATCCTGGACGCGGACGGGAACTTCATCAAGGTCAAGGATGCCGGAGTCACCGAGAACATGTGGCGGGAGATGGTTGCCTACGCCGAAGCCAACGGCTGGAAAAAGGGCAACTACAAGAGCCTCAACCTGCCCTTTGAGCCGAAGCTCATGGGCCAGCCCAAAGCGGTCCGGGAACGGATGGTGCGGCGGGTGGAGGAGTTTGTCTACAATCTGCTGGTCAACGTCTTCAACGCCCAGGACAGCGCGCCTCTGGGAATCAAGGCCATTGTGGAGAAAAACTCATACGACATGGGGCCCAAGGTCGGGCGCATTGAGGATCCGGCTCAATGGACCGGGGAAAAGATCGCCCACCGGGCAGCAAGCCTCGGTACCGACAAAGGTCCGGACGGTGATTTCGACGATTGATCCCAGACAAAGAACCCCATTTCCCTGTAGCCACTTACGCCGCTGGTCCCGTGACCGGCGGCGTTTTTTTTGAAGTCTGGTGAAACTCTTGCAAAATGCTTTGTTATGCTTCGACGGGATCAGCACGAACTGAAGAAACTATAATGATTTCAGAAGGCTACCGTTCGCCCTGAGCCTGTCGAAGGGGCTTTCCCTCTTTTTTTGCAAGAGGCCCTGGTTACAGAACAAAGCCGCCGAGCCAGAACACCGCCATGCAGGCAAAGGGCAGGACACTGTAGGAAAGCAGGACATCCTTGATCGGATAGTTGAAATCGAAAACGCGTAGGCTGAAGGCCGCGCCGTACAGCCAGGCGTACAGGACAACAGAGAGGGTGCCCCCTGCCTCCAGCCAGAGATTCACCCCGGGATTATCAAACCAGAAGAGCAGCGAAGCCAGGCTCATGGCGCACAGAAGAAGCTGCGCCAGTCCATTCACCACCTTGGCCATCAGATAGAGGATATTAAAAAAACCAATTCCGCCGAAAAGCAGCGAAGCGCACACCAGGGCGAGAGCCCCGAGCAGGCCGGAGGCGAGAAATACTGTTTGATGGGCGGCAAGAAGGGCGACCAACCGGGCAAGCGCCTCGGAAGAGGTGAGCTCGGCGAGATGGAGAACCGCAACCGCGCAGCCGGAAATAAAGAAATATCGGCCCATCTATGCACACACCATATGCGTTGATCCTGCCGGCCGGGAACTCATTTGTCCACAAAGCCGATGGCGCGGTCAAGTTTATGGAGGAATGCGAAGCCCTGCCCTTTTTTCTCAAGGCCGGCCGCCTTGACCACTGCGTCAAATACCGCGTCGGTCTGTGCATTCTTGGTGATGATCAGAATGATTTCCTTTTCCGGCTTGATGAACATCCCGGCAAAGCCGAGTTTTTCGCGGATGCCGGTACCGCGGCCATAATAGAGGGTCGCCCCTTCCGCGCCGGCTTGCATGGCCGCCTTCACCACCCGGTCTGCCTCGCCGCGCTGAACTATACAGGTTATCAGGTTCGGATTCACATTTTCCATACATCCCCCTTCTCTGCTGAAATGCCGAAGCGGCATCCCAGAACGAAATTGACACCGGTCAATTTCCAAAATATAGTGCGGTTGTAAGATTAAGTATCGAGCGGCCACAGGTTGTTGTCAAGAAATCTTGGCCACAGCGCAAAAAATATCCTTTCCCGGGATGTTGCTTCCCCTGTTTTTCCGAGAGCCTCGCAACCCAGTCATGGAAAATTTCATTCTCACGGTTTCCTTTTTGCTCATGGGCATGGGATTGCGACGCCTTCCCGGTTTCCCCAAGGAAACCGCGCAGGTGCTCAACCTGTTTGCCATTACCCTTTCCCTTCCGGCCCTTATCCTGCTCAAGGTTCCGCAGCTTGCTTTTTCCGGGGACATCCTGGTGCCGGTCATCATGCCCTGGGCCATGCTTGCCGTTTCCGCCCTGATGATCATTGCCCTGGGCAGGTTCTTCCGCTGGGAAAAAGAGAGCGTCGGCGTCCTTCTGCTTTTGATCCCCCTGGGCAACACCTCCTTTTTCGGCATTCCCATGGTCCGGGCTTTTTTCGGAGACGAGGGTATCCCCTACGCTGTCCTCTATGACCAGCTTGGCTCGTTCCTGGCCTTGGCCACCTATGGGGCCGTGGTGCTGGCCCTCTATGGCAGCGGGGGCAAACCGACCCCTGCCTCGGTGCTTACCCGGGTGGCGAGCTTTCCGCCATTCATCGCCCTGATTGTGGCCCTTGCCGGTCGCTCCCTGACCTTTCCCCCGCCGCTGGTTGCCTTGCTCAACGCCCTGGCAGGGACCCTCGTGCCGGTGGTCATGGTCGCGGTCGGGTTTCAGCTCACCCTGCGCCTCAGCCCGGAAACGCTCAAACCCCTGGGGGCAGGACTGAGTATCAAGCTCGTTGTTGCGCCGCTGATCGCCCTGCTCTTCTGCCGCATTCTGGGGTTTGACACCCTTGCCGCCCGGGTGGCCGTCTTCGAGGCAGGGATGCCGCCCATGGTTTCCGCGGGCGCCCTAGCCATCATGGCCGGCCTTTCTCCGAAGCTTACCGCGGCCCTGATCGGCCTTGGCATCATTCTTTCCTTTCTTACCCTGCCGCTGCTCTTCCGGCTTCTCTGACCGGCCGCGCGCTGCCACAGGCCGCCCGCGTCCCGGCCCCGCAGCCTGCCGGCTTTTTCTTGCCGGTCCCTCACGATCATCCCCCTGAAACCCAAGAGCCTGGCGCTGGGCGCGCCGTTCGCTGTCCTTCCTGGCCACGGGCAGCACTTCCCTTTTCTCGCAATCCAAGCCCGTGACATACATGGCCGTGGAGATCGTGCCCGGCGTGGGGGTGAAATCCTGAAACTGCCGGGGAGCGAGCCCGAGCGCGGCAAGACGCACCGCCATCCTCTCCATGTCGGCAAGGGTGCAGCCAGGATGCGAGGCAATCAGGTAGGGGGTGAAATGGAAACTCCTCCCCTCTTTTTTGCCGATTTCCCGGCACAGGGCGAGAAATTCCTCCAGCACCGCGGAACCGGGCTTGTGCATGAGCCGCAGCACCGTGTCCTCGGTGTGTTCCGGCGCGATCTTCATTGCCCCCGGAGTATGGTGCAGCAGGAGTTTGCGCAACAACCGGGGCGTCCTGCTCAACAGCTCCATCCGCAACCCGGAGGAGACAAAAAGATGCTTGACCCCGCCGCATCCTGCCACCGCCTCCAGCAGGCCAAGCAACGCCTGCTCGTCGATCTTCATGAATGTGCACACCTTGGGATACAGGCAATCATGGCGGGTGCATGGCTGCGGACTGTTGCAGCCCGTGCCGTACAGGTTGGCGGTGGGGCCGCCCAGATCGCTGATGGTGCCGGAAAAATCCTTCTGCCCGGCAAGCCGCTGCGCTTCCTGCACCACGGACTCCTTGCTCCGGCTGATGATCGTTGGCCCCTGGTGCCGGGAGATGGCGCAGAACGAGCAATTGCCGCAACACCCGCGGACAATGGTGATCGAGTCCCGGATCATCCGCCAGGCCGGGACATCGCCGCAGGCAGGATGGGGTTTGCGGCTGAAAGGCAGGCTGTACAGTCCATCCAGCGCTGCCGTATCCAGCGGCTGGGCGGGCTGGTGCTGCACCACCCAGGCGGCCTGCTGATACTGCAGCAAAGGCGCATCGCCATATGCCCTGGCCTGACGGTCCACAATCAGCTCCGCCTCAAGGAAAAGGGGCAGCTTCGCCTGGATTTCGGCCCAGGAAGGCAGAACCAGAGGCGCGGAAATCCGGCGTCCCGCCATTTCCTTGTGGCTCAACCGTTCGCAGGTGCCGGGAATACCGGCCAGATCGAGGCCCTCGGCAAGCCGGGCCGCCACCTCCAGCACCGCCCGTTCCCCCATGCCATAGACCAGGAGATCCGCCTTGGCGTCGGTCAAGACCGAACCCCGCAGCCGCTGCTGCTGATAATCGTAATGCACGAACCTGCGCAGGGACGCCTCGATGCCTCCAAGGATAACCGGCACCTCGGGAAAAGCGGCCTTTGCAAGATTGCTGTACAGAATGGTGGCCCGGTCCGGCCGCCGGCGCAGCTTTTTTTCCGCCTGAAGGCCGAAATAGGGGTTGCCGCCCGGGGAATAGTCGTCGCGGTCACGGACCTTGGCGTTGCCGCTGTAATTGGCCACGACCGAGTCCAGGTTGCCCGCGGTTATGCCGAAAAAAAGGCGCGGCGCGCCGAATTGCCGGAAATCGTCGGGAAGATGGTGACGGGGCTGGGAGAGAATCGCCACCCGGTAGCCGTTGGCCTCGAGCAGGCGGCCGATCAGGGCCACCCCGAAGGAGGGATGATCCACATAGGCATCCCCGGTGACCAGGACCACATCGACCTGCTTCCAGCCACGTGCAGCCATCTCCGCCCGGGAGGCCGGCAGGAAGCTGCCTGTTGTATCGTGCGCCAAGATTTTTTCTCCTCCTCCCGGGAAATGAAACGAGCCGGGATCCCTTCTGTTTATAATCCAATTCCATTATGATATAAAGAAGACACTGTGGGGCAAGCAGGTTTTGCCTTCACCCGCGCCATGGACCAACAGACCGGAGACATCGCCATGCAGGAATCCCCCTATCTGGAAGGCCGCGGCTTTCTTGTGGACAAGCTGCACCGGCTTCCCTTCCTCGGCTCGCTGAGCGAAAAATACATCAAGCATATTCTGCGCCTCAGCAAGATCCGGACCTTTGAAGACGGCGAAATCATCACCCCGGAAGGAGCGTACGACAACTGGGTCTACATCCTTTTTTCCGGGGCGGTGCGGGTGGAAAAACACGGCAAGGAGATCGCCAGGATAGAAGAGATCGGCGGCGCCTTCGGCGAGCTTGCCGCCGTCGACGGCAAGGCCCGCTCCGCCTCGGTGCAGGCAATCGGCCCCACGGTCTGCCTGGCCATCGACGCCTCCTTCATGAACGAGGCTGCCGAACCCTTGGAGCAGGCGCTTTTTGTCTCGGTCATGTACCGCCTGTTCGCCGAGGTCATTGCCCAGCGGTTGCGCGCTTCAAACGAGGAGCTGGTCAGGGTGCGTTCGGAGCTTGACCGGCTGAAACGAAACCAGCGATAACTCCCCGGCCCGGGGTTGCCGGCATATTTCCGCTCAAGCCACAAGGGGCTTTTGCTTCCCTTGAGGATTTGGTAGTATGCCGCTTCATTCGTCACCTCCGAAACTCAACCTGTAGGACACCTGGTATGGATTCAACAAAGCCCTTGGCCGGCGGCGTCCCCATGGTCAACATAGACGGCGCCAGAATCCGGCGGCTCCGGGAAGAAAAAGGGTTAACCCAGCTCTATGTCGCCACGGTGGTCGGGGTCACCACCGATACGATTTCCCGCTGGGAAAACCGCCGCTACCCCAACATCAAGAAAGAAAACGCCCTCAAACTGGCAGAGGCCCTGGAAACCCAGGTGGCTGACATTGTTGACCACGGCCAGCCCGCATCTCCGCCGGAACCTGCACCGCCCCAAGGTTCCGAACCGCCCAAGCAAGACGAGCCCTTGCCCCAGCCCCCCGAACCCGAGCCCCCTCCAGCCCTTGCCCCGGCAGCGCCGCAAGCCGCATCGTTGAGATCCCGCTTCGCCTCATTCCCCGTCCCCGCCCGGCTCGCTGGTTTTTTCCTGCTTGCCCTTGCGATTCTCGCCTTCTTGCGGTGGTATGGGCCAAGCGAAGGCGAGAGCCAGATGGCGGCCTACAGGATCCTGCCGGAACACGCAACCCCCGGCATTCCCTTTCCGGTTGTCATTGAGGTGACCACCAGCGCCACGAGACCGTTTTCCCTGATCCTCAAGGAAACCCTGCCCCCGGACTGCATCCCGGCCCAGGGCAGGCCGCGGTTTGTCTCCCAGGCAAGCGATCCACCGGTTCTCAAGTGGATTGACAAGATCAGCGGCGAGCAGGCGGCGTACAGTTATCTCGCCACGCTCCAGCCCGCGACGGAGATGGAAACCGCCCATCGATTCAGCGGCGGCGTCACAATCCGCTCGGACGACAATTCCAGCATCCCCATTTCC
>Ga0074195_1003350_pt1 | contig 15330 bp, 11 predicted proteins | sample EPASupsiteHSE623_FD_64525 | JGI IMG/M metagenome (GOLD analysis project Ga0074195, IMG submission 64525) | Bioremediated contaminated groundwater from EPA Superfund site, New Mexico - Sample HSE6-23 | ecosystem: Environmental > Aquatic > Deep subsurface > Groundwater > Contaminated ...
ATCAAAGCCATACATGATATTCATGTTCTGGACCGCCTGGCCGGAGGCTCCTTTAAGTAAATTGTCAATAATTGTAGTTATGTGCCAGTAGCCGTTGTGCTTTTCGATATGCAACAGAGCCTTGTTTGTGTTCACAACCTCTTTAAGGGATATGCTCTCGTCGGACAGAAATACAAAAGGAGAGCTGCTGTATGTTTGTCTGTAATGTTCCCGCATCTCCTCAAGTGAAGTGTCGTCGGAACATTTTGTATATATGCTGGCAAATATCCCCCTGGCAAAGTCACCCCTCATTGGAACAAAATTAATTACGGGGGCCTTGGAGCCCATCATATATGCAAGAGTCTTTTCGATCTCCCCCAGGTGCTGATGTGTAAAGGGTTTGTATACCGAAATATTAGAACTCCTGTAACTGAAATGAGTACTCTCAGATGGCGATTTTCCCGCTCCTGTGGAACCTGTAAGAGCATGAATGTGAATATCATCTGTAAGGGCTCCTTTCAAAGCCAGTGGTGAAAGCCCTAGCAGGATAGCTGTTGCAAAGCACCCAGGGTTAGCGATATGACTTGCCGGTTTTATCTCTTTTTTATTGAACTCACAAAGACCATATACAAATTCCGAGTCGTTATATCTGCTCTCAAGACGAAAATCGTTTCCAAGGTCTATGACCTTACATTTGGCCGGCAACGTGAAATCGTCCAGAAACTTTTTTGAAAGGCCGTGTCCGAGGCACAGAAAAAGCACATCCAGACTACTCTTTACATTTTCGAACTCTGTGTTGCCGGAAAATCTGATATCTGTATCTCCCAGCAGATCTCTGTGAGCAGAGGATACCAGAGCTCCCACAGAACTTGTGCTGTAGACCGATACAACCTCTGTATGAGGATGATTTATGAGTATTCTGAGGAGTTCCCCGGCAGTATAGCCCGTCCCTCCGGCCACCGCAACCTTAATCATTTTTGTGTACCGAATAGTAAATTTTCAACGGATTAGCCAAAACCTTGGTAAAACCGATCACATCTTGCCCGGTGAAGGATTTGTTAGCCTCACCATAATCTCCGAACTTTGAGTTCATAAGATCGTAAGGGCTTTCGCAACCTAATACAGCAAAGTGATATGGACGAAGTTCCACCTCAACCACACCGCAAACCGATGCCTGTGTGTCATCTAAAAACACCTCGATATTTCTCATAAGCGGATCGAGATACTGAGCCTCATGCATAAGTTGTCCGTACCATCCGGCAAGCTGCTCTTTCCAATAGAGTTGCCCCTTTGTAAGAGTATGCTTCTCAAGAAGATGATGTGCCTTTACCAAAATAAGCGGAGCTGATGCCTCAAAGCCCACTCTCCCCTTTATTCCTATAATGGTATCTCCCACATGAATATCTCTGCCAGCTCCGAAAGCCGATGCAACTGCATTCAGCTTGTGAATAAGTGACACAGGATCCATTGTTTCGCCATTAAGTGAACATGGCTCACCCTTTTCAAAGCCTATTTTAACTCTTTCGGGATTTGTTTTTGTAACTTTAGAAGGATAGGCCTCTTCCGGCAGAACCCCCGAGGAGCTTAATGTCTCCACTCCTCCTATACTGGTTCCCCATATACCCTGGTTGATAGAATACTTCGCCTTTTCCCACGAGAAGTCAAAGCCGTGTTTGTTCAGATAATCTATCTCATCTTTCCTCGACAGGGCAAGTTCCCTGATTGGGGCAATAACGCCAACTTCCGGGGCCATAACTTCGAAAACAAGGTCAAACCGTACCTGGTCGTTCCCGGCACCTGTGCTGCCATGTGCAACGAATTCTGCATTAAGATCCTTTACAACCTTGAGAACCTCAAGTGCCTGAAAGATCCTTTCTGAACTTACTGAAAGTGGATATGTAGAGTTCTTGAGTATGTTTCCGAAAAGAAGATACTTGATACCCTTCTTATAATACTCCTCTACTGCATTTATACAAGTGTGTGAAGCAGCACCAAGAGTAAGTGCCCTCTCCTCTATTTTCTTCTCCTCTTCTGCTGTGAAGCCGCCTGTGTTCACAACAACAGTATGTACTTCGAGATTCTTTTCAATTTTCAAATACGGAACACAGAATGATGTGTCCAAACCACCGCTGAATGCCAATACTACTTTCTTTTTCATCTCTTATACACTATTTTTTAAATGATATTATTGAATTGATTTTGCCAACTGTAGCCAATATAGGATTGGGTTTGCTTTGTACTGCCTTCTCCTTTGCCACCTCTGCCGGATCGTACAGCAATCCTGTACAGAGACACATTTTATGGTTGTTCCTTTGGAGAATATCAAAGTTTTTACACCCTTCGCATCCCTTCCAGAAATCCTTGTCATCTGTAAGTTCGGAGAAGGTTACGGGCTTGAAACCCAGTTCTGTATTAAGCTTCATTACAGCCAGACCTGTTGTGATGCTGAAGATCTTAGCATCGGGATACATCTTTCTGGAGAGCTCGAAAATCTTAGCCTTAACCCTCCTCGCCAGTCCTGAATGCCTGTAATCGTGAGCAATTATCAAACCTGAGTTTGCCACAAATTTGCTGTGGCTCCAGGTCTCTATATATGAAAAGCCGGCTACCTCATCGCCATCCAGAGCAATGACCGCCTTACCGGCAATCATCTTCTCAGCAATGTATTCAGGAGACCTTTTCGCAATTCCGGTGCCTCTCTCCTGTGCCGAAATAAATACAAGCTCGCAGATACGATCTGCATACTTTACATGACTAATATTAGCCACACAAATGGTTACATCCATTTTTAATAAACAGTAAAATTGTTAGTATGTGATTGATTTTTGCAGGGTACACTACCTGCGTGGGATTGATCTAAGAAAGATCAGAAAAAAACTGCCTTCTCAGGCACATCGTCGGACGTGTCTGTGTTTACGGTTGAAGTTGATATTGCAGTTTGTTTGATTCATTGTAGCGGCAAAGGTAAAATAATTATTTAGAAAATTCATACCTTTGAATATTAAACAAAAAAAAACATGGAAACAGAGAACAGCAAACCAAAAGGTTTACCTGAAAATGCGTATCGCGAACTGAAGCAAGGCGAAGAGTATAAGCCCATTATGTCACCCTCAAAAAATTATCCCGAGGTTAGTGTCTGGTCGGTATCAATGGGGATACTTATGACAATTATTTTTTCTGCAGCGGCAGCTTATCTGGGATTGAAGGTTGGGCAGGTGTTTGAAGCAGCTATTCCGATAGCGATAATCGCAGTTGGAGTGTCAGGCGCACTTAAAAGGAAAAACGCTCTTGGCGAGAATGTAATCATCCAGTCGATTGGAGCTTGTTCCGGCGCAATAGTGGCAGGTGCAATCTTCACTTTACCGGCACTTTATATCCTTCAAGCTAAGTATCCTGAGCTTACTGTAGACTTTGCGAAGGTGTTCATGAGCTCTCTGCTCGGGGGTGTTTTAGGTATTCTGTTTCTTATTCCATTCAGAAAATATTTTGTTTCCGATATGCACGGAAAGTATCCTTTTCCTGAGGCTACTGCAACAACTCAGGTTCTGGTAAGCGGCGAGACCGGTGGCACAGGAGCAAAGCTTCTGCTTGTAAGCGGTCTTATAGGAGGTATATATGATTTTATAGTTTCTACATTCGGATGGTGGTCGGAGGTTTTCACAACCAGGGTTCTACCTTATGGAGAGATGATTGCAGATAAAGCCAAAATGGTTGTAAAGATAAATGTGGGAGCTGCTGTTCTTGGACTTGGCTATATTATCGGGTTGAAATATGCATTTATAATCTGCTGCGGATCTATGCTGGTATGGTTTGTAATCATACCTCTGATGAACCTTATATTTGGAGCACAGGTTATTGACCTTATGAATACCGGTCTTATGGATACAATCGGCAGCATGTCGCCTGAAACCATATTCAGGACATATGCCAGACATATAGGTATCGGTGGTATTGCCACTGCAGGTGTGATTGGTATCATTCGCTCCGCAGGAATCATAAAGTCTGCATTCGGTCTTGCAGCAAAGGAGCTTAAAGGCAATGCCGATACAAACAAATCTACACTAAGGACCCAAAGGGACATTCCTATGAAGATAATTGCAATAGGCATACTGGTTACAATGGCCGTGACATTTGTATTCTTCTACTTTGGAGTGGTGACAAACCTCTATCATGCGATTATAGCATTGGTTGTTGTGGGCGTAATAGCATTTCTGTTTACAACAGTGGCAGCAAATGCAATCGCTATTGTAGGGACAAACCCTGTAAGCGGAATGACACTTATGACACTTATACTTGCATCGGTTGTTATGGTGGCCAGCGGTCTTAAGGGAACAGCAGGTATGACAGCGGCACTTATAATTGGTAGCGTGGTCTGCACCGCACTCTCTGTTTCGGGCGCATTTATAACTGACCTCAAGATTGGTTACTGGCTCGGTTCTACCCCTGCAAAACAACAGTCATGGAAGTTCCTGGGAACCCTTGTAGCTGCGGCAACAGTTGGTGGTGTTATGATTATTCTGAACAAGACATACGGATTCGTAGGAGAAAATGCTCTTGTAGCTCCTCAGGCAAATGCAATGGCCGCTGTAATTGAACCTCTTATGTCGGGTGGCGGTGCTCCTTGGCTGCTTTACGGAATCGGTGCCATAATATCGATATTCCTTACACTTTTCGGAGTTCCTGCATTGGCATTCTCTCTTGGTATGTTCATTCCTCTTGAGCTTAACCTTCCGTTACTGGTTGGTGGTGCAATTGCATGGTTCGTCTCTACCCGCAGCAAGGATGAGTCTCTTAATACAGCCCGCAAGGAGAGAGGAACACTTCTGGCTTCCGGATTTATTGCAGGTGGTGCATTGATGGGAGTTGTTAGTGCAATGATCAGATTCGGAGGAATCAACCTTACAAGTCCTGAATGGATGGAGTCCTCTCCTGCAGTTCTGCTTGCTTTAGGCATGTATATTGTAATTATCGGTTATCTCATCTGGGATAGCTTAAGGGCCAAGGCTGAGAATTAGAAACAGATTTAAAACCAGAAGAAAAAATGGAAACTGTATTAGATAAATTTTTAAGATATATCTCAATTGACACAGCATCTGACCCGGATTCGGAGAGTCAGCCCAGCACCCAGAAACAGCTTGTTCTCTCGCGGTTACTTGTAAAAGAGTTACAGGCTATGGGAGTCAGCGATGCCTCTCTTGATGAATTCGGATATGTAATGGCAACTGTGCCATCTAATCTGTCTGTCGGGACAAAGGTGCCCAAGATTGGGTTCATTGCCCATGTGGACAGTGCCCCTGATGCATCCGGAGCAGATATCAAGCCACAGATTGTAACGAATTACGACGGTGGTGACATTGTTATAAACAAGGAGAAGAACCTTGTCCTTAAGGTTTCTGATTTTCCTGAACTTCCTGACTATAAGGGACAGACCATTATTACAACCGACGGGAACACGCTTCTTGGTGCAGACGACAAGGCGGGAATCGCCGAGATAATGACGGCTGTAGAGTATGTAATGACACACCCGGAATTCCTGCACGGGGAGATTAAGATAGGCTTCACTCCGGACGAAGAGATTGGTCGCGGAGTAGACAAGTTTGATGTAAAGAAGTTTGGTGCCGACTACGCTTATACTCTTGATGGCGGACAGATAGGAGAGCTCGAATATGAGAACTTCAACGCTGCATCTGCAAAGATTTACATACAGGGTCGCAACATACATCCGGGATATTCAAAGAATAAAATGGTGAATGCCATTATTCTGGCAAGTGAGTTCAACTCCCTGCTTCCGGTTGAGCAACGTCCTGAATTCACTCAGGATTACGAAGGGTTCTTCCACATAATAAGATTTGATGGTACAGTTGAACAGGCTATGATTCAATATATTATAAGAGATCATAACATGTCTAAGTTCGAAGATAAAAAGACCCTTATTGAGGAGTGCATAACCTTTATGAATATGAAATACGGAGAGGGCACGTTCCGCCTTGAATTAAAGGACCAGTACTACAATATGCGAAAAGAGGTGGAGCCTCACTACCATATTGTAGAGAAGGCCATCAAGGCAATGGAGATGTCGTCTGTTGTTCCTCTTATCAAACCAATCAGGGGTGGTACCGACGGAGCGAGACTCTCTTTCATGGGTCTTCCATGCCCGAACATCTTTGCCGGCGGGCACAACTTCCACGGCAAGTTTGAATATGTTCCGGTAGAGAGTATGGAGAAGGCCACCGAAGTCATCATAAACCTCATCTCCCTCTACACACATTAGCATATTAGCACATTAGCATATTAGCAAATTAACACATTAGCAAATTACCATGTTACTTACAACAACATCAACCCTTCAGGGAAGAGATATTGACCAATATTTAGGTTTAGTCTCAGGAGAAACAATCATTGGAGCCAATATAGTAAAAGACTTCTTTGCCGGAATTACAGATATCGTAGGTGGCCGTTCAGGTTCGTACGAGAGAGTTCTTAAGGAAGCAAAAGAGGAGGCTCTAAAGGAGATGACCAATCAGGCCTTGGCTATGGGAGCCAATGCCGTTATAGGAATTGATCTGGACTACGAAACAATAGGATCTTCTATGCTTATGGTAACTGCAGCAGGTACAGCTGTAAGGGTACGTTAAGAGAAAACTGCACCATAAATGTACAATTTCGACAAGATTATTGACAGGCAAGGCACCTCCTGTGTAAAGTATGATTTACGCAAGGAGGTGTTTGGCACCGAAGAGCTCCTTCCTATGTGGGTTGCCGATATGGATTTTCAGTCACCTCCCGTGGTAATTGAAGCAGCCACAAGGCTCTGCGAACATGGTGTGTTTGGCTATACATTCCGGTCCGAGAGCTCCAAAGAGGCTTTTATACGCTGGGTTGCTAAAAGGCACAACTGGGATGTAAAGATTGAGTGGATAACATCCAGCCCCGGAATAGTTGCCGCTCTTCCTATAGCTATACGTGCCTTTACAGAAAAAGGAGACAAGGTTTTAATACAGACACCAGTGTATCCTCCGTTCCATTCCATTGTTAAGGAGCAGAGACGTGAGCTGTTGTGTTCCCCACTTAACCTTAAGAATGGCCAGTACCATGTGGACTGGGATGATTTTGAAGCAAAGTTAAAGAGTGGTGTCAAGTTATTCATCCTCTGCAACTCCCACAATCCGCTTGGTAGAGCATGGAGCCGGGATGAACTTAAACAGATGGGAGATTTGTGCTGCAAATATGGAGTGAAGATCTTTTCCGACGAGATTCATTCTGACCTTGTCCTATTCGGGAACAAGCATACTGTTTTGGCATCGGTCTCTGAGGAGATTGCTCAGATAACCATTACTGGAATGGCTCCAAGCAAGACATTCAACATAGCCGGTATGCTTAACTCGGTAATAGTATCCTCATCCCGGGAACTATTGGGGGCATTCAACAAGGAGCTTACCTCACTTCATCTCGATCTTGGTAACATTTTCGGACATATCACCATGGAGGCAGCTTACAAGGGTGGCGAGGATTGGCTGAATCATCTTATAAAGTATCTTGAGGGAAACGTCAATTATGTATATGATTTCCTAAATAAAGAACTACCGACAGTAAAAATGGTCAAACCACAGAGTTCCTTTTTGCTCTGGCTCGACTTCAGAGACACTGGATACACTCACGATGAGGTTACCGAAAGGCTAATAAAGGTTGCAAAGCTGGGGTTTAACGATGGTGCACAGTTTGGTACAGAGGGAATTGGCTTCCGCCGGATGAATATCGGGGCACCTCTTTCGGTTGTAAAGGAGGGGATGGAGCGGCTTAAAAAGATCTAGCGTGGCACGATAAGTGGTAACTTATACATAGCCAGCAAAATACACAAATGTCTCATTTTGTCTTATATCGTAACAATCAATTAATAAGGCAATTACCACTCATTGTACCACGAGCATTTTCATTATTTTATTTTAAATGATATATCACTAACAACGGATTGTCTGAATCGGAGTTGTGAGATTCTACAATCTTTTTTTGATTATCTGTCAATATTTTATTCAAAGCAGCCGCATTATAATCTGAATAAGAATTTACTATCGAATTGTCGTATACTAAATTCATATATGGTGATACACCTTCGGTTGTCTCCTTAAAAACCTTGCATTCACTATTATCTTTATTATAAAAAACATACTTAGAAGAACCTTCATATATTAATGACATTCCTCTAAATTTTTTTGACTCAAAGCTTGCTCCGGGATAGTAGTTGAAATACTTTTTATTTGTAAAAACTTCTTTATAATCCACTCCTTTCCCTTGTCTGTATTGTTCTTTTTGATAGGATTCAAATTCCATTAATCGGTCATATGTGTTGTTATTCTCTCCAAAATTAAAAGAATATTTTATTGGATTAGTAGTATCCGATAAATTTATAACCGATTTATTATTAGCTTCATCTCTAAAATATATTGAGCCATCGAAGTTGTATGTTTTACGAATAGGAGGAAAAAGGGTTCTTTGCTCAGGCGTAACTTTAAGAAATCTCTTCAGTAGCTTATTTCCTGAACGTGAATAATAGGCTGCCCTATACTCGTTTATTGACAAGAACAGTAAAACATCTTTGTTAATCGAATAAACTTCGTTATAAGCTATAATCTCTTCCGGCAATCTTACTTTAGAGATGAAATTGCCGTCCAGATCGAAATACAAAATAGATCCCCAAGGAACCAGCATCATTATCATATCATTGAATTTATCGATGTTTATAAACCCACAATTTACGTACTCATCTGGGCCTCTCCCCTGTTTGTTTATCTTGAACAGGAATCTGCCGCTATCATCAAAGCAAAATACTGAATAAAGCGTCCTGTCATAAATGTAAAATCTGTTATTATTAGAAATAATTTGATCCATACTTTTTATCAAACATTCAGGTCTTGTCTCTAGTTTTATTACAGATATTGAATCTACCAGATCAAATATTGACACCTTATCGTTTCTGTTTAAGTCAATAACTATTGATTCATTCTTTTTATGACAACTAAATAGTGATAATAAAACGATTGTAAAAATTACACTTCTCATAAAACTGGTTTTAATATTATTATTTACCTTTAATTTAAGGTACAATAGGAGGTAAATATCCCCAATAACTAAGTTCCTTTTTATTTTGGATTTCATGTATTGCACCATCGTGTAATACCAAGAGCCTTGAAGATACATCCAGAATATTTCTGTAATCGTGGTCGGTAATAATAAACCCTTTGTCCTTTGATTGTTCCTTTATAAGTCTCTTTATCTCATCTTTGTAGACCGGGGCAATACCATTGAATGGCTCGTCTATTAATACATATTTAGCCCTCGAATAAATAATCAGGAATATAGGACAGATAAACAGATAGGCAAGTCCGGTGTATTTTAAAGAAAAGGAACCGGTAACCGTTGTCCCGGCCATTCCTACCAGTATGGAGAATAGTGCCGATGGGACAATCAGCTTTCTATAAAACATTAAAATACTTGCTAATATACGCATAATCAATACTTAGTCTATTTAGGGACTCCGATAACTTTAACTATCACCAGTTCCGGATTTGTATCCTGTTTGTTTACAAAATCTATCAAATACTGGTCATGCTGCCATTTTGGAAAGAATCGTTTTTCAGGGTTATCATCAATTTTCAATTTGAGCAAATAATATTTGCCATTAGCTTTATCTATCAAGTAAAGATTTTTCTTCCAGCCTGTTGTTATTATGGTGGCATAGATAAAATTATTGTCTTCGGCAATATCATAAATAAGGGTTAGCGCCTTTGCCTTTTCCATAAAATGGGTAAAATCATAGGCATCCGGGCCATTAGAATTATTAAACCAGTATCTGGGCTCCAGTTTGCCTGTCCTATGATCATATGTAAATACTGTATCGGTAGAAAGTTGATGATAGACTATCTGGTCACCGAGCTGGAACATAGATTTGTAATCGGCGTATGATGTAGCTATCGAACTTTGGGAGAATTCATATTTTACATGGTTTTCAAACCTTGACAACGTATCTCCTTCTATATTTGTTACATATATCTTAACCGGCTCGTTACCGGAAATGACCTGAATACTTTCAAGCAAATTATCATCTTCATCAAAAATAAACTTGCTCATTGAGTCTCCCTTCTTGTGCATCCCCTTATATGCGCCATCAAAATCAAATTCCAGAATCCTTCCGAATAACTCTGACAGATAGATGCTGCGCCTCCTTTCATTAACGAAAATGCTATTAACCTTCAGATGCTCACCGGGTCCGTTTCCTAGCATCGATATCTGCTTGATGAATTTCCCATCTCTTTTAAACTGAAGGACTTTTGGTGTTGATGATAAAACAAATATGTAATCGTCTGTAAATACAAGATCCATAATATCAGCAATCAGAGATTTTTCTGTTGTCTCAAGTTGGATATGCTTAATCTCAGCATTTACCCCTTCATTTGTTACCTCCTTTGCCGTCGAAACTATACTCTCGATAGAATATCCACTAATTGTGCTCTCATTCTTGCATGAATACACTATAAGAATAGTGAGAATAAAGACAATTTTTCTCATAATTTCCTGAATATTAAATTGCAAGATAAATATATCAAATAAATCTGACATGGCACGAAACACGTTCATAACTCTGCCAAAGCTTTTAGCAGTTATCAGATAATCAGTAGATTATGTATTTGTTTGATATTCAGACCCCTTAGCAACTACTTGCAAATCATGCATATGCTAACCTCTGCCAGAGGTGTTACTTAACGATTTTTCCTGAAAGTTGCCAGCCTGTGATTGTAGAGATGTAGGGGATAAGGTTCATGGCTATCTTCTTCTGTCCCTCGTAGTTTGGGTGTCCTGATGAACCCTGGTCGGAGTCGTTGTTGTAGACTCCCTGCAGGTAGGCGGCAAAGTGGAGGTTCTTATCGCCCTTTGTCTGGCAGAATGACTGTATGTATTCAAATGCGGGGCCCTTTGGCGGGGCAACACAAAGAACAGGTACGTCGCCATACTTTGCTCTAATCTGACCAATTATCTGGTCGTATGCCTTCAGAAACTCATCTTTGAGGGGATGAGGCTTTGTGGAGAAGTCGTTGGAGCCAAGGTTTATTACAACCACGTCGGGTATATAGTCGCTGAAGTTCCACTTCTGATCTCTGTATTCGTCAAATGTATTCATCATGAGGTCCTTCATGGAATATCTGGAAACTCTTGCGGTATCGCCGTAATTACGCGCTGCTCCTCGTCCGGAGTGGGCTATGAGGGTGTAATCTGCGTCGAAATATCTGGAAACTATACAGCTGTAAGCTAAGTTACTGTTCTCTGTCTCAGCCTTGAATGGTTCAGTTTTGGAGAGCCCCTCGGTACCGTAACCACATGTGATTGAGTTTCCTATAAATTCTATGTGCCTCTCTTTTGTGGCATTGGCCGGTAAAAGTTTTCCTTTTGCCGAAAGCTCAAAGCAGTGGATGGTGGTTTTGCCCTGCTCCCCCTCGCTCCTCTTCTGCAAAAGCAGTGTATGGGGGCCACTCTTAAGTCCTTTTGCCAGTACAACCAGCGAATCTTTTCCAAATGTGGTCACTACCCCTGTAAGCTTGTCGTCTACAAAAACATTGTAGTAGTTCTTCCTGGTGTCTGAAACCCGAATGGCGCAATAGTTGCCGGTAAATTTAGCAGTCAAATATGTTCCGCTCCAGTCAAAGCTCACTGCACCAGCTTCTGATTTCTGGATGCGCCCGACATAGCTTATATTCTTGTCATCTGCGCTAAAAATTGTACTCTTTGTTTGTCCCCATAGGCTGCTTACAGAGAGAACCAGCAACAGCAGGTATATTGTCTTCTTTGTCATATTCACGATAATTATTTCTTCATTTTGATATAGTTGCCAAAAATATCAACTTCGGCATTGTTGAAAGGATCTGCGAACTTGTCAATTATTACAGCACACTCTCCTCTTGTGAGGGGTCTGTTTGTGTCAAATATACCAAGTTCTAGCTTGGCCCATTCGCCATTTATCCTCTTCTCTATTTCCGAAGGAGTTATGCTGCCTTCAATTGCGGAAAGGATTTTGCTTAAAGATTTTACAGTAGTCTTCTGTTCCGAAACGTCATCAAATCTCTTCTCTGGATAAACCTCACTTAGACCCTGTGAAAGTTCTTTGTCGCTTATTAGTGAGTCGGCCCTGAACCATGTCTGGTTTTCCCACCCCTTGTTCATTCCGACTCCTTTGATGATACCTGTAACCCCTATTCTCTGAAGTGCCTTGAAGTGCTTGTGTGCAGATGGCAGGTCAAGATAAGGCAACAGATAACCTCCCGAGCTGAGAACACTTTTTTGTACCTCCCTTATTGAGATTTCAGACACATCCTTGCCCTCTTTAACTGCAATGGCTGCAAGCGACCCGGCAGCAAAACCTATCTGCATGACAACCGGCTGGAGCCTTGTAGAACCGTTTACCAGATTTGTAACAGATATCGATTTTTCTGCAACTATAAGTCCTTTAACCTCTTTTGGAATCATTACTCCAAGCGGGAGGCCGTAAGATGGCACGGGGTGAAAGTGAAGGTCGGGCAGCTCTGCCCATCCTGAATATCTTGTGTGGTGATGGTCCACCGGGTAGTCTCCTACTGCAACCGAGGTACGGTAAAGCATCTGCTTTTGTCCGTACGGGTCCGACACATCCTTTACTGTAAAGCGTACAACTCCGTCAATACGGCGCGACTCTCTGTGGTATGGCATAAACGGAAGTTTGTCTGCAGTGGGGTACTCATCATCGGCCAGACCGAGGTTCATGAACCCCAACTCTGTCTGCATATAGTACAAGAAAGACAATGAGTGGTTCTTTGCCTTCTGAAGAGCTTCTTCCCTCTGTTTTGGACTCAATTCCAAAACATTAACATAGTAGTCGTTACCCTCTATCGGCCAGTTTATCATGTATTTTTTGTTCGGCAGCTTTCCGTAGGTTATCATCATCTCCTTGCTCCAGAGCCTCTGCTTCTCCTTTGGATGCTTGCACTTGTCACTTATACAACTGCAATAAAACAGCGCAGGGTTGTATCCCTCCGGTTTGGCGATGGTCATGTCGCGGTCATACTCCTTAAGTATCATTACGTATGTAAGATCCTGAATTATATCGTTCTCCTCTGCCGGGGCAATATCCTCGCCGGTTATATGGCGAGAATCCATTCCGATATCGTATCTTACACCCAGCTCCTTTGCAACATCGCCCAACTCTGTGGCATCTATCAGAACCTTTGCGTAAACTCTCCTCAAGCGGCCATCGCTGTTTATCGCTATTTCCCATTTGCCATCCTCTCTCTTGAAACTTACTGGAACGCTTCTGTACCAAATATTCAGGTTCCTCTCCTTCTGTGCGATTTTCTTGAAAATCTTGTTCCCGACTGAAGGTTCAAAGAGGATGTTGCTCACCCAGCCTGTCTTAAGCGCCCCATCTCCTCCGTAGTAACTGCGCAGAGAATCTCTGAACTCTCCCCAGAAACCACCTTTAAGTTTGAAGTTTCCGTCAAATGCGCTCACCCCGGCAGCGGTGATCATACCCCCCAGCCAGTCATACTCCTCTGTAATAAGGGTCCTTACTCCCGAACGAGCCGCCTGAATACCCGCTGCCGTTCCACTGTTACCACCCCCGATAATCACAACATCATATTCACTTTTCACCTCCTGAGTATAGCGGTTTCCGAAACGGTCAGTTGCAACAATTTCAGTTTTTCCGGCAGTTCCTGAAGGCTTTGCCCTGTAGAAATGGTCCGACAGAGACGGGTAGATCCATTTGTGGTCGAGCTTGTCTGTATTTGAATAGAGTTGTCTGGCAGAGGGGTCGTATGCCTCAAACCGCTCCATGGGCCCCATGTTCCTGCCATCTTCGTATAGCTCGACCCTCCATGAAGGGTCGCTGTTCCAGATGTTGGCCACTACATACCCCTTAAACTCAGGATAGTCTTCTCCGTTGTAGGTTTTAATCTGATAATTCTTTGGATAGCCGGTCGACTTGTAGTACCAGCTGATGCTGTCGCCACTTACCTCATAGACTCCGTAGCCCCTTGGGGTTCCGTCGGTACAGAGCTCTCCCTGCCACCATGCACCTGAGAGGGCAGGGGTGACATGTTCGTATAGTCTTGGAGCAATCTGCTGATTATATGCAGTATGTGTATGTCCGGAAATTATGTGCGCGTTGAATGGTTCAAGAATCTTGTACAGCCCTCTGTGATTCGTCATCGTCCCCCCTGCCCTCTCATAGCTGAACTGCTTTCGGTCCTTTGGTTCGCATGATGAGGGGATGTGTAACGCAACAACAACCGTTGAACCGCTCTTTACAAATGCAAGATCTCTCTCCAGCCACGAAAGCTGCTTCTCCTCCAGGTATCCGATATAGAAGTAGTCGCGTCCGATGTAAAAGTTGTCGTTAAGTACCACGTAATGGACCTTCCCAACGTTATATGAATAGTATGAAGGGCCGAATGTCTCTTCATATTTTCCCTGACTTGTCTCGAAGGACCTTCCGTAATTTACCATGTCGTGGTTGCCCATGGTATTGTAAAATGGAATTCCTGACTTGTTTATGGTCTGTGTGTAGAGAGGATAAAACGAGTGGTCATTTGAGACGATGTCGCCGCAACAGATTCCGTGAAAGGGCATTGATGCGGGATACTCTTTTATTGTGAATCTGATATCATCAGCGGCACTCTCAAGAAGGGCAAACTCCTTTTTGGACCATATCTGCGGGTCAGCTATCGCTATGAATGCGTGCTGGTTATCGTCCTGGGTCTTCTTTGTAAGGGAGAAGTCGTATGTTTTTTTTGGATCGTCAATTTTAATGAAAAAGTTAATCACTCCATCTTTGACGGGAGCACTGTATCCGGCTGGTGTGGAGATATAGACAAAACGGCTCTCTGCGGGGCTGTTTATGCTGTACCTCCCTTTTTTGTCAGTCACCGAGAAATTCACTCCGTCGGTGACAACCACTCCGGACAACGGCCTCTCTTCACAGGTTACACTACCTTTAATGTTTATAACCTCGGTTCCCCATGAAGAGAGGTAAAAAATCAGAAATGCTAGAAGGGTGATTGCCTTTTTCATTGTCCTGCTATTTACATTGTTCTAATACTTTGTTTATCTGATATAGTCCGCGTGGAATATGGAAACAACCTTTCCATTTGCCACCTTTAAGGTCGAGAAGAACCTCTCCTCTCCTGTTAAGGTAGCCGAACCATTCGGGATGCTCCTTGTCCTTGAAATGCTCCCATGTGTAGTCATGCACCTTTCCGAACCAATCAAGACACTCTTGCGATCCGGTAAGCTGACAACCCTTTATAAAGGTGATAACTGTCTCAATATAAA
>Ga0074195_1003351_pt1 | contig 15328 bp, 8 predicted proteins | sample EPASupsiteHSE623_FD_64525 | JGI IMG/M metagenome (GOLD analysis project Ga0074195, IMG submission 64525) | Bioremediated contaminated groundwater from EPA Superfund site, New Mexico - Sample HSE6-23 | ecosystem: Environmental > Aquatic > Deep subsurface > Groundwater > Contaminated ...
ATTCTGCTATTTCGGCAGGACTGGGCTCGCTGAAGGGGTTCCTGCACGGCGGTGCAAACCTCCAGGTTGAAGAGATGATGAAGGATATTAAAAAGAATGTAAAGAACTGGACCGATAAAAAGGAAGTGCTCGGTTATCTCACCAAAATTTTAAATTGCAAAGCTGGTGACGGATCAGGAAAGATCTATGGTATCGGACATGCCATCTATACGCTCTCGGATCCCAGGTCCATTCTGTTAAAGGATCAGGCACAGGAGCTTGCGGGTTCAAAGGGGAAACTCGATGAATACAAACTGTACGAAACTATTGAGGAAATGGCACCCGAAGCATTCGCCAAATTTAAAGGCGGCAGCAACAAGGTGGTAAGTGCCAACGTGGATTTTTATTCCGGATTTGTATATAAATGCATTGACATACCGCAGGAATTGTTCACTCCCATATTTGCCATCGCCAGAATGGCAGGGTGGTGTGCCCACCGGCTGGAAGAAGTTACCTTTACTTCCAAACGGATCATACGTCCTGCTTACAAAAATGTGTTCGGTCGCGTAAACTATGAAGCGCTCGAATCAAGATAGTTCTTAATTAATACCCTGTTAAAAAAGGGGCCGGGTTGTTTGAATATTTATTAATTTATTATCTTTGCCTCGAATGAAGATAGTAAGATGAATAGACGGATTAAATTCAATCTGAAAAATAATAAAACTCAACCTGGTTGAGAATGGTATAATTATGGAATTATAACAGGCCATTCTCAAAAAAAGGGAATGGCTTTTTTTATGAAAATGGAATCTTAACATATTAGCAACTATGATAAGTAAAGGACTGCCAAAGAAACAGGGACTGTATGACCCTTCGGATGAACGTGACGGCTGCGGCATCGGGTTTGTAGCCCAGATTAAGGGGATTAAATCCCATGATATCATCCACAGGGGACTCGAAGTGCTCGAAAACATGTCACATCGCGGCGCTGAGAGTTCCGACAATGTTACCGGCGACGGGGCCGGGATCCTGATTCAGATACCTCATAAATTTATTCTGGCCAGGGGAATCAAGGTGCCAGGCGAAGGGAAGTATGCCACCGGTCTGGTCTTTCTTCCGCAGGATGAAAAAAATCGTGCGCGCTGCGAAAAAATACTGATCGATGCCCTGGTTTCTGAAGGCCTTGATGTGATCGATTTTCAGGATGTTCCGGTCGACAATTCGATCCTGGGCGAAATTTCAAAAAGCTCGGAACCCTATATCCGTCAGATCTATGTTTCCGGTAACTTCGAACAGGATGAGCTGGAACGTAAACTTTACCTTGCACGCAAACAATCTGAAAACCTTGTCCGCGGCTCCGATATCGCCGGCAAGGAGGCATTTTACCTGCCAAGCTTGTCATCCAAGGTGCTGATATACAAAGGAATGTTTACGTCCCATCAGTTAAGGCAGTATTTTGTTGATCTGAGGGACACACGGCTGGAAAGTGCGATTGCCCTTATCCATTCACGTTTCAGTACCAATACATTTCCAACCTGGGACCTTGCCCAGCCTTTCCGGTACCTGGGACATAATGGTGAAATCAACACAATCAAGGGAAACCGCATGTGGATGAGTGCCCGTGAATCACTGATGAAAAGCGGATTGTTCGGCGAGGACCTGAAAAAGATTTTCCCGGTGATTGAACCTGATAAAAGCGATTCGGCATCACTCGACAACGTGCTGGAATTTCTTGTACTTACCGGAAAATCACTGCCCCATGCCCTCAGCATGCTGATCCCCGAATCATGGAATGATAAAAACCCCATTCCCGAAAGCCTGAAGGCCTTCTATGAATATCATTCAACCATTATGGAACCCTGGGACGGTCCGGCCTCCATTGTTTTCAGCGACGGCCGGTTTATTGGCGGCACACTGGACCGGAACGGATTGCGCCCCTCACGGTATACCATTACCAAAGACGATATGATCGTGATGGGTTCCGAAGTTGGAGTACAGGTATTTCCACCGGAACAGATCAAGGAAAAAGGAAGGCTCCGGCCCGGTAAGATCCTGCTTGTGGATACCAAATTTGGCATCATTGTTCCTGATGATGAGGTGAAAAGACAACTTACCGAAAGGAATCCCTATTTTAACTGGCTTAAGGAAAACCGCATCGACCTGTCGGACATAGCTGTAAAGCACAGGATCCCAACCACTCTGGGGGATAAGTACAATACCTATCTTAAGGTATTCGGGTATACCAAGGAAGATTTCGATATTCTGATCCGACCCATGGCCGTGGAAGGCCAGGAACCGGTGAGTTCTATGGGTAACGACACCCCGCTTGCCATTATGTCGGACAAACCCCAGCGGTTGTTCAACTATTTCAGGCAGCATTTTGCCCAGGTGACCAACCCGCCCATCGACCCGATCAGAGAGGGACTTGTGATGTCGCTTACAAACTATATCGGCTCGCTTTCACGCAACCTGCTCATCGAATCGTCTTCGCATTGTAAGCTTATAAAATTCAGAAGTCCCATCGTCACCAATACCGACCTTGGCAAAATTAAAAACCTTGATCAGGACCAGTTCTCCCATACAGTGATCCCGATGTTGTTTGAGGCAAATACCGGCAAACCCGGTGAGGCGCTTGAAAAAGCTATTATCGACATTTGCCGGAAAGCGGAGGCCGCAGTTGACAAGGGAAATAATTTTGTCATTCTCTCCGACAGGGACGTCAGCAGTACCCTGGCACCCATCCCTTCACTGCTGGCAGTATCGGCCATACACCACCACCTGATCAATACAAAAAAGCGTATGCAGATCGGGCTTATTCTGGAAACCGCCGAACCGCGTGAGGTGAACCATTTTGCCCTGCTCTTTGCCTACGGTGCAAGCGTTGTAAATCCCTACGGGGCTTTTGCCATCATTGAGAACCTGTGTAACACAGGGGAAATCAAGGAGGGCTATGTTACAGCGCGAGAACATTATATCAAATCAATCGACAAAGGACTCCTGAAGGTTATGTCGAAAATGGGTATTTCAACACTCCGCAGTTATCATGGCGCTCAGATCTTTGAGGCCATCGGACTGTCTGATGAAATAACTGACAGGTACTTCAAAGGCACCGATTCCCGTATAGGCGGTATCAGTCATGATGAAATTGCAAGGGAAGCCCTGATCAGCCACAGCAATGCTTACTTTCCGGGCAGCCAGGACGAGGAAGACATTGGGTCCCAGGGTACCTATCATTACAGACGAAATGGAGAAACGCATGCATGGAATCCCGAGGCAATCGGAATGCTACAATGGGCAAGCCGTACAGATGATTATTTAAAATTTAAGGAATTCAGCGCACTTGTGGACCATGACAACCGCAAACCCCTTTTCCTGAGGGGTTGTGTAAACCTGAAAAAGGGGAAACCCGTACCCATTGATGAAGTTGAATCCGTAGAGGCCATCATGAAAAGGTTTGTTACCGGCGCCATGTCCTATGGCTCCATCAGCAAAGAGGCACACGAAGCCATGGCTGTGGCTATGAATTCCATCGGAGGCAGAAGTAACACAGGTGAAGGCGGTGAAGATTCAGAAAGATTCAAGGTGCGTGAAGATGGAACCACAGCCCGTAGTGCCATTAAACAAGTGGCTTCAGGACGCTTTGGAGTTACCACCAATTACCTTATCAATGCCGATGAAATTCAGATAAAAATCGCCCAGGGTGCCAAGCCAGGGGAAGGGGGGCAGCTACCCGGCCATAAAATTGACAAAATCATTGCCAAGTTACGGCACAGTACCCCCGGTATTACACTTATTTCGCCACCCCCCCACCATGACATCTATTCCATCGAAGACCTTGCCCAGCTTATTTTTGATTTGAAATGCACCAATCCGAGGGCCAGGATCAATGTGAAACTGGTTTCGGAAAAGGGTGTGGGGACCATCGCCGCAGGTGTGGCCAAAGCACATGCCGACAGTATTACCATCAGCGGATGTGAGGGGGGTACCGGCGCCAGTCCCGCCAGCTCCATCAAGTATGCCGGGTTACCGATGGAACTCGGTATTTCGGAAGTACAGCAGACCCTTGTAATGAACAACCTGCGCGACCGTGTGGTATTACAAACCGATGGCCAGCTCAAGACAGGCAGGGATGTGGTTTATGCCGGATTGCTGGGTGCGGAGGAGTTTGGTTTTGCCACCGCCTCCCTTATTGTGCTCGGATGCATCATGATGCGCAAATGCCACCTCAACACTTGTCCGGTTGGTGTTGCCACCCAAAACCCCGAATTGCGCAAGCGGTTTATCGGCAAATCCCAGTACCTTATCAATTATTTCCGCTTTATCGCCACAGAAGCCCGTGAAATTATGGCCGAAATGGGATTCAGGAAATTTGAAGACCTTGTGGGACGTACCGACCTGATTGAACCGCGCAAGGACCTCGATCATTGGAAGGCTTCGAAACTCGACATGTCAAGAATTCTCTACAGACCCAAAGAAGCCTCCAAATTTGCCACGCACTGTACCTGCTTTCAAAAACATAAGATCGATGAGGTACTTGACCACGAGATTATCAAATTGGCCAACAAGGCAATTAAAAACATGGAGAAAGTCTGGATAAGCCACGACATTACAAACACCGACCGTACGGTAGGGGCAATGCTGTCGGGAGAGATCACCCGTACCCATGGTGAGGCCGGGCTTCCCGACGGTACCGTGGTATGTAAGTTCAAGGGATCTGCAGGCCAGTCGTTTGGCGCTTTTCTTTCGAGGGGAATTCATTTTGAACTCGAAGGGGATTCCAATGACTACCTGGGGAAAGGCCTTTCGGGCGGCAGAATTGTGGTGGTTCCTCCCAGGGGATCTACATTCAAACCCGAGGAAAACATCATCGTGGGCAATACACTTCTCTACGGGGCCACCAGCGGTGAGGCATATATACGGGGAGTGGCGGGAGAGCGCTTTGGTGTCCGGAACAGCGGTGCAGTAGCTGTGGTGGAAGGTGTAGGTGACCATTGCTGCGAATACATGACCGGCGGCCGGGTGGTAGTCCTCGGAAGAACGGGCAGGAACTTTGCAGCCGGGATGAGCGGTGGAATCGCTTATGTATATAACACCGACGGTAATTTCGATTACTTCTGCAATAAAGGTATGGTTGAATTAAGCCCTGTGGGAGACCATGATGACCTTCTTGAACTGCAGAGACTTGTCAACAACCATTACCTGCATACCCGCAGTGAACTGGCTGAAAGCATTCTTGTGAACTGGGAAGAAAACCTGCCCAAATTTATTAAGGTAATTCCGCTCGAATACAAGAAGGTGCTCGAGGAACAAAAACTCACCCAGTTGATTGAAAAAATACAGAAGACGGAAGATGAGCCACATTTCCATTATTAATTGTTTTTTTGAACGATCTATTTTACAAATATATGGGTAACCCTAAGGGATTTTTACAGATACAACGCAAGACTGCCGGTTACAGACCGTTGAACGAGCGTGTTTACGATTTCGGAGAGGTAGAACAAACCCTGAATGAACAGGACAGGCAGGATCAGGCTGCAAGATGCATGGACTGCGGTGTCCCGTTTTGCCAGTGGGGATGCCCGGTAATGAACAACATGCCCGAATGGCAGGATGCCATCTATAGGGGAGACTGGAAAAATGCGATCGACCTCTTGCATGTAACCAATAATTTTCCCGAGTTTACCGGTCGCATTTGTCCTGCCCCGTGTGAAAGCGCCTGTACTCTCAACATTCAGAACGAGCCTGTTACAATTCGTGAAAATGAAGCAGCAGCTGCTGAAAAGGGTTTTGAACTTGGCTTTATTGTTCCAAAGCCTCCTTCAGTGCGTACCGGTAAACGGGTGGCAGTGATAGGTTCAGGACCCTCGGGAATGGCATGCGCTGATTTATTGAACAAATGGGGCCATGAGGTGACATTGTTTGAAAAAGACGATGCCATCGGCGGATTGCTCCGATACGGGATTCCCGATTTCAAACTGAACAAAAAGGTCATTGACAGAAGACTTGAGGTTTTACTCGAAGAGGGTCTGAATTTTAAGACAAATACCCACGTCGGGGTTGATGTGAAAGGGACAGACCTGCTTAAGGAATATGATGCTGTTTGTCTTGCCATCGGAGCCATGAAGCCGAGAGAACTAACAGTGGAAGGGTCCGATCTCAAAGGGGTACATTTTGCCATGGATTTTCTTACCCAGCAAAACAAAGTGAACCACGGTCAACGGATTGAAGATGACCATAGAATTCTTGCTACCGGCAAACATGTAGTGGTGGTTGGCGGTGGGGATACCGGCTCGGATTGTGTTGGAACCTCTATCCGGCAGGGTGCAGAAAGCGTTACACAAATAGAGATTCTTCCCAAACCACCCGAAAACCGCTCACCCAATAATCCCTGGCCATTCTGGGCAAATGTGCTGCGTTATTCGAGCTCTCATGAAGAGGGCTGTGAACGCCGGTGGAGCTTGTCTACCAAGCAGTGCATCGGTGAAAACGGATCAGTAAAAAAGCTTGAGGTTGTAGAAGTTGATTGGGTAAACAGCAACGGTAAGATGACAATGGTGGAAAAACCCGGCACAACGTGGATGATCGAAGCGGATCTTGTACTGCTTGCCATGGGGTTTGTTCATTGTGTGCACGAGGGCCTTGCCGGGGAATTTGAACTTGAGTTCGATCCACGCGGGAATATCAAGGTGGGTAAGGATTTCCAGACAAGCAAACCAAAAGTATTTGCTGCCGGAGATGCCACTATCGGAGCGAGCCTTGTTGTAAGGGCTATTTTTCAGGGACGGAGCATGGCAAGGGCTGTGGATAAATTTCTTCGCAGTTAATGTCATCCACCTTCAAGGGTGTATTGTATGCTGATGACCCTTGCAGGAGCACTGATTGTTCTTACCGGTGCCCTGCTAACCGTTTTCAGGGGAAGGAAACCCCCCGGCTAAGGTATGCATGTCGCAACTTTATCTTATATTTGTTTGTTAACCACGTTGCATGCCACTGCTTACCTCTATAATAAACTGGCTGAATGTTAAGCGGGTACATCAGCTCGATCTTATCAGAAAATACCCTGCCGAGGTACAGCAGGAAACATTTGTAAAACTTATTTCCCGGGCGGCTGATACCGAATGGGGCAGAAAATACGGTTACGATTCAATTACCACCATTGAGGAATTTCAACGCCAGGTTCCTGTGCAAAGTTACGAGGAGGTAAAGCCTTATATCACCAGGCTCAGGAAAGGTGAACAAAACCTTCTGTGGCCCGGCGAAATCCGGTGGTTTGCCAAATCATCGGGCACCACCAATGACAAAAGCAAATTCATACCCGTAAGCAAAGAATCACTCGAAGAGTGTCATTTCAGGGGAGGAAAGGACGTAATTGCCATTTATTGTCAGCATTACCCCGAGACGCGCATGCTTTCGGGAAAGGGACTGACACTCGGCGGAAGCCATAAAATTGACAATTACAGCAGTCAATCGTATTACGGCGACCTCTCTGCGATCCTCATTGAAAACCTGCCTTTCTGGACAGAGTTTATTCGTACACCCAGTTATGAGGTAGCCCTGATGGAAAAATTTGAAGAGAAACTAGACAGGATTGCAAGGGAAACCATTGATGATAATGTTACCAGCATTGCAGGGGTGCCTTCATGGAACCTTGTCATGCTTAAATACCTCCTTGAAACCACGGGAAAAAAGAATATCCTTGAGATATGGCCAAACCTGGAACTTTTCATTCATGGAGGGGTAAGTTTCACCCCTTACCGGGAACAGTTTAAAAACCTGATTCCGTCGGAAAACATGCATTATCTTGAAGCATACAATGCCTCGGAAGGATTTTTTGCCATTCAGGATGACCCCACGGTGCATGATATGCTGCTGATGCTCGATTATGGCATATTTTTCGAATTTGTGCCGATCGAAATGCTCGACAAACCGGAGCAGTCCGCACTAACTATTGAGCAGGTGGAAAAGGATAAGAATTATGCGATTGTTATATCTACAAATTCCGGACTCTGGCGCTACATGATCGGGGATACCATCCGATTCACCTCCCTGTTCCCGCACAAAATTGTTATTTCGGGCCGCACAAGGCATTTTATCAATGTATTCGGCGAAGAGGTTATCGTTGACAATGCTGACAAGGCCCTTCAGATCGCCTGCGAAAAAACCGCATCGGCAATCACGGATTATACAGCCGCCCCGGTATATATGAGCAATGAACGACAGGGAGCTCACGAATGGGTAATTGAATTCTGCCAGCCTCCGGAGGATGTCGATTATTTTGCCACCCTTCTCGACCATGCCCTGATGTCGATCAATTCCGATTATGAGGCAAAGCGATACCGCAACCTGACACTCGATAAACCCATTATTCACCAGGTAAAATCGGGCACTTTCTACAGGTGGTTTCAGGAAAAAGGCAAGCTTGGCGGTCAGAACAAAGTTCCCAGGCTTAATAACGAAAGGAAATACCTCGAAGAACTACTGGAATTGAAATCGACAATCAAAACCACAAAAAAATAGCCTAATTTTAACTGAAATCTACCGAGATCAATTATGAGTATGCACATCGCGATTGCCGGCAACATCGGTTCAGGAAAAACTACACTGACGAGCCTTCTGTCTAAACATTTCGGCTGGGAGGCCCATTTTGAAGATGTGGATGATAACCCTTACCTCAATGACTTTTATAATGACATGCAGCGGTGGTCGTTTAATCTCCAGATTTACTTTCTGAATACCCGGTTTAATCAGATCCTGTCTTTCCGGAGGTCAGGAAAAACACTGGTGCAGGACAGGACCATCTACGAGGATGCATACATCTTTGCGCCCAACCTGCATGCGATGGGACTGATGTCTACCCGTGATTTCGAAAATTATTTCACCCTTTTCAATATGCTGGGATCACTGATCCAGCCTCCCGATCTTGTTGTATACCTTCGGGCCTCAGTGCCTACCCTCGTCAGGCAAATCCAGAAACGTGGCCGAAAATACGAGGACAATATCAGGCTCGATTATTTAAAACGCCTTAACGAGCGGTATGAAGCATGGATTGAGACCTATAAGCTCGGTAAAATGCTTATTGTGGATGTGGACAGTTATAATTTCATCGATAAGCCCGAGGATATGAGTGTGGTTATCGACAAGGTCAATGCCTCCATCCACGGACTGTTTTAAGGGAATAAGATGTTCTGGCGGATGGTTGCCCAGGTGGTGTCACTGATCTTAGCACCGGGCACTTCAATCACCTTACCTGCCAGCAGGGAACCAATCCTGCCGCTTTTTTCAGGACCCAGGGATGCAGCAAATCCGTATAAAAAGCCTGCGGCATATAGATCGCCTGCACCGGTGGTATCCAAACAGTTCACCTTTACGGGTGCCACAGTATAGGTATTCCCCCCCTGATGAACCAGGGATCCTTTTTCTCCGATTTTAACAACTGCGGTACCGCATTGTGCTGAAATCGCAGTGAGCGCTTTATAAGGATCAGAAAAACCGGTGAATGCCGTTGCTTCTTCTTCATTGGCAAATACAATATCGATGTTATGTTCAACAATGCGCTGTAAAAAGGCAAGGTTGGCTTCCACCACATTATAACTGGCAAGATCGAGGGATATCGTCATTTTTTGCTGACTGGCCAGTCCAAGGGCAGATTCCACCAATGCCTGGTTCAGCACAAGGTAGCCTTCGAGGTGCAAATGGTCGTAACCCCGGAACAAGGCCGGGGTCATGCGGGAAGCGGACAATTCCACTGCGGCCCCGAGAAAAGTAGCCATGGTTCTCTCACCGTCAGCTGATACCATCGCCCGCGATATGCCCGTGGCCGTATCGCTTTCCGACAACAGCGGAGCAATTCCGGCCCGGAGCATATCATCCCTGAAAAATTTACCTGTGTCGTCGCGACCCACAGTGCCGATAAAGCCGGTTTCAACACCCAGCTTTGCCAGCCCGTGAATGGTATTGGCTGCTGAACCCCCCGAAGCCTTGTGCTTTTTGCAGTCAAGAGTGGCATCTTCCACCTGCAGTGAAACGGCGGCATCAATAAGCTGCATGCTTCCCCGCGGGAAACCGAATTGTGTCAGCACTTCATCCTTGTTTAAAAAGGTGATCACATCCACCAGAGCATTACCGATACCGAGAATTTTTTTCATGGGGGTAAAAGGGTTAATCATTAACGGCGTGAAATTAAAAAAATAAAACCAGGGCAACAACTGCCCTGGTTTTGGCTCCTCAGCTAAGACTCGAACTTAGGACCCTCTGGTTAACAGCCAGATGCTCTAACCGACTGAGCTACTGAGGAATTTTTCAGAGTGCAAAAATAAGTGGATTTACTGAATTTTACAAGTGCCCAACCATATTTTTATAATGGTCCACGCATTTTCGATGTAAGGCCATTTCAATATAAGTGAAACCGGAAAAAAATTAAAAATCGGATACCTTCAGGGGTTTATTGCAACTCCACCGGCTCAGGGTCTTCTGATATCCCCAGTTGTTTCCTAAGGTACGACAGCCTTTCCTGTTTTTCATCCGACCAGGATTTTGAAACTTTTTCAGTAAACGAAAGCAGTAACAGCGATTTTTCATAAAAAGGCAAGCTTTCCTTAACCTTGCCCTGGGCATAGAACAATTCAGCCTGCGCAAAGAAAAGTTCCGACAGGATCTCAAGGTGTCCGTGCGTATAGTTGTGCTCCTGCAGCAGGGTATCCGTTAATCTGTCAGCGGGTATGTTCTGCAAAAGGGAAGCATCCTGCTGAAGAAATGTATAATAGGCATTTTCAATGGATTGCTGGGCTTGCTGAAACTCGCCCTTTTTTATTAATCCCAGCAGACCGGCGATCAATTCACCGATCATTTCGATCATCCGCAGGATGTAGTCTTTCTGGTACATGGCGGGGCGGATTATTTGCGTAAAGATAGGGAAAAATCCGCAGGGACATTGCATGCAATATGTTTAGAATACAATGACTATCGGTTGCTGATATTCCTGCCTGGGAAGCATTGTCCATACCCGGCTACTGCTTCTGTAAGGGAACGTTGTGCGTCATTCCCTACAGAAAAAACTTTCGTTAAACTCTCAGACTAACTTCAAAAAATAATTTGGAGAATTGATTAAATTTGAGACTATAAACAAGTTTGTAACAAACTGATTATAAACACAAGAATCAAACGTTAGTAAGGATTCCAGGGGAAAAACCCTGAAGAGCAATATATTTATTAATTTGCAAATGTGCTTTTAACAAAGCTACATATTCCCCCTGCCGGTGACAATATTGTTCATCGACCAGAACTTTATGAGAAATTGAACATAGGGCTTAGTCGAAAACTAATTGTCATTTCAGCTCCCGCCGGATTTGGCAAAACAACCCTGTTAAGCGATTGGATCAATCGACACAAGATTCAAACGGTGTGGTTTTCACTCGACAATGGTGATAATGACCCTGCAGAATTCTTAAGTTACATAATCTCAGGAATTCAAAGTATTTACAAAGAATTTGGACAAAGTGCCCTCAAGCTGTTAAAATCACCGAATGAACCAAGCACCGAATCAATTACAGGTCTTTTAATCAACGATATACTAAAAATAAATCATAACTTTTTATTGGTACTTGACGATTTCCATCTGATCAGCAACAATGAAATCATAAAATTAGTTGCCTTTTTATTGGAACGAATACCAGATAATATACATATTGTAATCTTAACCCGTTCGGATCCGGCACTATCCATTGCACGGTTAAGAAGTCAGAATCAACTGGTTGAGTTGCGTTCATCAGATCTTAGTTTTTCTGCAAATGAGATTTCTGATTTATTTAATAGAAAATTAAAACTTAAACTTTCAATTGATGATGTTTATTCGCTTGAAACCATTACCGAAGGCTGGATCGCAGGCCTGCAATTAACAGCTTTGTCAATACAGGGTCGTGAAGATATATCAGGGTTTATTCATGATTTAAAAGGAGCTAACCGATACATCCTGGATTATTTGATGGAAGAGGTACTAAAGATTCAAACAGATGATATCAGAGAATTTTTAATACAGACTTCGGTGTTGGAACAAATGTCGGCCCCGTTATGCAACTACGTTTTAAATAGAAACGATAGCCGGTTAATTCTCGAATCCCTCGACAAAAACAATATGTTTATCGTTCCTCTTGATGATGAACGAAATTGGTACAGGTATCACCATCTTTTTGCCGATTTGTTAAAACAAAGGCTTCAGCATAAAGATCAGGTACTGATTATTGATATTCACAACAAAGCATGTGATTGGTTTGAACAAAACAACATGGTTGATTTGGCAATAGAGCATGCGTTGGAAATTAAAAACTACGAAAAATGCAATCAATTACTTGCTGAAATAGTTGAGCGTATGTGGGAAAACGGGTCACATGCTGCAATTCTTAAATATGGTGATTTAATACCGGATGAACTGATTAAAAACAATCCCGGATTTTGTCTTTATTATGCCTGGATCTTAATTTCGGCAGGCAAACAGGAACAAGCGAAACCCTACTTAACAAGTGCAGAAAATATTACAACAAACAGACTTAATGACAAAAATATATCCGGAGAAAATAGTGATTACAATAAGAATCTGTTAGGAAGAATTTTTGTTGCATTTGCCTATTTGAATTCAAATGAAGAGCATCCGGAGCGTATTATTGAATATTGTGAAAAAGCAATGGAAAACCTAAAAGGGGATAATCCATTGTGGTTTAGCTGGATTTGGTTTTCTTACGGTATTGCATATTATTCCGGTGGGGATATACAAGAAAGCAACAGGGCTTTCAAAAATGCATGGGAATATGGTAAAAGATCTGGTAATCTCTACCTGATATCTGCCATCGCTTTTAGAGTGGCAGATATCGAACAACAGCTGGGGCATTACAGATCTGCTTATAAAAAATGTTCCGATCTTTTAACTTTCATGAAGGAAAGAGGATATTCGCAAATAGCAAAAACAGAATGGACTTATGCCGGACTATTTATTGTGATGGCTAATACACAAGCAGCCTGGGCGAATATGGACAAGGCACATGAATATATTAAAATTGCTTATGATTTAAGCAAAACCACCAAGGACATTTCTATTAAAATACCCATATTAATGCTTTATTCAATAGTACTCTATGAATGTGGGGATACAACGGAGGCAGAAAAGAAAATGAATGAGATGGAAGATATTATAAAACAAAATTATATCGCTCCGTTTTTAACAAATGTTTATTTAAGTTCGAAAATATTTTTATTAACTGAAATGGGTCAACTGGATCAGGCTGAGAATCTTATTTCGGAGTATGGTTTAGGACTTGATAAAAAGAAATCTCACATAGATGATATGGCTTATTTCTCGTATGCCCGTATACTACTTGCCCAATATAGGTTGGACGAAGCGGAGTTACTGCTTTCTGAATTATATACCCTGGCAAACGAAAGCAAAAGAATAGAAAGATTGATTGGGATTAAAATGTACTATGCCATTATTAATAAAATGAAAGGCAATCATGAAAAAGCCGTTATAAACGTGGTCGAAGCCATGGAGATGGCCGCAAATGAAAATTTATTTTCGTACTTTCTTTTTGACCTGCACCATACAAAGGATTTATTGAACGAAGTGTTTAGAATTCAGGCTACTGCAAGAACAAAAATTCCTGCAAAGTTTGTTGATAACCTTAAGCTCCTGATAGAAAGAAAAGAAAAAAGTAAGAAAATTCATGTAGCAATAGATTTAAGTGCCCGCGAATTGGATACCCTTAAACTTATTGCCCAGGATTTATCCAACCAGGAAATTGCCGATAAATTATTTATTTCGTTGAATACGGTTAAAACACATGTAAAGAATATATACCTCAAACTGGAGGCAGACAATCGGGTAAAAGCGATTGCGAAGGCGAGAGAACTTAATCTGGTATAATTTTAAAATTCACCCCTCGAATCACCCTCAGGGGTGATTTTTTTTTGATGCCCCAGCCTTTCCTTTGTCTAAGAACTTTCTCATGACCGAAGGGAATAACTTTTCTCATGACAGAAGGAAACAATTTAATATCAGATTAAAATGAAAGGCAAGAATATAATCATAGTTCAGGGACATCTTGATATAAAATGGAAGGACTGGTTTGAAGGCATGGCAATTAGTTACCAGGGCGCAAACACGGTGCTTTCAGGAAAGATCACGGACGAAGCTCACTTACATGGGATTTTAAATCAAATCAGGGATTTAAACCTGAAGCTCATTTCCGTTAATCCGGCGGGAAAGAAGAACAGTAATTGGTAATGAACTTCAAACTTCAAATTAAATATATTCAAAAATGAAAAAGTTTTTTTTAACAACATTAGTAATTGCACTTTTCGCAATACAGGTATTTAATCAAAACCTCACTCAAACGGTAAGGGGCACCATCATTGACATTGACAGCAAATTGCCGCTCATAGGCGCCTCCCTGGTAATAGCTGGCACTAACCCTGCAATTGGAACAACAACTGATGCAAACGGCAAATTCCGGCTGGAAAAGGTCTCTATAGGCAGGGTGACTTTGCAATTTTCGTACATTGGTTATGAGCCTTTAACCGTAACAAACATAGAAGTGAATTCGGGTAAAGAGGTTGTTTTGGATTTAAATATGAAGGAATCTGCTGTAAAAATGGAAGCGGTGGTTGTGAAGCCAAACCATAAAAAAGGGGAAGCATTAAATGGAATGGCCATGGTTAGCTCCCGTTCCATTTCGGTTGAAGAAACCGGACGCTATTCAAACAGCTGGAGCGACCCTTCACGTGTGGTCTCAAATTTTGCAGGCGTTGCAACAAATCCCGATGGGGCAAGCTTTGATATTATTGTCAGGGGGAATTCACCCAAGTACTTACAGTGGCGATTGGATGGAGTAGAAATCCCCAGTCCTTACCATTTCGATGATCAAAATGCTTCAAACGGCGGATTAAGCGCCCTCAACAACAAACTACTGGCTGCATCCGATTTTTATACAGGGGCTTTTCCCGCAGAATATGGAAATGCTTTATCAAGTATAATGGATGTGAAGCTCAGGACAGGCAACAACGAGAAATTTGAAGCTGCCTGCGGGGTCGGGTTACTGGGTACCGAACTTACTCTCGAGGGCCCTTTCAAAAAAGGATATGCTGGCTCATACCTCCTTAATTACAGGTACTCTACAGTTTCCCTTTTAAGCAAACTAGGTTTGGTTGAAATGGGAGAAACCCCCGATGCAAGGTTTCAGGACCTCAATTTTAAAGTTGTTTTGCCAACAAAAAAAGCGGGTACATTCTCTGTCTTCGGTTTAGGCGGGGTAAGCTCCACATCAACCAAAAATTTTAAATTTTGCGTGATTACACCCCCCCCTCA
>Ga0074195_1003356_pt1 | contig 15316 bp, 14 predicted proteins | sample EPASupsiteHSE623_FD_64525 | JGI IMG/M metagenome (GOLD analysis project Ga0074195, IMG submission 64525) | Bioremediated contaminated groundwater from EPA Superfund site, New Mexico - Sample HSE6-23 | ecosystem: Environmental > Aquatic > Deep subsurface > Groundwater > Contaminated ...
CGCCGTCATAATCGCTACATAGCCTAAGCCACCGCGAATATGGCCGACCAGCGCCAAACCAAAGCCGATAATTCGCTTGGAGATCCCGCCTGCATTCATCAATTCACCGACAAGAATAAAAAAAGGAATCGCCATTAAAGCAAAGCTGTCTGCGCCTACTATTAAATTCTGAGCCAGAATCCGCGTATCAAACATGCCAAGATGAATCATCAGCGCCCCACCACAGACCAGCAGCGCAAAGGCAATAGGCATACCCAGTGCCATAGCACCGCACAGCGAGAAGACAAATACTGCTACCGTCATTGGGTGATTTCTCCTTTTAGATTATTCTCCATGCTGACTTCCTCTTCTGATTCTTTCAATACCACAAGCCGTTCAATAGCATCCTTCACAAAAATGGCCCGGTAGATATTACAGCAGACAACCAGAAACATACCTACGCTGGAAATGATGCCAATGACATACATATAGGACAAGGGGATTCCCGTTGCCGGTGAAAGAGTATGCGATGTCATCATCGTCAGCTTCAGACTGCCTTGAAAAAGCACCCAAAGAGTGCTCAGTACAAGTAAATTACTCACGATAAAACAAATTTTTTTACCGCTTGGCGATAATTTTTTTACCAGAGAGGTAAACCCTAAATGATTGTTGTCCTTCAAAGCTCCAATCGCTCCCAGAAACACCGTCCAAACAAACAAGAAGCGTGATAACTCTTCCGCCCATGTCAAGCCGGAATTAAAAAGATAGCGCAGTGCTACATTTGTAAAGATTAAGAGCCCCATAAGTGCTAAAAAGAGGGCCATTATTCCATTAAAAGTAGATTCCATCTTCGCCAGTTTTTTCATTCTGCATTTCCTCCATTGCTGTTGATTGGTCTTATCCCGACTACTTCGCTGCGTTCACCAGTCTGTCAACCAAATCTCCACCAATAGCTGTACTCACTTGTTTATAAATAGGCTTAAGCATCTGCATAATTTTGTCTTTTTCACCAGCGTTCAGATCATTGATCTTCATGCCTTTTTCAGTAAGATATTTAATACTCGACTGATCTTCTTCTTCATTCAGCTTTCTTTGATAAAGCTTTGATTCTTCAGCAGCTTTTTTAACTGCCGCTTTCTCTTTATCAGTGAGAGAATCCCAAAAAACCTTGCTAACAGTGAATACATTGGCATTATAAACATGACCGGTATTCGTCAGGTATTTCTGCACCTCATTGAATTTGCTTGTTACTACGTTGCCGTAAGGATTTTCCTGCCCATCAACAACGCCTTGCTCCAAAGCAGTATAGAGTTGGGAAAAAGACATCGGCGTAGGGTTAGCACCGAGTGTTTTCCAGGTTTCAACATGAACCTTACTTTCCAGCGTCCGGATTTTGAGGCCCTTAATATCTTCTGCTGTTCTCACTTCCCGCTTATTATTGGTCAGGTGCCGAAAGCCGTTCTCCCAGTAAGCTAAGCCAATTAAACCCGACTTGGGCAGATCCTGCAGCACTTCCTGCCCGATGGAACCATCAAATACTTTATAGGCAGTTGCCTTATCCTTAAACAAGAATGGCAAATCAAAAGCATCGAAGCGTGGCGCAAATGCAGCAACAACACCTGTAGAAACGGCAGTTCCGTGCACCGTTCCCATCTGCAGGGCTTCCAGAACCTGGCGGTCTCCGCCTAACACGCCATCAGAAAACACTTCTCCTTTGATCGTTCCGCCTGATTCCTTTTCCACTAATTCGGCAAACTTTTGCAGTCCTTTGGTCAATGACCGGTCTTTATTGGTAACAATTCCGAGCTTCATCACTTTGGTGCCGTCTTTTTTTTCACCCGATTGCGTTTGGGAAGAACAACCGGTGACCAGCAGCAAACAGGCTATGATTGCTAAACTTATCATTGTAAGATACTTTTTCATTCCTACACGCCCCTCTTCTTATTAGTAACTTACTTTTTAACTGGTTGGCACCGTTATACCTTACTATGTAATCATGACCCGCCCCCCCTTGCCGTTATTCTAAGCAAACTTTACTATAATCTTGGCATAATTGCCTGATAATGCATCATCAAAAGCTTCCTGGTAACGATCACATGCCCAGGTTTTAGAAATAATCGGTTCTACAAACAAAGACGGATCTTTAAGATACGTAATAGCCTCTAAAAAGTCATCAACGGTATAAATAATCGAGCCTAGAATTGATATCTCGTTGCGAACAATGTGAACAGGAGATAAATGCACCGTATCCATGGTTATGCCCAGCGGTACCATAACCCCGCCGGGCTTCACGACAGCCATAGCCTGCTGAATGGCATCTTTCACACCGGCAGCCTCAATCACCACATCAAACACTTCATCTTTTACTTCTGCCGGCAGGCGGGTAGTTACGTTCCCCAGCTTCTTTGCCAGCGCCAGTTTTACGGGATTAATATCAATGACCGTCACATTCGCCCCCTGGTAAAGCGCCAGGGCAATCGACAGCAAGCCTTCCGTACCGCAGCCGATTACAGCCACCGTGGTTCCCTTGGTGATATTCGCTTTCTTCAAAGCGTGAACGGTAACGGCAAAGGGCTCAATCAGGATTGCTCTTTCATCAGGCAACTCCTCAGGAACTGGTATGATGTATTTTGCGTCCAGTACAATTTCCTGGGCAAAAACACCGTCTGCCGATACGCCTAACGGTTTTTTATGTACGCAGATATTTGTTTTTCCACCTGCACAAAACTCGCACTCACCGCAATAGGTGTTAGGGTAGACAACCGCTTTAGTACCAACTTCAAGTTGAACATTCTCGCCGGCCTCAACAACAGTTCCAATCACTTCATGCCCTGGCCGGAGCGGATACTGAGCATAGCTGATTGTGCCCTTATAAACACGCAAGTCTGACCCGCATATGCCGCCATAGCTAACTTTGATTCTAACATCATTTGCAGCAAGAGCATGCCGTTGTATCCCTTCACGTATTTTAATCATCCCAGGTTTTTCTAAATACAATTCAAACGTGCTACTCACCTTCTTAGTCCATTATAGTTTGTCTTGCTTACGAAATAGTTGGTAATTTGTCGCTTCAAGCGAAGCCACTTAGTATTGCAATATACTTTCATTAGATCGATCTAGTGAAAGTATATTATCCGTCCCTGCTTATTGTCAATAATTATTTACAGACTATTTTAAAGATATAATATAATCAGACTAAATGTGAATTACTTCACATTTACAGGCAGAAACAGCACGAAAATCCGGATTAAAATTGCCTTCATTGACAGTCCCCTGTCCTTATCTTATACTGAGTCTAGTGCTATATAGGCTTACCCTGTTAGCAAATCCGACGCTTATGGTAAACTTCGCAGTATCAGGTGATCATATGAAATCAGAAAAAAAAACACATACAACACTACAGGATGTCGCTAAACATGCCGGCGTATCCCGGGCTACCGCCTCACTGGTGCTGCGCGGCAGCAAACATATTACGGAAGCCACCCGTGAAAAAGTCCTTACCTCTATGCAGCAATTAGGTTATGTATACGACCGCGTTGCTGCTAATTTGCGTTCCAAGGTTTCCACAACAGTAGGATTAATCATTATGGAGCTCGCCAATCCTTTTTACTCAGAATTGCTTGTGGGCATTCATCAGGAGTTGGATAAATTCGGACAAACGGTTATTTTGGGAACGACCTTTGATTCCCAGTCAATCCAGGAGCGTCTGCTCTCTACGATGCTGGAACACCGGGTTGGAGGCATTATCCTGTCGGCAGTTCCCGGCAGTCCCAGTGAACCGATCAACCGCATTGAACAACTGGGAATTCCCGTAGTTCTGGTGGGCCGCAGGCTTCCTGAAGCCAATTGCGACTATGTTGGTGTAGACAACGTACTGGGCGGACGTATTGCTGTTGAATATCTCATCAATAAGGGGCATCGCCGGATTGCGCTGATCGGCGGTTTTTCACAGCTTTCCTCGTGGCAGGGACGTAAACAGGGTTATGACAGTGCCTTCGAACAGGCAGGCCTCCCCATTGATCCTTCCCTGATTATTGAAAGTCCCGCCACCCGGCAGGGGGGCATCGATGCAATTGAGAAACTTCTCCGGCTGCCTAACCGTCCTACCGCTATTTTTTGTTATAACGATACAATTGCAATTGGTGCTATGATGAAACTGCGGGATGCAGGCATTTATCCGGGCCAGGACATGGCGATAGTAGGCTTTGATGATATTCCGGAGGCAGCCATCATCAGTCCCAAATTAACAACAGTCTCTTCCTTCACCCGTATGATGGGGGCCCATGCCGCCCGTTTACTGTATTCCCGGATCGAGGGTTCCACACTCGCTCCTACGGCAGTCATCCTTAAACCACAACTCATTGTTCGGGATTCCTGTAATTTTTCCGGCAGCTACTAAAAAAACCGGCGTTCCAGCTAATGTGGAACACCGGTTTTTAACTTTATCCCAGTTGATGCTGACGAATAACCGCTAAAAATTCTGCACCGTATTTTTTAAGTTTTACTTCACCAACGCCCTTAATTAGCCTCAACTGCGGTTCATCAACCGGGCACTGCTCACTCAGCTCTTTGAGAGTACTGTCGGCAAACACCACATAAGGGGGCACATTATCCCGTTCGGCAATCCGCCGTCTTAACTGGCGCAACGACTCGAATAAATGATCGTCGGCCTGCCGCTGCTGCTGAACGACGACCTTCTGCCATACTTTAGACTGATTCTTGAGAACGGCGATGGCGGGCGGTGCCAGCTTCACCACCGGGTATTCACTTTCCGTCAGAGTGAGATAGTCTGTTGCAACCAGACGCTGAATCAGTGTTTTTATGTCCTGTATTGTCCGTTCGGCAAACAGGCCGTAGGTAGGCAGCCGGTCAAATCCAAACTGCAGGACCTTTTTATTTTTAGACCCTTTCAACACTTCCGCTACAAGAGCAATGCCAAAACGTTCCCTCATCCGGTAAATACAGGAAAAGACCTTCTGAGCATCAATTGTAATATCTACGCGTTCACTGTCATCATTGCAATTGCCGCAGTTACCGCAGTCCTCATCCGTTACCCGCTCGCCGAAATAGCGCAGAATATAATAGCGCAGACACTCGGGAGTATGGCAGTAATCAACCATATCCTGCAGCTTTCCGAGTTCATGCTGCTTGCGCTGCGGCGCTTCGACCGACTTATCAATTAAAAACTTTTGCAGCATCACATCCTGGGCACCATAAAGCAAAATGCATTCCCCCGGCAAGCCGTCCCGGCCGCTGCGGCCTGCTTCCTGATAGTACGACTCCATATTGCGGGGCATATTATAATGCAGGACATACCGGACATTGGATTTATCGATCCCCATGCCGAAGGCATTCGTGGCAACCATAACCTGCACATCATCAAAAATAAACTTTTCCTGTTCGTTCCGGCGTTCATTATCACTCAGGCCGGCATGATATCTGCCGGCAGCAAACCCTTTTTTGCGGAGCATATCATAAATACTATCTACCTCACGCCGGGTAGCGGCGTAAATAATACCGGTTTGTTTACTGTTGGCTTCGACATAATTAGTAATAAAATCCTGTTTATTTTCACCACGAAGCACCGTAAAGGATAAATTCTGCCGGTCAAAACCGGTTACATGAACATCAGGCTGCTCCAGTGAAAGCAGCTGGCAAATATCCGCCTTCACTTCCGGTGTTGCCGTCGCCGTAAAAGCACCGATAACAGGCCTGACAGGCAGACCGGCAATAAAAGTGCTGACCGAACGATAACTTGGCCGAAAATCATGTCCCCACTGGGAAACACAATGAGCTTCATCAACGGCAACCATACTGATCGGCAGTTCCTGCAGGGCCGACTGAAAGAATTCCGTTTCCAGGCGTTCGGGGGCAACATAGACAAGCTTATACCGGCCCGCCCGCACATTATAGAGCCGCCGGTTCACTTCCGACAGCGCCAGGGAGCTGTTAATAAATGTTGCCGGAATTTCCTGATTGTTAAGGCTGTCCACTTGATCCTTCATCAAGGATATAAGCGGTGAAATAACAACAGTCACTCCCGGAAGCAGCAAGGCAGGCAACTGAAAGCACAGTGATTTTCCTGCGCCGGTCGGCATGATCGCTACCGTATCTTTCTGCTCAAGCAAACTGGCAATCACTTTGGCCTGGCCTGGCCGAAACTGATCATAGCCATAGAATTGCTTTAATAATTGTTGCGCTTTTTCCATCATACGCTCGCTCTGCCTACTTTCTCCTCTTACACTACTTTTATCTTATGTTGTTATTCGTTTTTCGCCGGAGTAAATCCTGCCGTAAAATGTCCACAGGCACTGACTTTATCATTTGACAAAATACGGTATTTTTACATAATCGATGTATAATTTAATATTTTTTTGTTTTTTGTTACATTTAGTCCTTGCCAAAAATATATTTTTTCTTTACAATGTACGTAGGTTAAAAATCAGCAAATGAGCAATGCCGCTCAAATACACTGTCTTGTGCAGTGCGTTTGAGCGGCATTGTGTTATTATCCGGAAAGGAGATGATCAATTGATTCATCTGGAAGGCGTAAACAAGCATTTTGGTCACCTGCATGTCCTAAAAGACATTGATCTAACCGTGAAATCAGGTGAAAAACTGGTCATCATCGGTCCCAGCGGCTCCGGCAAGAGCACCATGATTCGCTGCATGAATTTATTGGAGCGTCCGAGCAGCGGCAAAGTGATTGTCGACGGCGCCGATATTATGGCAGCAAATGCAGCCGTTAACGAAATTCGTCAGTCTGCCGCCATGGTTTTTCAGCAGTTCAACCTTTATCCTCACAAAACGGTATTAGAAAATCTGACACTGGCCCCCGTACTCGTTAAAGGGGTTGCCAAAAAAACAGCAGAAGAGACGGGGATGGCTTTTCTGGAACGGGTTGGTTTAAAAGAAAAAGCCAATGCGTACCCTTCGCAGCTATCCGGCGGTCAGCAGCAACGGGTCGCGATTGCCAGAGCACTCAATATGCATCCGAAAATCATGCTGTTTGATGAACCGACTTCCGCCCTCGACCCTGAGATGATTAATGAAGTTCTGGACGTCATGGTTGATTTGGCCAATGAAGGAATCACCATGGTGGTAGTAACCCATGAAATGGGCTTTGCCCGTCGTGTGGCTGACCGCGTTATTTTTATGGACGGCGGTCAAATTATCGAACAAGGTACGCCAGAGCATTTCTTTGTAAATGCCGAACACGAGCGAACCAAACTTTTCCTGAGTCGTATACTGCATTAACAAAAAACACATAAACGAGGAGGATTTTACATGAAAAAGACTGGTTTATTGGCACTTATTGTTGTACTGGCATTTACCTTGGTCACCGCCGGCTGCGGCGGTACCACACAAAAAGCGGCAGCACCTAAAGATGCAGTTGCTGCCGATATTAAGGCAATCAAAGACCGAGGCGTATTGAAGGCAGGAGTAAAAGTCGACGTTCCCAAATTCGGTTACAAAGATCCGCAAAACGGCAAAGTAGAAGGCTTTGAAATTGATCTGACAAAAGCAATTGCCAAAAAAATTCTTGGCGACGAAACCAAAATTGACGTGCAGGGCGTAACTGCCAAAACCCGCGGCCCTTTGCTGGATAACGGTGAAGTGGATATGGTTATTGCCACATTTACCATTACGGAAGAGCGCAAGCAAACTTACAACTTCTCTGATCCCTATTTTATTGATGGCGTAGGTCTGCTGGTAAAGAAAGCTTCCGGAATTAGCAATCTGAAAGGCTTAGATGGCAAGAAAATCGGCGTAGCCCAAAGCGCAACAAGTAAAAAAGCGGTTCAAGAAGAGGCCGACAAAGTTGGAGCAAAGGTTACCTTCCTCGAGTTCGGCACCTATCCTGAAATCAAAGCTGCTCTTGATTCAGGCCGCGTTGATGCCTTCAGTGTTGATACTGCTATTCTCTTTGGCTATTTGGACGACTCTACTACCATCCTATCCGAACGCTTCAGCCCTCAGCAATACGGCGTTGCAACCAAAAAATCCAATACCGCTTTAGCGAAGCTGGTAAATGACACACTCAGCGATATGAAGAAATCCGGCGAGCTCGACAAACTGATTCAAAAGTGGGGTCTTAAATAGTGTCCGGTCCTTTTGCCGGCTTTAAGTGGCTGGCGTTAGCCCAAGACTGGTCGGTATTCGCTGAGGGATTTCTCACCACTATTATTGTGTCGATCCTCGGGCTGGCATTAGCGCTGGCCCTGGGGGTTATATTCGGAGTCATCGGTTCGGCGCCCTCGAAAATATGCCAACTGGTTAACCGGTGCTATGTCGAATTTATTCAAAATACCCCATTAGTTATTCAAGTCTTCTTCTTATACCACGGCTTACCTCATTTAGGCATTATGTTACCAGTTTTCTCGGTTGGTGTTTTAGGAGTGGGCTTTTACCACGGAGCCTACATTGCCGAAATTATTAGAGCAGGCATACAGGCAGTCCCCAGAGGGCAGATGGATGCCGCTCAATCACAGGGCTTTACTTTCTGGAGCGCAATGCGGTATGTTATTGTCCCACAGGCTAAACGGATTGTTTTTCCTCCTATGACCAATCAGGCTGTCAGCCTCATTAAAAACACCTCCGTTATGGCTATGGTTGCCGGCGGGGACCTGATGTATTACGCCGATTCCTGGGCAAGCACCAACTTGCACTATGGTCCGGCTTATGTCGTTACCGGTCTGCTGTATCTTGCTATATGTTATCCATTGGCAGCTTATGCCAGGCGCTTGGAGCGCCGCATGGAGGTGTCGCTATGATACAGGAACTTTTGAAGCCGGAGCTCGCCTTGTTTTTGTTCGACGGTTTACTGGTAACGTTAGAAATTGCCTTCTTCTCCGTCATTCTGAGTATCTTCTTCGGCACTATACTGGGAGTAGCCCGGTTTTCGAATCACGCTGTGTTCAGTAAAATAGCAGCACTGTATATTGAAGTAGTCCGGAATATCCCCACCCTGTTATTTATACTGGCTGCGCGCTTTATGACCAACCTTCAGCCTTCTAACGCCGGGATACTGGCAATGACGGTATTCACCTCTGCTATAGTCGCGGAAATCGTCCGCGGAGGCTTGAATTCGGTTAATAAGGGACAATGGGAAGCCGCTCGCTCGCAAGGGCTAACCTATATACAAACACTGCTTTACGTGATCTTGCCTCAGGCTTTTCGCAATATGATTCCGCCCCTAATGTCCCAAACAACAACTGTTATAAAAGATACGTCTTTTGTCTGGGCTGTCGGTATTGAAGAGCTTACCGGCAAAGGAATGATTATCATGGGTAAATATGGCACCACCGCACAGGTATTTGCTATATTTGGCACTATTGCCGCCACTTATTTTGTAATTAATTATGTATTGTCTGTCGTTGCCCGTGCACAACAGCGACGGCTGGCAGCCAGAAGCTATTAATCACTGTTAAAAGAAAGAGGGTGTCGTAAACAATGTCATTAAGTTAAGGAAATCAAAATAATAAAAGTCCAAGAAAAAAGACAGCGAGGTTGAAAGAAAAGGATCTCGCTGTCTTTTCTGCCTATTTTTGAACGGACCAAAAAGTGCAAAAGTTATAAAGAAGCAGACGGGCAAAGATTTCCTGCTTGATATACCCCCCTTTTTTTGCGTGCAAACAACTCAGGCCAATGGCATATTTCAATTCCCGCAAGGACGTTTCGATTCAGTGCTTTGAGCTCCTCTGAAGAAAATCCATCTCGGGGAAGATTGGTAATTACACATTCGTATGCTTTCTTTCGCACCCGGTTCTTTTTCGAATTTATTTTTGGGGCTTAACTTAATGACATTGCCCTTGAGATGTGATAATTTCGCATGCTTACTATTATTTCAAAAAACGGGTCATTTTTGATACTTATAATACTACATTGACTGACTACTGGAACAAACTGTTAAGTTCATTACACATTGAGTTAATAAATTGTTCTATCATCACTTTTGGCATTGTGGACTGAAACGAATTTACGGTAAGGGCTAATGTATTATCATAAGTACTAGCAATAATTGCGAAGCCAGGTGAAAATACGGCGGGCCCAACGATATAGCATTCGTTAATTTCTAATAATCCAAACCTAGTTGTTTCATCGGTAATAATTCCGACATTTGAAAAGGCCGGGATGCATAATCCGGTTGAAAAAAAGTGTTTTTGACGCTGATGAAAACGCATACCGGCATCTTTAAAGCTTATTTTCTCATGTGCGAGTTCTAATGAATATGCACTTTTAATTCCGGGATAATTACGCAATATTTTTCTTGTTTCCATCACGAGATGTGATAATGTTTCATCAAATGATTCAGTAGGATCATGGTTAACCGTAATAACCTGTATTGTAGAAAGATTACAAATCGTTTTTGATTTACGATCAGGTAGATACCTCCTCAAATCCACCGTAAAATGAAAAGTTATGGTCTTGTTTTGTATTTCCGCTATTTTAGATACAGTTCTAATGAATGCAGTCAACAGAACGTCATTCACCGTAGCGTCGTTGTTCCTGCCATAGTCAGCAATGTTTTGAACCGGATGAAATTTGTTCGCTACAAATGTTTGTCCATTCTTTTCACCTAATTTACAGGGAAATGTCACTGTAGTTGGAGCCTGGTCAACTCCAGTTTTCATTAGTTCATTCACGGCGTTAGCAACATGATGAATACCCAAAATTTGATCTTGTCCGCGACTAGTTAATGTTCTAGATTCTACAACATACTGCAGTCCTTTACATAGCTGATTATAAATCGATGCCAAAAGATTTAAATATTGCTTAAGTCCGGCTGCGTCAGAGCAAGCATGATTAATTTTTATACAAATAGTGTCTGAGTCTGTCCTGATTACTCGCACTTTAATTTGACAGTCCCTGGAAATATCATAACGAGTGCCAATAAATTTTTGCAACTCTACATCAACATTGTTAGTTTCGACCACAGAAAACAAGTCAGTAATATCAAGATCTTTTCGCAGTTCCCAAACAGGACAATTGTCATCCTCTACGAAGCGGCACCTAAGAATTGGTTCAACATCAAGGGAAAGCCACACAGCTTGTTGCAACATTGTTTCATTAATTCTGCCGTTAAGCCGTAAAATACAACTGATTTGACCATCTGCAAGATATTTACCAATGAGATAATTTACCGCATCTTGGGCAACACCGGAAAACATACTGGATTTTTGTCCATGACAAAAACCTCCTAATCATATTATTAATTTAATTAAATTAACTATTTTATAAAAAAACACGAATATATCTCACGTATTATTTTTTGGACTCGTAATTTGCAATAACTTTCTTCAGCATATCAATATACATTTTTAATTCATCTTCTGCAAGGCATTCTTCAACATATCTGGCATAAGCATTAGTTGCACCGTCATTAATTTCAATCAACTTTTTGCCTTTATTACTGACCATTATATAATAAACACGACGATCCGTTGCTGATTGTATCCTTTCAAGATAGTCCATTTTTATTAGTCTGTTTACAATGGAAGTAACAGCAGGTTTGGTCACTTTAAGTTTTTCTGCTATCTCGCTATATGTAGGATTATTTATCCGATAGATGTTATCAAGATAGTAATATTGCTTAAATGTTAAATTTGGCAATTCCGGCCCCGAGTTGGCTTCTCGATAAGTTTGCGATATCTCAATTAATATTTTTCTAAGCTGTATATAAAGATCAGACAATGCCACTTGAACATTTTTCCCCCTCCCCAAAAAGTTAATACCACTTAACTATTATAGCCGCTATGTGAAATAATGGCAATATTGGATTAACGGCCGCTGTCGTGGCGGTAAGCTGTCCACCATCCTGCGGACCGCATTTTTCCAGAAGGGCCGAAGGAAATGAAGACCTGATTCGGGTGTTAACAATAAGCAGGGCGGTCTTGCAAATAGAAAGGGCGTTGTCTGAGCAAAGTGAGTTTATGCCCTTTCCGCAAGAGTGGCCTGCTTACAAGGTAAATTTCACGCTTTTTTCTAATGCAACAGCTTCTTTATAAGGCACTATTTAAAAATGCTTGCGTCCGGGGATGCCGGGGAGTATGGAACAGTTCATGCGGTGTTCCTTCTTCAACAATTTCGCCCTTATCCATAAAGATAACGCGATGAGCAACTTCACGGGCAAAGGCCATTTCATGCGTCACAACCACCATCGTCATATGCTCCTCGGCCAGTTGCCGCATGGCTTTTAACACTTCGCCCGTCAATTCGGGATCAAGTGCCGAGGTTGGTTCATCAAACAGCATGATGTCGGGTTTCATCGCTAATGCCCGGGCAATCGCCACCCGCTGTTTCTGCCCTCCCGATAAACGCGACGGGTAGGCATCTTTCTTTTCCAGCAGTCCCACTTTCCGCAGCAAGGCCTCTGCTTCCGGTATAATCGCTTCCCGGCTGAGGCCTTGTACCACTTGGGGCGCTTCAATTACATTTTCCAAAACAGTTAAGTGAGGAAATAAATTAAAATGCTGAAATACCATACCCATTTTGCGGCAAATCCGGCGCGCCTCACGCTCGTCTGCATACCGGCTCTTTTCTCCGGGAATATCGGCTGCCAGTACTTCTCCCTCGACGCTAATGCTTCCCCTGTCAATTACTTCCAGGCGGCTTAAGCAGCGCAGCAATGTACTTTTCCCCGAACCGGAAGGTCCGATTACAGCGACAACCTCTCCCTTTTGCACAGACAGAGAAACATTATGCAATACCTCTGTCTGTGCAAAACTTTTGTATATCTTCTCCATCTGTATCATCGTCCTGATTCTCCTATTCATCATACACGGCATAACGATTCTCCAGCTTCTGGAATATCCAGGTTAGCACGAACGTCATTGCCAGATAGAAAACGGCAGCCACCAGAAAAGGGGTTGTATCAAAGTCACGCTGCACAATGGACCGCGTGGTACGCAGCAAATCATTCATTGCCAAAACGTAAATAAGCGATGTATCTTTTACCAGCGTAATTGTCTCATTACTGACAGGCGGCAGTACCCGTTTGATCACCTGAGGCAGCACAATGCGCCGCATAGTCTGCACATAGGACATCCCCAGCACTTTGGCGCCTTCAAATTGGCCTCTCTCAATAGATTGGATGCCTGCGCGGAATATTTCGGCAAAATATGCGGCGTAATTTAAGGTAAAAGCCATTAATGCCGCCGGAAAATCAGGCAGTTTAATTCCGATATAAGGAATGAACGGCAGGCCATAGTACACAAATAATAGCTGCAGCATCAGCGGTGTACCGCGCATGAGCCAAATGTAAACGCCTACCGTGCCGCTGACCGCTTTAAAGCGCGAAATCCGGGCTAATGCCAGCAATAAACCGAGCGGCAGAGAAAGAATCAACGTAATAAAAAACATTTGTAAAGTTACTACCGTCCCCTCCAGCATGGGGCCGATAATGACACGTATATACTCCATTTTACTCTCCCTAGGATGTGTCTTCAAATTAGCGGAATAGTCGCCCTAACTCAGTCCTGGTTTTATTTTACAATATCGGCATCAAACCATTTTTTCGAAATACCGGCGGATGTTCCGTCTTTTTTCATGTCATCCAGCGCTTTCTGCAGTTTTGTCTGCAGCTCTTTATCTTCTTTTCTGAGTCCTACACCATATTCTTCCGAACCGAAGTGCTCTGCCAGTATGACATATTCACCTGATTTTTTACTTGTATAATAGCGTCCGACGATTTCATCGACTACTACCGCATCTAACCGTCCTGCTTTTAAGTCCATCAAAGCAGCCACATTGTCCGGGAACTTCTTAAATTCCTTAAATGACTTTAGTACGGCAGCATCCTTTTCAACGGCTTCCACGCTGCTGCTGCCGTCTTGAGCACCTATCGCCTTGCCTGCCAGATCTGCTTTGGACGTAATGGCGGAACCGGCAGCTACAATAATAATTTGGCGGTTTTCCATATAAGGATTGCTGAACAAAATATTCTGCTTGCGTTTTTCCGTAATTGTCAGCCCGTTCCAAAGCATATCAATGCGCCTGCTGCTCAGTTCAGCCTCTTTGCTGTTCCAGTCAATCGGCTTAAATTCGACTTCCATACCAAGCCGTTTTGCCGCTTCTTTCGCCATATCAACATCAAAACCAACTATCGTATTTTTATCGTCGCGAAAGCCCATTGGCGGAAAATTATCATCCAGACCAATAACCAGTTTCTTTTTTTCTGTCCCCCCGCAGCCTGCCAGCAAAGTCATTGCCAACAAAGCAATCAATATAAACGACATCATTTTTCTCATGTCTTTATCACTCCCACCGCAAAATATAACTTCATTGTCCATTTTACTTTAATATGTTAAAGCAAAGAACCTTTAAAACGGCACAATATTAAAAACCATGCTTGATTTGGATTCATTTGCGCTCATTTACACGCCTATTCGCAGTATTTTATCTTTTGGCAGCAAGAGCAAGTAGCTTTCTTATTCTTAGCAGGAATACATCGCATAGCTACATTGTATTTCACAAGCACGACTGCCTTTCTTATACTGGAATCATTCTATACAACAGAAGGAGCACTATTTATGCTATTGGTTCTTGCACTAATCCCTATCCTTTGGTTACTGATCAGTTTAGGTTTTTTAAAAGTGGCCGCATATAAAGCGTGTATTGTTGGGTTATTACTTAGTATTATCATTGCTGCAACAGCCTTCCAAATGCCATACTTACTCGTTTTGCAAGCAGCTTTGGAAGGCGCTGTCTTAGCACTTTCCCCCATTTTATGGGTTATTTTTGCTGCATTTTACACCTATAATATTTCACTTGAAACAGGTGCGATGAATCGCATCAAGGATTTCATGTCCAATATCTCCGGAGATCGGAGAATCCAAGCACTGGCTATTGCCTGGGGCTTCGGCGGATTCTTAGAGGCAGTAGCCGGCTTTGGAACGGCCGTTGCTATTCCTGCAGCGATTCTGATTGCTCTGGGGTTTCGGCCGTTTCTAGCTGCCGTGATCTGTTTGCTTGCCAATACAATTGCAGTTGCATTTGGCGTGGTTGGTATACCAGTTACCACTTTGGCAAAGATTACAGACCTCTCTGTCATGCAGCTCTCCTTGGACATTACCATGCAGCTTACACCCTTTGTTCTTTTAGTCCCCTTTTTGATGGTGCTTGCTATAACCAAGACGCTATCAGGCTGTAAGGGAGTTTTGCTGACAACCATAGCAGCCGGATTAAGCTTTGCTATCACCCAATTTATAGTTGCTAAATATTTGGGTCCCGAACTGCCGGCTATCATCGGCTCTATTGTATCTTTTGCGGCAATTCTTTTGAGCGTTAAACTATCCCCGCCCCAGAATGAGTGGATATTTCCTTGCGAAGGTACAAC
>Ga0074195_1003357_pt1 | contig 15314 bp, 16 predicted proteins | sample EPASupsiteHSE623_FD_64525 | JGI IMG/M metagenome (GOLD analysis project Ga0074195, IMG submission 64525) | Bioremediated contaminated groundwater from EPA Superfund site, New Mexico - Sample HSE6-23 | ecosystem: Environmental > Aquatic > Deep subsurface > Groundwater > Contaminated ...
CAAAACGGTATGCTGTCGTTTCTGCCGGAGTTTGCTCCAAAACCAATCGGATCCCATAGCGCTGGGAGAGTTTTTCACAAATAAGTTTCATAGAAGCAATCACTTTCAGTCCGAATTTCATAGCTTTTCGCGATTCGTGCAACTCTTCTCCTGTATGATATTGGACCATTTCATTAAGACCCACGATTCCCACCAAGTGTGTTACCCGGTGCAAACGGAGATAAGCATGCTCATCGTCCGGTTTTTTAATTGCCAGTAGTCCTAAAGGTCCGTTATTTTTTTTAGCAAGCAAATGCTCTAAAAATATTCTTTTTTGCCGGTGGCCTTTAACCACGATTTCCATAATGTTTTTGAGATAGTTAAACAAAACTTCATCATTACCTCCAGCCCGATAGGCGATTCTCGGCAAGTTTACGGAAATATTTTGCAAAGCTGAATAGCGCATTCTCCACGGTTTTTTAGCATCGTTAATATCGCTTTTTTCAAGCTTGAAAGACAGCCGGCAACACTCGGAAATCTTGGCTTCATTTCTTCTATCAAAAACAAAGTAGGTATTTCCTTTCTCGGCCGCGACCCGGGAAAGAAATTCTAAACACTCTTCATGACCAGGCGTTTTGAAGAAATCTTCGGTAATGTGAACCAGCGGCTTTGGGAAAAAGAATGGCCTTCCGGAACCGTCCCCGTCCAAATAAACTTCAAAGAGTCCTTTGAAAAACGCTTGGGATTCTTTCATATACTCCTTATAGGTTTTGCCGGTGTATTCTCCGCCCGGTCCGATTGCAGGAACATCCTGGAAATGCCGCGGTATTTCCCAATAAAGATTAATGTCAGAAAAGATTGCCTGGCCGCCTCTTGCCACCGCTTGTTGGGAAAATTCGTAAATTAAAATCTGAGCCAACTGTTTAATTTCTTTTTCGTTTCTTCCCACAAGGTAAGGAGCCAAAAAAACATTAACCGCGTCCCAACCGATCGCTCCCGAAAAATGGCATTGGAGTGCCGCAGATAATTTTATCAAGTGAGCAATCAAAACTTCAGGATGTTTGGCCGGCTTGGCTTGCGATAGGGAAGAGGTAAGATCCAATCCATATTTTTTTACGTACTCGAGCGATTGCCCGGAGCAATAGGGGCGGTCGACCATTCCTAAATCGTGGAGATGAATGTCTCCTCTGGCGTGCGCGTCGCTTACGTCTTGGGAAAAAACTTGGAGCAGGGCGTATTCTTTTTTGATCCCTTCAGCTAAAGTTAAGTTGGTTGCCTCTGGACCGTGGGGAACATTGGCGTTGTCTTTGTTGGTTTCGTTTTCAATTATCTGTTGGACATCAAAAATAGGAAATCCTAAACGGCTATATCTTTTATGCGCTTCTTCTAATCCTCTTTCGGTAAGTTTTCCTAAAACTAACTCGCGAATAAGTCTCGCGGTTACATTTTTAATTTTCCCTTCAAACATTTGTTCTTCTACCTCTTGGGCAATTTCGCCGGCAATTCTCGCACTGATTCCTGTTTCCTTTACGATACTCTCAGTAATTCTGGTAGCGTCCCAACGCTCCATTTCGTCTTCGCTGGTTCGTACGAATAAAGCCTTGTCGGTCACGTCGGAACCGAGATCGAGCTTTAACAATGATTGGACTTTCTTATCTTTTTTTGTTTCGGTTTTTTGCTCGGTCATAACTGAAAAATGAATCAATAATTAGAAAATTGGCGTAAAAAACAACCACTCATGCTTAATCTCCGCAGAGCTAAAAGAACTAGATCAATAAATCTTTTTATTTTAATGCCTCCAAGAAATCTAAAAGTTCTTAATAAAAAAATATCACGATTTTTAGAAACACGAAAATCGAAAGTACGAAGTGCGAAAAGTGCAAAGTAAAAATAAGCTCCAAAGAGCAGAATATAAAGCACAAACAAATCTAAATTCCCCGTACAAGACACCCGTTCGAGTTTTGCTTTTTACACTTTATTTTTACTTTGCACTTTGTTGCTTTGCGCTTTTAGCAAAATCTGCTATAATACTTATGGAATATTTTTTCTTTGAGTGTTTTTTTGCTTATCTAAGAAACCCTGCAGAATAATTCTCGCCGCTTCGGCGTCATCTAACGATCGGGAAGGTAGATTCTTCCTTGCTTCTTTTGTAGTGAGTCTTTCATCGTAAGTAAAGATCTTTTTGTCCGGAAATTTATTTCGGATCGCAGATACAAACTCGAGCGCCGATTCGGTACTGTCAGAAAATCCGCCGCTCATACTGATAGGTATTCCTACAACGACATTTGTAATATCGTGTTTTTGCATTATCTTCATCAGTTCTGCAAAAAAATTTTTATCGTTCGGAATTATAGACAACCTTGTGGCCAGAATGCCTTGCAACGCGATCGCGATTCCAATTTTCTTTTTTCCAAAGTCAATTCCTAAATAGTTCATTTTATTATTTTTGTCTTTTTGTAGCGTAAACCCTTGACAAAATTTAAAGAAATGATTTAATAGTCGGTTCAGTCAAATTCAGTAATTCGTGATCCGTAGTTTAATTACGCATTACGATTTACGGATTAATAAAAATTAGCCCAGCGTGTTTTTGAGGGATAAAAATCTGTAGACAATGGGGCGGCGACACCATGTTTTACGTTGCCTCGGGAGAATTCCTAGATTAAGGACTTCTTGGTGCAGCTAAGATCATCCTCGGGAATTCTTCCCTCCCGTCCACAGAGACGAGAAGTTTGTCTACAGTTTCTTATGCCCCTTAAAAACGCTGGGCTTTTGTTTTTTAATTAAGGTAATCTCTAATCTGAAAAACGTAATATTTTGATAAAACCTTGATTACCTGTTACAGATTACCGATTACTAGCATTTTGAGGCTACTTCTTTTTTTTAATTTCGGCAAAAAGAAAAAACATAAAACTTGCAACATGGAACTTAAAACGCAAGGAAGTTTAAGGTCTGGAAATTATCCCTTATTACTAAGTATTCTTTATCTGACTCGAGAAAGGAGTGAGTTATCTCCCCCTTACAAAGGGGGAGAAAGAGAGGGGGTTTATTTTTAAAAAAATTGCGTGTTGATACTTAGCTGCTGTTTTACTCTCCATTCAATCTAAATATTTTTCCCAATCCAATAATACAAGCTCCTAAAAATGCTTTGAAGTAAGCAACAAAATAATTGCTTCCCATCTTATACCAAAACCGGCCAAACCCTTTGTAAAGAAGAAATAATCTTTTTAATTCGGGTAGCAGTGTCGCGCTTTTACCGTGCAGATGGTAAACCCAGGCGGAAGATAAAAAGTAAGTTTTACCTCCCATTTTGTACAATCTATACGAAAGATCCACATCATTAAAATACAAGAAGAAATGGGGATGCGGATCAAAACCGTCCAGTTTTTTGAGAATATCTTTTCTCCACAAAAGACAACTCGCTCCCGGCTCTTCCACCTCGCCACTCTTCTCGGGATCGTAATAAAAACGATATTTTTTTCCTCTCGAAAATAAATCTGCCAACAAGAACCATACTCCGGTAGGGAAGGGGCGGGAAGAGTTTTGGGGGGTCCCGTCTTCAAAGCGCAGCTGGGGAGAAACCCGAGCATATTCTGGATTTTTATCCAGAAAATCAATTAATTTTTCAACAACCTTCGGTTTGATAAATACATCTTGGTTCAGCATTAGGACATATTCGCCCCGGCTTTTCTCCAGTAAAAAATTATTTCCTCGAGCAAAGCCGATGTTCTCTCCTTCGCCGTAGAATTTAATTTTAGGATAAATCTCTTGCAACTCCTGCCAACGCTCCGGCTTGAACCCGTTGTTTATTACTAATATTTCCCAATCTTTATTGAGTCTGCTTTCACAGCCTGGATAAAGAGTCGCCAAGCATTTTTCAAAAATTTCTTCACCAAAAAATACTGGAATAATAATTGATAGATTCATTTACATTTATCATTTATCATTTGCCATTCATTTAACATTGAACCATTTATCATTAGGGGAGTCAGAGAAAAATGAAAAATGTCAAAATGGTAAATTAATGATGAATGACAAATGGCCAATGATAAATTATCGTATAATCACCAGAAAAACGAGTTGCCTCACGTAGCAAACCTCGTTATTTCGCAATGCCTTATGAAAACTCAGGGGAGATTAAACGGGTCTTTTTCTCCTTCTCCTAAAGTTCGGGGCATGCTGGCGTCTTGTCTTTTTTGAGTTCTTTCTTTCAAGAATTCATTCATTCTAGTATTACGTTCTTTTATTGAATCGGCTGAGGCTGCTTCATTGGCGGAAGGCACAGAAAAATATTCTCCAATCCCTAGATATTTCATTACAAAGTTTACTATTCCTCCAAAAACCAAGAAAGAAAAAATAATAATAACTGCTGATGCCGCCCTGGGAGTCCATTTTTTAATAGTTTCAATTCTTTGCGTAGAAGACACTGTTTTAGAATCAATAATTATGAATCAAGAATTTATGAATTATGAATTTTGTTTTTTCGTAATTCATGCTTCGTGATTCGTAATTCGAATTAGAACACATTGGAAATTAAAATCTTTGTTTTCAGGCTGCCCAATGACTCGTCCGCATTCTCCAATATTTTATCGGGAGAATAATTCTGTGCTTGATTCATTGATATTGTGCTAACCGTCACCAATCTTTTAGCATTCTCCAGATAACGAATAAACTGCAGGGTATTTGCGTATGATCCTTCGATGTTTAGCTCAAGCCAAACATCTTTGTTGGCGTTATTGTTTGTATTGGCTGACTTTATTTGCCCGATTTTCGGAGAACTTTTTTTAGCAGGATTATCCCCAATATTAGTGACAAGCGTCACACCGGAAAGTTCAGCGGCATTTTCCAGCTCCTCTATCAAGCCCAGAGTGCCGTCGGGTTCTATTAACATTCCCGAAATCTGATTTTTTAGATTTACAGAATCATCAAAATCGCTCTTCACGCTGTCGAAAGAGTCTAATTGCCTTAAAGTGTTGTCGTAGTTATTCTGGGCCGCCTCCAACCTCGCCTCTTCGCTTAAGATTTGCTGATACAAAAACCAGCTCATAAATACTCCGGCAACCAGGAATACAAATATGTAGACAAAAGAACTTGCGAATATTGATATTATTTTTTTGTTTTGCATGGATGAATTAGCGTAATTCGTAAAACGTAATTCGTAATTCGTAAATATACAATATTCCTGAAAGTATTAGTATTATTACGATTTACTGGTTACGGATTACGATTTACGCTATGCTTGAGGTTGGTCCCGCCTTGGCGGGACGACCCACTCCTTACGTTTTATGTGAGCCGTTGGTCGGACTTGAACCGACGACCTACTCCTTACCATGGAGGTGCTCTACCAACTGAGCTACAACGGCATTATACTATATTTATATTTTATATAGTATTAGCTCTGTCGGGGTACTGGGACTCGAACCCAGAATCTCCTGCTCCCAAAGCAGGCGCCTTAGCCAATTAGGCCATACCCCGTTTCACTATTGTAACCTATACTATAATAAAGTTATTGTGAAGAAAAACAATAGTTTATTATAACAATATGATTATCCGTAAGAAAACTTGGCCAGAGTTTTTTGAAAAAATTTTATCCGGCAAGAAGAAATTTGAGTTACGGCTGGCCGACTTTGAAGTGGGAGTAGGGGACACCCTAGTGTTGGAAGAATGGGATCCGGAAATGAAAGAATACACTGGCCGAAAGATCGAGAAAAAAGTCGGCTATATTTTGAGAACTAAAGATTTAGACTTCTGGCCGGAAGAAGAAATCAAAAAACACGGTTATCAAATAATTCAATTTGAAGAATGATTTACACCGATCGGATATACGGGAAAATAAAAATCACCGAACCAGCAATACTAGAGTTAATAAATTGTCCTTCAATTCAAAGACTTAAAGGGATTGATCAGGCAGGCTATCCGAAACCCTGGTTTCCCGGAAATCCACGAACTCGTTTTGAACACTCAATGGGAGTTTTTATTTTGCTTAAAAAACACGATGCTCCTTTAGAAGAACAGGTGGCAGGATTAATCCACGATGTTTCCCATTTGGCATTTTCTCATGCCATCGATTATGTAGTAGGGAAAAAAGATCAAGGCAAAAGACTGGATTATCAAGACAGCATATTTGATGATTTTGTAAGAAGCTCGGAAATTCCCGGAATATTAAATAAATATAATTTTGATTTGGATTATATACTTAACGAAAAAAACTTTCCTCTAAAAGAAAATGATTTGCCCGACATTTGCGCTGACAGAATCGATTATTTTCTAAGAGATATTTTTGCCTTTGGGATTATAGATAGAAAAACCCTTGATAGTTATTTAGACAATTTAATTTCAATCGATAAAAAATACTGGGCTTTTAAAAATTTTAAAATTGCCAAAAGTTTTGCTGAAAGTTTCATGCGATTTGATGACAATTATTACTCGGGTAATCTAACCGCTATTATGTTTGCTACTATTGCTAACTATCTTAAATACTCTTTGGATAAAAAATATGTTGCCAAAAAAGACTTCTATAAGACCGACAGGGAAGTGCTGGATAAAATTTATAAGCATCTAGATAAAGACCTGCGGTTAAAATCTTTGTTCGATGCAATGAATAATAAAATTCATTACAAAATTTACCGCAAAAAACCTAAAAAATACGACAACCACCTATTCTGCAAGTCGCGAGCAGTAGACCCTTTATGTATTAGTAGGGGAAAATTAAAAAGAGTGTCGGAAATCGATCAAGCTTTTGGAAACACTCTGAGAAAGTATTTAAAACCGAAGGAGTATTTCATCCAATTTGAAAAATAGTCCTTTTCAAAATTCAAATAAGGTAATAGAAGAAAGATAGTAGTAACAAAGCTGGGATAGCCAAGTAAAAAATATCACCGAAAAGGAGGCGGGCGATGGAAGCTTTTACAGAATTCAGGATGGGTTTATTTGGTATTGGGATAATTCTTCTCTTAATCAACCTATGGTTTGGTTATTGCAGAAGATCCCGATCCGCATGGATTGTGACAACGATTATCTGGGCTCTCTACGGATTTTTGGAGAGCGAGTTCTCGAGAACTTTAATCCTGAAACACATCCTGTTTTGGCTATAAGGTAAGCGAATAGAAAAGGAGGAACGAACAAATGTACTGCTATGAATACGATACGAGAATAGATCGTCTAAGACCACATACGCCAGAAATGATGGCGTGGGCAAAGGAAACTGTTGCTCCTCTGCTAGAAAAACTTTCGGCAGAAATGGATCGGCTTGCCGAAGAGAAAGATCTAGCAGAAAAACTGCGTAAAATAGTCTTCGGATAGGAAATCCGAAAATTCTTTTTTCACTAATGCGAAACAAAGCTCCGAACATTCGGGGCTTTTTGCTTTTTAATAGCTTTTGGAAAAGTTTTGGAAAAATATCTTATCCCCAAAGAATACTTTATCAAGTTCGAGAAATAACTTTATTCCACTTTGTTTCACATTCGTGAACAAAAGTGGAATAAAAATAATTTAAAAAAATCCTTGTGTTATAATACGAATAATAATTAACAAAAAATTATGGCGAAAAGAGGCGAAATTTACAAGTGCGATGTTTGCGGAAACATTGTCGAGGTTATCCATGAAGGGGGAGGAGATTTGGTTTGTTGCGGACAGCCGATGAATTTAATGCCGGAAAAAACCGAAGAAGAAGGACTCACGGAAAAACATGTTCCGGTGGTAGAAAAATCTGAAAAAGGAATTCTAGTCAAGGTCGGAAGCATACCCCATCCTATGGAAGAAGCCCATTATATTGAATGGATTCGGATTGAGAAAAAGGATGGCAGGGTTTGTCGTCATTACTTTAAACCCGGAGACATTCCTGAAGCAGAATTTCCTGTCCAGTTGGAAGAAATATCCGCGGTTTATGAGTACTGCAACCTGCATGGGTTATGGGTAACCCGAGTTTAGAAAGTTCTAAATTTCTATTTAAAAGTAACAACTACGGTTGTCATTCCGACCGAAGCAAAGCGAAGTGGAGGAATCCCTCTCGAATTTTAAAAAGGGATCCCTCGACGGAGTTTACCCTGAGCGTAGTCGAAGGGCTCGGGATGACAACACACTAATCAATTTTAACTACAAAATCATGGATCTCAAAGGCTCGCAAACAGAAAAAAATCTTCTCACCGCTTTTTCCGGTGAATCACAAGCGCGCAACCGTTACACTTATTTTGCGTCTGTCGCAAAAAAAGAAGGATACGAACAAATTTCCGGCGTTTTTTTGGAAACCGCCGATAACGAAAAAGAGCACGCCAAAAGATTATTCAAGTACCTGCAGGGCGGGGAAGTCGAAATCGCGGCAGCCTTTCCGGCCGGCGTAATCGGAACAACTGCGGAAAATCTTAAAGCTTCCGCCGCAGGCGAGAACTACGAACAAACCAGCATGTATCCTGAATTTGCCAAAACCGCCGAAGAAGAAGGCTTTGAAGAAATAGCCGGAGTCTTCCGCAGTATCGCGGGAGCTGAGAAGCAACACGAAAAAAGATATTTAGGCTTGCTAAAAAATATCGAAGAGGGAAAAGTCTTTAAAAAAGATTCTGCTATCAAATGGCGTTGCCGAAACTGCGGTTATATCCACGAGGGAGAAGGAGCACCCGAAAAATGTCCGGCCTGCGACCATCCGCAAGCACATTTTGAAGTGCTCGCCGAAAATTGGTAATTTGGTTTTTGGTTTTTGGATATTGTTTCTTATCGTTTGATTTTGCAAAGTTTCGTTTTATAATACAAAAATAAGATCGCGTTCGATTACAAATACAAAAAGAAAGGGGGTGAGAATATGGAAACTCCTTCCGAAAAAACAAAAGAAAAAGATATAGTCAGCTGGACAGCGTTGATTCTTTTAATTGTCGGCGGGCTAAATTGGGGTTTAGTGGGGTTGATCAAGCTTGACTTAGTGGCGCAAATATTCGGAGATTCGACAGTGCTTTCGAGAATTATTTATCTGCTAGTGGGAATCTCCGCAGTTTATCTCCTGCTCATGCCGCCGAAAATGGATAAGAAGTAGAAAAAACTAATAACCAGTAGCTGATCACTAATAACTGGATACAGTTATCTGGTTTTTATGTTTCTCTAAAAAATTTGTTATATACTATTATAATGAAGATTGTAAACGAAGTCATCAAACTAAAAACTGCTACGACTTTAGAATTCATCGACATCACTGACAAGGTTCAGAACATTCTTAAGAAAGTCAAAATCAATAGAGGGATCGTCAATATCCAGAGTCTGCATACCACTATGGCAATTCTTGTCAATGAGAACGAACCATTGCTTATTGGCGACATTAAAAAAACTTTAGAAAAAATCGCCTCCCAAAAAGCCCAATACCAGCACGACGATTTTACGATTAGAACCGTTAATATGTGCGAGGGAGAATGTCAAAACGGCCATTCTCATTGCAAAGCTATTTGTCTCGCCACCTCACAACTGCTTAACATTCTCGACGGCCGACTCCAACTTGGCCAATGGCAAAGAGTATTCGCGATCGAGCTGGATCGCTCTCGACCGAGAAAAATAGCGCTACAGATTATTGGAGAATAACTAAAGAAATTAAAAATTGAAAATTCTAGGTTCCAAATAATCTTAAATTATAAAAAATAAATTTAGAATTTATTTGCAGATTAAAGCTTAAGATTTAGTGCTATTCGGATCTTAAGATTTTCAATTTTCAATTTATTCCAATGCGTATTTTGTATTTTGACGACACCCCGCACTGGCGAGAACTATACGAACAAGCTTTTGAAAACGCGGGTTTTGAAATTAAAACTTTGCCGGACGCGCGCGGTGATGTTATTAAAGAAGTGTTGGATTTTCAGCCTGACCTTATTTTGCTGGATATTTGGATGCCGGACGTTACCGGCTTTGATGCAATTAAAATTCTAAAAGATGATAAGAGAACGAAAAATTTTCCGGTGTTTTTCTTTTCGAGTATGGGTGATCCCAAGAGTATTCAGAAGGGGCTGGGGCTCGGAGCAGAAAAATATTTGGTAAAAACGGATTATGAGCCAGCCGAGGTGATAAAAATATGCAAAGACTTTTTATCACCTAATATTTAGCATTTGCCATTTTTCATTCACCATTCATTCATCATTGAACCATTTGCCATTTAAGACGTTTTCTAAATTTTCTAGTTTCAATGATAAATGACAAATGAACAATTAATGGTAAATGATAAATGAACAATGATAAATACAAGCAGTGCTCCTCTTGCTGACCGGATGCGTCCCGACAATTTGAAGGAATTTTTCGGTCAAAAAGAATTAGTCGGCAAAGAATCATTTTTAAGAGAAGCAATTAAAAAGGATCGCGTGCCGTCTTTGGTTTTTTGGGGACCGCCGGGAAGCGGGAAGACTACGCTCGCCCATATCATCGCAAAGGAAACTAAGTCCGAATTCGTACAATTAAGCGCGGTGACGAGCGGAAAAAAGGATCTCAAATTAGTAATCGACCGCGCCCAGCTAGACAAAAATTTTGGCAAAAAAACCATTTTGTTTATCGATGAAATTCACCGCTGGAACAAAGCCCAGCAAGACGCCTTGCTACCTCATGTGGAGAAGGGAATTGTAACCTTGATCGGAGCCACAACGGAAAATCCCAGTTTCGAAATAATTTCCGCTTTGATTTCGCGTTCGCGAGTCTTCGTGTTGAAAAAATTAGGCAAAAAAAGCATCGAAAAAATTATCCACCACACGCTGAAAGATAAGGAGAGGGGATTGGGAGGAAGCAAAATAAGAATCAGTAAAGATTCTATTCTGCTTATATCCCGCTTATCGAACGGCGATGCCCGCATGGCTCTTAACACTTTAGAAGCGGCCGCTAGTCAAAATAATAAAATCACCCCCGAACTCGTAAAACAGGTCTTGCAAAAATCCCACTTGATGTATGACAAGGGCGGGGAAGAACATTACAATATTATTTCCGCTTTGCATAAATCAATGCGGGGAGGCGACGCCAACGCTTCAGTTTATTGGATGGCACGAATGCTGGAGGGAGGAGAAGATCCTATTTATATTGCGCGACGCTTAGTCAGGTTTGCTTCGGAAGACATCGGACTGGCCAATAACACGGCTCTGCTTCTGGCGAACGCAACTTTCGACGCTTGCCAAAAATTGGGCGTGCCGGAATGCAATGTACATTTGGCTCAATGCGTGATTTATCTGGCCAACTCCAAGAAAGACATCTCGGCTTACCAGGCCTACCAACGAGCTAAGAAAGACGTGGAAGATTTCGGCAATCTGCCCGTGCCATTGCACATCCGAAACGCTCCGACCAAACTGATGAAAAATCTGGGCTACGGAAAAAACTATAAATACACGCCTTTGGAAGACAGCTCTGACCAAGATTATCTGCCCAAGGAGTTAAAAAATAGGAAGTATATATAAGTATGGATATATAAGTTGGTTCAGGTCTCAGTACCTGAACCAAGGTCAGGTTCAAATACGGAGATTTGAACCAACTAATTTCCGCACCCCGTCCGAACGGACATTCGTCCAGGCGGACTGAACCAACTAAGTGCTTTATGCACAACGATGCATAACACATACTTGTCTGACTTTGGTCACATTCGTGACCAAAGTCAGACAAAAGAAAAAACCCTCGACGTAATTGCCGAGGGCGATGTTGGTTATTGCACAAAGAACAGCACGGCTATTCTTTCTTTTGAATTTTAGCCAATCCTTTCTGTTGTTGCTCAACCAGCTTGTAAAAGCTTCTTTGAAATTTTTCATCGGGTCTGTAGATAAGCCGATAGTAATCATTTTTGCCAGACCCTTGCAAAAATTCGGCCTCCTTGAAGATATAGATCCGAAAGCTGGGAATAAACAGATAGCTGTTATCTTCCGCCAAAATAGCTTTGATGGCATTTGAGGATACACCGCCGTTTTCTTCACAAACCGGCGGTACGAATTTCACCACGCTTCCAGCGAAAGATCTTCCAGGCTCTGTCCTTAGAGCGATCCCTGACCACAAAGAGCTCGAGGAATCTATCCAGACTTTCTCTTTATCCGGCAAGTTTTCCAGAGAAATGCAACCCGACTGGGGAGCCTCTTCTTCTTGCGCCAAAGCAGTGATTGGGATAGCTGCCAAAAATACTGCCAGGAAAATCCCGAACATTTTTTTCATCGCTCTTTCTCCTTTCCGCTTGTATAGCAAGCTATTTTCAGCCCTTGTTTGCATAAAGCACTAGGGCGTTTCGAAAATTCAAAAAAAATTCCTCGGCAAACACCTGCTCGCCGAGGAATACGTAACAGAAACATTTTTAAGAAGCGCTGGCGAAGAGCTACGGCTTGATTGCCCTGATCTTTAATAGAACCGGTTTTTCGTCCTTCAGAGTAAGTAAGGCCGTATCCCAAACTTCTTTTTTGATTCCTGACACCGCGATTTCACAGTCGGGCAGATAGATGTATTTTTTGCCCTCTGACACAATCAGGAAGCCATCCTGATCCGCGATTTTCTGGGTGCAGTTTTCGTAAGAAGTACAACTGTCGTCCATAATCCAAACCCTGATCCGAGGCGAGTCTTTCGGGACATCCAGCTTAGCGTGCCAGAGGTATCCCAGAGAAACATCGACATCGAGATTGGGCCATTGGTTATGGATTCTCACCTGCTTCCCGTGCGTGAAAATGCTTTTCAGCCTATCGCATTCGTTCTGAGGAGGTTTGACCGCCACTTCCACTTGTTGAACCACGGTCCTTTGGGGATATTCTACCAGAGTAAAGGAACTCTCTTGCGGTTGTGGCTGGTATGCTACCGGCTCTGGTTGGCTCGGCTCGTCATACCAACGTGACGGATACGCACCGCCGCCGGCTATGGGGGCGCCGCCACCGCCAGCTGCCAAACCACCGCCTCCAACAAACCCCGAGGTGTTAGCGCCTGAATTGTTGACACCTCCTGGAATATTGTTGTTGATGGTGATAGCCTGGGTTTGATCACCGACCGAACCTCCGGTCACATTACCAACGGTAGCAGAGGTATCTCCCACTGTCGCCTTACCACCCTCTGAGATACTTGTGGATTTACCGCCAGTCGAAATGGAATTGCTGGTGTTGTTGTTGGAAGAATTGCCAACATCTTTTATGTCGATCTTCTGATCGCCACCCTTGATGTTGTTGTTGCTCGTGACATCGGTCTTGACGTCCCCGGTCTTGACATCAATCTTGTTGGTAGAGTTCCCGGAGTCTTTTATCGTAGAATTTCCGGAATTGTTTATCTCATTCTTGACATCACCGGTTTTCACGTCGGTTTTTTGGTTGTTGTTCTGATCACCGCCCTTGACGTCGACCTTGGTATTTTGATCGCCGCCTTTCACGATATTGGTGTTCTTGTTGTCAACCTTGGTATCGACTTGGGTTTTCTGATCTACCTGGGTTTTTTGATCGACTTTCTGTTGGTTGTTCTGAGTCTGCTGATTGTTCTGTTGTTGATTCTGGGTTTGCTGCTGATTCTGCTGTTGCTTCTGCCCCTGCTTTTGGTCTTGCGTGGGCGGTTTCGGGGGATCCGGCGGTTTCGGCGGTTCACAAGTCGGCTTTGGCGCCGGCTTGCACGTTTCCTTGATATTGGTGTGATTCACCTCGTGGAAGTTCTGATGGTTTTTCTCCCCGCCTATCTGCGTACCCTGCTCGTTCTGGTTGTTAAGCCCTTTCTGATTACTTTTCTGCTCAACGCTACCTGCGGCCACGCCTACCGGCGCGCTTTGCCCCGAGGCTTTGTCCAGACTGGCGCTTTGGGTTCCCAACTGCGTGGGCGGAAGCGTCGGAACGGGAAGACTGTCCGTCTTGGGAGGCTGTTTCATACCTGTTATTGGAGCCGCCGGGCCTGAATATTGCCCTGGCGCTGACGAGCCCGGCCCAAAACCTTCGTTTACGATTACCGGTCCCGAGGTGTTCTTGCCCAAAGCTTTGTCCAAACTCTTTTGGGCTAAACTGATTTCATTCTTGGTGGCCAATACCGGCGGTGCCTTGCTAACAGGGGGCTTTCCGCCCGAAATACCGGTAGGAGCACCGCTTCCGACTACACTTCTATTACCACCGCTGGAAATACCGCTGGCACCGACACTTTTCGGCGCTTGTGGTTGACCGACGCCTTTCGTCCCCAACGCGCCGCCTTGATAACCGCCGCCCTTTATCGCCGTAAGCGGGACAAGGGGTTTGGCAGTGCCGGGACCCTGAATCGGCAATTGGTTGTTCTTCCACTTTGAGTTCTGTGGCGAAGTGGGTTTCGATTGCACCGACTGCGGAACGCTTTGTGGCCTTCCAGCGTTATTATTCTTGTTGGCAACGCTTTGAGGCACGCTCTGCGGACGCGAAGCACTTACGTTTGCAGGAGGCCGAGCGACTGCTCCTTTTCCGCCACCCATCGCGGGTCCAGCGCTGTATGTAGTATCGATGGTAAAACTCGCGACAAGGACAATGCTCAACAGCATCGCCCACCACATTAAACCGTTTCCTCTTCTTCTTTTCATTTCGAACTCCTCTCCGAAGTTTAGGGCTTTGTAAAGCCTATTTTTACCATAATTCCAGTTTGCCTAGCCGTGTCCGTATCTACGCATTTTCTCTCCCATCCTCCTTTCAAAATCATTTCAGGTTGTTTTTCGCTCTATAACTAGCCGAATTGTCAAAGAACACGTGAACATACTGTTCTAGCAAACTATTTTAAAAAGTCAAACAAAAATACCTCTTGCGCATTCTTAAATCCCGTGATAGCTTCATATGTTCTCTAGATTTTCAAGAAAAAAGAGGACGAGAACCTTAAATTTTGTCAGCGAACGATAATCTGAAAATATAGAAAAAGGAGAAAGGAGCGACTTATGGAAAAAAGGACATGGTTCATCAATGATAACGTTTACGTTATCCTAGACAGTAAAGGTAGGGTACGAGGTTTCAAGAAAAAAGGTATTCTTCCGGTTTTCACTACTCCTGAAGCAGGAGAGGGATGCCTGGAATATCTCAGAAAACCCATTCCCGGAATAAACCATAATCCCAGCAGCTACCGGGAATCCAAGTTGCTACGAACCCCTGTGACCCTCGAAAAAATAATCAACGGCGATCTTGGAATATGGAAAAGACTTCGGGTTTTTTCCCCTAATGGCGGCGGCAATGCCTTCGAGCATCTTCTTCAAGAAGAAGTCGACTTAGTAACAGATGTGAATGATCCGCCAAAATGCCCTGTTGATTCGGAAGCGGTGCTGGTCGAGATAGTCGAACCACCGGAAGTTCCTGAGTTTTCTTCTTTCAGTGTCCCCCTGAACCCGCCCAGCCTTCGCGATCGGGAATATTATGCAATTCCAGATGAACCGGGGAAGGATTTGGCAGTCGTGGAAGCTA
>Ga0074195_1003360_pt1 | contig 15296 bp, 12 predicted proteins | sample EPASupsiteHSE623_FD_64525 | JGI IMG/M metagenome (GOLD analysis project Ga0074195, IMG submission 64525) | Bioremediated contaminated groundwater from EPA Superfund site, New Mexico - Sample HSE6-23 | ecosystem: Environmental > Aquatic > Deep subsurface > Groundwater > Contaminated ...
GGTCCTGTGTATGTTTTTCTTACTTCTCCTGATTCGAAGACACTAATATTTCTTCCATCAATTCCCATATTTCCGAATAAAGTTACTGAAACAGGTATCGTGTTTTTGCGGGTTTGCTGCAAAACGGTCCATTTGGCATTTAGGTCGGTTGTCATTTGCCTTTTGGTAATTCCAACTCCAATCTGAAGGTTTTTTATCGGAACATAGTTAAGGCCTAACCTGATATTGGAAGAGCCATAAATTCCCCACAAATCAGCACTTCCTTTTTCAATTGTTCCAAATTTGTGCTGAATAACGAATTCCAAAGTTTTTATTTCCGGAATAACTGTAGTTTGTGCATCAATCAGATAACCGCTTTCAAAAACAGCACTAACCGGATAATCCTTTTCTTTTACTGCCACAGTATCAGTTGCTTCTTCCTGCGCAAATGAAACGATAGAGATTAAGGAAAAAAGAATTATTAATAGATTATATTTTTTCATTTCTGCGAATATTAAATGTTTGCACTAATTATTCTTAGTTCCTTCTTGTATCCATTTCAAAATTAGGGCAGCCTGTGTGGCATTAACCTTGGCATAGTGATTTCCTGAAGTAGGATAGGCATAAATCTTACTGCTGGCTGGGGTAGTTGCATTAATGTACTTCGGCACAATTTGGGTATATGCATTGGTCGCTGTCAGATCGGGTGATGTATTCCCAGGTTTGTGACAGGAGATACATTTTTCAGCAAAAATCGGAACTATCTGACTTGAAAAACTGATGGGTTCGCCTCCGTTATCAATTGGCGGAACTTCTTCAGGTAAGATGAAATCATATTTACATCCAACAATCAGTAGTGAAAATAGAATAAGTATTAAAAATATCGAACGCTTTTTCATAATGCTCATTTTTAAGGTTTATATAAAAAAGACTTCTCTTCCTGAAAAAAGAAGCCTTTTTAAAATCAGTCACATGATTACCTTATTTAAGTATGGCAATTGAGTTAGTTAATAATGCCTTTGTATAAGCATAGTTGTGAATTCCTAAACTATATTCTCTTAAGCACAATTGGAAGTTAAGCAGAGCGCCATATTGGGCATTGGTCAAGCTAAGTTTTGGCATAGCCGCGTTGGCTGCTTTTTGTTCTGCCGTCCATGAAGATGATGCTGTAGGATTTTGGAATGTACCTGCAGGGTTTTTTGTTGCATAGTCAGAATTATTTACCGGGTCAAAAACATTCAGGTAACCGTCATAGTTATTTGTAGTAAGTCCTGCCCACAAGTTGTGTTCTGTATCAGGATTACGATTTAGAATGTCAACTCCATTTACAGTTAATTTTGCTGCCAGATCATTAAGCAATTTTTTGATTTCAGCACGAGGAGTTGCCCATAAAGTTGTGCTTGATGATGTTACTGCAGTTGTATGGCAACCAGCAGTGTTACAGGTTGTTAAGTTCCCTTTGGCTACAAAAGTGTGTCCTCCTGCTCTGTTATACATTGTTCCCATGTGGCAATCGCTACAAGAGGCAGCAGTTGTGTGAGTTGAATTTTTGTAAGTTTCAGGGCCAGCAAATTCAACACCACCCATACCTGCAAATATTGCTCCTACGCTACCATAATGTATATGCATACGGTAACTTGGCCTTACAATATTAGTAGTTGCACTGTTGTTATTGGAGTCGTATGCTAAAGTCGTTGGATTAGCTGCAATAGCTACATAGTCCTGAACATTTCCCGTCTGAAGGTTGGTTTGCGGACGTGGTTGGTGACATTTTACACAGAGATTACTCTTTCCTCCGTCTGCTTTCAGGTCAATAATCTTCTTACCGCCCCACATGGTCATCGGAACCGGTGCAACTGTGGTGAATGCAAGGTCGGCTGAACCATAAGTTGTGTGCAATGAGCTGTGACAAGTAGAACAGCCAATTTCTCCATAAGCAGTCGAAGAAGAAGTGGCATAATCGTTTACATACTTACCTGTAGCTGCATTTAAAGAAAATGTAGCAGGAACATTTCTTTTAACAACATCTTTAAAAGCTTCTTGTGCGTGGCATGGGGTACAACCTGTGCTACCTGCTTCTTCAAAAGCGGCTTCGCCATATTCATGTTTCGAAAATTGAAATTGAGTAGAAATTAAATCTACACTTGTAGGCGTGTGGCACATCTTGCAGGTTTCGTTCGCATCTTTGCCATCTTTTCCATCTGCACCATCTTCGCCTGCAGGTCCGGTTAATCCCATAGGACCTTCTTTTACACATGATGGAGCTACACACATGATAACAAATGCTAAAAGCAAAAGTCGGGTAAGATTGTTAAGTTTCATAGAATAAGTATGTTAAGGTTACTAATAGTATTCATTCGTTACAGTATTTGTTGAACGATTTTACACACGGCTAAAGTAGAAACCTTGCACGATTATTCCAGAATCAATGAATTGATGTTTACAAGTTTATGGTTTGATTAAAAACAGATTGCATGTTGACATTTGTCAATAAATAAATGCAAAAAAAATTATCCTTTCCTGCTAATTAGTGAAAGCGCATCTTCGTCGAGGATATGAATCTGACTTCCATCAACCGAAATAATTCTGGATGTTTTAAATTCTTTTAAAATACGAATGAAACTCTCCATGGTCATTCCTGTCATATCTGCCAATTCCTGACGCGATAACCGGGTATCAAACGGATTGCAAAGAAATATTTCATTTTTTAAGTACAACAATAAGTCGGCTACACGACCCGGCATGTATTTTTGAGTTATTCCTACCAGGTTATTAAGCATCTGAATGTTTTGTCGGTTGTTTAGCTTTAACAGTTCAAACGCAAATTGATTGTTTTTAGATACGAGCTCATATATTTTATCAGAATCAATAAAACAACATTCTACTTCGGTCACAGCCTGAACCGTAAAGTGTCTGATTTCTTCGATAAAAATACCTCCACCTGTAAGTATGGAATGTGTAGCTACTAATCGCAAAATAAGTTTTTTGTCACCGTCGCCTTCTGCAATAATTTTGGCTAATCCCCTTTTAATGCAAACCACATGGCTTGCCGAAGTATTTTGTTTTAAAATGGTTTCGCCAGCATTAAAGTGAACGTGCCGTTTCTCTTTCACAAGCATTTCCAATTCTTCAGTGGTCAGGCAGTTAAAAATACTTTCTTCTCCTTCATCGAAACAACGAGCACAACACCGATCCTTACATTTAGTACATGCTTCTTCAATTCTCCTTGGCTCCATATGATTATGCTTTGTAAGGTTAATTTATTTGTAATTATCCGAATAAAAACGATAAAATCAAAATATACAATTAGGTTGGTCAATTTACTTAATCTGTTGCAATATACAAATGACTACGGTTTAAGATTATTATGCTTTAAAACTAGTGCCTTGGATTGAACAATTGAGCAATGATTGAAGTTCTTGATTTTTTCGTTTCCTGAATAGGATTTCTTCAAGGATAATATTTATTCGGAGCTTGCAATCGATTGGATTATTTTGGTAATTTTGAAAGGATCTGAAAATATACTATGCCATTTTTAATATTCATATAATTCGCTGATTTTTTGAGTGAACAGACTTAAACCAACTAAAAGCTAACAACACTTCGGTTAAGACTTAGTTATTTGTTTGATTTACAGCAAAATAACTGGTTATTTATTAGAATAAAACCGCAGAGATTTGTATCTTTAAAGTATTAATTACCAGTTAATTACTTTAATTATGGCCACCCCTGCGATTTATGATTTGTACTCAAAAATTGTTCTTGATGCTTTATCTGTTTCTAAAATAAAGCTCAATAAATGCAGACGAGATTTTATGATTGAGATTTTCATGCTATACCTGAGTATTCCTTCACGGATTAACTTTCTCCAGTTAGGCCGATACAGCCTTTTTGGCGAACAACGCTTCCGTCGCCAGTTCGAGCAAAGGTTTGACTTCTTTGGCTTTAATAAAGCTTTGTCAATGCCTTGGATTGGCAGTCGCACCGCTATTGCTTTTGACCCGAGCTTCATTCCCAAGTCAGGTAAGCAAACTCCTGGAATCGGGTACTTTTGGTCGGGCTGTGCAGGCAGGGCTCTCCGGGGGATTGAAATTCTTGGGCTTTCTGTAATCGATGCCGACACCAGGTTGAGTTTTCATTTGGACGCTGTACAAACGCCTCCGACAAACTGTCTTCAAGATAACGACCTGTCGTTAATCGATTGGTATGCTGGGGTTATCAAGAAATACATCAAACAGATATTATCCATTACCAAATATGTTGTTGCAGATGCGTATTTCTCCAAGAAAAACTTTGTTGAAAAAATTCTGCAATGTTCCCTTCACCTGATAAGTAAACTTCGGAACGATGCGGATCTGACCTATCTTTCAGTGCAACCTAAGACAGGGAGTAAAGGCAGGCCAGCAAAATATGGGGGAAAAGTTGATGTCAGGAACTTAAACCCCGAACAGTTCAACCAAGTTGAGAACGATAAAGGAATAATAGCATACTCAGGGATTGTATATTCAAAAGCTCTTGGTCGAAACATTTTACTGGTTGTCGAAGAATTACTGATAAAAGGAAAAACAACTTACCGTCTTTTGTTTTCAACCGATACCATCCAAGCCCCCATTGATGTGATCGATATTTATCACACCCGGTTCCAAATAGAATTTGGATTCAGGGATGCCAAGCAATTCACGGGGCTTGAAAATTCGCAGGCCAGAAGCGGAAATAAGCTCAACTTTCATTTCAATACCGCATTGACAACAGTAAATATTGCCAAGGTAATGCAACTGAGCAATCCAGAAACAAGAGAAAACTCATTTTCTATGGCAACATACAAGATGCTGTTTCTCAATGCGTTGTTGTTATCGAGATTTTTCCGCCTGTTCGCTATTAACCCGAACTCAATCAAAAATCGTCAACATGTCAATGAACTATTGTTTTTCGGCACTATGGCCGCTTAATTTTTAATCTATTTTGAACGAACTATTGAGCTAAATATAATTATGAAATTATCTTTTTTTGCAATCGTGACATTATTCTTGTCGGTAAGTTTCACTTACGCAGTCAAACCTCCAAAAGTAGAGTTTAAAAATAAGGTGCAGGATAAAAAAGTAGAAGTATTTGTCGGCGGCAAGTTTTTTACAGCCTACATTTATCCTGACAATATGGAAAAGCAATCGCTTTATCCGATTGTGAGCGCTTCAGGAAAAAACATTACCCGCGGCTATCCGTTGAATCCACGCCCGTTTGAACGCACGGACCATCCTCATCATGTCGGATTGTGGTTCAATTTTGGCGATGTGAACGGTCTTGATTTTTGGAATAACTCGTTTGCCATTAAAGCCGCGGATAAACCCAAATACGGAACGGTAAAGTTTAAGCATATCGTATCAGAAAATCCAAAGAAGGGCGAATTGGTGACTGCTTCAGAATGGGTTGATGTAAACAACAACGTTCTGTTGAATGAAGAAACAACTTTTGTTTTTGCCGGAACAGGCAATCTTCGGACAATTGAACGTACATCAAAACTTACTGCGGCGCAGCAGGTTATTTTTACTGAAAATAAAGAAGGGTTGCTTGGGCTTCGTTTAGACCGTGCTTTTGAAGAACCGGCAACTAAACCCGAAAAATTTCTGGACGCTAACGGCATTGAAACTGAAGTTCCGGTATTAAATAATCAGGGAGTAAATGGTGTTTATCGCAATGCTGAAGGTGTTTCCGGAGGGGCGGTTTGGTCAAAAAGAAGCCCGTGGGTGGCACTCCGGGCCGATAAAGAAGGCGAAATAATAACTATTGTTATTCTTGATAATCAAAAAAATCCTAATTACCCGGCATGGTCACATGCTCGTGGTTACGGCCTGTTTGCTACCAATAATTTGGGTGGGCGTGCTTTTGATAAAGATGCGGAACCGGTTAAAATTGTACTCAAGGTCGGTGATAGTATGGTGGTTAAGCACAAAATTGTTATTGGCGGCGATTTGACCGATGCTGAAATAAACGAAATAGCTAAAAATTTCAAATAGAATTTATCTGAACTCGATCTAATGAGTACAAATTAATGTCAAATCCGGTCAATATTATATCAGTGTTTGAAAACCGGAACATATAACTTTAACCACTTAACTGATAAACTTAGATTACTAACTAATAAATCTGAAATGATGGAAAATAATGAGACTAATTCGAGAAGATCTTTCCTGAGAACTGCTGCTACTGGAGCCGTTTTGGCTGCTGTTGCGCCTGCTGCACTGGCAAAAGATCCGGTTAAGAAACCGGTAATTATACCAGCAGGCGCTAAAGGAGCCAATGATCGTATTCGTGTTGCAGTTCTGGGTATTAATGGCCGGGGAAAGTCGCATATTGAAGAAATTATGGGCCTTTCAGAAAAATCGAATGTTGAGGTTGCCGTATTGTGCGACCCCGATATGAATATTCTTCAGGATCGTGCCAATGAATTCGAAAAGAAATATGGCAAAAAAGTGGCGATTGAGCAGGATTTCAGGAGAACTTACGAGGATAAAACCATTGATGCTGTTACCTTGGCAACACCAAACCACTGGCATGCTTTACAGACCATTTGGGCTTGTCAGGCAGGGAAAGATGTGTATGTAGAGAAACCAGCCACACACAATATTTACGAAGGCAAAAAGATGATTGAAGCCGCTTATAAATACAACCGTATTGTTCAGCATGGTGTTCAGTTGCGCAGTTCGGTTGCAATCCGCGAAGCCGTTAAACATATGGAAGAAGGATTGATTGGTCGTGTTTACATGTCGCGCGGATTGGTTTACCGCTGGCGTCCGGATATTGGCAACAAAGGTATTTCTCAAACTCCGGCAGGCCTGGACTACGATTTATGGTGCGGACCTGCTCCCATGCGTCCGTTCAGTAAAAATTTGGTTCACTATAACTGGCATTGGCATTGGAATTACGGCAATGGTGATGTTGGTAATCAGGGAATTCACGAAACCGATCTTTGTATGTGGGGTTTGGGCGTAAACAGCCTCCCCGAGCGCATTACTTCAATGGGCGGTAAATTTCTTTGGGACGACTGTAAGGAAGTTCCTGAAATTCAGACTTCGATTTATCACTACCCGAAAGAAAAGAAAATCATTCAGTTTGAAGTTCGTAACTGGTGTACCAACCTGGAAGATGGTGCTGGTGTAGGAAATATCTTCTACGGAGACAAAGGATATCTGGTGGTTAAAGGATATGGGACCTACGAGTCGTATCTTGGAGAGAAACGTGAAAAAGGCCCAAGCCGCTCTGAAAGTGGTGAACTGACTCTGCATTTCCAGAACTGGTTCGATGCTATTCGTGCCCGCGACATGAGCATTCAGAATGGTCCGGTTCAAACGGGTGCTTTGTCGTCGTCACTTGCCCATCTTGGAAACATATCGTATCGTTTGGGAAAACAGCTTGAGTTCGATCCGGTGGCTGAACGTTTTATTGGCAGCGATATCGATGATGCCAATGCGATGCTTTCCCGTGAATACCGTGCGCCTTATTTGTTACCTGAAATTGTATAGATCTGAAATTGTCGGTACCAGATATTTGGGATCGTCTGAAATTAACAGGCGATCCCTTTTTATTTCGGGTAAAGACCTTTAGAAAAAAATTAAGTTCGCCTTGCACTTGCCACAAAGTAAATGATCCTTTTGGTCGATATCTTCCACATAGGTGCTCGATCGCATCACACAGGTTGGGTTGGAGCAGTGGATGAGGCCAAAGGTGTGCCCAAGTTCATGGATTACTTCTTTGCGAATGCGATCTACAAAAATAGTTTGATCCTTCTTTATTCCGTAGCGTTCGTTGCTCAACCTGTAAATAGATGCAATGCCGCTGCGCCCATTTAAAAAAGCCTGTCCGAAAATGTAGGTCAAAATAGGAATAAAAAGATCGACATTAAAAAGACCGAGCGTTTTTATTTTATCGCTGGCAAACCGTGATTCAATTTCTTTCAGGAGTTCGTTCCCGTTGTATTGTTTTCGGGCCGGATCATAATAGTCACTCAAATCCAGATAACCTTCGCGGGTTTTCACCGGAACAGAAAACTCACGTTCCACGTCATCAAGGATTATTTCAAGAAGTCCTTTCTCGAAATACCCAAATGAAATTAATGTGATGTTTTCCAGATTCATTCACAATCAGTTTAATAGTACCGATATCAGATCCTGATTATTTGGCCGGTTTTAAACCGTACTTTTTTATTTTGTTGTAAAGCGTAACCCGGTCAACTTTCAGGGCTTTAGCTGAAACAGATATATTCCAATTGTATTTGGTAAGGATTTGAAAAATATGATTTTTTTCCAGATCATCAAGGCTTTCAACGCTGGTGTTAACTACCGTTTTCCCTAATGGGAGGTCCTTGAGGCTGATCTTCTTTCCGTTCCCGACAACTATTGCCCGCTCAATCATATTTTCGAGTTCACGGATATTTCCAGGGAAAGGGAATTCTTCCAACCTTTTCAGAGCTGCCGTTTCAATGGTCATGGCTGGTTTATTCATGCTGATGCAGTACTTTTTAATGAAATAATCAACCAGTTGCGGAATGTCTTCAATCCGATCGCGCAGAGGCGGAACATTAATGTTTACCACATTTAAACGATAAAAAAGGTCTTCGCGGAAAAGTCCTTTTTCAACCATTGTTTTCAGGTCGCGGTTAGTGGCACAAATAACCCTGAAATCGGAAGTAATTTCCTTGTTTCCGCCAACCCTGACAAAGCTTTTGGATTCGAGTACGCGCAACAATTCAATCTGCATTTTGGGAGAAATGGTGGCTATTTCGTCCAGAAAAATGGTGCCACTGTCGGCCATTTCGAAACGGCCTTTGCGGTTGTAAACAGCCCCGGTAAAAGCACCTTTTTCGTGCCCGAACAATTCACTTTCCAGTAAACTTTCGCTTAGCGCACCGCAATGCACACTTACCAACGGGAAGAATTTCCGTGGAGAATTGGCATGTATGGCCCTTGCAACCAGTTCTTTGCCGGTACCGCTTTCGCCGGTAATAATCACCGAAGCATTCGACTGAGCCACACTCTCAATTTCGTGAAGTACCCGTTGCATGGCTTCGCTGTTGCCAATCAGGTCTTCCACATTCTCCAGCGAAACCATTTTTTCTTTCAGGATTTCATTTTCTTCAAGCAACGAAATTTGTTTCGAGGCGTTGCGGATCAGGTGTGAAAGGTCATCCGGATCGAAAGGTTTGGTTACATAGTCGAAAGCGCCGTCTTTCAACGCCTGTACAGCCGTATCTACAGTTGCAAATGCAGTCATGATGATGACGATGGAATCTTTTCGCAGGGATTTAATTCGTTTCAGCATTTCCAAACCATCCATGCCCGGCATTTTGATATCTGCCAAGACAATCTCAAAACTATCGGATTCGAGCATTGACAATGCTTTTGTCGCATTTTCGGCGCACTCGACGCGATAACCGTCTTCGATAAACCAGTTGTACAATGAATCTCTTACCGATTCTTCGTCGTCAACGATTAATATGGAGATTTTTTTTGCCATAGTATGTTTTCTTAAGTCTGTAGCAATGGTAAAGTTATGGATATGGTAGTTTCTTTTCCACGTTCCGATTTAACACCTGTTTTTCCTTTGTGACTTTGAACGATGCCATGAACAATGGCTAAACCGAGGCCAATACCGCTGGCATTTTCCTTGGTCGAAAAGAATGGCTCAAAAATGTGAGGAATATCTTCCGGCGAAATTCCTACGCCATTATCAGTTATTTCAATACTGATGTGTTCTTCGTCCGGATTCAACGTTCTGAACAGTACTTCGCCATTCTCTGAAACAGCTTCGGAAGCATTGACCAATATGGCTACGCAAACCTGCTTGATTTGGTTGGGGCTGCAATAAATCAGATCAGATTTTGCCGAGAAATCGGATAAAAAATCGATATTGGCAACTTTCATCGGGTGCGACATCAATTCATAGGTATCCATCAGAATTTCGTGCAAATGCCTGGGTTCAAATCCATTCTGGTCTTTTCTGGAAAAATCAAGCAAGCCTTTTACAATATCTCCGCAACGTTTTGTTTCATTCTCAATCAGTTTCAAATGCTTCAGCATCGACTCCTTTTTCGCCGGATCTAAATCCTGATTATTGAGTTGCTTGTAAATCAATTTGGTGTAAATTAATATTCCTGAAAGCGGATTGTTGATTTCGTGTGCCACTGATAGCGATAATTTACCTAAAGACGCAATCCGTTCAATATTAATGAGCTCGTTTTGTGCCTGCCCCAATTCTTCCGATTTTTTCTGAACTTTATATTCCAATTGTTGCGACCAGTTTTGAAGTTCGTTGGTTGCCGTTTGCAGATTATCGAGCATTTCGTTAAAAGCATAGGAAACCATCCGCATATCCGAAAGCTGATGAGGTTTTATTTCCAACCGTGTACTTTTATCTCCTTTGGCTACGGCTTCGCTGGCCTTAATGATCTCATTGAGTGGTTTTTTAATCTTCTTGTTGGTGAAAAATATTAAAAACAGGATGAGTACAAAAGTCATAAGTGAAGCCAGCAAAAAATAATCGGTTGTCGATTTTTCAAGGGCGGTATCCAAACCTTCCAGCGGCATTTGAATGATGAGCGATCCCAAAACTTCTTCTTCAGGACTATGGGCGTGGCATTCGCTTGTAGAGCAGGTTTTGTTATTCAGAATTGGTGATTTTATCATCAAATGACGGCTGCTGTTATTGCCGGGGTTCATAATACACTCACTGTCTATGTCAATAATTCGGTGTGACTTTTCTTTGACCGCAAACATGGCGTTGAAATCTTCGTGACAGCTTTTGCAATCCGGATCGACATGATTGTTTGGCTCTTTCGAAATGGAGGTGTAAACCAGGTTATTTTGATTGTCGTACATGTTTACATCGTCGATGCCAGACATGCTGTTGATTTGATCAAGTGTACTTTGTAGTGATGTTCGGTCGTTTTCGAGCATGGATTTATACAGCGCACCTTCAACCAGGAAACCGATATTATTCCCATTTTCGCTGATTACCGATTTCATGTATTCTTCATTTACCGACCGGAAAATAACGCCAAATGATAAGAACAGGAAAAAAGAAGAAATGGTGATGATAAAAACTACCCGGCCATAGATTGACGACCGAAATTTGACGTACCCGTTAAATATTGGGCTGCCAATGCTATTTTTTTCTTTAAGCTTTTTGAACCAAATCATGGGTTTGGCATATTTAGTTAGTAAATGCTAAGTTAGTTGCAAAAATTTAAAACAGCTTCAACTATCCGGTTTTGTTTGCGAAATCCTTTTGAAAAGTATATGATAGGTTTTTTGAATTATCATAAAACAGTCAGAGCGAGGCATATTGCACATCGCTCCGGCTGTTTAATCGGGTCAATTGAAATTTGGGGGATGATCCGAAGTTTCATTAATTCTCTGATTGCGCTAGCTTTCCTTTTGATTTTCCTGATTTCGCAGACAGCCCTTGTTGCGGTACAATGTTTTTTTGCCCAGAAAATCTTCCTGAAACTCTTGCCAGGCTTCTGGCGGAAGCCCTGAAAGTGGCTGGTCAAGCAGTTCACCTCCATCTTGCAAAATGAGCATGGATGGTTGTGGTGAATATTTGCCTAGTGAAGCAGAAATGAATTCTTTAAATTTATCCAATTCTTGTCTGGAGAAGAGTGTAGCATCTTCGGCCAGAAAATAGGAATAAGTGTCAGCAGTCCAGCTAATTGGTTTGATTTTGTACAGCCATCCTTTTACATACGGATCTTCGTTCAGCAATTCAGGATTGGTGGTTAAAACTGGGTTTGCTTCCATAATCTCACCTGATATTGGAGAAAATACTTTAAGAATATTGCCTTTGTGCTCAATTCTGGCCAGTAAGTCACCCTTTTTAATTTTTTCGCCCGGACTTATAAGCTGATCAAATTTTACTTCGCCAATCATATGCAGCAACAGATCATCGAGTCCAACGCGGGCAACTCCTGAAACTCCCAAATGAGCCCAGGTGTGAAATTTGCTGAAAAACAATCCCTGAGGAATTTTTAAAGTGTTGATGTTTAGTATTCCTGCAGATTTTTGACTTTGTTTTTTAGTTTTAATTTGCCTGTTCAGCAGGAGCCAAAAAGGAATAAGGATGGCAAAAAATGCAATAGTCGCCAGATATTCGATTCCTTTTGTTTCGAAAATGTTTTTGTAAGTAAATCCGTCCATAACTTTATTTTTTTGCTGTCGTTAAAAGATTTCAAAACAGCTGATTAATGATTATTTTCTTTTGCCCAGATGGGTGATTCGCTAAGAACTGGCATCCGGTTAACAACCCACCTGAATATCCAAATTTCAGTAAAAATAATTGCCATTGTAACAACAATTTCCATCCATGATGGGATATAGTGAACCGGGGCATCCCATCGGAACCCAATTACCGAAACATTCAATCTGTTCAGGATAACTCCAATCATGGTTAATATGGCAGCTAATTTTATCATAAATATGTTCCCTGTGCGGTAGCTATAAAAGAACATCATCATTGGAATTAAAACAAAACCAATTAGTTCGACCAGGAACCAATAGCCCATCGGAGTATTCATGTAATTCCAGTTCTTGTCGTGAATAAATACCAGGAATTGAAGGAAGAAATAGGCAAACATGGTGACCGCGCATATTTTTGATAATCCATGAATGATGCTGTTGTGAGCCTTGTGATTTTTCTCGCTGATTTGGTTGAAAAATACTTTGTTGCTGATCGACCCTTCGAAAATGACCATCGAAAGTCCGGCAAAGATACTGGAAACCACAAATAATATTGGAATAAATTCGGAATACCACAATGGATATATTTTGTCTTTTGCCATTAAAAATAGCGCTCCTAATCCTGATTGGTGTAGCGTGGATAAGGTGATACCCAGAATAACTGCCCCAATGGTCATTCCTGAAAGAATTTTATGAGCGCGTTTGGCTCCAAGCCATTCAGCAATTGCAGGTGAAAACTCAAATAGTTCGGCAAGCATATAGAGCAAAAAATGCCATGCTACTAAAAACATCACCGAACTGGTGCCGTAGTTGTTTCCTATTATCGGATTAACCACATTCCATGGGCGACCCAAATCGATCAGTAATGCCCCGGTGTAGAAGGCATAAGCCAAAAAACCATTCAGCACAGTCACCCTGACAATGGAATGATACTTTTTCATGTTCAGAATATAAACCATGAAAGTTACCACATAAGCACCTCCAGCGAAAGCAACCCCGGTAACCACATCAAATCCGATCCATAAACCCCAGGGAATTTCCTGAGTCAGATTAGTCACTGCGCCCAGTCCTTTCCAAAATCGCAATACGATCAGGGCCAAACCCAATAGCATAATGGGTAAGGAAATAATATTAAAAGGAGTGAGCCATTTTCCTTTCGGTTTTAATTCGTTAACCAAAAATTGCCAGTTGAATTTGCGTTCATTTTCAGCGATGGTAGGGTAGGCTGGATTAGTCATTTTCATCTTCTTTAGGTTGGTTGTTTTTAGTGGCGGCATAAATTCCCAGCAACAGCGGCGGTAGAAGTACATCGACAGAAGCAACGCTGTAAAGGAATCCTTTGGTTAGTTCCGGGTAAGAACTGTTCTGAAGTTTGGTATTCAACCCAATTTCATTAAACGGAACCGGGGAAAGATATAACCAACCGGTACCTCCGGCAACATTTTCGCCGTAAATCTGGTCGAAATAAAGTTCCGGATTTTCGGCAATTCTTTTGCGTGCCTCAGCTATCAATTCCCGACGGGTTCCAAAAGTTATGGCTTCGCCCGGGCAGGCTTCAATACAAGCAGATTTTTCGCCTTTTAATATCCGGTCGTAGCACATGTCGCACTTCTGAATTTTAGGATTGGCACTGTTATATTCAAATTTGGGAACATCGAAGGGACACGAAACCATGCAATACCGGCAGCCCATACATTTAGGTTCTCTCCAAATAACAGGACCTTCTATTGTTTTGTGCATCGCCTCGGTAAGACAGGCTGCGGCACAGGCAGGTTCGTTGCAATGCATACATTGTTTTCTTACATAGACTTCACCTTTGGTTGTATTGAAAAGATTAATTGCACAACGTTGTGTTTCGCTGGTTTTTCGTAGAACACCTGCTTTTATTTCATCTTGAGGTTCTGGTAGATTATGCGCGATAGCACATGCTTTTTCGCATTCCTGACAGCCTACACAACGGGTTGAATCGTATAACATTCCCCGAAATTCGATTTCATTTTTTTCTGGAGAGGTTTCTCCAAAACTTTTCCCCACGGTAAGGGATGCCCCAATTAGCCCGGCTGTTTTAAAAAATATTCGTCTATTTATACTCATTGTTCAGGTTTTAAGGTTTTATTGAAAGTACACGCGTTCAGTTATTTTGCCGTATTAATGAAGTTGTTTTGAAAGTCTTCCCAAACTTCCGGACCAAGATCGGCCAGTACATTGTCGGTAAGTTCGCCACCATCCTGAAGAATAACGTGGGCATAAACATTGGTATTTGACCGTACAGATGCGGCTAGAAAGTCTTTGAGCCGAATAAATTCATCCTGAAGCCATTCGTTATATTTTTCGGCCATAAACAGGAATTGAATTTCGCGTAACCAATTTTTGGGTTCGATGAGATACACCCAGCCTTCAGCATATGGAGCCGCATTTACAATGGATGAATTGGTGGCCAGATTTTGATTTTGCTCCCTGATTATTCCTGAAATAGGAGAGGAGATGTTCAATTGTTTGCCATTTTGAATGATCGTAAGTATTTTTTCACCTTTTCTGACTTTTTCTCCCGGTTCTTTCATTTTAATGCGGGTGATTGAACCGGTAACGTGTTGCAGAAAATCGTCCAGGCCAATTTTCACATTTCCATCTTGTTGCATAAATGCCCAGGTGTGCGATTTGTCGAAGTAGATACCTTTGGGTGCAAGTATCGAATTCTCATCGAATGCTGGTGTTATTTCAATATCCTCGTCTATTACATTGGCTTTTCTGTTTTTTGCATACCTTATGGCTCCTGCTAAAATGATCAGTGCTGCTACGAAAGCAATAATAACCATTAGCCAGGTACGCGATGTCAAAGGTTTTTCTGCCTGATCAACTAACATTTCAGGAATTGCCAACGCATCAAGATTTGCCTGTTTTTCGATACTGGCAAGAAAGCTGTAGCCGTTGGCGTTCAGGTGTTTTTGTCCGTCGGTATTGATCCAGCTTAAGAAATTCAGTGCATTTTTATCGGTTGGTTTTGAATCCGCAACGGCATAAATATTTCCGCATAAAGCTCTTGGATGTTTTCCAATCCAAACTCCGCGGGTAAACGCATCCATATTGGCATAA
>Ga0074195_1003361_pt1 | contig 15288 bp, 19 predicted proteins | sample EPASupsiteHSE623_FD_64525 | JGI IMG/M metagenome (GOLD analysis project Ga0074195, IMG submission 64525) | Bioremediated contaminated groundwater from EPA Superfund site, New Mexico - Sample HSE6-23 | ecosystem: Environmental > Aquatic > Deep subsurface > Groundwater > Contaminated ...
GGAAAGACGATGAAGACGACCGTTGATATTGAGGCGATCAAGCACAATAACCTGATTGGCTAATTTCAACATACGTACCAATGAGTATCATCCAGAAGATGATAGGGTTTTTGATCAGAATAATTCCAGCCTCAATCGCACCGCACAAGTCATCAATAAAAAACTCAACCAGATATATCGATGCACTCGCCCGGTGCGAACAAAGGGCCGCTCCCGGCCTGACAGCAACGCATCTCCCTTACTCCACACAATCCCGCAAACCGGTTTTCACAATTGATGTGAGGCTGCGGAAATTTCGCGGTCGGGGGTGGGCGCTGACAAGCGGCGGGAAATGTTGCATTGCCAATGAAAACGCTATGAATAGTTGTTCTATCAGCACTAAAAAAAAGGTTATTCGTTTTTTGCTGAGTTATCGTTAGATTTTTTAATATTGTCTATGGGTCTCTTATTAGTATGACTGTGAGAGAGATCGCGTCCAGTATCTGCCTTTTTTACGGGCGCTTTATATTCATCGTTCTTTCCTGTATCAGACATAATAACCAATTATTACAATTATCAAAGCAATAACATTTGCGATTAACATTTTATTAAAAATATCTGCTTTCTGATTTTGGGTTTCTGTGTTGGCTTCAATATCTAGGATTAGCCGGTCTTTCAATTTTTTTATTCCTACTCCAGGTTGAAAATTATCATACGCAGAAAAGAATTTTTCATGTGCGCCCGTAAGACATTCTCTCGTTTTATATCCATATACCCCAATAATAATTGTAACTATGATTAAGCATAATCCAAAAGCATATACATAAATATTTTTTACATCTGAACTTTTAATTAATATAAAACTTAAAATCAATCCATTTAATGCAATGATTTGGGAAAATTTTGTATCCAATGCATCGATAAACAACAATAGATTGTTGTGTCTTTGAAATAAATGTTCAAAAACTAATTTATCCTCTTCAGAGATTTGTGTGTAATCTTTTTGCATATCATTCTCTGGAAGTTTACATATCTCTGGTTCAATTTTTTTTGGCTCGCTTTTTTCATTTATTAATTTAATAATTAAATCTAATTTTTTATCGGTAGAGAATTGGGCTACAAAAAAATAATATAACGACATGCCCAATGCTAAAATAGCCAATGGAAAAATTATGTGATTTAATTCCGGCTCAAGAGAATTAATATAAACTGTTTTGAAAATAGTGAAAAAAATCATTAAAAATAATGTCATGCAAATTAAAAATACACTTGAATACAATGGAACGATTAATGAGTCAAACGGTCTTCCATTTCCTTTATACGTGAAATATGTAACAAGCGCTGAAAACACAAGTATGAGAATAAACACAAAAATAATGATATTGATTAGTAACTCTTGTATGGTACTTTGGCCAATTAAAAACAGGAGTATTCCAAGAAATACTAAAAGCAAACCTACAAGAATAAATGGTTTTTTTATTATGTATTCTTTGAAACACATATTTAATTAAAGAAATGAGTGAGTTCAGAGAAAAACTTATCCCCTTAACACAATTCCTTGGGAGGGTGAAGTATGAATTCAATACCACAATGGTGTTCTGAAAGTTTACTATCACGTATTCACGATAAGACTGTTGATTAGACATTTATCTTTTTTAAAATTTTCACAATCAATTGTGTGTTAAAAAATGGTGTGTGAATAAAAAATCACTTATGCGTAAAATACGCCAGTACCCCATCATCCCCAACAGTATCGATCTTCACAAACCCGACCCGCTCGAACTGGACAACCTTCCCCAGTTCTGAGCGAACAGCCGGTTCGCAGGCACCCTTCATCTCCCCTTCCTGCGTAAGGAGCGTGCAGGGCACGGTTGCCTGTGCCGGCAGCCACTGGACGATGTGCGCTTTTGCTGCCCGGGCATCCGCGAGCGAGTCGCCGCCGTACGAGAATGTGGGGGTGTCGCCGTTCCACGCAATCTTCACGTTGAAGAGATCTTTTAACCGGAGCATCGCGGTGCCGGGCACCAGTTCGGCCTTCGGGATGAGGACAGAGCCGGTGAACTCCAGAGTCCGTGACCCGCGGGCTGCATCGCTCGGGTGGAGGAGAGCGTGGGCGGTGTGCGCCGGTGCCCCTTCGATCCGTGCTTCCACCGGTTCGGGCACGAAGAAGTACCGGTTGGCAGTCGGGTCCACGAGCTTCTTGTTCTCCGCGTAGAGGTTGTCCCACGAAAACGAGATGTCGACATCGCCGATACCGATTGCGATCATCGCGTTCTTCACGGCCTCGGGCCGGATGCCGCGACGGGCAAGGGCACGGAGCGTGCCGAGACGGATGTCGTCCCAGCCGGTATACGTACCGTCATTGATCCCGGCCCGCATCTGCGAGGTGGAGAGGACAACGCCCTCAATTCCCATCCGTCCGTAGTGCCGGTATACCGGTACCTTCCAGCCGAAGTGATCGAAGATGTAGCGCTGCCGGCGGGTGTTCGCTATGTGGTCCTTGCCCCGGATCACGTGGGTGACGCCGAGCAGGTGGTCGTCCGCCACCACCGAGAAGTTCATCAGCGGGTATACGTGCGCCTTCACCTTCGGGTGCGGCGGGGCGTCAAGAATCCGGAACGCCGGGAAGTCCCGCATGGCCGGGTCGGGATGATTGAGATCGGTCCTGATCCGGACCGACGCCTCGCCTTCCTTGAACCCGTGGTCGAGCATCTTCTGCCAGAGTTCGAGGCTCTTTGCCACCGGCTGGTCACGGCACGGGCAGGCGATCTTCTTATTCTTCATCTCCTTGAACTGCTCGTTGTCGCAGGTGCAGACATAGGCCCCGCCCCGCTCGATCAGTTGTTTGCAGAGATCGTAGTAGATCGGGAGACGCTCGCTCTGGGTGACGACTTCGGTGATCCCAAGACCGAGCCATTTGATGTCCTCCATCACGGTTTCATAGGCCTCGGGGTCCACGCGTTTCGGGTCGGTGTCCTCGATCCGGAGGATATACCGGCCGCCACACTGCTTCACGTAGGCATCGTTGAGAGCGGAGGCCCGGGCATGGCCGATGTGAAGCGGGCCCGAGGGGTTCGGGGCAAACCGCATCACGACCCCGTTCTCGGATCCCTCCAGCTCGGGAAGCCCCGTCTTCTTCTCGTGCTTCTCGGAAAGGGCGGTGATCATCTCCGGTGCACGGGACTGGAGGGTGGCAACCCGCTCTTCCGGGGAGAGTTTTGCCACGTCCGCTATTGCTTCCTTTGCAAGGGCCGAAACCTCTTTTGCCCGTGACCTGAGTTCCGGGTGGGCACCCATCACCATGCCAATGACCGCCCCTGCCTGCGGCACCCCGCCGTGCTTCACGGCATTCTGGAGTGCGCACAAAAAGAGGAGTTCTTTTGGATCGTCCCCTGCCATCCTAATGACTCCGGGTAACGAAGAACTCGCCAACGTCCATCAAGAGCTGGCGTTCTTTTGAGGGGGGGAGGATCGAGAGGTGCTTGTTGCTGTCAGCAACAAGGTCTGACGCGATCTTCTTCACGTCCGCGAGCACGCCCGCATCGGTGAGTTCCTGTATTGCCATCTGGATATCGGCGGCCTTAAGCTCCCGCCTGTACTTCAGCAGGTCGAGACCCTTTTCCCGGGCCTTGATCATGATGATCGTCTGCTTGCCCTCGCGGAGGTCCGAGGCCTGGTCCTTCCCGCTCTTCTCGGAAGGGGTGAGGAGGTCAATGAGATCGTCCTGGATCTGGAACGCGATACCGGTGTTCTGGCCGAAGGTGTAGAGTGCCTTCACCTGTGCTTCCGTACCACCGGCAAGCGTTGCCCCGATCCCGGCGGCTGCGGCATAGAGGACGCCGGTCTTCATCCGCACCATCTCCATGTACTCCGCTTCCGTCACATCGGTGCGGTGCTCAAAGGACATATCCATGTGCTGGCCCTCGCAGATGTCGGCACAGGCTTTGGCAAGCATCGAGATGGCCCGGACCTTGGCATCGTCCTTTGCCTTCACGGACGAGATGTGCTCGAAGGCACGGGAGTACAGGACATCCCCGGCAAGAATGCCGGTGGGCATGTCCCACTTCGTGTGCACGGTCGGAACGCCCCGGCGCAGGCAGTCGTCGTCCATGATATCATCGTGGATGAGCGTGAAGGTGTGGGTCACCTCAAGGGCAAGGGCGGCTTCCATCAGTCCGCCGGAGCTGCCGGCCTTCACCGCATCTGCCGCAAGCATCACGACAGCGGGGCGGAGGCGCTTGCCTCCCGCCGTAAGGAGGTGGGCGGAGGCCTTGTTCAGTTCACCAGCCTTACCGACATAGAGGGTATCGATCATGCGATCGATCTGCTGGGCAACGGACTTGAGATACGGTGATAATTCGGACATAGAAATTCCTCTTACGTGATCCTGAGACGCTCGCCATTCCGGATAACATGGACCGTGGAGTGCGGGGTGTATCCCAGTTCACCGGCGAACTGGGAGTAGGCAGCAGTCATCTTCATGCTCCCGTGGGCAGGCACAATGTGCTGGGGGCTCAGGAGCTGAACCAGTTCGTAGTGGTCCTCGCGGTAGGCGTGACCGCTCACGTGCAGGTCCTCGAAGATCCTGACACCGGCAAGGCCGAGCCGGGCCTCCACCAGGTAGCGCTGGCCGTGGTTTAACGGGTTCGGGATGATATTTGCGGAGAAGATCACCTTGTCGCCAGGGGTCAGCTGGTACGGGGTGTCCCCGATGGCCATGCGGGTGAGAATCGACCCAGGTTCACCCTGGTGCCCGGTGACGATCGGCAGGAACTTGTCCTTCCCCATCTTCATCATCCGGCGCAGGGTGCGGTCGACCGTTCTTCGGTTCCCAAACACGCTCGTGGTTTCTGGGAACGAGACGAGTTTCATCTGCTCGGCCGTAACCGAGTACTTCTCCATGGACCGGCCCAGGAGCACGGGTTTTCTCCCGATCTCGTGGGCGCACTCCGCGATCGTCTTGATGCGGGCGATGTGCGACGAGAAGGTCGAGACGATCAGGGCGTTTTTATCGTCCTCGTAGCTTGTGATCGAATCCCGCACAAGGTCACGGGCGATCCGTTCGCTCGGGCATCTTCCGCGGCGTTCGATATTCGTGCTCTCCACGATCAGGGCAAGGACACCTTCCTTACCTATCTGGCGGAGGCGGGCAAAGTCCGGGGATTCCCCAATAACCGGGGTCCGGTCGAACTTGAAGTCCAGCGCATACACGATGGCCCCGTTCGGAGTATGGAGTACCGGGGTGACCGTATCGATGATCGAGTGCTGCGTCCGGACAAATTCGAGGACGAGATTAGAAGAGAGCGTGTACCGCTGCCCGGCCTTGAGCGCCAGAAGCTTGTTGTTCACACCGCACTTCTGGTCAGCAACGATCTCCTGCCGGATCAGTTCGGTGGTGTACGGGGTGGAGATGATCGGTGCATTGTAGCGCTGGGCCAGTTTCGGGATCGCCCCGATATGGTCGAGGTGCCCGTGAGAACAGACGATCGCAATGACCGTCCCGTCGTTCGGATTCAGTACCGTGTCATCGGGGATTGCCTTGATCTTGATCAGATCGGAGGCATTCATCGTCTCGATCTCTGCATCCTCGTGGATCGATATCTGGTCGAGGCGAAGCCCCATATCGAATATGACAATCTCCTTTCCGCAGCGGACCGCGGTCATGTTCCGCCCGACCTCGTCGTATCCTCCCACTGCGATAATTTCTATATCCATTTTGTATCTCCTGTATCAAATCTGACGGGTATTTTTTAAAATCCCGTTGAATAATGGTCCGGTTACCGCCGGATCCGTGCGGGGTTGTCCTTATCGATCATCTGCCGGGTGCGCCCGGTGAGGTACACCGGTGCCGACCGGAGGTCAACGATCCCCACTGACCCGGTCAGGAACATCGCAGCCGTCAGTTCCCGGTGCATTGCCTCGATTGTGCCGGCAAGCGCCTCATCGCTCTCCATCGCGGGCTTCAGGAGCGGGAGTGCCATACCGCAGAGGTCAGCGCCAAACGCCAGCCCCTTCGCGATGTCAAGGCCGCTCCGGATTCCACCGGATGCAATGACCGGCCCTCCCGTTGCAAGCACCTCAGCGAGGCTGACCACGGTGGGGATACCCCAGTCGGCGAAGTCCTGCCCAAGGCTCTTGAGCGCCCGGTCCTGTGCGCTCGTACCGGTGCCAGCCCGGACACTCTCAACTGCGGCCCAGGAAGTCCCGCCCCAGCCGCCGATGTCGATGGCCCGGACGCCTGCACCCCAGCACTTCCGTGCCGTGGCGGCCGAGATCCCGCACCCGGTCTCCTTGACGATGACCGGGATCTTGAAGTCGCGGCAGAGTTCCTCGATGGCCGCAAAACACCCGGTCGCGTTGTGGTCTCCTTCCGGCTGGATGGCCTCCTGCAGGAAGTTTAAGTGAACCGCGAGGGCATCGGCTTTTATCATCCCGACGGCCTGTTCCGCCCATTCGATGCCGTGATCGCGGAGCTGGACGGCCCCGATGTTGGCCACAAGGAACGCATGCGGGGCCTCGTCCCGCACCACGGTAAACGTGTCCGCCAGCTTCGGGTTCTCAAGGGCAGCCCGCTGGGAGCCGACCCCCATACCGAGACCGAACCTTTCAGCGGCCCGGGCGAGCCGGGCATTCACGTCTTTCGTACCGGGGTGACCCCCGGTCATCGCGGATATGAAGAGGGGGGAGGAGAGGGTGCGACCGAGAAAACGGGCAGAAAGGCTGATCGTGCCCATATCGCACTCCGGCAGGGCATTGTGCACGAACCGGATATCGTTAAAGCCAGCATCCCCGCACTCGACCGGTTCCTCGGCGCAGATGCGCAGGTGTTCCAGTTTCCGCGACGATGTGAACCGAACCTTGTCTCCCATAATTGTCCCTCTTACTCGTTCCTTACGCTCGTCCCGCCGTGTGCGGACCCTGCCAGAAAGTCAGCCACCCGTGAGACGTGAAAGATATCCGACCCGATCCCCGCATCAGCAAGGCCGAGCAGTTCATCGATCTTCCCTCTCATGCCACCGGTAACATCGGTATGTTTCGAGTCGCCGATATGGAGGGATGAGACGGTGTGCCGGGTGATTGCCGGCACCACACGCCCGTCTCCATCCAGCACGCCCGGTACATCGGTGGCGAGCCCCACGCAACGGATCTGGAGGGAAGCCGCGAGATACCGCACGAGCTGGTCGCCCGAGACGATGCAGGCACCCCGGGCAAGGTCCATCACCACGTCGCCGTGGATCACGGGGACCATGCCGAGAGCGAGCATCTTCTCCAGGTGCCGGCACTCGAACCCGATGAGCCTGCCGTTCTCTGCCACCGCCACGTGGAACGGATGGACACCGGCAGCCGCAACACCCTTCTCGCGGAGGGCGGTGACCACCGCGTCGTTGAGCCCGCTGACTGCCCGGTGCGTGACATAGATACCATCGGTCTTCCCAAAGACCGCCCCCACATCAAGGTGGTAGCGTTTGGCCTCAGGATGCCCGCAGGAACCGGCACCATGAATGATGACGATCCCGTCCGCCTTCGCCTCCGCGACGGCCGCGGCAATGGTGGCAAGGCTCTCCCGGTTGATTGCGCAGTCGGCGCTCTTATCAGTAAGTATGCTGCCGCCGAGTTTTAATATTACCCCTTCAGACATTCTTCTCCTTCCGCACGCCTTCCGTGTCGATGCCGGTGACGATCGCCCGGGCATCGCAGGCCTCGATCGCCTTTGCCACCCGGTGCTTCAGCGGCTTGGGGCAGAGGGCAATCATGCTCCCACCCCCGCCGGCTCCCGTGATCTTGGCGCCAAACGCACCAGCCGACCGGGCAGCGAGCACCATCCGTCCCAGTTGCGGATGACCGACGCCGAGCACTTCAAGGAGGGCATGGTTCATATTCATGTACCGCCCGAGTTCCCGCGGGTCATGGAGGCGGTGGATCGCAGCGAGGCTGACCCCCTCGATCGCATCCAGCACCGGGTCCACAATCGCGGGGTTGGTCTTCTTCAGGTTGGCCACCTGCTCGACCATCTTTGAGGTACTGTGCGAGACCATGGAATCCCCGACCACGAGGTGCATGTTCTGCGGGGGCAGTATCCGCCGGGATCCCCCGGTGATCAGGACAATGCCCCCGTAGGTCGCAACCGTAGTGTCCGTGGGACTCGCCCTGCCCTTCTGCACCGCCTTCTCGATCTCAAAGGCCATATTGGCGATATCCTCGCGGGTCTTGTGGAGCGAGAACTCGTCGTTGATGGCGGAGAGCGTGGCAACCGTCACCGCAGCGGACGACCCGAGTCCCGATGAACTCGGGATCTGCGAGTTGATGTACACGCTGCCGACAACGCCCATCTGCTCAAAACAGCTGTCGATATAGGGGGATTTTGCCCGGGCTGCCCGTTTGGTATTCCGCACCGTGACATACACGCGGGGCTTGATCGCCATCGCAATACCGGGCTTGCCAAAGACCACGGCATGCTCCCCGAAGAGGAAGACCTTGCCCGGCGCACTCCACGTTGCCAACCTAGATCACCGCAATACCGGCATAGCCGACAACGTTCGCATGATCACCGGTCATGTCACCGCTGGTCATGTACCTGAGGAGGGTTCCTTTCGTCGCCCCAAGCCCGGCACAGGCAGTCACCATCGCGGTGATCGGCCCGTAGCCGCAGGCAGTAACCCGCCGTTCCGCAATCCTCCGGTAGAACTCTTTTGTGTCAAGATGCTCCAAGGGTTCGATTGCCCAGAGATCGTCAGCCTTCGCTTTCGCTTCCGGCACATAATGCGAGAAGTCGCTGGAAGCAACAATCCGGACATCGCGGTGTGTCTTCTTGATCGCGGACAGGATACGCTCGCCAACCTCTGTTGCCGCAGCGTAACTCTGGTCGCCCATCATCACCGGTGCGATCCGTGCCCTGGGGAAGCGGTACTTGATGAACGGTACCTGGACCTCGATCGAATGCTCGTCCTTGTGCGAAGGCTCATCGATCCCGATTGCAAGGGTATGGACAAACTCCGCATCCGTATCGACCACGCCGAGCGGGGTCTCCCACGGGATTGCAGAAGTACTGGTTACATACCCGTGATGCGAGGGCCCGATCACGACAAAGGTGCCATCAAAGTCCGGGGAGATCGTTCCAAAAGAACAGGCAGCAACCGGTCCCGAATAGATATACCCGGCATGGGGAGCAACAATCCCGAGCGGGTTTCCTGCTACGGGTTGGGTACCGGAGAAGAACTTCCCGAGCAGCTGCTCCAGATGAGAGGGTTCGCCAGGATAGAACATGCCTGCCACGGCGCATGCACGCATCATCATCGGATCAACCCTCTGGTTCTCCTCGTATATCCAGATATCGGTTGTTCAAAAAAGGGATACAGGAGTATCCTTCAGAACTCGGTCTCGAAGTCCTCGGGAGTGAGTGCTGTCGAGATATTGCGGTGCTTAAGCATCTCGCGGGTTAAGAGGAAGTAGATCATCGAGAGCGCTTTTCTGCCCTTGTTGTTGGTCGGGATGACAAGGTCGACGAACTTTGTCATGTTGTTGGTGTCGCAGAGCGCAACAACGGGGATACCGCACTGGACGGCCTCGTTGATCACCTGTGCGTCACCGATCGGGTCGGTGACAACGATAACCTGCGGCTCGATGTAGCCTGAAAGGACCGGGTTCGTCAGGAGGCCCGGGATGAACCGGCCGGTGGCGGACATGGCACCGATGGTGTCGGCGAACTTTTTCGCCGGGTACTGACCGTACTGCCGGGAGGTGACGACGAGGATGTTAGGAGCCTCGTACTGGGTTAAGAATTTGGCAACGGTCTTGATCCGGGCGTCGGTCTCGCGGATATCGAGAATATACAGCCCATCGCCGCGGACGCGGTAGATGAACTTCTTCATATCCTCGCTCTTCTGCTGGGTGCCGATGTGGACACCGGCTGCAAGGTACTCCTCGACGGGGATGAGCGGTTCTTTCAGTTCAATTTCCATTTCATTTGCTTGGGTCATAGCTGTTCCTCGATGCGAATCAGTTCGTTTAATTTTGCAATGCGTTCCCCGCCGACAATACCGCATTTCAAGAAAACGCAGGAGAATGCGGTGGCAAGGTGGGCGATCGTGGTATCGGTTGTCTCGCCGGACCGGTGGCTCATCACCGTGTCGAGGCCATTGGTGTGGGCAAGCTGCACTGCATCGAAGGTGTCAGTGAGCGTTCCCACCTGGTTGGGTTTTATGAGGACGCAGTTTGCGGCATCGCACTCGATACCCTGCTGGATGCGGTCAACCTGCGTGACGAAGATATCGTCCCCGCAGACCAGGCAGCGGTTGCCGACCTGGCTGTTGAGTTCGCTAAATGCGTCGAAGTCGTCCTCGTGGAGGGGATCTTCCACGTAGACAAGGTCGTACTTGTCCACGAGTTCTGCAATGTAGGCGATCTGGTCTTCGGTCGAACGGGTGACGGAGCGGTACTTGTAGTTGTTCCCGTCCCACATCTGGCTCGACGCTACGTCGATACCTATATCGACCGAGACATTCATCTCGTCCGCGACAATTCCGGCCGCTTCGGCAATGAGCTCAAATGCGAGGGCATCGTCAATCTGCGGTGCCCATGCACCCTCATCACCCTTGCCAGCGGCAATTCCTTTCTTCTTTAAGAGATCTTTCACCGTGCGGTGGACGGCTGCGTTTGCAAAGACTGCGTCCTCTGCATCCGCTGCGTCTCCCGGGACGATGAGAAACTCCTGGATCTCAGTCGCGTTGGCCGCGTGCGCCCCGCCGCCGATGACGTTCCCGAGCGGGAGCGGCATCTCTTTTGCAAAGGCACCGCCAAGGTAGCGGAAGAGCGGCAGGCCAAGCGACGATGCAGCCGCCTTGGCATTCGCGAGCGAGAGGGCAACTGCAACATTGGCACCGATCTCCGAGAAGTTGGCAGTTCCGTCGATATCCCGGAGCTGCTCATCGAAACTCTCCTGGTCGCAGGTGTCCATGCCAACGAGGGCTGGGATCACGTTCTGGATGGCATTGTCCACGGCTTCGCGGGGAGCCCTGACCTTTGCCTCTAACGACCCGGTGCTGGCACCGCTCGGTGCAGCCGACCGGCCGTGACCGCTGGACGTGTACACGTCAGCCTCGACCGTCGGGTTGCCCCGGCTGTCAAGAATGGTCCGCAGCTCGATTACCTCGATGATCGTCATAGCGTTCTACTTCCTCTTTACCGTAATGGGGATGGTGTTGTTGTCGTATTCCTCGATCGCAATTTCCAGCGGATCGATCCGTGTCGTAGTGATAAGTAACGGAGCACCCATTGATATCTGCAGAGCCCTTGCTCCAATGATCCTTGCCCGTTCATACCGGGTATAGTTCTGCGTCTGCATTTGTCGTCCTCAGATGTTCATGAAATTTTTCTAGTATGGTTACTGGCCTTTTGAAATGGGGTCGCTGAGATTCGAACTCAGGTCACTGCGTCCCGAACGCAATAGGATGGTCCAGGCTACCCTACGACCCCGCGTTCATACTGTTCAGTCTGCTTATGCTCTTACTGGTACGGGTTGAGCTCATCGATGATCTCTTTGTGCGTCAGGAGCATGCGCCGGCAACAGTACCGGGAAATGTTGAGATCGTCGAGGATCTTTTTGGGATCCTCGCCTTTCTCTCTCCTGACCCTGAACTCTTCCCATGCTGTGGAGATCGGTTTTCCACAGGTGAAACATCGTACGGGTATCAAGATTTCTGACCTCTCATCATATCTTCTGTTTAACGATAAGACTTTTGGAACTTTGCACGTGCACCTGAGCCGTGCGGTTTCTTGGCTTCTTTCTGGCGTGAATCGTTGACGAGGAGCGTCCTGTCATAAGTCAGGTAGATGTCCTTCATCGCGGGGTCGTTGTGCCACTTGACGATGCCACGGGCAAGTGCTGTCCGGACTGCTTCTGCCTGTCCCATAACACCGCCACCGGCTACATCGATGGTGACATCGATGCCGTTGACCGCGTTGGGGATGAGGAGGAGCGGCTCGGCGATCTTCATCCGGGTGGTGTCCGATCCATAGGTTTCGAGGGGAACGGAGTTGATCCGGATGACGCCTTTGCCGGCCTTTAAGGTCGCCCGTGCGATTGCCGTCTTGCGTTTTCCGCTTGTGTTGATGATCTTTACCATGATGGCCACCTTAGAACTTTGCTCCGAGGAGTGTGCTCACTGCACCGAGCGTGATGAAGGCCGGGTTGTTCAGACGGTTCATGTGTGCATCTTCCAGCACTTCCATCTCTTTACCAACGAACTCGACCGGGACACCGACGTAGCACTTGATTGCTTTCATTGCCTCAACGCCACGGGGGCGCTTGTAGGGGAGCATGCCACGGATCGTCCTCTTCATGAGGTGGTCCGGCCGGCGCGGGACGAACGGTCCCCAGTGGGAACCGGATGCGCCGCGTTCCCGCTTGTGCCGGTAGTTGGCAAGCACGCGTGCCTTGCTGCCGGAGATGACTACCTTCTCGACATTGACGATCGCGATCTGTTCGCCCGCAAGCCCGCGCTGTGCGACCAGGCTTGCAAGGCGCCCGAGGAGGAGTCCGTCACCGTTGATTACTGTAACCATGTCTTGTTCACCTCAGGATCCGGACACCGCTGCCTTTCGGGTTGTCCTTTATCAGCTGCTCAATCGTCATGCACTGTCCCTTCGCGTCCTGGATCTTGCTGGTCGCCGATGCCGAGAAGTTCAGTGCCGCTACGTTCACGGACTGTTCCAGCACGCCGCTTCCAAGTACCTTTCCCGGGACGATGATCGTCTCGCCGTTCTGGGCGTACCGGTTGATCTTGGACAGGTTGACCTCGGCGTAGTTCCGGTTCGGGGTCTCGAGCCTGCTTGCAATCTCGCGCCAGATCTTCGCCTCATTCTCGCGGCCCTTGTTCTTCAAGAGCAAGATGAGACTCGTCAGACGGGGGTTCGTCTTCTCTACAATTCTTGTCATTTCTTTTCATCCCCTGATAATTCGCCAAGCTGTTTTTCCAGCTCGTCTGCCTGCTCCCTGATAAATAACAGGGCACGATTCATGATCTCTTTGGCCGGCAGGGACCCGTCGCTCTCGACCACAAAGATAAAACGGTCGGGTTCGGCGGTGATCCTGATTGCCGGCTCATCCCCGATACCACTCGCAAGGCAGGCCCGTTCGCAGAGCTTGCACATGGAGCAGTCGGGAAGTTTTCCTTCTGCAACCTGGACTTTCTTCCCCTTCACTACAAGGATATCGCGGGGGCACTCCTCGACGCACATTCCGCAGGCGTCGCAGGCTTCGCTGATCGTGATGATCGGGTGATTCTTGTACCCGCAGACGAGCGTTGGCTGCCACTTTGCGTGTACCTTCCCCGTGTTGAGGATGGCACGTGCCTCGATGACGAGTTTCTGCCCTTTCGTGAGCTTCACGATCGGGATATTGTCATACACCGGTGCTGCACCGGGGTCCTGCGGGATCAGGTCACTGGAGGTGACAGTCCGGGGGCCCTCGACGCTGAGGGTGTAGGTGGCCGTGCAGCCGGGGCATCCGGCCCCGCCGCACGAGCAGGTGTCCTTGGTCGAATAGGTAGTAAGGTCGGTCTTGATGGGAATGAGCCCGATACGGTGGGCCAGCATCTCGTCGAAGAGTGCGCTCGTGTTATCGTAGATGCGCACATCCTCGATTGCGAGGGTGGGTACCTCACCGATCATTGCCCGCCGCATGGCGTTGGCAAAGGCCGGGCTCGCTCCCGTAAGGGTGAATCGTGCGAGGGAGTCGTCCAGACTGGCGAATGTGATCTCCATCACACTCTCCTTCCACGTCGTCCGCCTTTTGCTCGGCAGGAGTCGTGGGGAACCGGGGTGACATCTTCGATACGACCGATGCGCATGCCGGCACGGGCGAGGGCGCGGATGGCTGCCTGGGCACCGGGCCCGGGGCTGCGCTGCTTGCCCTGGCCGGGTGCTCTGACCTTGACGTGGACACCGATGATGCCTTTTTCACGGGCATTCTGGGCAACGTTAGAGGCCATCTGCATGGCCGCGTAGGGCGAGCTCTCGTTCCGGTCCTGCTTGACAACCATACCACCGCTCGACTTCGTCACGGTCTCTGCACCGGAGAGGTCCGTTACGGTGATGATGGTGTTGTTGAAGGACGCAAAGATGTGGGCAATGCCCCATTTTTCCTTGTCATTTGCCGCCATGTTATCTCCTGCCTCCGCGTCCCTGGTATCCGCCAAATGCACCGGGCGCCTGCTTGGGGGCGATTGCGGGTTTGGCTATCCGGACCTTCTCAGCGTGAGAATCGGAGAGGAACGGTGATGCACCGTAGTACGTGATCTGCGATTCCTCGACACGGTTGACACGGTAGCCGGGGATGTTGGTGCGCCGGCCATTGATTGCAATGTGGCCGTGGGTGATCAGCTGCCGGGCCTGCTTCGGCGACCGGGCGAGTCCCTTGCGGTAGACAAGGGACTGGAGCCGGCGTTCGAGCTGGGTCTGGATCTTGAGCGCGAGAACATCTTCGATGCCTGCGTCGGGTCCGAGGAGTCCCTGCCTCTGGAGCGAGGAGATCATTTCGGCTTTCTTGGACTCGTAGAGCGACACATTGGTGGCGCTCGATCCAAGAGCAAGGAGACTGCGGGCACCCTTGCGGTACTTGCGCAGGTGTTCCTGTGCCTTCCAGACTTCGCGCTTGTTCCGGAGACCGTACTCGATGACGAGACGGGTCTCGGACTCGATCCGGGACTTCTCCCACGGGCGCTTCGGGGTCTGGTAAGACTTGTGGTTCTTGCCTGGGTATCCCATGATTACGAGCCTCCCGCAGTCTTACGCTTGACACCAACGGTCGTGCCGGTTCTGCCGGTCGACTTGGTGCGCTGACCGCGGACCTTCTGGCCGGTCTCGTGCCGGATGCCACGGTAACACCGGATCTTCCTCATCAGGTTGACATCTTCGTCATTGATGAGGGTAAGATCGGTACCGAGCAGGTGCTTGGTCTCACCGGTGTACACGTCCTTCGGGCGGTTTGCCATCCAGGTCGGGATCTTGGTGATATATTGTTCGACTGCGGTACGAATCCGGTTGACCGAATCCTCGTCAAGGCGGCCGAGCGCTGCATACTCGTCGACCTTTGCCATGCGGGAGATCACCGTTGAGGTATGCCTGCCGACACCCTTGATGCCGGTGAGGGCAACCCTCACGGACTTGGTACCATCGAGATCCGTGGTACCAACCCTTACGAAATACTTAATGTCTTCTTCCTGAGCCATCCAATCCCCTCGATTGTGAGACTGTCTCTTTTAGCGCTGAGGGGGAGATTTGAACTCCCGAGTCCTTTCGGACACAGGTTTA